>Ga0187861_10000283_pt1 | contig 63047 bp, 63 predicted proteins | sample June2016WEW_10_1_3_FD_132986 | JGI IMG/M metagenome (GOLD analysis project Ga0187861, IMG submission 132986) | Peatland microbial communities from SPRUCE experiment site at the Marcell Experimental Forest, Minnesota, USA - June2016WEW_10_100 | ecosystem: Environmental > Terrestrial > Soil >...
GAAGACTCAAGCGCCACCAATTACGGCGGCCCACTGCCGTGCACGTATCCTCCCGGCACGAGGTGCGAAGACTCAAGCGCCACCAATTACGGCGGCCCACTGCCGTGCACGTATCCTCCCGGCGGCGGCCCCGTCTCAGGAAGCAGCTGTTCGATAACCGCCGTGTCGAATAACCCGGACGGCTCCGTGATGGCGGCCTTCAAGGCCAATCCGACCGGGGGCACGCCGCCGTACGCATACCTCTGGACTGACGGCGGCACGGCCCAAACGGACCAAGTGACGTACCCCTCGACTTCCTCGACCAGTTCCGGACCGAGCGTGACGGTCAAAGATTCTTGGGCACCGCAGCATAGCGCCTCGATATCTTGTCCCGCTGTCTTCGCCGGTCTGGGACAGGTCAATGTCTACGCCGGCAATACCAGCGCCGACATCGCGACCAATCACAGGAAGACGCTTACCGTCAACCAAGGCAACGGATTCGTCGTAGGATGGGATACCACCGGCCTTGCCAATCCGTCCGATTATTCTTGCAGCGCCAATCCTGTCGGCCAATTCCCGTCCTGGGCCGGCACCTCGATCGCGCCGAACTCGACAGGCAGCGCGAGCCTCCAGACGACGCAGAATATCCCCGTCGGGACGTATACTTTCTCCATCACTTGCACCGGCGGTCCGGCCGATCCGACCGAATCCTCCTCGGCCACCCTGCATATGGTCTCCGGTTCGGAGCACGAGATCTGAAGCCGGACAACGATATTTCGCATGAAGAGGGGCCCGCTCCGGTGGGCCCCTCTTCCTTATCACAGGTCCTTCCTCCTGGCCCTGGCCCGGTCCAATTCGGTGAGATATCTCTTGCGCAGGCGGACGGACTTCGGGGTGATCTCTAGATATTCGTCGTCGCGCATGAGCTCGAGGCCGCGCTCGATGGAGAGGACGAACGGCGGTGTCAACATGATGGCCTCGTCGGAGCCGGAGGCGCGCATGTTGGTGAGCTGCTTGCCTTTGGTCGGATTGACGTCCATGTCGTCGCCCTTGGAGACGTCGCCCACGACCATACCCTCATAGACCTCAGTGCCGGGTCCGATGAAAAGGCGGCCGCGGTCCTGGAGGTTCCAGAGAGCGAAGCCCAGGGCCTTGCCGGCCATCATCGAAGTCATCGAACCGGTCTCGCGCTTCTCTATGTCGCCCGCGTGCGGCCTGAAGCCTATGACGCGCGAGGACATGATGCCGAGGCCCTTGGTGTCGATGGTGAAGGCGTTCCGGTAGCCCCAAAGGCCCCGGGTGGGGATCTCGAAGATCATGCGTGCTTGGTTACCGTGCGTCTTCATGCCCGTCATGATGCCCTTGCGCTTGCCCAGCGTTTCTATAATGGTTCCCGAGTATTCTTGCGGCGTGTCGATGATCACTTCCTCGAAAGGCTCCATCTGGACCCCGCTCTCCTCTTTGATGATGACTTTCGGCTGCGAGACCTGGAGTTCGTAGCCTTCGCGGCGCATATTCTCGAGAAGGATGCCGATGTGAAGCTCGCCGCGGCCGTAGACGGTCATGTATTCATTCGAGGAAAAATCGACTTTTAGGCCGACGTTCGTCTCCAGTTCACGTTCCAGGCGCTCGCGGATCTGCCTGCCAGTCACGAAGGTGCCTTCGCGGCCGGCGAAAGGGGAATTGTTGACAAGGAATTGCAGGGAAATGGTCGGCTCGTCGACCTTGATGGCCGGCAACGGTCCAGCTTCCTCGCTGTCGGTGATCGTCTCGCCGATGTAGATGTCAGGAATGCCGGCGATAGTGACAATGTCGCCTGACTCGGCCTCCTTGATCTCGACGCGCCGTTTGCCGTCGAAAGTGAAGAGCCTGGTTATCTTGCCGGTGAATGACTTACCGGAGATGTCCTTCACCCAGACGTTTGAACCGTCTTTGATGACGCCTTCATATATGCGGGCGACAGCCAATCGTCCGATGAAGTCGTCGTAGCCGAGGTTGAAGACTTGGGCCTTCAACGCTCCGGGTATGGCAGTCTCCTCAAGATCTGTTGCATTCGCGGGCGGCACGTACTCGATTATCGTATCCAGAAGGGGAGTCAGGTCCTTGGAATCGTCGCTCAAAGACTTCTTGGCGACACCCTCTCGGCCGACGGCGTAAATGGTAGGGAAGTCGATCTGAGCGTCATGAGCGCCCAATTCCATGAAGAGCTCGAGGATCTCGTCGTGGACGCGCTTCGGGTCGGCGGCCGGCTTGTCTATCTTATTGATGACGACGATCGGCAAAAGGCCCAATTCTAGGGACTTCTTCAAGACGAAGCGCGTCTGAGGCATTGGCCCCTCCTGGGCGTCGACGACCAGGATCACGGCGTCGATCGACCGGAGGACCCGTTCGACCTCGGAGCCGAAGTCGGCGTGACCGGGAGTGTCGACGATGTTTATCTTCGTGCCTTTGTAGACGACCGAGGTGTTCTTGGCGTAGATGGTGATGCCGCGCTCTTGTTCTAGCGCGTTCGAATCCATCGAGCCCTCGGCGCCGTGGCCGCACTGGGCCATGATGGCGTCGGTCAAGGCGGTCTTGCCGTGGTCGACGTGAGCGATGATGGCTATATTCCTGATCTCCATGAATGAAAATCCGCCGTCCGGCGGAGAGCCGATAGGCTCGATGCCACAAGTAAAGCATAAAAAACTATATTAAGTCAACTTGATACGAGTTCCGGTGAAGACCCGTCCGATTTGAACCTTTCTTCACGCGGATTTTAACAAAAATTCACGCGGATTTGAGTTTTTCTTGAAGGATATTTGAATCGTCTGCTGCTAGACTGCCGCCATGAATGAGACGCGGCAGGAGAGCGGGACATTGTTCCATGGCGAACCGGCCGGGGCCGTGGAGGCGGTCGACCTCGTGCTCCGATCGGCCGCGGCCGCGGGCGCTTCCGACGCGCACCTCGATCCCCGTTCCGGCGACACTCTCGTCCGTTTCCGGATAGACGGACAGCTGGAGGCCGCGGGCATCCTACCGGAGCGTCTGCATGAAGAGACGATCGCCCGCCTGAAGATCCTCTCCGGCGCGCGCACCGACCTTCATGCCGTGCCGCAGGACGGGCGCTTCCAGGCCATATTCGACGGCGCCGTGTATAACGTCCGCGTCTCATTCATGCCGACGTACCGCGGCGAGAACGCCGTAGCGCGCCTTCTTCCGGCCAAAGCCGCCGGCCAAGACTCGTTCGCGGCCCTTGGCTTCACGCCGGAGCACGTGGCGTCGATAAGCCGGGCTCTGGCCGCCCCGAACGGCCTCATCCTGGTGACCGGGCCGACGGGTTCCGGCAAGACGACCACTTTGCGGGTCTGTCTCGGCTTGAAGGCGTCCGAGCCGCTCTCCGTCATGACCCTGGAGGATCCGGTCGAGTACGAGGTGCCCGGGGTGAGGCACGTCCACATCCGCGAGACGCACGGCGTCACCTTCGCTTCCGGCCTGCGCTCGGCCCTGCGCCAGGATCCGGACGTCATCATGGTCGGCGAGATCCGCGACGGCGAGACCGCCCGGACGGCCATACACACGGCCTTGACCGGCCACTTGGTATTCTCGACCCTGCACACGACATCCGCTCTCGAGGCGATCCTGCGCCTAGAAGACATGGGCGTCGAACGATACCTTATCGGAGCTACCTTGAGGCTCGTCGTCAGCCAGCGCCTGGTGAGGACCATCTGCCGGCTATGTGACGGGGCCGGCCTAGACTGCGCTGCCTGCCGTGGCGCGGGGTTCAACGGGCGTTCGGTGATCGCAGAAGCCATCGAAGCCGATGCCGGCCTGCGCGAACGGATCAGCAGAGGCGAACCGCTCGAGGCCCTGCGTGAGCACTGCCTCTCGCGAGGCTTCCGGCCCATGACTGATGACGCTGTCGAGAAGGTCGACTGGGGCGTCACGACCGACGAAGAAGTCCTGCGGGCTCTTTGCTCGTGAGCCCCATGCGTTTCAAGGGATGTTTCAACCGGAAAGGCAGGCTGGCGCTCCTCGAACGGCTGGAGATGTATATCTCCTCCGGCCTGCCGATAGCCTGCTCGCTCTCTCTGGCCGGAGAGGCTTCGCCGAAGAGGCAGCGGGAATCTTTGGACAAGGTGCGGCAAGCAGTCGAATCCGGCCAGGCCCTATCGACGGTCCTTGCTTCCGAGGTCAGGTTGCCACCGGCCGTGGTCGGGCTCATCGCCTGCGGCGAATCGTCTGGCAACCTGGCTGAGACCTTGAAGATAGGCCACGCCCTCCTCGAAAGAGAAGACGAGATCATAAAGAAGTGCCTGTCCGCCATGACTTATCCTTCGGTCATCGGTCTGGCGGCCGTATCGCTCGCCCTCGGCCTGATACTCGTGATCATGCCGCAGATAATCCCTCTTCTTGCGGGCCTGCACAGGGATCTGCCGATGGTCACTAAGATCGTAATGGCTATGTCTCGGGCGCTCATGTCTTATTGGCCGTATCTCGCGGCGGTATCGATCCTCCTGCCGGCCCTCTTCGTCGCAGCTTACCGGAGGAACCGCACGGTCCGTGCCTTGACGCATCTTTGCGCTATCCATGTACCCGTAGTCGGCGGCATCATGAGCCGCTATGCTCTGGCTCTGTTCTTCCAATCGTTCGGGGCGCTGGTGGAATCGGGCATGCCTTCCGGCGCCGCATACGGGAAAGCCGCGTCGTCGATCGGGCTCATCCCGCTTCGACGCTCGTTCGAAGAGAAGACGAGGACCATCATGCGCGGAGGACCCATACATGAGGTCTTCAAGGAGAATGTCCCTCCTTATGTGGCGCCCTTGGTCGCCGCGGGCGAAGCTTCCGGCAATCTGGGACGCTCTCTCTTGCGCACGGCTTATCTCCTCGACCGAGAGCTCGACCACGGCTTGAAGCGCCTGACAGCCTTGATCGAGCCGGTCATGATGATCGGCGTGGGCTCGATCGTCGGTTCGATCGCCTTATCCATCATGATGCCGATCTATGACATATCGAAGACGCTCCAGCGCTGACCGAGGCGGCATGATCCTCCTAGACGTCGTTTTAGCCTTGGGCCTGGTTGCGGCTCTCGCTTCCGTCATGACGGCCGCATCGCTCGAGGCGCAGGCCACGTTCGACAGAGCCCGCGTCCGGTCTTCCATCCTTGACGCCTATGAAGAGCATGCGGCAGACTTCAGCGGTCTTTTGCCGGACGGATCGATTGTACGCTCATACCCTGTCGCCTCAACGACGGACGTCGTGACGATAGAAGCCGAGGCGAGATGGTATGGCGATGACCGCGTCGAAACTGACATAACCGCGTCATCCTCCGGGCAATCTATCGCTTTCGCCGCCGTCAGGGCCTATCCGTTCGCCGCCATGGCGGATGCCGCCGGGACGCCGCTGTGTTCTGCCGATTTTCTCATCGATGCTCCCGTCGGCTCGTATGCATCCATATCCCCGCAACGACCGGCACGTCCCGCCATGATCACACCCATCACCCTGCCGATCGATCCTCTTTTGCCGCTCACTGACATAGAAGTGAGAAGCGGCATCGCTTACGTCTCTGCCGACTCTTCGAAAGCTTCCGACCCGGACATGGTCATCGCCGATATATCCGATCCGAAACATCCCTCGGTATTGTCATCGATCAACACCGGTCCCGGCATAGCTGCCATAGCCCTGGACGGGAAGTACGTGTTTGCGGCGGCGGCAAGCGCCGCGGCGGAGCTGCACGTCATCCGCTTGGACTCCCTGAATTCCCCGGTCTTGGCCAAGAAATGGGAGTTGCCGCCGCCCGAGGCGAGCTCCGTCATGCCTGTAGCAAGCTCCATCTTCTACGATCGCGGGACCGTCTATCTCGGCACCGAGAAATGGGACGGGAACGAGCTTGAGGTCATCGATGTCTCCTATCCTGAGCAACCAGCGGCGATCGGCGGCCTTGAGACCGGCAGCAAGGTGAACGACATCTTCGTCCGGAACGGCACGGCGTATGTCGCGGCGTCGGACCAGGACCAGTTGCGCGCCGTTGACGTACGCGACAAGGTGCACCCAGCGCTGCTCGCCTCATTCAGCCCGTCAGGCTACGAGCGCCAGGAAGGGAAGTCCGCCTCTTATTTTGAGGACTCGCTCTATTTCGGGCGCACGTCCGGAGGATTCGATATCCAGGCCGACCATGAACTCTTCTCGATGTCTCCGGAAGCATCCAAGGCTTCGTCATCGCTCGACATCCCCGGCGGCATCTACGGCATCGTCGCCGATCGTGGCCGCGTCTTTGCGGCCACCCGCACCGTCGACGAAGAGCTCGCCGTCTTCGACCGCTCCCTGTCTACGACCACAGCCGCTTATTATCCGTTGCCGGTCGCTCCGCAAGCCATGACTTGCGACCGGGACAAGCTCTATGTATTGGCCCACACGGCCCCAGTCATATATGAGATCACATTCAACAGCCGAAGGTCATAAGCGCGGCTTCACCCTCATCGAGACGGTCATATATATCGCCCTGCTATCATCTCTTCTCGCCGCCTTCATTCCCTATGCTTATTCGATAAGCGAGCAGGATCTACGTCTGCTCGATCTCGTGAATGAAGCCGAACAAGCGTAACCGGGGCCTCGGAGCCTCGATCGCCGTCATAGTCATGGCCGCCGGCGTATTGGCGATGTCTCTTGCGGCCCTCGGCTCGTCCGTTTTCTATGCCGACGCCGTCTTCCGGCGCGAGATGCGGATCCAGGCCGCTCTTAACGAGAAAGCCTGTCTAGATTCTGCGGCTCTCTTGAAGGCCAAAGACGCGTTCGCTGCCGGCATCGCGGATTTCCCGGAATTCGGCTGCACGATCCCGTTATCAATATAATCTCCGACTACATGAATATCGACTGCAACAAAGGGTTCACTCTTATAGAAGTCCTGGTCGTCATCGGTATCATCGCCATCTTGGCGGCCGTCGTCCTGGTGGCCGTCAATCCGGCCAGACAGTTCAAACTGGCCCGAGATTCGCAAAGGACGGCCAATGTCAACGCCCTTTTGAACGCCATCCACCAGAACATCTCCGAACACCGCGGCTCGTTCGTCTGCAACGGCACCATAAGGACGCTGCCCTCGAGCCCTTCCGTCGTAAAGTACGGCGGCGGATTCCCGGCGTACCAAGGCGACATCGCTTCTTGCCTGGTCACGGACTACCTCTCCGCCCTGCCGTTCGATCCAGGGATACCGGGCGCCCACTACGCGAGCACCACCGATTACGACACGGGCTATGAGGTCTTCCAGGAGGGGAACGGCCGGATCACGGCCTCTTCGACGGGCGAGCTCATGCCGACGATTTCCGTGACGCGCTGACTCGTGATAAAGTATCGGGACGATGTTAAACCAAAGGAGCGTAGCCGCCTTCGCCCTGGCATGCCTCATCTTCGTCGTCGTGGCCCTGGGGCTCCGGATGGTCGAGCTGTTCGGGTCGCCCGTGCCGCCGTTCGCGGCCTCTTCGTCCCGGGCTCTTTCCGGCTCGTTCGAACCACCCGCGATCGACAGCTCGTTCTTCCCGTCGGCGAATCGAAGGACGGCCGCTTCCTTGCCGTCCGGAAAGACCGAACCTCCGGCCGCGGCAACGACGGGAGCGACCCCCGTCGCGGCCTCGACCATGGCCGTGCCGATGGTCGCGCCAGTGAATCAGGCCGACGCCGTGACCGCCGAAGCTTACCTGGTCGGCGACGTCCAAACCGGCAAGATCTATCTCGAGAAGAACGGCGACATGGTCCTGCCGGTCGCTTCCATGTCCAAGCTCATAACCGCCATCGCGGCTACCGACAGATATTCTCCGACCACCACCATAGAGATCACCGCTCCGGAGACGCAGGTGCCGCCGGACGGGAGCAATCTCAAAGCCGGCGAGAGCTTCACGGTATCGGAGCTTCTATACCCGTTGCTCATGGATTCGTCGAATGTAGCCGCCGAGGCCTTGGCCTCCTCAACCGGCCGCATAGACTTCCTCGAAGCGATGTCGAGCTACGCCTGGGAGATCGGCATGCCCCACGCGTTCTTCGCCGATCCGACCGGCCTGTCCGATCGGAACGCCGGCACGGCCGTCGATTTCTTCGCCCTGGCGCGCTATCTTTACCTCGACAGGCCGGATATCTTGGCGATAACGCGCACTGTCCGCGCCTCCGTGGCGACGACCACTTCCCACAACGCCCACGAATTCGTGAACATCCACCCGTTCGTGAATGACAAGCGGTTCCTGGGAGGCAAGACCGGGCATACCGTCGCCGCTTTGGATACCATGCTCACCATTATGAACATCGCCGGCCACCCGATCGCCATCATCATCCTGCGCTCTTACGGGGAGCGGGCGCGCGACACAAGCCTTCTCATCGACAGGGTTTCGACGATGCTTTCAGCCGGCGGATGACTTCAGCCTATTGGTATTCGATGTATCCGAGCCAGCTCCGGATGAGCTCCTTCGTCTCTTCCGGTCCGGAGACCTCTATGCAGTCCACCCCGGTCGTCTTGGCCGGATAATCGTTGCCGCCGTACATGAGCTTGTCCCCGACGAAGACGATCTTTTCAATGGGAAGATGGAAATATTCCTCGAGCTTCCGGATGCCGTAGGCCTTGTTGACGCCGCGGGGGGTCACGTCTATCGAATTCATGCCGCCTATCCGGATGTCGAACTCCGGCAGCTTGTCCCGGAGGACGGCCGCGATCTTCTCGCGCTTCTCCCGGGTCGGGTCCCAGGTGGTCTTCACCTCTAAGGGCGCGTTCTGGCCGTTGGCCGAGAAGGTGATCTGCGAGCCGCGGTCCTCGATGATCGCCCCGTATACCTTTTGCGGCCGCTCGTATCCGGTCGATTTGAGGGCGTAATTCAAGGCGTTCATGATCTTGCCTTTGGCCTCGAGGGAGAGATGTTCGGCGTATTCTTCGCACCAGTTGCCTCTCCAGGTGAGGAGCCTGGTGCCGGAAGTCGGCAAAAGGACCAGGTTCCTGAAGTTCTCGGAGGACGGCGGCATGATGTTCAGGAAATTGGTCTCGAACATCGGATAGCCGCTCCCCGAGATGACAGCGACCTTCTTCTTCTCGAGGAGCCGGACGATGAGCGGGGCCATGTCCGGCTCCATGGGGAACTTGCTCGGCGAGAGCGTGCCGTCGAGGTCGAAGACCACGAGTTCTTTCCCGTCCAGGGTCATGTTTCGAGCATGGTGAGGAGCACCGACAGCTTGATGGTGGCGACCCCGACCACGCTGTCGGCGCCGCCGTAATACATGTAAACCATCCCGCCCTTCGAGACCAGGCCGCAGGGGAAGACCACGTTCGACGTCACTCCCTTGCGCTCGTATTCTTCCTCGGGCTCGAACAAGGGGATGGCCGTCCGGGCCAGGACCGTCGTCGGGTCCGTAAGGTCGAGGAGGACGGCCCCGACCCTGTAAGTGGTGCTCCAGGACACGCCGTGATATAGGAGGAGCCAGCCCTTCTCGGTCTTTATGGGCGGGGCCGAGATGCCGACCTTGCCGCCATCCCACATGCCGCGGCGCGGGCCGATGATTTCGATGCATTGGGTGATGCGCTCCTCGTCGAAGTCGAGCGAGCCGATGAGGTCGCCGCAGACGCTGTCGTGGACTCGGTGGAAGACGAGATAGCCGCCCCTCACCGGTTCTGGCAGGATGGCGGCGTCCTTGTCCGGGACGCCCGGCGGAGTGATGGCCTCGGGCGGCGACCAGGCGCTCCATTTGCGGGCCGTGAAGTCGTCGACGCCAATATTGGAGACCGCCACCCGAGGGGTCGAGCCGTCATAGGCGGTGTAGGTCATGTAGATCCGGTCGCCTATCCTGACCAGGCGCGGGTCTTCGCAGCCGTAATTCGTCTTGTTGCCGTCGGAGCGCGTCTCGAAAGGCGCCCGCGGAGAATAAGCCGGCTTGTCCTCCAGGAAGTCGATGCCGAGGCCGTCGCTCGAAGCGGCGTAGCCCAGAGTGGAGACGTTGCCGTCGGCCACGGCCCGATACAGGATGTGGGTCTTGCCGTCGAGGTATATGGCGGCCGGATTGATGGTGCCGCGCGATTCCCAGAGCACGCCGGGCCTCGGAGTGATGATGGGATTCCCGGGGAACCTGTTGAAATGCTTGTTCTCGGCCCCGGTGATGCTCCGGAGCAGGTTATCCAGGGGGATGGAAGCCATGGCGACATGAGTATCGGTGGCGCCGTAATATATCTCCAGGCGCCTGCCGCGGACGAGATCGCCGGTGGCCGCCAAGTGCTTGCCGCGGACGAGGGCTCCGGAAGGGAATATGGTGTGCGGCACCATCCCGACCTCCTCATAATAGGCTTCAGGCACCATGAACGGGCCCTTGGTCCGGCCGACGATGAGCCGCGGGTTGTCGTGATCCAAGAGGATGGCCTCGATGCCGAAGACTTGGTCCCCTTTGCCGTAGCGCTGGATGTGCGAGTACACCACGAGCCAGCCTTGGTCGGTCTCGACGGGCGGCGCGCCCAGCTCCAGATGATCGTCCGGCTGACGCCTGATGTGCAGCTTATGGGCTTCCACGTCCTCCTGCCACTCTTCCCAATAGGCCGCCGACCACATCTCTTCCGGCGAATCGAATTCGGCGTAGCAGATGTCCGACGGCTTGCGGTCCGTGTTTATGGTGAGAAGGGCGGCCATCTTGCCGCCGATCTTCTCCGGGAACAAGGCCATAGCCTTGGCGTTAAAAGGCGTGACGAGGTGCTTCTCCTCGATCGTCTTCAGATCCTTGGACAGGGCTACCGCCACTTTGATGTTGTCGGCCGTGAAGGGGTAGCCGCCCAAGGCCGTGTAGAAGATGTAGTACATGCCGCCGATCTTAGTCACCCGCGGGTCCTCGCAGCCGTAAAGGTCGAATTCACGATCGGGTGAGACGAGGACGCGGCGATCCTCGTAGCGGACGCCGTCGGTCGAAGTGGCGCAGGCCACGACCGAAGTCGGGAGGTGCGGCTCTCTCAGGAGATCCGGTTCTGACATGGCCCGGTAGATCATGTGGGTCTTCAGGCCCGAGACGACGGGGCAGCCGTTGAATGTGGCCGTCGCTTCCCAAGGGCGATGTTTGACCGGCGATATGAGCGGATTATTCTCGGAACGGGTGACGGTGAACATGGGAATATTGTAGCACGGGCCGGGCGAGCCGCCGCTCGCCCCGCCCTATCAGTTCTCTGTCCATTCCGCCGTCATCTCTTGCCGTACTTCACCATCCAATCGAGGAGCGACTTCAGGGGAGTCTCGGCCACGCAGGTGTGCTTGTCGCCGCCGCCGTAATAGACGAGGAGCTTGCCGTCCTTGACTACGGCGCCCGAAGCGTAGACCACGCCGGGCTTGCCGTCGTTCTCATAGGACATATCCGGCGAAAGGATCGGTTCCGGCGAGCGGTACAGGACCTTGGTCGGATCCTTGAGGTCGAGGATCATGGCCCCGACCTTGTAGCCGATGACGTGCCTGGAATCCCGCTTATCCAGGGCGTGATAGAGGAGGAGCCAGCCCTTGTCGGTCTTTATAGGCGGAGCGCCGGCGCCCCGGACCCAATTGTCCCAGCGGCCTTCCCGGCTCCTGTCGCGATAGCCGCCGCCGCCGTGCTCCGGCAGGCTGTCGATCCGGGGCGGCATCTCCGGGCTGTCCACGTAAGCGATCAAGATCTTCGGGGCGATACCGTGCAGGATGGCGTATTTGCCGTTTATCCTCTCAGGGAAGAGCACCCAATTCTTGGCCCTCGGCTGAGGCGGCGGCGGCGAGATCAGGACAGGCCTTCTCCATCGCCAGCGGCCCTTCTTCATGTCTTCCATGGAGATAGAGGTGACGGCGATCCTGACGCTTTCCCAGCCCTCGAAGGCCGTGTACGTCATATAGACGCGGTCGTCGATCGCCACTGTCCGCGGGTCTTCGGCACCGCCCCAGCCGCCGCCGGAAGCGTATGCGGAAAGGTCATAACGATGGGGCCCTTTCGCCATGTCCGGTTCGGGCATGCCGTAGCCCTTCACCGGCTCATAGACCGGGTAAGGAGAACGGCTCTCGATCCCGCGCCCGTCTCTGGAGACGGCGTGGCCAATGCGCGACAGGCCGTCGCGGCCGATGGCGCGATAGAAGAGGTGCACGCGGCCTTCGTCATCCTTGACCGCCCCTGGGTTGAAAGTCCCTTGCGATTCCCACTCTCTTTGCGTCGAGGGGGAGATGAGCGGATTGTCAGCGTGACGGGTCAGGCTGTACAGGCGGCGCCGCATCCCCCGGCCGCCGCGCCCGAAGAAAGTGACCCAGACGACGAGGAGGAGAGCGAGGATGAGGCAGGAGAGGGTTATGATGAAGATCATGTCCATTTTTTATTCAATTGCCTTGTCCCGGGCCGGCGCTTTTCGGAGGAGTGGCTCGTCCGTATCTGTCTTCCAGCCGGACGATATCGTCGTCATCGAATGCGCCGAGCGCTATCTCGAGCACCGTCAAGGGCGACGCTCCTCCTTCCAGCCTGTGATACGTCCCTCGCGGGATGAAGAATTCTCCGCCGGCTTGGGCAGGCATCCGCACCTTGCCGATCTCCGCGATGCCCTCTCCCGAGATCACCCGCCAGAATTCGTCCCTCATCGAATGGCACTGGAGGCTCAAGGCCTCGCCCGGCCTTACGGTGATCAGCTTGACCGTGGACGGCTTATTCCTCGTGAACTCCGTGAATTCGCCCCACGGTCGCTCCTCGTGAAAGGGCTTGGGGGGTTGCATCTGATTGCCGGGCTATTATATCACATACTCCCGTCCGGCCATTTTTCGGTGCACTGTGAATAACCGCGAAAACAGCCCGCGATCGGGACCCCGATTGAGGCCACGGCGGGAATCGAACCCGCGTATAGCGGTTTTGCAGACCGCCGAATTACCACTTTTCTACGTGGCCGCCACTAGATTCTATACCGCTCCGGCTATTTCGTCTAATCGCTGGCGGTTCTTCTCGCCCTTGTCTATCTCGACATCGAAATAGGGGATGCGCCTCATCCTGGCGCGCCCCATGACGTATTCCCGGAATCCGGATAACTGCCGATGGACGAAGCCGAGAGCCGCCTTCTCTTCCTCTTCCGGCATGATAGTCACCAGGATGACGGCCCGCTCGCCCTTGCTTTTTATCTCCGCACCAGTCACGGTGATCAGAGACTGCCCGTTCGACTGCCGCGAGAAGTATTCCGCCGCCAGAGTGCGGACGAGCTCCTTCAGCTTGACTTCTTTGATGCTCATGTCTTCTCGACCGTCTTGACGGCCTCCAGCTTGTCGCCGGGAAATAGTTCGGTCTTCGATTCGACGAGCGTCCCGAATTCATAGCCCTCGCGGACCTCGCCGACGCGCTTCTTCTGCTGTTGCAGCTCTCGGATGACGCCCCGGCCGATCTCGGCCTCGCGGCGCATGATCCGGACGGCCGCCCCGGTCTCGAGCATGCCTTCCTGGACCTTGCCGCCGACGATCTGGCGGTCCTTGTCTTTGGAGAACAAGGCGCTTATCTTGGCCCGGCCGATCACCTCTTCGACGTATTCTTTCGGCACCTTGGCGAGAAGGGCGGCGGCCACGAACTCGGCCAGTTCATATATTATGGAAAAGGTCTTCACCTGAAGTGGAACGGGCGAGCGCTCAATCATGGCGGCGGCTTTCTTATCGGGCCCTTCGTTGAAGCCGAGGATGAGGATCGACGGGTCGCCCTGGGCCGACTTGACGTCGTTCTCGTTTATCTCGCCGACGCCTTCGGAGACGATCTTCAATCGGACCCTGTCGTGCCTTATCTTCGCCAGTTCGTATTTGACGCCCTCGAGCGAGCCGACGGCATCGGCCTTGACAATGACCGGCATAGAGACGATCTCAGGTTCTTCCTTCTTTTCCTCGGGCGCCAGCAGGCGCGAGGAGTCTCCCGTAATTTCGGAGCGAAGCGGAGAAATCGGAGGGAGAGCTCCTCGCGCCGAGAGGGCGCGGGCGGCATCCCTAGATTCGACCGATGACCGTTCGGCTTCCTTCTTGGTCATTACGATCCTGAAGGCTGCGCCGCATTCCGGCATCTTGTTCCAGCCAACGACGAGGACGGGCATGGAGGCGGCGGCCCTTTCGATCTTTTGGCCCTTGAAATCTTCGATATATCGGATCGGGGCGTAGGCGTCGCCGGCCACGACGAACGAGCCCGTCTCCAGCGTTCCATTCTTGATGAGAAGAGTGGCGGAGATGCCCTTGCGAGTGTCGAGCTCCGCTTCGACGACGACGCCCTCGGCCGTCTTCGCCGGGTCGGTCTTCAAGTCGGCCATTTCGGCCACCAGGTTGACCATATCCAGGAGCTCCGGAACGCCGGTGCCGTCGAGGGCCGAGATGGAGACGCAGGGAACCTCGCCGCCCCAGCCTTCGACATATATCTCATTCTCGCCGAGATTCGTCTTGGTCTTGTCGATATTGGCGTTCGGCTTGTCTATCTTGTTCAGGGCGACGATGTAGGGAATCTTGGCGGCTTTGATCTCCTTCAGGGCCTCGAGGGTCTGCGGCTTGACGCCGTCCTCGGCCGAGACGACCAGGATAGCGACGTCGGCCGCCTGGGCGCCGCGCTCGCGGATGGAACAGAAAGCCTCATGGCCGGGGGTGTCGAGGAATGTCAGGACGTGCTTCTTGCCGTCGGCCGTCGCGTACTCGGCCTCATAAGCCCCGACGTGCTGGGTGATGCCGCCGGCTTCGCCGGCCGCCACCTTGGTCTTCCTTATATAATCGAGCAGGGTGGATTTGCCGTGGTCGATATGGCCCATGACCACCACGACGGGAGAACGGCGGACCAGGTTTTGCTGGTTTTTGGCGGGCATGATGATGAGCGATTACTATATCAGAAAAACGCCTGATTGAACAGACTAGCCATTTTTGATCGCTTACCGATGTCCCTGATCTTTTATTCCAACCCCTTTTTCGCCTCCTCGACCGCCTTCTTCTCCTCGTCCGACAGCTCGTGCTCGCTGCCGTGCTTCTTCAAGGGCTTGCCGAAGATGCTGACGTGGTCCCGGGCGTAGAGCGAGGAGATGACCACCCCGTCGCCCTCCTCGTTCATGAAAGCCGTGGCGAAGCTCTGATCGCCGCCTTCGCCCGCGCCGCGCCAGGGATTGAAGCGCACCGTCCGGACCGACCGGATGCTCTTCTTCAGACGCCTCTCCACGGTCGTCAGGTATCTTTCGAGCTCGGTCCGGAAATCTTTCAGGTCGTCCAGCTCGTCGGCCACGTAGTCCAGGGAATCGCCGAGATGCTTCGAATCGATGCCGACCAGGAAGCGGTGGAGCTTCACCCACAGCCAGACGACGAGGCCGACGAGGGCCAGGGTGACGACACTCTGGATGACGAAACCCACGAGAAGAGGATCGGCCGAATAGAGGGATTGCATTACGATAATTATACCGTCAGCCGTCAGATATTGCACTAAATGAGTGGCGTGAATTGCCAATGGATAGCGGGTGGGCTATATTCTTTACGTAATGAGGCGCATATATCTGGATTACGCGTCCCTCACGCCTATAGACCCGTGCGTCATGCGCGAGATGGATAGGTACTCGTCGGCGGGATATGCCAACCCGTCGTCTATCTACCGTGAAGGCGTAGCGGCCCAAAAAACCCTTGAAGACGCGCGAAAAAGGACCGGCGATTTCATCCATGCCCACGCCGACGAGATCGTCTTCACCTCGGGCGGAACGGAAGCGAACAATCTAGCGATCGGAGGCGCCTTGCTTGCGGCGCGAAGGAGAGGCGTCCAAAAACCGCATCTCGTCATCTCGAATATCGAGCATTCATCCGTCATGGAAACAGCAGCCGCCATGGAAAAGAACGGCGCAGAACTTACGCGCCTCGCGGTCGACCGGAGAGGACTGATCTCGACCGATGAATTGAAAAAAGCGATCAAACCGAACACGGTCCTTGTTTCGATAATGACGGTGAACAACGAGATCGGGATAGTAGAGCCGATCCGTGAGATCGCGAAGGTAGTAAGACAGGCACGCGCCCTCTCGGCGGGAGGAGCTCTCCCTCCGATTTCTCCGCTTCGCTCCGAAATTACGGGAGACTCCTCCTCCCGCCTGCGGGCGCGATACCCCCTGCTTCACACTGACGCTGCCCAAGCCGCTCTTTATCACGATTTAAATGTTGAACGGCTCGGCGTCGATCTGCTCACTCTGGACGGCGGCAAGGTCTACGGGCCGCGCGGCGTGGGCGCGCTTTACGTGAAGAGGAACACGCCGATCGAACCGATCACGCACGGCGGCGGCCAGGAAAAGGGAATGCGCTCCGGCACCGAGAATATCCCGTCGATCATGGGCTTCGCCAAGGCTCTGGATGTCGCTGCGGCGGAGCGCGAAAAGGAGACCGAGCGCATTGCGGAATTGAGGGCTTACTTTCTGGATGGATTGAAGGGTATCCGACCGGACGTCACGGTCAATCCGGCGGCCGGCGGGGAGGTCTCACCGCACATCCTGAACGTCTCCATCCCGAATATCGACAACGAATTCTTCGTCCTCCAGCTTGACGCCGCGGGCGTGGCCGTCTCCACCAAAAGCTCGTGCCTGCGCGACGAAGACGAGTCGTACGTCTTGAAATCGATTGGCGCCGACAGCAAGACCTCGATAAGATTCTCGTTCGGCCGGTGGACAAAAGAGCGCGACGTCAAAACGGCGCTCAAGGATATAGCCGATATCATCGGCCGGCGTTGACTTCAAGGCCTCTTTTTGATACCTTTATTGCTCATATGGCCGAAGCCCCCAAGACTATCGAGGAGATGTTCTCCGCCGGAGCCCACTTCGGCCTAGGACGCTCGCGCCGGAATCCGTCCATCAGATCTTACATATTCGGCGTCAGGAACCGCACCGACATATTCGACCTGGAGAAGACCATCCCCTTGCTTACGGCCGCCAAGGCTTTCATGGCCCAACTGGCAAAGGACGGCAAGACAGTCCTCTTCGTGGGCGGCAAGAAAGAAGCCAGCGCGGCCCTCCAGGCGGGTGCCCAGGCTGCCGGCATGCCGTACGTCGAAGGGCGCTGGATCGGCGGCACTATCACCAATTTCCCGCAGATCCGCCGCAGGATCGAGCGCTACGAGAAGCTCGTCTCCGACCGCGAGAAGGGCGAGCTAGCCAAATACACCAAGCGCGAGCGCATGCTCCTCGACAAGGAGATCGCTTCGCTCGAGAAGATGTTCATGGGCATCGTGCCGATGAAGAAATTGCCGGACGCCCTGTTCGTCATCGACCCGCGCCGCGAGAAGACCGCCGTGGCCGAAGCCGCCCACGCCAAGATCCCCGTCGTAGCTCTCTCAAGCTCCGACTGCGACATCAGAGTCATCGCCTATCCGATCGTGGGGAATGACGCCTCCAGGACCAGCATCCGGTTCTTCATGGACGAGATCGTCAAGTCCTACCGGGACGGCAAGAAGCAGGCCACCTAACACATGATCACCACCGAACAGATCAAAGAGTTGCGCGACGCCACGGGCATATCCGTCATGCAGTGCAAGAAGGCCCTGGAAGAGGCCAAGGGCGACCGCGAGAAGGCCCTGGTCATCCTGCGCAAATTGGGTAGCGGCGCGGCAGGGAAGAAAGGCGACAGGACGTTCAAGGCCGGCACCGTAGAGGCCTATATCCATGCCACGGGAGAGGTCGGGGCCATCGTGGAGCTCGACTGCGAGAGCGATTTCGTGTCGGGGAACGACGAGTTCAAGGCCCTGGCCCGCGACATCGCCATGCACGTCACGGCCACCAACCCGAAGTTCGTGAAGAAGGAGGACGTCACCGAGGCCGACAAGAAGGCCGCCAAGGAAGTCTTCGAGGCGGAAGTCAAAAGCCTGCCTGCCGGCAGGCAGGGCAAGCCGGCTGCCATGAGCGCCAAGATCCTCGAAGGCAAGCTCAACGCCTATCTAGCCGAGATGGTCCTCCTCGACCAGCCGTTCATCAAAGACCAGACCACGACCATCAAGGGGTTACTCGACGCGGCCACCCAGAAGTTCGGCGAGAAGATCGCCGTCGGCCGCTTCGCCCGGTTCAAGATCCTCGAACGCTAGGGCGCCAGCGCGCTTCCGCGCCAACATGTACACCACCATCGCAATCTTCTACATCTCCATCGCCGGCATGGCCGCCCTGATCTTATTGAAGAGGCGCGAGCTCAAAACCGGCGTGCCGAGCCTCGTCTCCAAGATGGGCGCCGGCAGCGACCATTTCTTCCAGACCGTCTTCTCGGCCGTGCGCCGCGACCTGTCGTATCTTAATCGCCGGACCGCCGCGGCTATAGCGAGCTGGGCCGCCTACCATGTCCTTCTTCGGATCCGGAACATCTATATCTCGATCAAGTCGCGTTTCATCGCCAATCCGCAGGGCAAGAAGCTCCTGGACGCCGTCCGGGGCCGCGGCGAGGTCTCCGATCACGGCGTCTCGTTCTATCTCCGCCGGATCGCGGCTGATCCCCCGAAGAAATAGAGTTTACAGCCGGGAGCGATTGGTTTACAGTTAAGTCCGCGAGGGCTTTTATTTTTCGCCGGGGTAGCTCAATGGTAGAGCGATCGCTTTGTAAGCGATGGGTTGGAGGTTCAATTCCTCTCCCCGGCTCATTTTCTGAATAACGGCCTTGATGCTATAGTTAAGGCCATGCAACCGGACAAGCACGGCCACCTGCATCCTCTCACCCAGACTATCAGGGAGATATACTCGGTGTTTTACGGCCTCGGTTTCGAGATAGCCCTTGGCCCGGAATTGGAGCGCGAATACTACAACTTCGATGCCCTGAACATCCCGGCCGACCACCCGGCCCGCGACATGCAGGACACCTTTTGGATCAAGGAGAAGCCGAAGGACGACAAGGGCCCAAACGGCCGGCCGCTCGGCAGAAGGCTCCTTGCCACCCAGACTTCGGCGGTCCAGATCCGCTATATGGAGACGCACAAGCCGCCGTTCCGCACCTTAGTGCCCGGCAAGGTCTTCCGGAACGAAGCCACCGACGCCACCCACGAAGCCCAGTTCTATCAGTTGGAAGGGCTCTGGGTCGACAAGCACGTCTCGCTGGCGCATTTGAAAGGCGTCCTCGAGCAGGCCTTCAAGAAGCTCTACGGCGAGAAGTGCGAGATACGCTTCCGGCCGAGCTTCTTCCCGTTCACCGAGCCGTCCGTGGAGGTGGAGGCCAAGTTCGGAGACAAGTGGCTCGAGATGGTCGGAGCAGGCCTCGTCCATCCGAACGTCCTCCGAGCGGGCGGCCTTGATCCGGACGAGTGGCAAGGCCTGGCCTTCGCCTTCGGCATCGATCGCATGGTCATGCTGAAGCACGGCATAGACGACATCCGCCTCCTTTACGGCGGCGACCTCAGGTTCGTGGATCAATTCTAATATGAAGATCTCGCGCAATTGGTTGCAATCCTATTTCGACAAACCTATCCCGCCGGCGGGTGAGCTGGCGGAGCTCCTGACCCTGCATTCTTTCGAAGTCGAGGGCCTGGAGAAAGCCGGCGATGACGACGTCCTGGACGTGAAGATCCTGCCGGACCGCGCGCACTACTGCCTGTCGCACGAAGGAGTGGCGCGGGAGATCTCCGTCCTGACGAAACAACCGTTTGAAGCCGGCCGTAACCCCCCATCCCCTCAAGCCTCGATCGATACGAAGCCGACCATCAAGATTGAAGACCCGAAGTTCTGCCGGCGCTACATGGGCCGGTATGTCGAACTCAGGCCGGTAGAGAAGTTCTATGTCAGATCGAGCCGTCTTTTGGAAGCCATCGGCCAGCGCGCTATAAGCCCGATCGTAGATGCGACCAATCTGGTCATGTACGACATCGGCCAGCCGCTCCACGCCTTCGACGCTGACAAGGTGAAGGGCGCCATCCAAATACGCGCGGCAAAGGAGGGTGAGAAGATCGTCCTCCTCGACGGCCGTGAATTGACATTGACCTCGGCCGACCACGTCATCGCTGACGACCTAGGCCCTTTGGTGGTAGCAGGCGCCAAGGGCGGCAAGCGCGCCGAAGTCTCGGACAAGACGACGCATCTCATCATAGAATCGGCCAATTTTGAGCCGACCGCCGTGCGCCGCACTTCGGCTAGGCACGACATAAGGAGCGAGTCCTCGAAGCGCTACGAGAATGAGCTCACGCCGGAGCTCACGGCTGAAGGCATGGACAACGTGTCGGCCTTGATCAAAGAACTGTCTCCGGAAGCCAGGTTCGGCCCGATCGTCGACGTCTATCCGAACGAGGCGAAGCAGACGACCATTGAATTAGACCCTGCACTGATCGAAGAGCGGTTGGGCGTCAAAGTGCCGCTCGACGAAGCGAAGGGCATCCTTGAGAGGATGAACATCATCATCTCCGAAAAAGGCAAGAAGTGGCAGCTCACTATTCCTTTCAATCGTTTGGATCTGGCGATCCCTGAAGACATCGTCGAGGAGATCGGCCGCATCTACGGCTATGAGCATGTCAAAGGAATCCTGCCGCCGAAGGCGGATAAGCCGGTCGCGGTCCTGCCGATGTTCTACCTTTGCGAAAAGATCAAGAACGTCCTTGTCGCCGAAGGATTCTCCGAAGTCAGCCTTTACACCCTCGTCTCGAAAGGGGAGATTGAGACCGCGCATCCGCTGGCAAAAGATAAGGCATTCGCACGCGCCAATCTGACCGACGGCATGACGGCTTGTGTCGAGAAGAATGCCTTGAATGCCGATCTTCTGGGGCTTGATGCAATTAAAATATTCGAGATCGGCCACGTTTTCACCTCGAAAGGCGAGTCGGCGATGCTTTCTTTGGGCGCGGCACAAGTCAAAAAAGTCAAAGGATTGAAGAGCGAGGCGATCCTGACTGAGGCGGTTAGATCATTAGCCACAGCCCTCGGATCAGATATTCCTGCGCCGAAAGCGATCTCCAAAGGCGTTCACTCTGTCTGCGAGATCAGCCTCGACGAAGTCCTCAAATCTTTCAAACTGCCCCCGAACGTTTCATACGCCGATCTGAAATTCACGGCTGCTTCTGCCAACCGATATAAGAGGTTCTCCCAATACCCGTTCATCGTCCGTGACATCGCCGTTTTCGTGCCTGAATCGGTCCAAGCCGACGCCGTCTGGCAGTCGATCGGAAAGGGGATTGAAAATGCCAAGGCGGCTGAATTATTGGCGCGCCATTCGCTGTTCGACACGTTCAAGAAAGACGGCAAAACTTCGTACGCTTTCCGCATGGTGTTCCAGTCGATGGACAGGACCCTGACCGACGGCGAGGCCAATAAAATAATGGAAAAGATCTACGCGGAGATGAAAGAGAAGGGCTGGGAAGTACGATAAAACCGGTTGACAGCTCCGGCCTCGACTGTATCATTGGGTTCAGACATACCATGAAAACCCATCTTATCTACGCTACTTCGAATCCCGGCAAGATCGTGGAGATCGGCCGGCAACTCGGCCTCCACGGCCTCAAAATCTCGCCGCTGTCTGATTTCGTGCCGGGCAAGCTCGACCCGGAAGAGAACGGCCAGACCTTGGGCGAGAATGTTCTCATCAAGGCTCGGGCTTACGCTGCAGCCATATCGAAGGCTCCGAGCCTGCGCGGAGAGAGATTCATCATCGTCTCCGATGACACTGGTGTCTTCATAGACGGCCTCGATGGCGAACCGGGCATCCACGTCCGGCGCTGGAAAGGGCACAAGATGACCGACGAGGAGATCATTTCCTATGCCTTGGAGCGTCTGAAAGGGCTCACGGGCTCGAAACGCCATGCTCACTTCAGAACGGTCCTCTGCCTGATCCCGGTCGACGAACACGGCTCGGTAGGCGTCCCTGTCACAGTCGAGGGCTCGCTCGATGGCCGCATCACGGAGACCGCCGATCCCATGCGCATCGAAGGCTTCCCGTTCGAACCGATCTTCTATGTCCCGGAGTACAACATGCTCCTCGGCGCCCTGCACCGTCTGCCTGCCGCAGAGAAATCCGGCAAATTGAATCACCGCGAGCGGGCTATCGAGAAGGCTATCCCGATCATCGAAAGGAGGATGCGATAAGGGAGCAAGAGAAGTGAAAGACCGAGCCGCGCTTCCGCGCGGCTTTTTATTGCGGCAAGACAAGGGTTCAGGGGATAAGGGTTTGACTTTTCTTCCGGGATGATATATAGTCAGATCACAGTAACCTCTCACCATAGTCCCCTAAAGGCCTTGTTGGGAAGAATAAACGCCCGACAACAGGGCAATCATGTATCAGAAAAGATTCAGGAACGCAGGCCCTAGCGGCCCACAAAGACAATTCCACTATCGAGGCAAGCCGGGCAGGAAAGACGGCGGTTTTCGCGGCGGAGCAGGCAGGCGCTCGCCGGGCGGCGGTTTCGCCCGTCACATCGACGTCTCCAAATTCATCAACAAGGCGACCATCACCGAGAAGACGGCCCATTTCGTGCCCGAACACTCGTTCACGGATTTCCAGATAGACAACCGGCTGAAGACGAATATCGCCAGCAAGGGATATTTCGTGCCGACCCCCATCCAGGACAAGACCATCCCGCACATCCTGCGCGGCGCCGACCTGGTCGGCCTGGCCAATACGGGCACAGGCAAGACCGCGGCCTTCCTTATCCCGCTCATCAACAAAGTGCTCCTGTCTCCCAAGGAGAAAGTTCTGATCGTCGTGCCGACCAGGGAGCTGGCCCTTCAGATAGAGAGCGAGTTCAAGGGCTTCTCGGCCCATATGAACCTTCACGCCGTCTCCTGCGTCGGCGGTGCTTCTATAGTCTTGCAGATGAAATGGCTTTCCAAGCCGACGCAATTCATTATCGGCACACCCGGACGCTTGAAAGACCTCATGGAGCGCGGCAAGATAGACCTCTCGAAGTTCGCCACGGTGGTCCTCGATGAGGCCGACCGGATGCTCGACATGGGATTCATCGGCGACGTGAAGTTCATGCTGTCGAAGATGCCGGCCTGCCGCCATACGCTCTTCTTCGCGGCCACGACCTCGCGCGAAGTCGACAACTTGATCAAGGTATTCCTGAAGGACCCGGTCGTGATCTCGGTCAAGACGGGCGACACGGCCGAACAGGTGGAACAGGACGTCGTCCGCGTGCCGGTCGGCCAGAACAAGTTCGAGATCCTCTGCGCCCTCCTCCGCAACCCGGAATTCGACAAGGTGCTCATCTTCGGCAAGACCAAGTACGGCGTGGAGCGCCTGGCCCGCAACCTTTGCGCCGCCGGCCACGTCGCCGAGTCCATCCACGGCAACAAGAATCAGAACCAGCGGGTCAAGGCCCTTAGGCTCTTCACCGACCATCATGTGAAGATCCTTTGCGCCACCGACGTGGCCGCCCGCGGCCTCGACATCTCCGGCGTCTCCCACGTCATCAATTACGACACCCCAGCTACCTACGAAGACTACGTCCACAGGATCGGTCGCACCGGCCGGGCGGGGAAGAAAGGCAAGGCCCTGACGTTCGTGTAAAGATCGGCAGCCGGGATGATATAATCATCCCATGACCGAACCAGACTCCCCGCACGTCGTCGCCATCCCGCCGTTCGTTTTCCTCGGCGGATTTTTCATCGCATTGATCCTTCAATGGCTCCTGCCGGTCCATGTATTTTCCGGGATCGCCTGGAAGACCGTCGGCTGGATCGTAGCCCTCATAAGCGGCATCCTGGCCCTCTCGGGCTTCCGCGCCATGCACAGGATCGGCACGAATATCGACGTCCGCAAGCCGGCCCTGGCCATCGTCTCCACGGGCCCTTTCAGATACACCCGCAATCCCTTGTACCTCTCGCTCGTCCTCCTGTATATCGGCATAGCCCTCTTCTTTGACATGGTCTGGCTCCTCGCGATCCTCGTGCCTATCGTCCTCGTCATCCATTACGGCGTCATCCGCCGCGAGGAGCGGTACCTGGAGGGGAAGTTCGGGGAAAGCTACCTCGAGTACAAGAAGAAGGTCAGGAGGTGGGTGTAGTAGTATCGCTGGAATGGGGATAGGAGTATAATCAACCCATTATATGCACGGCCAGCCGGTCGTGATGCCCCATGATCGGAAGTCGCTCACACAGGTGGGCAGATTTTTGATCCGGGGATTAATAACTGGTCATTATTCTATATGATTAAAATCAAGACGAGCCAGACTATCAAGGATCCCAATAACAAGATCGTTCTCTACACCGACAAGCGCGGCAATGTCGAACTGCGCGCCGATGTCGAGAAGGATACGATGTGGGCGACGCAAGAGCAGATTGCGCGACTTTTCCAAGTATCAAGGCCTAACGTCACTATGCATCTCAAAAATATCTTTAAGACAAGAGAGCTCAATGAGAATTCAGTTAGTAAGGATTTCTTACTAACTGCCAAAGACGGCAAGCAATACCTCACTAGATTTCATAATCTCGATGTCATAATTGCTGTCGGTTATCGCATTAATTCCAAGAAAGCCACTCAATTCCGCATCTGGGCGACGAGGATCCTGCACGACTATCTGGTCAAAAGTTATGCCCTCAACCGGCGCACGCTTGCCAAATCCCAGGAAAGCCTCGACGGTCTGCATGAAGCCCTCACATTCATCGAATCAAGATCGCAGGGCAAGCCATTGAAAGCGAAGCTGACCTTGAGACTGACCAAGGATCTGCTACACTAGAGGCATCATGAATGACCTAAAACCATACAGCGCCGACATCGAGAAGCTCACCTTGGAGAACACGGATTTCCGCCGGGTCCTCTACACGGCGGCCCATAGCCAGCTCGTCCTGATGTCGCTCCTGCCCGGCGAAGAGATCGGCGCCGAAGTCCACCACGTCGACCAATTCTTCCGCTTCGAGGCCGGCCTCGGCAAGGCGGTGATCGACGGCAAGGAATACCCCGTCGAGGACGGCTCCGCTCTTCTCGTGCCCGCCGGCTCCGAGCACAATATCGTCAATACCGGCGCCGTTCCCATGAAGCTCTACACCGTCTATGCCCCCGCCAATCACATCGCCGGCCGGGTCCACAAGACCAAGGCCGATGCCGAGAAGGATGTCGAGGATGAAGAGTTTGGGAAGTAGTTTCCTTAAAGTATCGAATTTTCTCAAAAGTGTTAGAATTGTACGAATGAAAGAAAATCCGGTTGAAGTTTATATTTCCGCAATAATTGCTGAATTCAAGAGCGGTCAGGCGACTGAACACGCCTATCGTCCTGCCCTGAAAGCACTTTTTGAGTCCGTCGTGCCGAGATTACAGGCTATAAACGATCCCAAGCATTCCGAGCACGGCGCACCAGACTTCGCCTTGATGCGTTCTAAAGAATTAAGCGCTGGCTATGCTGAAGCTAAGGATGTGAAGGAGAATCTTGATGATACTGAAAAGAGTGAGCAGATGGAACGGTATCTCGAATACGGTTCGCTCATTCTTACTAACTACCTGGAGTTCCGCTTCTATCGGCATGGCAATAAATATGGTGAGCCAATCATTGTTGCGAAATTAGTTAACAATGAAATTGTGCCGAATGAAAAAGCATATGCTGATCTGGAGGATGCGATCAAGACCTTTCTAACACAGACTGAAGCAATTACCTCAAGCACTAAACTGGCGAAAATCATGGGAGATAAGGCACGGCGTATTCGCTCTAAAGTGAGCGAGTATGTGTCTAATCCGCATGGACGAAATGAGGAACTTCGGCGTATGTATGAATCGTTCAAAAAGATCTTGATTCACGACTTGTCCGAAGATCAATTCGCTGACATGTATGCTCAGACGCTGGTCTACGGTCTCTTCGCAGCGCGATATGAAGATAAGACTACCGGTAATTTCACCCGTGCCGAGGCACGCGACCTGGTGCCGCATTCCAATCCGTTCCTGCGCAGTTTCTTTGATCATATCGTTGGCGCGGATTTCGATATACGCCTGGCCATCATTGTCAATGAACTGTGCGAGGTGTTCAAGAACGCTGATGTCCACGCCCTCATGAACGCCTATGTGACGCAAAAAGGTCTGCATGGCTCCGATGACAAAGAGTCGGTTGATCCAGTCATACATTTCTACGAGGATTTTCTGAAAGAGTACGATGCCGAGAAGCGCAAGGCGCTTGGAGCATTCTATACACCCTTACCTGTGGTGCGATTCATCGTCCGTGCCACCGATTACCTCCTTGAAAAAGACTTCGGCTTGGCCGGCGGGCTTTCCAATACGACAGAGATCGAAGTCAAGACGACTAAACAAGGTAAGAACGGTAAAGAATCTATTCATAAAGTCCAGATTCTAGATCCGGCGATGGGGACGGGCACCTTCTTGAATGAAGTGGTGAAAAATATCCTCGCGCGTTTCAAAGATCAGGAAGGGAGATGGAAATCGTATGTCGAGAACGACCTTTTGCCGCGCTTGCATGGATTTGAACTGATGATGGCACCATATACTATTGCGCACCTCAAGATTGCCATGACTCTACATGACAGCGGCATCACCGATTTCAACCATCGCCTTGGGTTTTACCTGACGAATTCGCTGGAGGAGGGAGTTAAGGTCGAAGAATCGCTCTTCGGATTCGGTTTCGGGCAGAGTATTACCGATGAAAGCAAGGCCGCGGCCAAGATCAAGAACGAAACACCAATCATGGTGGTTATGGGAAATCCGCCGTATAGCGTGAGCTCGTCCAATAAAGGTGAATGGATACAAGAGCTTATCAAGGTCTATAAAAAATATTTGGGCGAGCGCAAGATCAACCTCGACGATGATTACATTAAATTCCTTCGCCTCTCGGAACATTTTATCGAGAAGAACGGGAGTGGTGTCGTGGCTATGATCACCAACAATTCGTACATTGACGGCATTACGCATCGGCAGATGAGGAAACATTTACTGGAAACTTTCGACAGTATTTATATACTTGATTTACACGGCAATTCCAAAAAGAAGGAGAAAGCGCCCAATGGCGGCAAAGATGAGAATGTCTTTGACATCCAGCAAGGCGTAGCCATTTCAATCTTTGTACGAAAGGAAGGAAAAAAGAAAGAGCTGGGCACTGTGTATCACGCCGAATTATATGGAAAACGCGAGAGCAAATTTGAAGTGCTCAATAAAAGCGATCTGGCAACGATGAAGTGGAACAAGCTCGAATATGCCGAGCCGTATTACTTCTTTGTGCCGAAGGATTTTGGTACGGGGAGTGAATACAAGAAAGGGTTCTCTGTAATTGAGGTTTTCAATGAATACAATTCTGGCATTCAGACAAAGCGTGATGATTTAACCATAAGATTTGACAAAGAAGATATTGAGACTGTTGCAGTTGATATGCAAAATCTCCCAGTTGAAGAAATTCGTAAAAAATATCATCTACCGGAAGATGGACGAGATTGGAAAGTTGAATGGGCAAAAAAAGATCTTCAGGATGGTTCAAGGGTTGAAAAAATTCAGTACAGACCATTTGATACGCGTTTTACAGTCTACACGGGTCATTCCAAAGGATTTATCGCTTACCCAAGGGAAAAGACAAATAAAAATATCGTTGGTAAGGACAACCTGTCTTTACTTACGAGCCGAATGATTCCACCGACTCAAGATTTTGATAGGAGTCTTGTCACGAAGGATATTTCTGATATTCATGCCGTAAGTGATCAAACATATGTATTTCCACTTTACCTGTACGCCGATGACAATTCGAAATTACCAAATCTTCAAAAAGGAATTGTTGAGCAAATAGAAAAAATTGTTGGTGAGGTTTTTCCTGAAGACATTTTTGATTATATTTACGCAGTTTTATATTCTCCGACTTATCGAGAGAAATACAAGGAATTCCTTAAGATCGATTATCCTCGCGTGCCGTATCCGAGAGATACAGAATCATTCAAGTTACTTGTGGCCTTGGGCAGGGAATTGCGCGAGCTTCACCTCATGGAATCGCCGAAGCTGAATACGCTCATAACGACATTCCCGGAATCCGGAAGTGATACTGTCGAGGCGAAGTATCCAAAGCATCAGGACAACAAAGTCTTTATCAATAAAATGCAATATTTCGGCGGTGTGCCAGAGACTGCCTGGAATTTCTATATAGGCGGCTACCAGCCGGCACAGAAGTGGTTGAAAGATCGGCAGGGGAAAAGGCTAACTAGTGAAGAGATTAAACACTATCAGAAAATAATTGCGGTGTTAGTTGAAACAGAAAAGATTACTATGGAAATTGTTAAAATATAATGATGCAGAAGATTATTGAATCAGTAAAAAGGGGCGGCTTTAAAAGAGATCTTATTAAAAAAGGTCGCACTAAACATCTTCTAGTTAAAGGAGATTGTGAAGAAGTTATAAAATCTCTACCTGTAGGGAGTATTGATCTTATTATCACTGACCCCCCATACAATAAAGGTCTTGATTATGGAGATAAGTTTAATGACTCGCGATCTCAGTCAGAATATTATAAGTGGCTAAAAAGTAGATTAAAGGATATTCCTAGAATACTCAACGACAAAGGAAGTTTTTATATAATTAGTTATCCAGAAATCAGTGCACGCCTCCTTCCTTTTCTTGAGGATGAATTGAACTTGAATTATCGCGGTTGGATTACCTGGCATTATCCTACCAATATTGGCCATTCAAGTAAAAATTACACACGCAGTCAAAGAAGCATATTGTTTTTTACAAAAACAAAGAACTATTCTTTTAATAGAGAGAAGCTGATTCAACATTATAAAAATCCAACAGCACCTGTCATAAGAAAAAGAATCGCACAGGGACATAAAGGGAGAACATCATATGATCTATTTCGGTTTTTAGACCTAATAGAATTACAAAAAGGATTAGTTGATGTTATTGACGTCGATTTGTTAAAAAACAATTCAAAAGACCGTCTCAGAAACTTAAATAGTAAGTTTAAACCAGTGTCTTCACTGGCTGAATTGAGAAGGAAAGACCATCCTTGCCAACTACCATTGGCCTTGCTAGAACTCTTTATAAAAGTCAGTAGTAATAAAGGCAACACTATATTAGATCCTTTTGCTGGTACATTTACGACCTCTGTAGCCGCAGGTAAGTTAAACAGGAACTCTGTTGGAATTGAATTGAACAGTAAGTTCCTAAATTTTGGTCTAAGGAGAATAAAGAATTTACCATGAGCCCAAATCTCGAAGAGACAGTTGAGCACAAACGATTGAAAAGAAAGATTCAGGATATTGCCTCAACCTGTGAAATTTCTTCTGACAAGGAGGTTATTCTTAATTTTACTGGGGATAAAGAGGAAGATGGAAATCTTACAGTGGAACGTTCTGCTGATGTAGTGATGTATGGCAAAAACAGAGGTAAAAAGTTTATTTTCATATTTGAATGTAAGGGAGGAAAAAATTTTGATTCAATAAATAAGGAAATTAGTTCCTGGGAAGCAGACATCCAAAAAATTCAAGGCGGTAGGTCAAAACTGATTTCATCGGCGGATAATAAAATAAAGATAACTGATCTTGAAAATTTAGATAAGGTGAAAGTATGTTATGTATTTGGGAAATATTTTGATGTTGAGAAATTCGTCACACTTTCGAAGACATTTCAAAGACGTGGTTTTATCGCTTGGAATAATAATGCTGTCATTTATTATAATAAGGTTGGTAGAACGCTTGGAAAATGGATTAAGTACGAGCTATACAAAGAGTTCAATATAAGTTTTGAGGAGCGCCAGATATGTAAAGAAGGGGCTGTACAGATAAGACAGGGTGACTGGGAAATGTATCTACTAGGTGTTTATCCTGCGGTTTTATTAAAAATTGGTTATGTTTCTCGAAGAGCCTCGGGCAAACCTGAGGCTTATCAGCGTATTCTCAATAAAGATAGAATCAAAAAGGTTTCTGATTTTATAAAGTCGAAGGGAGCTATCTTGCCCAATGCGATCATTCTAGCATTTGATGATGATAAAGATATTCAGGGTAAGATATCCTATACAAATGGTATCTTGAAATTTCCAAAGATATATTCTTCCGCATGGATTATTGATGGACAGCATCGGATATTTGGATTCCTAGGTACAAAGTTTGAAGACACTGATCCTGATGATCCGGCAGAAGAATTTAAATTGCCTGTTGTGGCTTTTAGGAAACTCGATGATGTTATGCAGAACCGAACATTTGTTAGCATAAACTACAACCAAAAGAAAATTGACCCCACCCTCTTGTGCGACTTAGCAAGATCAGTGCCAGACCTTACTAATGAACTCACATGGCCAAGTTTACTTGTATCAGAGTTAAATAAGAAGGGATCGTTCAAAGATAGGGTAAAGATATCTGAACTAGATGGGAGAAGACCGATATCTCTTTCAAGCTTTGCTAGGTATGGTCTTTTGGAGGGCTTATTGGGATTTAACAAGAAAGCACATGATTATCAAGGTGTGCTATTTAAATTTGCTCCATTTAATGATAGGGCTCAGTTGAAAAATTTAAAAAATCAGGGCTCTCTTAAAAAACAGTCGGATCTTTTACGTAGATATTTTGGTGGGGTTGAGAAAAATACAACAAAGACAAGCCCAAGAAGAGACCCATGGAAAAATATAAAACAATATTCTCTTTTAAAACCAGCTGGTATAAATGCCTTACTATTGGTTTTATCAAGGATAATGGAAAAATATCCTAAAGCAGATCTTGATTTTGAACAGTACTTGAAACCTCTTAAAGGAATGAAGTTCAGTAGATCCTACGTTTCTCAACAGGGTGGCGGCTGGAAGGGTTTTCGATCTCTCGCAAACTCTATTTTAAGAAAGCTAAATCAGAAGCATCCTAAAGATAGGTTGAGGATATTTGGGGAAAAAGATAAATGGTAATAACAATTCATTAACATAGATCATGCCCACCCCCTGCTCAAAAATCGTTGTCTATGTCCCTCTAACTTACGCCGAAGTGGTGCGCCAAGCGATCGGCGCGGCGGGCGGGGGAAAGCTGGGGAAGTATTCACTCTGCAGTTTCTCGGTGCGAGGCGTCGGACGATTCAAGCCGGAGGAAGGGGCGCGGCCGTATATCGGCATAGCGGGGAAATTGGAAGAAGTCGAGGAAGAGCGGATTGAAGTGACGCGCGATGATGCTGTGGTAAGCAGCGTGATCGCAGCTATAAAGAAAGTTCATCCGTACGAAGAAGTGGCGATGGATGTCTACAAGCTTGGGTGATATGCACCACACCTACATCCTCCGATGCGCCGATGGCACGCTCTACGTCGGCTGTACGAACGACCTCAAGAAGCGCCTGCGGGAGCACAACCATGCGAAGTCGGGCGCTCATTATACGAAGATCCGCCGGCCGGTCTCTCTCGTCTGGAGCGAGGCGCATCGGACGCTCGCCCGGGCACGCGAGAGGGAAGCGGCCCTGAAGCGCATGACGCGCGCGGAGAAGCTTATGGTCATAAGGAAATAGGGAATAAAAAACCCGCGCACGGTTGGGACGTAGCGCGGGTCGCGGGCGGAAGGGACGGCGGATCAGGACGCTGACGGAACGGCCGCCAGGAATCCGGCGATCTTCTCGTACTCGATGTCTAGGTTGAGTCTCCGGTGAAGAGCATTCGCGATCTTCCGCGCCCCCTCGAGGTCGGTGTCTCTGACGACGAGATAAGGCGCCGGAACAGGATTGTCGCACCATTTGGTGTCTGCCGGCACGATCGTGACGATAGCATCGCCACCCAGACCGAGCTGGCACACGATGGCGGCGACGTTTACCCAGACGTTCTCGACTACGTTTTTATCGAAGCCGACGATAAGGATGTTGGGCATTCAAGCCTCCGTTTCTGTAAGTTGATCGTTGATCGAAATTGGGCTCTTCAAAACATCAAAGAGCGGTACGCGACAACTATAACACATTATATATTATAAAGTCAAGTAGGTATCGGCCCTAAAGGTGCCGTGCTTGTTTTTGGCTTCCGCTGTGGTATTGTCGTAATAGACCTAAAAACAAAGGAAAGGACATCGTGAAGACCATAGATTACGGACCGCTCAACGAGCACGCCGTCGGCGTGATATTGAAGGACATGATGCGCCGGGCCATGGAGGAGATCTGGAAGCGGCGCGTCGATTTCACGGCCGAGGAGAAGATCGTCGACTACAAGGCCGACCCCAAGGACCGGGTGACCGATGCCGATTTCGCCGCCCAGGAGATCCTTCTGCGCAAGATACTCGAATGCTTCCCGGGATACGGCATCGTGGCCGAAGAGAAGGGCTTCGCACGGGAGTGCACGCTTCCCGGCGCATGCCTCTTCTTCACCGTCGATCCGCTCGACGGCACCAAGGCTTTCGAGCGCCGGCAATCTCACGGTTTCGGGCCGATGCTCTCGCTCTCGACGCCGGACGAGGTCGTCTCCTCTTTCGTCGGGGACGCCATGACCAAGGAGCTCTACTACTATCGCCCGGGCTCCCCGAAGGTCCACCGCTTGAACTTCGGCGACCACCGGTACGAGCGCCTGGCGCCCGATCCCGGCCGGCCGCTCTCGGACCAGTACGTGCTCTTGCGCGACGACCCCCGGGACCTGCCGGAGATCTACTGCCGGATCGCACAAGCTACGAAGCACGGCGGCATCTTCAAGCAGATCGAAGTGTCCGGCGGCGGCCTCGGCACAGGCATGGCCAGGCTCTGGAAAGGCGAAGTCGGGGCCTATGTCATGAAGGCGGGCGTGCAGCAGCCCTGGGATCTCCTGCCCGTGTGGGGGATGTCGGCAAGGCTCGGCTTCATCTGGCTCACGCATGATGGTGGCGACGGGCGCTGGCTTGCAAGGGAGCTCCGCCCCTCGATGAAGGCCGTGTCCTTCGCGACGCCTTCGATCGTCATCCACAGGAGCCGGCTCCATGAATTCGAGTCGGTCATCGGCTCGTGGGTCCTGTAGCGAGCTCCATGGCGGGAGAGCATCCTCCCGCCTTTTTATATAACGCTATGATCCTCCGCAATGCCTCCTAGGCGGTGGCTGTGCCTGCCTGAATCCAGGCTACAAGCGCGCGGAACCAGGGTTCCGCGCGCTTTTTTGTTTTCGAGATGAAGCAAAATAAAACCCGTCCTGCGGAGAACGGGTTCTCGTGCAGAACGGATTACGACACGATTCAGACCAGAGTCGCGGCCATCCCCAGCGTTTTGCTGGCTGGTGATGTCCGGAAGCACCGCATGACGAAATCGTCCGTCACGCGATACTTGTCGTCGGTGCCGAGGACGATCCATCCGCCGCCGACCGGCTCGGTCTCGGGCATGGCGCCCAAGAGGACCGCCGGACCGTTGAGCACGTTTTCTCCCTGATCGACAAGCTGGTTGAAGCGGAAGCCGTCATGATGGCCGGCTTCTCGGTAGACGGACTCGATCTCGTCGCGGGTGAACGGGATCCAGCCGCCGAGTTTCTGGCACAACCTGACGACATAGTAGGCCGAGATCTCGGTTTCCGCGTTGCCGAAGGCATCCCAGAAACGCCTGAAGCCCTCGCCGATATGGATGTCACAAGGCTGTACAGGGAACTGGCTACCGTCTGTGATGATTCGTTTGGTCGACATAAAGCCCTTTCCTTGGTTGGAGGTTACACTGACAAAAAACGATTGTTCGTGATGCAATATAGCACACCTTCTGCATATTTGTCAATAAACCAAAATCTCTCTATTCCCGCGTGCTATAATCTCCCTCAATGCCTCCGGAACAGCCGCGCAAGATCCTGGGATTGCCGAAGAACATCTTCATGCTGGGACTCACCAGCTTCTTCAACGACTTCTCGAATGAGATGATCGTGGCGGCCTTCCCGGCCTTCTTCACGTCGGTCCTCCGGGCGGGGGCGGCGTCGCTAGGCCTCGTGGAAGGCGTGGCCGACGGGGTGGCCAACTTCCTGCGCATATATTCAGGCCGTCTGTCCGACAAGATCCAGCGGCGCCGGGTCTTCATGTTCGCCGGCTACGGTCTGTCAGTCATCGTCCGGCCGCTCTATCTCCTGGCGGGGAGCGTGGCCGCCGTTCTCGGCCTGCGCGTCACTGACCGGATAGGCAAGGGCGTCCGCGAAGCGCCGCGCGACGTCATCATCTCCGCTTCGGCCGCTCCGGAAGAGATCGGCCGGTCGTTCGGCTATCACCGGGCCATGGACACCGCCGGGGCCATCGTCGGGCCGCTCGCCGCGTACTTCATACTCTTGCATTGGCCGGTCATGCTGGGAACCAACGGCTTCACCGTCATCTTCATCTCGGCTTCCGTCATCGGCTTGTTCGCCATAGCCACCATCTTCTTCGTGACCGACATCGTCGGCAGGAAAGATGCGAACGGAGCGCCGGTCTTGTCGGTCGCGGCCTTCCGCGTATTGCCGCGCGGCTTCAGGGTCTATCTCGCCGCCATATTCCTCCTGTCGATCGGCACCCTGCCCACTGCTGTGACTCTCTTGAAGACCACTTCCATCCACCTCATGATCGCCGACATCCCGCTCTTCTACATGATCTATTCCATCGCCTACGCCGCTTTTTCTTACAGCGCCGGCAAGTTGAGCGACACGGTCGGCACGGCCAAGGTCCTCGTCTACGGCTATGTCTTCCTGCTCGTCTCGTACTTGATGCTCGGTTATGCCGAGAGCGCCGTCTTCCTGGGCTCGGCCTTCGCCGTGATGGGCGTCTTCTCGGCCGCCACGGACGCGACAGAGCGCGCCTGGACCGGCCGGTTGGTGCCTTTCGAGCATCGCGGGGCCGCCTACGGCTTGTTCCAAGCAGCCGTCGGCTTCGGAGCTCTCGTCGCTGGCGTCGCCGGAGGCTGGCTGTGGCAGGCCTACAGCCCAGCCGCGGCGCTTTTGGGGAGCGGAGGATTGGTAGCTATAGGGTTGGTGGTGCTTTTGATCTCGATACCGTTAGGCAAGAGAGGGATATAAAAAAGAGCCTGGCGCGATGGCGCGCAAGGCTCATGACAGGGTGGGGGCCTTGTTCGACCGCTCACAATGCCCGGTCCAAGACTTTTTTGTACTCCAGCACTCCCTGCAAGTTCTTCAATCTGGCCTGGATCTCGATCCCCTTGCCGACACTCTCGGCCATGTGGAGGGCGTCAGGCACTTTGATGACCCTTAAATTCCCGATGACCCGATTGACCGTGTCGCCATCGATCGCCGCACCGGACTCGGCGCATTCGCGGAGAGCGCGCTTGACGTCTTCGACGGTCGGGCGATGCGCATTCTTTAATTCGGCGAACGGGTCGGTCGATTTCTTCTTACTCTTAGCCATGGTCTGATTTCCTTCGATGTTGAATGTTTTACTGAAAGAACTGACGTGAATGCGTAAGGGTAGCATGACGGAGTCGTTCGCGTCAAATCTTTTGCGGGAAGATAAAAAAATAGCCCGGCGCGATCGGCAGTCTCGCGCCGGGACTAGATTGCTGTATTCTCGGGACCCGTTTTGCAATGGGGTCTCACGGTTGGGCGTCTTTCGCCATTTGCATGATGGAGAAGCATTCCCTTTTGGGAATGGACCGATTAATTTGGCGCCAGTTGAGTCTCTTCCCGGGCGGCGCGTAACTAATCACAGCATGGTCGGCACGTTCGGCGCAGCCTGTTTTTATCCTGGTCCCAGTGCGCTCCAGCCCTTTGGGGGCGGGCTTACACACTTCCTTTACGGGACGAGGCGCGCCGAAACTTTGATGAGCTATTTCGTGCTCGCGTCTGGCCCGGATTGACTCAGGGCCCGCGATCACGAGTACTCTAGTGTAACATATTAATAGTAATTGTCAATATACTTATATTTACAAACCGGGGACTGACGCAATGTGCACAAGAATGCCCATATTTGTAGCCACATTTTCGCGATTTTAAAGCGTGCATTTTGACCGATTTTCTGCTATGATTTAAGGGCAAAAGCTCTAAGCTTTTTCGTTTATGGCCAAGGAAAAACCAGCTAAAAAGGACCGGAAAACCGACCAGAAATCGAGCCTGCTGGCCGGCAAGCATGGCGGCTATACCGCCGAATCAATCACCGTTCTCGAAGGCCTCGAGCCCGTCAGGAAGCGTCCGGGCATGTACATCGGCACCACCGGGCCGGACGGCTTGCATCATCTCATCACCGAGATCTTCGACAACTCCCGCGACGAGGCCATGGGCGGCTTCGCCAACGACATCGAGATCGCCCTCCTGCCGGGCAATCGGGTGCGGGTCGTCGACAATGGCCGCGGCATCCCCGTGGATATCCACAAACAAACACGGGTCTCGGCTCTCGAGACCATCATGACCACTCTCCATTCCGGCGCCAAATTCGGCGGCGACAAGACCGGTTACAAAGTCTCCGGCGGCCTCCACGGCGTCGGCGCTTCGGTGGTGAACGCCCTTTCCATATATATGCGCGTGGTCGTCCACCGCGACGGGGGGATGTACGTCCAGGAATATTCGCGCGGCAAGCGCAAGGCCGCGGTCAAGAAGGTCGGCTCGTCCAAGCTCCACGGCACCATCGTCACTTTCGAGCCCGACCCAGAGATCTTCAAGGAAGGCATCAAGTTCGAATGGAACCGCATCGTCACCCACATGCGCCAGCAGGCCTATCTCGTCAAAGGCCTGCGCATCTCGGTGATCGACGCTTCAGGCCAGGTGCCGACCTTCGGGGAGGACGACGAGCTCTTCTACTTGCGCGAGACCGGCGTCGAGGCGCCGTCCTACACCTTCTTCTTCGAGGGCGGCCTCGTCTCGCTCATCAAGTTCTCGAACCAGCTCCTCCGGCCCGTCCACCGCAACATCTTCTACGTCGAGAAGAAGATCGGCGGCGTCGAATCCGTGGAAGTGGCTCTGCAGTACGCCGACGACGTCACTTCGAGGATCATGCCTTTCGCCAACAACATATACAACATCGAAGGCGGCACCCATCTGACCGGCTTCAAGACCGCCCTGACTCGCACTTTGAATAATTACGCCAAGAATAATGGCCTCGCCAAGAACGGCGAGGAGACTTTTACCGGCGACGACGCCCTGGAAGGCTTGACCGCCGTCATCTCGGTGAAGCTCCGCGAGATCCAGTTCGAAGGCCAGACCAAGGCCAAGCTCGGCTCGATGGAAGCCCAGTCGGCGGTCAACACCGTCTTCGGCGACGCCTTCGCCGCCTTCCTCGAGGAGAATCCGGATGACGCCAGGTCCATAATCGGCAAGGTCATCCTGGCCATGAAAGCCAGGAAGGCCGCCAAGGCCGCCAAGGATTCGGTCCTCAGGAAGGGCGCCCTTGAAGGCATGACTCTGCCGGGCAAGCTCGCCGATTGCCAGTCGAGCGACCCCGCCGAATCCGAGCTCTTCATCGTCGAGGGCGATTCCGCCGGCGGCACCGCCAAACAGGGCCGTGACCGGCGCATCCAGGCCATCCTGCCCCTTCGCGGCAAGATCTTGAATATAGAGCGCGCTCGCCTCGACCGCATGCTGGGGAGCGAGCAGATCAAGAACCTGGTCCTCGCCTTCGGCACCGCGATCGGCGACACCTTCGATATCGCCAATCTCCGCTACCACAAGATAATCATGGCCACCGATGCCGACGTCGACGGCGCCCATATCCGCACCCTCATCCTGACCTTGCTCTACCGCTACTTCAAGCCCTTGATCGAGGGTGGTTATGTCTACATCGCCCAGCCGCCCCTCTACAAGGTCAAGCGCGGCAAAGAGATCCTGTATTTCTATGACGAGCAGTCGAAGGTCAAGGCCCTAGGCAAAGTCGACGAGTCGCAGATGATCGAAGAGACAGAGGCCGAATTGGAGGCCGACAAGGAGCGTTTACTCGAGGCTGCTGTCGCGCCCGCCGAAGGAGCCGCAGAGATTGAAGGCAAGCCGAAAGGGCGCGAGAAGATCTCCATCCAGCGCTACAAAGGTCTCGGCGAGATGAACTCCGATGAGCTCTGGGAGACCACCATGGACCCTGCCCGCCGCATCTTGAAGCAAGTGACCATCGAAGACGCCCAGGAAGCCGACAAGGTCTTCGACATGCTGATGGGCGACGACGTGCCCGCTCGTAAGTCTTTCATCCAGTCCAACGCCAAACTGGCGACTCTCGATATCTGATAGGGCGGGACTAACGAGGAAGAGATACTTCGTTCCGAGATACCTCCGCAGACGATTTCCAGCAGGAAATCGTCGAGGATAAGGAAAAACCCCTGCAGGGGTTTTTCCGGGTATCGAGGGATGAAGTATCTCTTCCTCGTTAAATGGTCTTCACTTTCAGCTTCGATTGGCGCTTCCTGTCGAGCAAGGGCAATCTCAGGATGAGCAGGCCGTGCTTCTCCAGGGCTTCCGCTTCATCCACGTCTATCTCTTCGGGGAGCGATATCGTCCTGGAGAACGAGCCCCAATAGAGCTCGCGCATCAGGTAATCGTCTTCTTCGGCCGCCTTCTCTTCCTCGCGCCGGCCGCGGATCGTCACCGAATCTCTCGTCAGGGAGACGTCCAGGTCTTCCGGCCGCACCCCCGCGATCATCGATTTGACCACGATCATGTCCGGTGTCTGGTAGACGTCCACCGTGAGCTCCGCGTCCCTGTCCGATTCCTCGTCTATCCATGAGGAAGCCTCGCCGTTCTCGGCGTGCCGGCCGTTCTTCGGGCCGACGGAAAGAGGCCTCGGTTCGCCTCCCTCGTCTTCATCCAGGCGCACCGCCCCGGTCAGGCGCTCGAAGAACGATCTTTTGTCTTTGCTCATGTTCGTTTGGATTAGGTTTATCGGTCTTGATTATACCTCCGTCGCCGCCGGATTGGCCAGCCTCGGCTTCACGGCTTTCACTTCCTCGAAAAGGATGATCATGATGACCACCGCTCCCCAGATCCAGCCGAAAGCCTTCAAGGTGTCCATGACCCCGGCCCCGACGATGGCGATATTGAAAGCCGAATGGATGGCTATGGCTCCGGCTAGGCCGACCGCCCAAGCCAGGAATTTGGCGAAGCGGCCGCGATAGAAGGCGAGGCCCAGGAAGAAGCCGATAAGCCCGGAGGAGACCACATGGACCAGGGTGGCGCCGATGAAGCGCATGTTGCCGGTCGTTATGCTGACGGACAGGCTGCCGCTCGTCAAGGGCCCCATGACGAACAGGGTATTCTCCAGAGCGGCGAAGCCGAGGGCCACGGCGATCGTGTAGATCATGGCGTCGATCGGCTCGTCATAATGGCGGGAATGCAGGGCGATCGCCGCCACGGCCACGAATTTCAGGACCTCTTCGATCCCCGCCCACCAGGCGTACATAGACGGTCCGCTGAGGAGGGCGGCCGCGGACTTTTCGGCCGGGATGGCCAGGAAGACGGCGCACATGCCGCCGAGGAAACAGCCCATAAGGAGAGAACGCGGCTCCGGCTGATCCGTATCCTCCCTCGTCCAGAAGAAGAGCCAGATCAAGGACGGCACCACGCCGGCGATGAGGGCATATACGAATCCGGTGACTGTCATGGAGATATTATATCAGAACAGGCCCGTCCGTTCCCGCCTTTATGGTATCATCAGCCCATGAAGAAAAAGGGCCGCGAGATATACCCGGACGAAGTGCTCATAGACTCGAGCAACCTGCCGAATTTCGACACGGATCAGCTCGAAGGCAGGCTGGAGAAGCCCATCTCCCGCGCCGCCCTCTACGCGGTCGGCGGATCCTTCGTCCTGCTCGCTCTCGTCTTCCTCGGCCAGGCCCTGAATCTGGACGTCGTCCACGGCGGCGAGTATCTGACGAAGAGCCAGAACAACCTCCTGCGTCCCGTGCCGATATTCTCGAGCCGCGGCGAGATCCTGGACCGCAACAGCGTTCCGCTTGCCTGGAACGCCCCGGCCGAAGCTCCCGCGACCGGCACCCCGTCCGGCTTCGTCGAAGACTCCGTGCCCCAAAGGGAATACGCCACCACCACGGGCCTCTCCCACGTCTTGGGCTACGTCCAATATCCTTCGAAGGACAAGAACGGCTTCTATTACCAGAACGACTTCGAGGGCGTGGACGGCGTCGAGAAGTACTACAATGACCGGCTGACCGGCGAGAACGGCTCGCGTCTCGTGGAAGTCGACGCCCACGGCGACGTCATCTCGCAGAATGTCGTCAAGCCGCCGCAAGCCGGGGAGACCGTCAAGCTCTCCATAGACAGCCGGGTCCAATCGGCCCTCTACCAGAACATAAGAGCGATCGCCAGCGAATACGGCTTCACCGGCGGGGCCGGCGTCATCATGGATGTCAAGACCGGCGAGATCCTGGCCATGACGAGCTATCCGGAATACGGCTCGCAGGTGATGTCCGATAAGACCGACCAGAATGCGATCAGGGCGGCCCTTGCCAATAAGAACCTGCCTTTCCTCGACCGGGCCGTCGGCGGCCTCTATACGCCGGGCTCGATCGTCAAGCCCTATGTGGCCATGGGCGTCCTTAACGAGAACATCATCAGTCCGACGGACGTCATCGTCACCACCGGCTCCATTTCGGTGCCCAATCCGTACGACCCGAAGGTCATGAACGTTTTCCGCGACTGGAGCGACCTCGGGCCGCTAGACCTCTACCACGCCATCGCCATGTCCTCGGACGCCTATTTCTACACGGTGGGCGGCGGCTACAAGGACCAGAAGGGCCTCGGCATCGCCAATATCGACAAGTACCTGGCCATGTTCGGTCTGGGCGAAGCCATCCCGGACTCGTTCACGACCGGTCCCTCCGGCTTAGTCTCTTCGCCGGCCTGGAAGCAGGCGACCTTCAACGAGCCGTGGTTCCTCGGCGACACTTATCACACGGTCATCGGCCAATACGGCACCCAGGTCACGCCGGTCCAGATCGTCCGGGCCATGGGGGCCATAGCCAACGAGGGGACTCTCCTCGTGCCGACCATCCTCGCAGGCGATGGCCCGCACGTCGAGCGCACGATCGATCTGCCCAAAGCCGATTTCGACGTCGTGCATAAAGGCATGCGCCTCGGCGTAGAGATAGGCACGAGCGGCGCCCTGAACGAGCCGTTCGTCGCCGTGGCGGGGAAGTCGGGCACCGCCGAGCTCGGCGTGTCCAAAGCCAGCGTCAACTCCTGGATAACCGGCTTCTGGCCTTACAGCGATCCCCATTACGCCTTCGCCGTCACCCTGGAGCACGGCTCCGTCCACAACCTGATAGGCGCCGCCGCGGCCATGAAAGCGGAGCTCGAGTGGATGGACGCGAATACGCCGGAGTATTTCAAATGAAGATAGGGGGTGCTATAATGATATGGCCTTAACTTAGCAATCTAAGCGTCTTTATCGTTTTATATTCCACATGACGAGCGACACCCAGTACCTCACCACCGAAAAATTCGCCGAGCTCGAGAAGGAGCTCGAACACCTGAAGACCGAGCGCCGCAAGGAAGTGGCCGAGCATCTTGAATACTCGAAAAAGCTCGGCGATCTCACGGAGAACGCCGAATACCATCAGGCCAGGGAAGAGCAGGCGGAAGTGGAAGACCGCATTGTCCGCCTGGAAAAGCTGCTGAAGAGCGCCACCATCGCCGAGGCCGGCAAGGGCAGGAAGGACGTGGTAGCCGTCGGCTCGACCGTCAGGCTGGAGAAGGAAGGCGACAATAAATCCATGTTGATCACCATCGTCGGCTCGGAAGAGGCGGACATGTCGCAAGGCAAAGTCTCGAACCTCTCGCCTCTCGGTTCGGCCCTTCTCGGCCACAAACAGGGCGATAAGGTCTCGGTGACCACCCCGAAGGGCACCGCCAAGTACGCGATCGCGGCCATAAAGTAGGCCGTTTTTTACATCCATGGCTTCATCCGAAGAACTCAGAGAGACTAGGCTCCGCAAACTGAAGCTTCTCGAGGAGGCCGGCATGGAGCCGTATCCGGCCAAAGTGCCGCGCGATTCCTGCCTTGGCGACGCCCGCAAGGATTTCGCCAAGATCGAGAAGAGCGGCAAGCCGTACTCGGTCGCCGGCCGGGTCATGGCCATCCGCGGCCAGGGCGCCATCCTATTCTTGGTGTTGGACGACGGTATAGCCACCTTTCAGGCCGTGGCGAAGAAAGATGTCCTCGAACCGAAGCTCTTCTCCCTGCTCGTCGATGCCGTCGATATCGGTGACATCATTAGCGTCACCGGGACCTTCTTCAAGACGAACAAAGGGGAAGAGAGCGTGCTCGTCACCGCCTGGACGATGGCCGCCAAATCGCTCCTGCCTCTCCCCGAGAAGTGGCACGGCCTCGTCGATCCCGACGAGCGCCTCCGCAAGCGATACCTTGACTTCATCATGGAGCCGGAGCTGCGCGACCTTTTCATGAAGAAGGCCAAGTTCTGGGACGTGACCAGGAAATTCTTCAAGGACCGCGGCTTCCTCGAGGTCGAGACCCCGACTCTCGAAGTCACGACCGGTGGCGCCGAGGCCAGGCCATTCGTCACTCATCACAACGATTACGACATGGATGTCTTCTTACGTATCTCCGTGGGCGAGCTCTGGCAGAAGCGTTTGACCGCCGCCGGCTTCCCGAAGACCTTCGAGATCGGCCGGGCTTACAGGAACGAGGGCACGAGCCCCGAGCACACCCAGGAATTCACCAACCTGGAATTCTATTGGGGCTACGCCGATTACAACGACGGCATGAAGCTCGTGGAAGAATTGTACCGGACGCTTGCCGAAGAAGTCTTCGGCACCACCAAGTTCTCGGTCCGAGGACATAAGTTCGATCTCGCCCTAGAGTGGCCGCTCATAGATTACGGCGAAGAGGTGAAGGAGCAGACAGGCATAGATATCATGAAGGCTTCGGAGAAGGAGATGGAGAAGAAGTTGAAAGAGCTCAAGGTGGAGTTCAACGGCGACAACCGGGAGCGCCTCCTGGATTCGCTCTGGAAGCATTGCCGCAAGTCGATCGCCGGCCCGGCCTTCCTAGTCAATCATCCGATCACGGTAGCGCCCCTGGCGAAAGCCGTTGCCGGCGGCAAGACCGTCCAGATGTTCCAGCCGATAATCGCCGGGAGCGAGATGGGCAGGGGCTATTCGGAGCTGAACGACCCCGTCGACCAGCGCGCCCGGTTCGAAGAACAGAAGAAGCAGATCGCCGGCGGAGACAAGGAGGCCATGATGCCCGACTGGGAATTCGTGGAGATGCTCGAGCACGGCATGCCGCCCACCTGCGGCTTCGGCTTCGGCGACCGGCTTTTCGCCGTCCTGGCTGACAAGCCCCTGCGCGAGACCCAGATGTTCCCGCTCATGCGGCCGAAGAAGGGCTGATTGCGTCTCCCGGGCTTATGATGTAGCCTGCATAGCAGGTTTTTTGTTTGGAGCACTTCAAAAGTCAACCAGGAGAAATCAATGAACGCGACCGCTGTGACAGCCGAGCAACCGGCTGCCGCCAAGACCTTCAGCTTCCTCGAACTCGTAGTGGGATTCATCGAATACGCCGCCAAGAAGAAGGGAGTCAAGAGCTTTGCCGGCGTCTTCGACAGGCTGGACTTGTGGGGGAATTTCCTCTACCAGACTTACAAGGAGCTCGGAGAGAAGTTTCCCGGCCCGCTGTCGTCATTGTCTCGGCCGGATTGGGATGCTCATTATCCGACATATCCGGATATGCAGGGCGTGATCTACAGTCTATCCAGTTATGGAGCCTGCTTTGAAGGCAGATTCCGTTGGCTCATGGAATATCCTGTAGGCCTGATACCTCCGGAACTGGCATCCCAACAAACTCTGTTCGAAGCGATGTTCAAGATCGCCGTGAGACACAACGGCTTACTGGAACTGAAAAAATAACCCCGGTAATCCCAAGCCATTCAGCCCCCGATCCGATTCGGGGGCTTTTTATGTATTTTTTTATCCACAGCTTATCCACCTTTGTATATTATGCCTTAAACGGAGGAGTGGAGTAGAATACCCATTAAGTGGGAAGAAGTGGTAAGGATTAACTCCCCAACATCATCTCTCTCCTACTGGCATATCATTCATGCTCATCGGGGAATACCGCCACACTATCGATGACAAGAACCGCTTGTCGCTTCCCTCCAAATTCCGAAAGGAGATGGGGGAGACGGTCATGGTCACGCCCGGGCTCGATTCCTGCCTGTTCATCTTCACGGTGAAGGAATGGGAACGTATCTCCGGGCACTTGTCGGCAGGTGAGTCCTCGATACTGCAGGCGGACAACCGCGGCTTCAACCGCTTCCTCCTCGGAGGGGCGGTCGAAGCCGAGGTTGATGCAGTCGGCCGGATGCTCATCCCTGAGCACCTGCGCGAGCGCGCGAGATTGAAGACCAGCGTAGTCTTCATCGGCGTCCGCGATCGGGTCGAGCTCTGGGACGAAGCCGTCTGGGATGAGTATCGCCGCGGCGTCGAAGCCAAGGCCGATCGGCTCGCCGAGAAGCTCGGGAGCGCCGGGATGAAGTAATGGCATGCCGTCCGTCCACAAGCCGGTTCTTTTACATGAAGTAGTCGAAGGCCTCGCGACCCCGAAGAGCGCGCCGCCGTCCGATGGCCGAAGGAAGATCCCGTGGTATCTTGACGGCACCATAGGAGGCGCCGGACACGCCGTGGCGCTCGCCGAAGCCCTCCAAGGCAAGATCAACGTGATCGGCTTTGATCGCGACCCGGAAGCCGTCGAACGCGCCAGAGAGCTGCTCAAGAAGAAGACGCACCAACTGATCCTCGAATGCCGCGACTTCCGCAATCTTGACGAGGCTCTGGACAAATACCGCATCCGGGCAGTCGACCTCATCCTTCTCGACCTCGGGGTCTCTTCCGACGAATTGGAGAATTCCGGCAGAGGCTTCTCATTCAAGAAAGACGAGCCCTTGGTCATGACTTTCGGCGATTGGAATGCCTATCCCTTCACGGCCCTATCCATAGTCAACGAATGGAGGGAAGCGGACATCGGAAACGTCATCTTCGCTTACGGAGAGGAACGGTACGCGAGGAGGATCGCCAAAGGCATCGTCGTCTACAGGGAGAAGAAGCCCATCGAGACCTCCAAGGAGCTCGGGGAGATCGTGAAGAGATCGGTGCCCGCCGCCTATCGCCGTCAGAAGACCCACCCGGCCACCAAGACTTTCCAGGCTCTGCGCATCGCCGTGAACGATGAGCTCGCCGCCCTACGGGACGGGCTCGCCAAGGGATACGGGCGATTGAACCTGAACGGACGCTTCGCCGTCATCTCCTTCCACAGCCTCGAAGACAGGATCGTCAAGGATTTCTTCAGAGAAAAGGGAAGAGAAGGAGCGAGGGTCGTCACGAAGAAACCGATAAGGCCGTCCAGTCGAGAGATTTCGGATAATCCGCGCTCAAGGAGCGCAAGATTGAGGATCTTAGAGAAAAAATGACAGAGATCATCGAACAAACCCATAATATAGCCGCCGAATACAGGGCCCGCATGACCCTATGCTTCATCGTCCTTGCCGCGGCCGCCGTCCTTTTCTATGCTTTCAACCTGTACGCCGTCGTTTCGCGTACCGTGGCTCTCAGCCGTGTCCAATCTGAAACGGCTGCCGCGGGGAGCGCCGTCGCTTCCCTCGACGCCGAATATCTAGGATTGTCGAGCGCTCTTACCCCTGATTCGCTCGGAGCCCACGGCCTGGTCCAGGGCAAGGTCAGCGCCTATATCGAGCGTCCGGCCTCCACCGCCTCTATCGGTCCTTTGGCTTCCGTCGGCCATGAACTCTAAACAGCGTCTGCGGACGCGCCTCGCTGGGATCGGCGCTCTCCTTGGCGCCGGCGCGATCGCCGCCGCCTTATATTCGACGGACGTCATCCACGGCAAGGAATACGCCGCCAAGGCCGAGGCCCAGTACGGGAAACCCGCGGTAGAGCTCTTCGACCGCGGCGCCATATACTTCTCCGGCAAGGACGGCACGAAAACGGCCGCGGCCGCCCTGGGGACCGGCTATCTCATATACATGAACCCGAAGCTCGTGCGCGACGCCGCCGGGACGTACGAAGCCTTGTCGCACTATTTGAGTCTCGATCGGTCCTCGTTCCTCGCCAAGGCCGGAAAACCGAACGACTCGTATGAAGAGCTGGCTCATAGAGTGGATCAGCCGACTGCCGATTCGATCACCGGCCTCGGCCTTCCGGGCGTGGCCGTGGCTCCGGAAGCGTGGCGCATCTATCCTGGCGACGGCTTGGCCGCCCATGAGCTCGGCCTGGTCGGCGAGGACGTTTCTTCGTCCACCGTCTCCGGCCGTTACGGCCTGGAGCGCTATTACGACTCCGTCTTGTCGCGCCCGAGCGCAAGCTCCGTCGGCAACATCTTCGCGGATCTCTTCTCCGGCCTTCAAGGCGCGGTCTTCGGCTCGGCGGAGAACGGGGACATTGTGACCACCATCGAGCCGACGGTGGAGACCTATCTCGACAAGATCCTCGGCGAGACCGAGGCTACCTGGCACGCCGACGAGATCGGCGGCATCGTCATGGATCCGGAGACCGGGGAGATAGCCGCCATGGCTTCCTTGCCCACCTTCGACCCGAATAACACCGCCGCCGCAAAGGATATAAAGGTCTTCTCCGACCCGCTAGTCGAGCATGTCTACGAGATGGGCTCGATCATGAAGCCTCTCACCATGGCCGCCGCTCTCGATTCGGGAGCGGAGACGCCGGCCTCGACTTACGATGACGTGGGCTGCATGACGCTCGACGGCAAGAAGATATGCAACTTCGACGGCCGGGCCCGCGGGGTGATCCCCATGCAGCAGATCCTCTCCCAGTCCCTGAACATCGGAGCCGCCACGATAGCCCTGAAAACTGGAGCCGCCGGATTCGCCAAATATTTCTACAGTTTCGGCCTCGGCATGAAGACCGGCATCGACCTCCCCAGCGAGGCCGCGCCGATCACCGACAACCTGAAAGACGGCAAGGACATAGACATAGCCACGGCCTCTTACGGCCAGGGCCTGGCCGTCTCGCCGATCGGCATGACCCGGGCCCTCTCGGTCGTGGCGAACGGCGGCTATCTGGTCACGCCGCACCTCGTCAAGGAGATCGACTACTCCGACGGCTCGACGAGAAAGATCTCTTCGACGAAAGCCGGCCCCTTGTTGGAGCCGCAGACGGCCGACGAAGTCAGGAGCATGCTCGTCACGGTGGTGGACACCGCCCTGGCCGGCGGCACCCTGAAGAGAGACCACTACACCGTGGCGGCCAAGACCGGCACGGCCGAGATCGCCGACCCGGTCCACGGCGGCTATTACACCGACCGTTACCTGCACTCGTTCTTCGGCTTCTTCCCGGCTTATGAGCCGCGCTTCATCGTCTTCCTGTATCAGGTCTATCCCAAGGGAGCGCAGTATGCCTCGGAGACCCTGACCCGGCCGTTTGACGAACTGACGACCTTTCTTCTAAACTACTATGACATACCGCCAGACCGCTGAACCAAATGAATCTATTAAAGAAATCGCTCGTAGGGATTCTGACTCTGGAATCCCTTTTGATAATCCGGAAATATAAGCCGTTCGTGGTGGCCATAACGGGAAGCGTCGGCAAGACTTCGACCAAAGACGCCATATACGAGCTCCTCTCGAGGGAAGGAGATTCCGCCGCGCCACGGCCGTTCCGATTCGTCCGGAAGAGCGAGAAGAGCCTGAACAGCGAGATCGGCCTGCCGCTCGCCTTGATCGGAAGGCCGAACGCCTGGCGCAGCCCCTCGGGCTGGGCGAAGAACATCTGGGCCGGCCTCAAGCTCGTCTTCTCGGAGGCCGATTACCCCGATTGCCTGGTCTTGGAGATCGGCGCCGACCACCCCGGCGACATCGGGCGCGTGGTCCGCTGGCTCCGTCCCGACGTGGCGGTCATCACCAAGATAAGCGACATGCCGGTGCACGTCGAGTTCTTCGCCTCGCCTGAGGCGGTCTTCGAGGAGAAAGCCGCCCTGGCCGGAGCGGTGAAGAAGGGCGGCGCCCTGGTCGTCTACGCCGACGACGAAAAAGCCGCCAGTCTCGCCGAACGGGTGAAAGACCGTGATGTCTCCGTAATTTCTTACGGCCTGGATGAGAAAGCCGCGGCCAAAGGCTCGGATATGAGCGTCATATACGAAGGCCAGCCTGTCGGCATCTCGTTCAATCTTGGCCTGGATGATACCGCTGCGCCGATTTCCGTCCGCGGCGTCCTCGGCCGATCGTGCGTGTACCCGCTCCTCGCCGCCGCGGCGGTAGGGAAGGCGTGCGGCATCGCTTCCGGCAAGATCGCCCGATCTCTCGTCCTGACGGCTTATGAAGCTCCGAAGGGCCGCATGAACGTCCTTCCCGGTCTGAACGGCTCGACTCTCATAGACGATTCCTATAATTCCTCGCCGGATGCGGCCATGGCCGCTTTGGAAACGCTCAAAGGCCTTGAATGTCAGGGCGCTAAGATAGCTATCCTCGGCGACATGATGGAGCTCGGCAAATATTCCGCCGAAGAGCACAGGAAGATCGGTCGGGAAGCGGCAAGGGCTATCTCGCGGCTCATCACGGTCGGCCAGCGCTCGCGTCTGACCGCTGAAGAAGCCATGAAGAGCGGCCTTCAGGCTGAATCCGTCCGTTCTTTCGATTCTTCCGCCGAAGCCGCCGCTTACGCCGCTTCGATCGCCAAGGTCGGCGACGTCATCCTGGTCAAGGGCTCCCAGTCCGTGCGCATGGAGCGCGTCTCCAAGGCGCTCTTGCGGGAGCCGCACAAAGCCGCTAAACTCCTTGTGCGGCAGGAGAAGGAATGGCTCGAGAAAGCATAGGCCCTATCGTCTAGTCTGGTCCAGGACACAGGATTCTCAATCCTGGAACTCGGGTTCAAATCCCGATGGGGTCACTAGTTGACAAATACGCATAACATATGCTACTATGTTCGTAGTTCTTTAAATTTACCAATTCAGTAGCCATAGCCAGAAGATACTGAAACTTCGGTGTTCTCTGGCTATGACTACTGACTGTCCTAGCATACATCTCTCTCAGAGGTGCATAGATCACAACTAACAGTTGATGAAAGGATAGTGTATGAAATACCCACGATTAGATCTGGGGACAATGGAGGCGGTCGTCAACAGGCTTGGCGGCATGGACGGGGTGCGGAAACTGCTCCGAGGTAAGCTCAAAATAACGGAACTAGGTTTTCCGTGGACGAATCGAGCAGGAGTCATTTACTTCTCGGTTACGTCCGGTGGTACAACCGGTTCGCAGTGGGTCGAACGATTGAAGAAAAAGGAGTTGAAAGTGGATGATGAAGCTGAATCAGTTCTTCGTTCGCCAGATTTCAAGCCGACGCTCGGAATCGTGACTGAGGTCGCTGTTCTCACACCGGGCCTTTTCACGGACAAAAACCGTACCACGAATAATATCATCGCTGAAGCGACTCGACGTGGTCTGATGTCCCCCCATCAAGAGGTGGCTTGTCTGATATTGGACGCGCTAACGCCACGGGAAATTGTTGAGATGGGATTTTGGCGGATTGTTGTCATGCACAAGCCATATATTCATCCTCCTGAAGACCATCTTACAAACGACCCCCGTCTTCTCTGCGTGGATATGGACTCAGGCTTCAATAACTTCGGGTTGACTGGTTATGTCGACGTTGACGTCGATACGGGGATCTGGAATCCCTCATATGGCTTTGCGTTCATGAAGTCACAAGTCGGGCGTCGAACTGCATCAAACTAGGACCGTAAACAGACACTCAAACAAATTCACACGGGCGCTTCGCAGGAGGTGCCCGTTATTTATTTTCAACATGAATGCCTAAGTAAAATAGGAAAACAGTTTTATTTCATTAATAATTTGATTCCAATTTTCACTAACGAGGGTCACTATTTGACAATATTGCATCAAATATGCTATAATTGTATGGTAGTTCTTTTATATTGGGATTCAGTTATTTCTGCTTTCAGGATACAGCCAAGTGCCTCTTGAAAGCAGAAATAACTGCTGAGTGGCAATTCCGCCCCTCACATATAGGAGGTTCTCCAATGGAGGCCAACCAACAGACTCACTGGAACGAACAGAAGTTCAACGTGAGCGGATTCATAAGCTTCAGCGTCATGGACGATGCGCATCTTGACCCTGAGTCCCTTAGGTTGTTCGTCAAGCAGGTGGATAAGGATTATCCGTGGATTTCGCGCTATGTCGGCGGAGAAATCGCTCCGAGCATACGTTGGATGGGCGAAGTGGAAATGCGGGACAAATCCGCATGGACCGATCGGAATTATAAGATTGAGATTCGCCCGTCATTCATGCTCAAGGCCGAACAGTTTTACGCCTATCACCGGTACCTGCGCTGTCTTGCTGAAAAGCTTGCTGCGATGGGGATCGACGGCGTCCACACTGTAAGCTCTTGGATGGATATCAATGGAGGGGGCTCAGGATACCTGACGCCTGCAGCTCTCGATGGTCTTGAGGAGATAATGCGCCAACCCGCAGCTCAAGAGCTCAAGGCCTTAATGCAAAGAGCGCTCGGTTAGATCCGCCCGATTCGAAAAGACCGCCCGGTCTTGCGATTCGGGCGGTTTTTCTATATATCAGATTTGGCCATTGAAATTTGTCAGATGTAATATCAACTGATTCCAATTCTCACTAACGAGGGTCACAGATTGACATTATGTATTAAATATGATAATGTCTGTTTGGACAGTAAGCCCTTGTTTTAACCCACTCCCCAACATGGCGTTGGAAGGGAACATAAATGAGGCAGTCTAAGGAGTAAGTCATGAGCACATTGAAATCGTTGCTTAGGAGATTCTGGGATCTGTATCCCCAGAGGCCGTTGATCTACGTCTGCTCTCATAACGGTGTGACGGGAGCAGTGCGCGCGGAAGATTATGATGATGAGATCCGATCCATGCGCAAGGTATTCAAGAAAAAAGGCTGGCCGCAGAGCCCGGTTCGTCCGAGGGTATATCCAGTGTTCTTGTTTTCGGATGCGAATCCTCCCAAGCAGAACTTCCGAACAGGGACTCTCGCTGATCTGAAGAGGATCATTGATGGTCTCGTTTGCGCAGTGGAATATCGTGAATTCGAGCTCCCGCCCTTAAGGGGTCCGGGCTTTACTTCACATGATTATTTCGGCGCATCATTCGTTTCATTCAGTAATCTTGGCTATGCGCATCGTGCCTGGACTGTTGAGCAGGCTGAGAAGCATCTCCATGGCGACTGGGTCGTACCGCCTCCAGGATACTACTGAGTCTCTGTAAATAGAAATATCTCCCCGCCATGTTGTAGGACCTCTGGCGGGTTCTTGTTATATGAAAATATAAATATACTTGATGCTGTCAATGATCCGTTTCCAATCTCCACTAATATGGGTCACAGAATCGTGGTAAAATAAGAGCATGAAGAGAGTTCAAAAGAATCTTTTGTTATCATTTGGGTCACTGGTAGAGCTATCATTGTCTTATCTATTGCTACATAGTTTCCAAGGAAATGCCAAATACATTTATGGAAGCCATTGACGACGGGACAAAGCAACTGATTCAACTGTACTGGTCTGTTTTAACGTCATTTTTAACTGAGTATCGGATTGCCGTAACAGTAGTCATTTTTCTCACGGTCGTTTTCGCCACTCTGAAAGATATGACGGAGCGATGGGGAATGTGGGGCTGTGTGTTATACAACACTATATATTTCGGGGCATTGCTTAAAATCGGATTGATGTGGGGTCCGGATATATTCGTCAGCAATTTTTTTAATGCAGTCTGTACCGTAGTTCCTTACCTAGTCTGTTATTTGGTGATAGGGATTATTTTGCATTGGATCACAATGCTTAGACGATAGAATCGAGAAAAAGCGAAAAAGCCTTATTTACTTGATTCCAATGTCTGCTAACGGTGGTCGTTAGTCAGTAGCGGTGGAAAAAATAGGGCCCTGCTTTCCGTGAGGAAAGCAGGGCCGGGGGAACGCTTCGTTCGGATCGATTTAGGCTTATCTGGCAAGAGCGTACACGCTTGGTCTCTTCTGATAGGCGCGCATTCGACGGAAGAGCTGCGTCTCGCAACGACGCTTGCGTTTGGTGCTTATTTTCATCTAGCCCGGATGGCTAGCCATTGCCAGACGGATTCGCCTTGAGCTATCTCGTTCGCGATCTCTAATAGCTCGGCTACTCAGGACACCCGTTCTAGCCCCTCTGCCGAGGTAGCATACTGCCGGCCACGCTGTCGCGTTTCGACCGGGTGGCGGGTTCCTTCAACCTCTCCAAGTGAACATCGTTGCTCAATCGGACTTGCGCCGTGACCGGCGTAGTTTCCTCTTAAGTTATCCCATTTCCGGGGACTTAGAGATTTGGCCTGTTCCCTGGCCGTTACTGCCGGGAATCGAGTTTCTTTCTTCGAAAGGAGCGGCGTTCGATAGAGGATGATACTCCTATGTATTTTTATGTCAAGCCTCAGGCCTTGAATAACGGCAGCTTGCCGCTGTCGGCCCTGATGCGGATGACAGGATGCCCATGGACGTCGCGCGAGATGACCTCCGGATCGAAGTTCCTTTTCAAGAGGTCGATGTCCCCGTAGCATATCTTGTCTATCTCGCACAGCTTGTGTATCAGCCCTTTCTGGTCCGGCAAGTCGTCCCCGGATACGATGGAGATGTCTTCATCCATGACCGGCCCATGATATCAGAAACCGGTCCCAAAGGCACAGGCAGCCCTATCTATTCCCGCCCAACTGTGCTACTATCCACAGTTCAAGAAAGCCGCGTCGAATTTCTTTGAAGTTAAATAGCCAATAATCAACAACATGACGGGAACGATCAAGACTCTGACGGACAAGGGATTCGGGTTCATCGCTCGCGAAGGCGAGCCGAAGGACCTGTTCTTCCACTCCAACGATCTCTCCGGCGTCGCCTTTGACGAGCTCAAGGTCGGCGACAAGGTGAGCTTCGAAGTCGTCGAAAGCCAGAAGGGCCCGAACGCCAAGAATGTGACCCGCGTCTAACGCCGGTCTCGCAAAACGCCCCGCTAAGAGCGGGGCGTTTTGCATATCCACAATCCGCGATCCGCAATGTCCAGCTGTCGGCCTTATATGCTAAAATTGTGGCCATCAGGACCTACTCTTAGAGAACATGGCGCCCTTAACCAATAAGCTGAAAAGGCAAGTCGATTCCCCGGTATGGGAATGGTGCAGGATGGCCCAGATCACTCCGACGACCGTCGGCTGTTCCTGCGCTTCGGATAGCGGCAGCTTTAACGTGACGAGCGGCAGATACGTATATTTCATGAAGACCGAGACGAACTTCTGGCGATACGACACATGGTCGGATACGTACGAACAGTTGACGACGCCGCCCAACGCCCCGGCCACCGTCGCCTCGATGAGGTTCGCCGGTACTCTGGGATATTTCGGCAGGGTAATCGTCTCCGGAGCCACCACCATAACGACCGGTCTGACCTTCGCCGGAAGCGCCAAGGGCTTCAAGATATCGATCATAAGCGGCAAGGGCGCCGGACAGGAACGGTACATTACCTCTGTCGCCGATCCGGTGGTCGCCGATTACGGTGTCGCCACAGGCGGTAGCGCAACGACCTTGGCTGACACGACAAAGACTTGGACTACCGGATATGTGGGAACGACGTTAGGTCTCAACAAATGGGTCGGCTATGCCCTGAGGACGACATTCGGCACCGGTCTCTTGCAGGTCCACAAGATCATGTACAGCACCGACACAGTCCTCACCATAGGCGACGCCAACAAGCACGCGGAGGATCCTTGGTGCAATACCGTCTGGTCGACGAATCCCTCGACTGACACTATGTACCAGATAGAATCTTCGGTCGTGACCGTCGATACAGCCTGGGACACTCAGCCCGATAACACATCGAGGTACGTCATCCAGTCGGGAGGCGTCTGGCTCCTGTCCACTCAAGCCAATCCGTACGGTTTTACCTTGCAGTACTATGACGTCCTAGCTGATGTCTGGTACGCCAAACCGGTCTTAAGCGGCATGCTTCCTGATATCGCTACCGACCTCTGTCTTGAAAGGGTGACGGAGGAATCAACCATCTACGTTCACAGCATCTCAACTGCCACCGGTACCAACATGGTATTGATCGACAAAACAAAATATTGGGTGGCCAACCAATGGGCCAACTATTACCTATACATATACTCAGGCACCGGCCGTGGCCAGATCTCGAAGATAGCCTCGAACACGGCCAACACCCTGACCTTCGCCTCGATAACCACCCCGCCCGATGCCACCTCCCGCTACGAGATCATCGGCTTCGAAGCCGGCACCTCGACATCTTCCCTCTATAACACCCTGACCCAGACAGGCAAGACCTGGACCACCAACCAATGGGCCAATTTCGGCGTGAGGATCCTGGCCGGCACCGGCATGGGCCAGCTCCGGTCCATCCTCTCGAACACTGCCGATACCCTCACCCTGTACAACAACTGGAACGTCCAGCCGTCGACCGACTCCGTCTACGTCATCCAGGGCGACTCGAGCAACATGTACTTCACCTGGGCCACGGCCGCCCCCGGCTGCGCCGAGCTCTTCCTGTACAAGAACGGCGACTTCGACCAGGTCTCCCACGGCCGTATCCTCGACACCGGCGTGGCCTGCACCATGGCCGCCATGCTCTGCGACGCCAACCACGTCATATACGAGCAGCCGCCCATAGCCATCTCCACGATCGCCAGGACAGGCACGGTGGCCACCGTCACGACCGTGAACTCCCACAACCTCCTGGTCGGCCAGTGGGTCTCCATAAGGGGAGCCACGACCTCAGGCGACGTCCAGTACTACAACGGCCTGCAGCAGATAACGACCATAACGACGACCGGCTCTCCGGCCGTGAACCAATTCACGTACAACATCTCCGCTTCGGCCGGGGCCAACGCCGTCGGCGTCGGCGCCCAGGGCGTCGCTGTCATCTATGACGGCTCCAAGGACCACCGCCAGGTGGCGAACGGCGATGCCTATCCCGGCTCGACCGTCACCTTCGCGGGGAACACCCCCTCGAACATCAACGGCTGGTACGTGACCGGGACAGGCATCAGCACCGTGGGCTCCACCTACTGCCAGGTCGTCTCCGGGGCCGGCACCACGACACTCACCCTCTCCGTCCCCAACACCGGCTCACCTTCGGGGAACGTCATCACCTTCAACGCCTGGGCGCCGGCGGCATCTGGCACTGCTTCATCCGGCTCGCTCGGCTCGTTGCTGGTCACGATGTCCGCTCCGACCCCCACTTACATCAACGGCTGGTACGCGGTTGGCACAGGCATCGGCATCGGAGCGACTGTCGTCTCCGGCGCCGGCACCGCCAACCTGGTCATGTCGGTCGTCAACACCGCCACCACCAACGCCGCCGTCACTTTCAGCTCGCCTTGGGGCAACTGCATGGTCTACGGCAATTATGGCGCTGTGGCCCTGACCACAGGTCAATCCAGCGGCCAAGGCATGCAGATAACTACGAACACGGGCAACTCTCTGACCCCGCTTGCCAATTTCGCCCAAGCGATGGTGGCGGGCACTACGAGATACATGATCGCCAAGCGCGATTGCATCGGAGCCGCGAACGAAGGCTCGACCACTACTTACTACAGCGGCGTGGCGACGGGCGGTACGACTACGACGGTCATCGACGCCAACGCCTTCTGGTCATCCGTTACGAACTGTACCGGCTCGGCGCAGTCCAATACCCTTACTCTGCCTGTCGCCTGTCCGGCGAACGTGACGGGCTGGTATATAACCGCTGGAGCCGGCATCAACGTCGGCACTCAAGTCACTGGCGGCGCCGGCTCTACAAGCATCACCGTATCGGTCGCCAATTCCGGCGCAGTCAATACTCCGTTGATCTTATGTGCCTGGAACACCAGCGCCTTGATGGGCAAGAAGCTCAAATTCCTGTCGAGCGGCGGCTCTGCCCAGGAATCGTATGTGATCAGCGCGACCGCTGCTGCTACCGGGACCATTACGTGGGGTACGGCGGTTTCTTCCGCGCCGACCGCCAACGCCACCTCATATTCGATCATCTCCGCTCCGACTCACGGCGTCGGCCATACCTTGCAATGGGCCTTCGGCCTGTCCGACGTGACCAAGCGCGGTAAGTATCTTTTCGCGGCGAGGGGAGCCGCCGTGGCCGGCATCGACCGCTTGGATCTGACCACCGACAGGTGGGCCATGATGCATTACGCCCCGATCTTCGAGCCTTTGGGCCAAAGCTCCATGTACGCCTATGACGGCGGCGACAGGCTCTACTTCACCAAGGACCTCACCATGCGCGTCTATTACATCGACCTCATAACCAACTGGGTGCACGGCGCGGGCCTGTATCCTTACGCGGCCGGCTCGACGACTGTGGGGAACCGCATGGAGATCTTCACGACGGTGGATGGCTTGAGATATCTCTGGTTGAACCGCCATCTCAACCTGGAATGCTTCAAACAGCTCCTGTTCTACTATTAATAAAACGACATGAACATAGACTATCTTATACAGGTGCTCACCAACAGGCTGAATATGCTCAATCAGTCGAAAGATCAGGCATATATCACAGGCGATCTGGATAGGGTGAATGCCTTTGATACCGAGATCAACAGCGTGCAAGATACTTTGTACAAGCTCAGGCTGTTGAATGACGTCAATAATGCCGCCGTGGCTACCGGCGTCACCACGACCGAGGCGATGAAGAACGCCATAGACTCGACGCAGAACAATGACGCTTCGACGAGCGCTTCCGGATCAGGCGACACGACGCCCCTGTTGCATTACGACCTCTCGACCTACGCGGCCGACCCTTTATATATAGACAAGATAACCCACACTCTCTCCAACATAGGCGCCATTAGCTCCGCGGCCGATGTCGATAAATACATCCAGGCCGCTGATCCGGGTAGTCCCGTGACCGGGGACATGGTCTGGGCCGCCGCCCAAAGCTACGTCGTGGATGTCCGTTTGTTGATGGCCATAATGCAGCTGGAGTCTGGCTTCGGCACGGTCGGCGTCGGCGCGAGCACTTCCAACCCCGGGAACATCGGCAATACCGGCACGTCCACCAGGCCTTACGATTCATGGTCCGCCGGGGTGATGGCCATTGCTGACTGGCTCTCCAAACACAGAGTCGCCATCGTCTCGAACGACGATACCACAAGTTCGACCGCCACTTCGACTGCCTCTACCGGTTCAAACAATTCCAATAACTCGTCCGGCTCGAACAATCTGGCCACGACCACCGCCGCTACTTCGACGACGACTTCATCCGGCGGCTCTACCGCGACTTCTACCGACCAGACCGGCGGCTCGACTACCACGACGACCGACTCAGGTGGCTCTACGGCTACTTCGACAAACCAAACTGGTTCGACAGCCACCTCGACCGATCAGACCGGCTCGACCGCCACTTCTACCGATTCGACCGGCGGCGGGACGGCCACGACCACTCCGGACACCGGCACGACGGCGACTACCACCTCGCCGACGGATACCGCCCAAACGACGACGGATATCTCCACGACCACGCCCAATATCGATACCGGCACATCGACCTCTGGCGACGGCACCGCAACGTCCACAGGCAATTGACAGGGGAGGCGTCGCAGGCCGTTTTTCTCCACTTTACTTATACCCAACCATGCTCTATCATTGACTCCATACTAGCTACAATAATTATCAACTAAGCGAATAAAAACATGTTCAGCGGAATCGGGACCAAAGAGATAGTAATAATCGCGGTGATCCTCGTGCTCCTTTTCGGTTCGAGGAAGATCCCCGAATTGGCCAAGAGCCTAGTCGATGCCATCCGGCACTTGCGAGGCGCCTTCAAGGACGTTGAGCCTGGGAGCGATGTCGCGGACGCGGGGAAGGCGGACGCCAAGAAGAAATAATCAGACGCATATTTACGACAAGCCGCGGGACGAAAGTCTCGCGGTTTTCGTTTTTCCCGTGATCCTGTGCGCGCTATAGGACTCGAACCTATGACCCTTCCCACGTCAAGGGAATGCTCTACCAACTGAGCTAAGCGCGCGTTTTGAAAAGCGGACGCGTAAAACTATAGCAGAAACCCAAAAGAAATCACAGTAGCTTAAGTGAGCGCATATTAGAACCGTTTGATGGCGGAGATAGTATCATTTAAGGCTTTTATACCGGATTAGGTTGTCTTGACTCTAGTTATGATGTGATAAGTGAGAGCTTGACAATAAGTATATAAATGGTATATAATATAAAGGTAAAAATATGTTCTTTGAATAGCTGAATCTTATTACGTGAAGAATAGTTGAATCTTGTTACATGGACAGCAGTTATGCTTTCCAAGTGAACAAGATTTAACTATGGACTCATTAAAAAGATTCTTACATGAACAATCGCGCATTGATGTGATGGAAGTGCTCACGGCCATCATCATTGGGGTCATAATAGTGTTCTGGATCTGTGGTAGCGCCTCAATTCTCCTCAATCATTTTCCGAGTTATACCAACGAGATCCGTGAAGGAGCTTATCTCACAATAGCTTTCCTCCTCGGCTATCTGGTACGAGCAATGGATTGACAATGTTGGTCGCTTTTATCTCTCGAAGCCGCTCGGTTCAACCGGCGGCTTTTTTGTTAAATCATTCTTAATCAGGAAAGCGGTGAGTTCAATCTTTAGCCCTACGGGGAGTCGGACCCCGATTCTGGGCTTGAAAAGCCCATGTCCTAGCCGTTAGACGATAGGGCCGGATTGGCACACGATATCATTTTTTTGAAAATCCCGCAAAAAATGCTATGGTATAGCGCACGGAAAGGTGGCTGAGTGGTCGAAGGCACCGCACTCGAAATGCGGCAGGGGCGCAAGCTCCTCGAGGGTTCGAATCCCTCCCTTTCCGCAAGCTTTTGTTCTGGTATACTTCTTTCCACGGGAAGGTGTCTGCGGAGCGATCTTCTGCGCTTCGTGGAAATGAAATACAAAAAATTAGTCGTCATCGTATGCGGCGGCGTGTGTTTATGCCTGCTTGTCTATTATTATCTTCAAGGCGCCGGTATCATCCGAGCCTGGTCCGGCGAGGTCTCGATCGACGAGACTAAGCATTATCCTGTCTCATACGTGGTCGACGGCGACACATTCAAGGCCGATATCGACGGAAGGGAGATCACTGTGCGCCTCCTTGGCATCAATGCGCCGGAGACGGTCGATCCGAGGAAGCCCGTTGAATGCTTCGGGCCCGAAGCTTCGGCAGAAGCGAAATCGCTGCTTAACGGCCGTACGGTCGAGCTGAGGTTCAATCCGAACAGGGAACGGACCGACAGATACGGCCGCTACCTGTTGTATGCCTATCGCGACGACGGCTTGTTCGTGAATGAGGATCTGATCAAAGACGGCTTCGCCCGAGAATACACCGTCGGCACGCCGTATTCATTCCAGGCGGAATTCAGGAAGGCCGAGGCCGAGGCAAAAGCGTCGGGGAAAGGGCTATGGAAGGCCTGTCCGGCTATTTAGCGTGCAGGTTGAGATAGATGTCCTCGACGGCCCTTATGGCGTCGCCGGCGGCGATGTTGTTCTGGTGATATAGGCTGTCCGTGCAGTCGCCGGCGGCCCAGATCCTGTATTCCGAGGCGTGCTGGTTCTTGTAGTCGACCATGATGCGGCCGTACTGGTCCAGCTTGACGATGTCCTTCACGAAGCCGGTGTTGGGGACAGAGCCGATCTCGACGAATATGCCGGTCACTGGGATCTCGGCTTCTTCTTTGGTCTCTATGTCGGCGTACACCAATGACTTCACGAACTTGTCGCCCCTGACCTCTTTCGGCACGACGCCCTTCACGATCTTCATCTTCGGATCTCGGAGGACCTTGTCGACGGTCACCTGATCGGCCTTGGGCTTGCTCCGGATGAGCATGGTGACGCTCTTGCAATACGCCAGGAGCTGGACGGCGGTCTCGAAAGCAGCGTTACCGCCGCCTATGACAGCCACGTCTTGATCGGCGTAGAGCGGTCCGTCGCAAGAGGCGCAGTAGACTATCCCCTTATTGTCGTATTCGGCCGCGCCGGGGACTTCCAATTTACGGCGGCTCGAGCCGGTCGTGACAAGGACGGCACGGACGACGTAAGAGCCCTTGTCGGTCTTCACTTTGAAAGTATCGGCCCTTTTTTCGATGGCCGTCACAGACTCGCCCTCTTTGATGTGGACGACGTCGCCGGCGTAAGCCTTGAGATGCTTCTCGAGCTTCTTGGCGAGGTCCAAGCCGGTGATCTTGACTTCGCCTATCCAATTCTCGATGCCTTCCGAGACAGCGCTCTGGCCGTTCCAGTCTCTGGTTATGAAAACGGTAGACAGGTGCTTCCTCGCGGCATAGACGCCGGCAGCCGCGCCGGCCGGTCCGCCACCCAGGATAGCTAAGTCGTAAGTCATGCTCGCCGTGTCCTTTCTATTTTAATCGCGAACGCCTGAGGAAGGCCGGCACGGCGCCCCAATCGTCATCATCGTCCGGCTTCGCCTCCTTCTTCGCCTCCGAACGTTCGGTTTTGTTTGTTCCGGCCTCGCGCTTGCCGTCGCCGATGGCATTGTAGATCTTGCCTTTCTCGGCCGCGCCCCTCATCAACGAAGCGACGGACGGCTCGCTCCCCGAGGCCAGGGACCTCGGCGGCTTGTCGGAGGCCGGATGGCCCTCCGGGAAGCCCGTGGCTATGACGGTGACCTTGACCTCGTTCTTCCGGAGCTTATCGTTCCTGACCGTGCCGAAGATGATCTTGGCCTCCGGATCGATGGATTCGGTGATGACCTTGGCGGCGTCCTGGATCTCGAACATGGTCAGGTCCTCGCCGCCGGCTATCGAGAACAGGACGCCTTTGGCGCCGGCTATCGAGACGTCTAGGAGAGGCGAGTTGATGGCGGCCTTGGCGGCTTCGGTGGCGCGGTTCTCGCCGGTCGCCATGCCGATGCCCATAAGAGCCGAGCCGGCGTTCTCCATGACCGTCCTGATGTCGGCGAAGTCGATGTTGACGAGGCCTGGAGTGGTGATGAGGTCGGCGATGCCCTCGACGGCGTGGCGCAGGATGTCGTCGCACATGGCGAAGGCGTTCTTCACCGTCGTGGTCTTGTCTATGTTGGATAGCAGGCGGTCGTTCGGGATGACGATGATGGCGTCCACTTCTTTCCTGAGCTCCTCGAGGCCGGCTTCGGCGATCCTGGCCCTCTGACGGCCTTCGAAGAAGAACGGCTTGGTGACCACGGCCACCGTGAGGCAGCCGAGCTCCTTGGCGATCCTGGCTACGATGGGAGAGGCGGACGAGCCGGTGCCGCCGCCTTCGCCGCAGGTCAGGAAGACCATGTCGGCGCCCTTTACCACCTCTTGGATCTCGTCGCGCGTCTCTTCGGCGGCCCGGCGGCCGAGATCGGGATTCATGCCGGTGCCCAGGCCCCGAGTGATGTTCTTGCCCATATGGACGCACTTCTTGGTGAGGGAGCGGTGCAGGTCCTGGGCGTCAGTGTTGAGGGCGATGAAGTCCACGCCCCTGACCTTGCTGTTGATCATGTGGTTCACGGCGTTCTGGCCGGAACCGCCTATGCCGAGGACTTTGATGCGGGCGAAGGCTTCGATGTCAGGCGATATCTTTGGCATAGATGGGGGATTAGCGCTGGGTAGGCGATGTAGGTTGTATCATAGCAAGTTATCGTCACGGCGCAAGCCTCAGCGGAAAGCCGCCCAGAGGGCGGCGAGGACTATCGCTATTTCGAAGTAGAAAGTGATCTGCTTCAGGTACGCCGTGGTGACGAGCGCCCAATAATAGGATAAAGTGCCGCTCGGTTTGTCGCTCACGAACTCGGGCACTTCTTTCAGGCAGAACCGCCTGTTCGTGAACGGCCAAAGCCAGCGGATGCCGTATTCGATGGAATCGAGGGTGAAATGGGACCAGGAGCCGGCCAAGATCATCCAACCGACGAGCTCCGCGAATGCGGAACCGGCGATATGGCCGCCGAGGACGACGGCGAGACAGGCAATGAGCCAGGCCATAGGCGCATGAGTCGGGTAAGAGCGATGGCTGTCCATCTTCTTCGAGGTCGCGGATCTCTGATTGAAATAGAAAGGTATTAGATCGATGTCGGGTGCCTCGCCGGCGAGAGTCCCAATGGCGAGAAGAGCGGCCGTTTGAGCCGGCGAAAGAGCCGCATTCGCCAAAAGCAGCACCGCCCGTGCCGCCAAATAGCCTCCAGCCAGATGTCCCGGTAATACCATATCTGGATATGTCTTAAGGCAGGAACTGCTTGAACCAGCGGCCGATGGCCCGCCACGATTTCCTCAGGAATTCGACCGACGTGTCGATCTCCGGCCCCTCCTCGGTGTAATGGCCCCAGATGCAGAGGCCGTAAGCCACCGCCCAGGTGGCGTCCTTGAAGGATGATTTGCCGTCCAGGGCTCCGATCGAGCCGATCCTCGACGGCAGCTTCAGGGCCGCCTTGGCCAGGGCGTCTATGGAATTCAGGCTGGAGCCGCCGCCGGTTATCACTATGCCGGCCGGCAGGAGGCCGTTCCTGCCGATCTTCCGAAGATGATTCTCGATGAGCTCGAAGATGTCGTACAGGCGCGCGGCCACGATCTCCTCGAGCTTCTTCCTCGGGAAGGACGAGCCGGTGATGGCGCCGATCTTTATCTGCTCCGCCTCTTCCAAGGGGACCTTGAGGCCCAGGGCGATGTCGTTCGTTATGTCGGTCGAGCCGATGGGGAAGACCTCGAGCGAGGTCGGGACGTTGTTCTCGAAGACAGCGATGGAGACGGTCTCGGCGCCGATGTTGGCTAGGATGCAGCCGGCGACCTTCTGGGCCCTCGATAGGGTCACGAAGCCGGCGGCGACCGGCGCCACCATGACGTCCTCGACCTCGATGCCGGCCTCGTTCACGGCGGCGATAAGGTCCGCCACGTGGTGGTCGAGGCAGGTGATGAAGAGGGTCTTCTGCTCTATCTTGTTGCCGCTCTGCCCCAAAGGGCTTCCGAGCGACGGCTCGCCGTCGATTCTATATTGGAGCGGTATGTCGTATATGATCCGCCGATTGGCGATGCCAGAGCGGGGGATGTCCTTCTCGCATTGCTCCCTAAGTTTCTCCAGGTCGAGCTTGGTGATCATGGCGTCGGCCCGAGAAGTCACGACGGAGCTTGTGACCGCGACGCTCCCCAAGCCGATGCCGCCTACGCCGACGAAGGCCTTCTTGACCTTTATGCCGGCCTTCTCCTCGGCGCCCTGGACGGCCCGGCGGATGCTCTCGGCCACGTCCTTGACGTTGGTGACGTAGCCGTGCCGCACGCCGCGGGATTCGGCCATGCCGGCCCCCACGACCTTCGGCAGGCCCTTGTCGTTCCTTTCCCTGGCATCAGATGTGACGACCTTGACGAAGTCGGTGCCGACGTCGATGCCTGTGATGATGTTTCGGGCCATTTGGGCTTAGACCTTGAATGCCCTGCGGATCCGGGCTTCC
>Ga0187861_10000291_pt1 | contig 62066 bp, 41 predicted proteins | sample June2016WEW_10_1_3_FD_132986 | JGI IMG/M metagenome (GOLD analysis project Ga0187861, IMG submission 132986) | Peatland microbial communities from SPRUCE experiment site at the Marcell Experimental Forest, Minnesota, USA - June2016WEW_10_100 | ecosystem: Environmental > Terrestrial > Soil >...
GGAAGGCGGCTCGTCCCTCGCAGCTCCCGCAGGCGGCCTGAATCTGCTTCAGCGTCCAGCCAACCCTCCATCCTATCACGCCCGTCCCGCCGGAACAGGAGGACCCTGCTTTACCGCTTACGGCCGTCCTGCTTTCGGAACAGGCCATGAATTGCCGGCGGCGGAGATTTTCTGTTTCGTGCAGGGTGCGCGATTTCGCCTTCGCGTCTTTATCCTGTTGCTGGCGCTCTTACGCCGTGCCTTCACGGCGACCGCAGCCGATAAAATCGAGCCGGATAATTCGTCCACTGGGAATCGCTGAAATAGGCCGAACCGTCAGCCAGTGTATTGGTTCCCACCGGACACCAGACGGGATGGGCCAGGTTGGTGCAGGCCTCCACCACAATGAAGGCGTTGCTGCTCGCGAGGAAGCTGAACCCAAACCGATTCGTCCGCACGCCGAAGCTGGGAGCGCTGGTTTGCACCTGCGGCCACAGCGCCGTCGGACGACCGCCAAACGTCGCGTCCCAGCCCGTGGTCCCCGGCAAGTAATAGATCGTCATGTAGTCAGCGTAGAACGCATACAAACCAACGCTGGGGGCGTTACCTCTGAAATAGATTCCGCTCAGGTTGTAGCCGTAAGAGAACGCACCACTTCCGACATTGGTGACGCTATTGGGGATCGTGACGCTGGTCAGGCTGGTGCAGCCAGAGAACATATAGTCCCCAATGGTGGTGATGCTGCCAATCGTGACGCTAGTCAGGCTGGTGCAGCCAGAGAACACATAGCCCTCGATTTTAGTGACGCTGTCGGGGATCGTGACGTTGGTCAGGCTGGTGCAGGACTCGAACGCATGACTTCCGATGTTGGTGACGCTGTTGCCGATCGTGATGCTGGCCAGGCTGGTACAGTTAGTGAATGTTCCGCTCCCAATGCTGATGACGCTGTTGGGAATCGTGACGCTGGCCAGGCCGGTGCACCTATTGAATGCATTGTCTCCGATACTCTTGACGCTTGTACCGATCGTGACGTTGGTCAGGCTGCAGCATTCATTGAATGCCTGCTCCCCGATGCTGATGACGCTGTTGGGGATCGTGACGCTGGTCAGGCTGCTACAAGAATCGAACGCCTGCTCCCCGATGTTGATGACGCTGTTGCCGATCGTGACGCTGGTCAGGCTGATGCACATATCGAACGCAATGCTGCCAATGTTGGTGACGCTGTTGCCGATCATGACGTTGGTCAACTTGCCGCAACGCTCAAACGCATCGTCTCCGATGCTGGTGACGCTGTTGGGAATCGTGACGCTGGTCAGGCCGCTGCTGCTGAACGCATCGTCTCCGATGCTGGTGACGCTGTTGGGGATCGTGACGCCGGTCAGGCTGCCGCAGTAAGAGAACGCCGCGACTCCGATGCTGGTGACGCTGCTGGGGATCGTGATGTTGGTCAACAATTCGCAGGTTTCGAACGCCCCGTTCCCAATGTTGGTGACGCTGTTGGGGATCGTAACGCTGGTCAGGCCGCTGTCCGCAAACGACCCGTTCCCGAAGCTGGTGACGCTGTTGGGAAGCGTGACGCTGGTCAGGCTGATGCAGTCACCAAACACCTCGTCCCCGATGCTGGTGACGCTGTTGGGAATCGTGACATTGGTCAGGCTGCAGCAGTCACTGAACGCCCCGGTCCCAATGTAGGTGACGCTGTTGGGGATCGTGACGCTGGTCAGGCTGAGGCAGTAACCGAACGCATAGTTTCCGATTGTCGTGACGCCGGTGCCGATCGTAACGTTGATCAGGCTGAAGCAGTTATTGAACGCCCCGAGCCCGATGTCGGTGACGCTGTTGGGGATCATGACGCTGGTCAGGCCGCTGGCCGCAAACGCCCCGTTCCCAATGCTGATGACGCTGTTGGAGATGGTGTAGCTGCCGGCTTTGCCCGACGGGTATTGAATGAGGAGGGTCTGGCTCTTGTTGAACAAGACCCCAGCCACATCCGTATAAACTGAATTGAGTGAATCCACCTTGATTGCGGTCAGGCTGGTGCATGAAGTGAACGGACCGCTTCCGATGCTGGTGACGTTTCTGGGGATCGTGACGTCCGTCAGGCTGCTGCAGTATTCGAACGCCCCGTTCCCAATGTTGGTGACGCTGTTGGGGATCGTGACGCTGGTCAGGCTGCTACAGGAATCGAACGCTTCATCTCCGATGCTGGTGACGCTGTTGGGGATTGTGACGCTGGTCAGGCTGATGCAGTTGCCAAACGCCTCGTCCCCGATGCTGGTGACGCTGTTGGAGATGGTGTAGCTGCCGGCTTTGCCCGACGGGTATTGAATGAGGAGGGTCTGGCTCTTGTTGAACAAGACCCCAGCCACATCCGCATAAACTGAATTGAGTGAATCCACCTTGATTGCGGTCAGGCTGGTGCATGAAGTGAACTGGCCGCTTCCGATGCTGGTGACGTTTCTGGGGATCGTGACGCTGGTCAGGCTGCTACAGGAATCGAACGCCTCGTCTCCGATGCTGGTGACCGGCAGGCCATTGATCATATCCGGGATGGTCACCGCCCCGCCAGGACCGGTGTATCCCGTGATGGTGATGGCGCCGTTATTGGTCGTGTAAGTGAAATCTTGGGCCTGCACCGCGGCGGGCAGCATCAACAACAGCAGCAATGGCAGTATCCTCACGGCCCAAGCGATTCTTAGACGCGCGGCCATTGTCTTCGGGCAGGTTGTCCTCGCAATGCAGGTTTCGTCTTTCATGGTCCAGGTGTTCAATGCCCACCGCTCGCGTGAGAAGCTGGGCGAACAATCGGCATCGTATCACCCGCACCGCCGCACACAACACCGAAAATCACCGCGTCACCGCGTTCGTTTCCATCGTGCACAACCGCTTCCACCGCATTGGCATCGGCCGAACTCGGTGCTCAAATGCCAGCGGAGCCTGGTCACCGCGGCCAAACGCTCCACAATTGCCTTCGGTTCGCTTGACTTCCTGCTTGACTTCCTGCTTGACCCGCGGGCCCCAGCGCAATACCCTCCCCAAGACGAACGGCCAGGAAAACGAATGCTCTTGACCCGCCCAGGCGTCAAAAAAGCAATTTCCTGCCGGTAAGAATACAAAGCATGAAACGCGGCTTGGCGGCATTGGCGTTTGGTGTCTGTGTGGCGGCCTTTGGGCAGCAGCCCGTGATCAGTTCGTTCAGTCAGAACGGGCAACTGGTCTGCACGAACCTGGCGGCGGGCAGCGTGGCGTCGGTGGAATGGGCGTCGTCGTTGTCCGGGCTGTGGAAGACGAACTGGGCCGGGCTGGACGCGGTGACCGTGGACTCGAACGGCATGATCCAGGTAAGCGTGCCGATGTTCTACCGCGTGCGTGGGGTGGCCAATACCCCGCCCAGCACGCCCGCCGGCATGGCGCTGATTCCCGGCGGAGCGTTCACAATGGGGGGCACGCTGGATGGCGAAAGTGATGCCATCCCCACCAGCGTGACGGTGTCGGCGTTTTACATGGACACGAACCTGGTGAGCTACAGTCAATGGCAAACGGTCTATAATTGGGCCACGAACCACGGATTTGGCTTTGTTCGTGCCGGTTCGGGCAAGGCGGCGAATCATCCGGTGCAGCAGGTGCATTGGTATGACGCGGTGAAGTGGAGCAATGCGCGGTCGCAGCAGGCGGGTTTAACTCCGGTGTATTACACGGATGAGGGTCTGACGCAGGTTTATACGAATGGGGAGGGGACGGTTTATGTAAATTGGGCGGCCAAAGGGTATCGGTTGCCGACGGAAGCGGAGTGGGAGAAAGCGGCGCGGGGCGGGTTGAGCGGGCAACGGTTTCCGTGGGGCAACACGATATCCGAAAGCCAGGCCAACTACCTCGGAGACACCGACTATAGCTACGATTTGGGACCCAACGGCTTCAACGCCGTCGGCGCGATCGGAGGGTGGCCTTATACGAGTCCGGTGGGATCATTTGCAGCGAATGGTTATGGGTTATACGACATGGCGGGGAATGTCTGGGAGTGGTGTTGGGATTGGTATGGGACGCCGTATGCTGGAGGCAGTGATCCCCATGGACCGGCATCCGGAGGCGCCCGTGTTTTGCGCGGCGGCAATTGGAACTACGTCGCCTACTTCACGGGTTGCGCCACTCGCCTCAGCAACTCCCCGAACTATGCAATCAACTACATCGGGTTTCGTTGCGTGAGCGGGCTTTAGTTTTTGCTCTTCCAACTGGAGGCGACGGCGGACTTAGCCGGAGCGGTTTGGACCGCAGCACCCAGCGGAAACCCGGTGACACGTCAGATCACCGGTACGGCCCACTTCGATCGGCTGACGAAACCCTATCGGCAGGTTGCAACGGTTGGCGCGGTGGAATTAAGCTCCGCAGCGTTTCGATGACACGGATCAAACGCCTTGGTGTGACGCCGTTGCGAGTTGCTGCCGCCCATTCATTGGAAATACTCGAAGTAACGACACGCCCAGTTTCTCGTTCGTGCCATTGCGACACGCACACGGGCGGGATTTCCTGCACCAACTCGCCAACCCGGATTCAGGCGCCGTTATTAAACGGGTGACCTCGGCAAGCGCCAACCCGGTGCCACATGACGCATCAACCGGGATTCATGGGTTTCAACCAACCTGGCGACATCGGTACACGCCGAAATCGTTTCCACAGGGCAGACTGCCCCGGATTCATACGGCTCCCGCCCTCGACATCAATTCGCAGATGCAGGGGGCAGGGACAGAGCGGTATGGATCTCTTGAAACCCTGGAAACCAGGCTCACAGGAATGAGGGTAGCATGGAATCAAGATGGTGAGCCCCCTTGATGGCCAGGCACGGAGGTCGCAACGGCATTCCTGCTCTCGCGGTTCTGAAGAGCGCTCCCGATAGGTGCATCAGCCGTATTGGTTCGCAAGAGCGTGGATGACCTCCAGACGGCCCCGGCCAGCGGTCTCCGATCGGAACCGCGTGCCGTGGTGGCTCCACCACGGTCAGCGGCCCCATGGTGAAACGAATTCATAGGTTCCCGAGCCAACCTCGAACACCGCGCCGTCGGGGGTTGTTCTGACGCCCGACGCGGGTTTGCCGCTTTCGGTGATTCTCAAAGCATCGCTTGCAGGCACGCAGATGGTGGCGGTGGTGTTGGGCGGAACAGCGACGCGCAGCTTGAGTTGGGTCCCTTCGATTTTCCAGTCGCACGCAACGCGTCCGCGAATGGATTGATACTCGCCGATGGCCCACGTCACGCCGCCGCCGGGCCGCGGAGCAACCGTGAAGTGTTTCCAGCCGGGCTGCGCTTCATCCGGGTTGAGGCCGGCAATGTGGCGCCACATCCATTCGCCCACGGCGCCCAAGGCCCAATGGTTGAAGGAATTCATTCCGGCATCCTGGAAGCCACGGCCTTTGACGTAGCCGTCCCAGCGTTCCCAGATCGTGGTTGCGCCGTTATCAATCATGTAGAGCCACGACGGGAAGGAGCGATTGGTGAGCAGTTGCCACCCAACGTCGGGGTGGTTGTTGCGCGTCAGTTCAAGCATGGCGCGGTGGGTGGTTTGAATCCCGGTGGACAGGTGGTTCCGGTAGTGGCGGATGCCTTGGATGAGATGCTGGGTGGCGTTCGAGCGGAGGTCGTCGGGCAGCAGGTTGAAGTTCAGGGCCAGAGCGTAGCCGCCTTGCGTGTCGCCTTCGACGCGGCCGTCGGGCTTGACAAAGCGCTCCTGGAAAACGCTTTTGATCCGGCTGAACAGGTCGCCGTAGCGCCGCGCCTCTTCCTTGCGACCGAGCACCCCGGCCATTTTCGCGACCAGCTCCGTGGAGTGGGCAAAGAACGCGGTGGCGAAGACCACGTTCGGGACCGAAGCGCCTTGGTCGGGCCAGCCGGCCTGCTTGACCCAGTCACCGTTGAGCCAGTCGTTGTAGTCGTTGTTACGGGCGTTGGCCCAAATCAGGTCGGGGTTGTTTCGGTGGATGTATTCGATCCAGCGCCGGGCGGCCTCGAAATGGTCGGCCAGGATCCGGGTGTCGGCGTAGTTCTGGTAAACGCGCCAGGGGAGGATGGTGCCCGCATCGGCCCAGGCGGGCGCGCCCGAGAAACTCTTGTTCGGGTCGCCCGGATGGGGTGCGAAATCGGGAAATCGGCCGTCGTCAGCCTGATCATCGCGAATGTCCTGTGCGAACTTGGTGAAGAAGGCGGCCAGGTCCATGTTGAAGATGGCGGTTTGGGAGAAGGCCTGGATATCCCCCATCCAACCAAAGCGTTCGTCCCGCTGGGGGCAATCGTTGGGCGAGCTCATGAGGTTGGCGCGCTGGGTCCAGAGGATGTTTCGCATGAGCTGATTGAGGGAGGGATCGGAACACTCGAAGCGCCCAGCCACGGATGCGGTGGAGTGAAAGACGCGGCCCTGCACCGCCGCCGGAGCCGGTGGTTGGGCGAGTCCCGTCAACTCGACGTAGCGAAAGCCATGGTAAGTGAAGCGGGGCTCGAAGACGAAGGGACCATCGGCCCGTGGGGTGTAGCGATCGGTTTGGGGAGCCCCGCGGAGGTTGGCGGTGTACAGGGTGCCATCGTCGTTGAGCATCTCGGCGTGGCGGATGGTGACGGTTTGGCCGGCGACACCTTGGGCTTGCAGGCGGCACCATCCCACCATGTTTTGGCCGAGATCGAAGACATAGTTGCCGGGCTTGGGTTCAGTCAATCGGATGGGATTCATCTCCCTGACCACGCGGATCGGCTCGTTGCGCAGCCAGACGAGTTCGCGGGAGTCGAGCTCGAAGGCCTCCGCCCGGGCCCAGGCGGCGTCATCGAAGCCGGGTCGGTCCCAGCCGGGCTGTTCGCGGCGCGCGTCGTAGGTTTCACCATCGTAGATGCCCGCGGCCCGGATGGGTCCGTCGCCCGTCGTCCTCCAGGAGTCGTCGGTGACGACCCGTTGCCTGGTGCCGTCCGCCCTTTCGATTTCGAGTTGAAGCAGGAAGCGCGGTTGGGTGCCGTAAGGGAATCGGCCGGTCAGCATGAGGCGTCCGGCATACCATCCTTCCCCCAACAGGGCCGCCACGACATTCTCGCCCGGGCGCAGGAGTTCGGTGACCTCGCAGGTTTGATAAGGGACGCGCTTCCGGTAGCTGGTCCATTCCGGAGCAAGAAGCTGATCCCCGACCCGTTGGCCGTTGAGGCGAAGTTCATACAGGCCCAGCGCGGTGGCATAGACCGTGGCGCGGTGGATGGGGCCGGATAAGGAAAAGGACTTTCGGACCAGCGTGGCGGGCAAGGCGCCTCCGCCGCCTTCGGGTTTCGTGGTGACGGTGACACCATCCGTCAGATTGGCCGCTGCCCAGGCGCCGGTCTCGATCGAATCCAGCGCGGTGACCGCGGCGTGTTGGGCCACGTTTTGTCCATCGCGCAGGACCTGCATTTCGGCCAGGGCAAACGCCCAATTGTCCCCGTCGCGCCGGAGCAGGCGGGTTACCGCCAGGCGGAGGAACCGGGCGGTGGTGGCGGGGAAGTGATAGACTGGCGCATTCGTGCCTGGATTGGGCTCATCGTTGGCGGTGCGATCCACCAGGAGGCGGGCCTCGGCAAAATCAGCCTGCCCCGCCGCTTCGATCTTGAAGCGGACGGGGAAGAGGAAGCCCGGAGTATCGGGTTGCCAATCGTAGGGCCGGGCCGGGAACAACCGCACCGCATCAACACGTTGTGCCTGGCCGAGATCGAGGATGACCCATTTGGTGACGTCGGCGCGGTTGGTGATTTCTGAGTGGTAGCCGTTAAGGGGACGACCGAGGGTTTCATTGGTCACGGCGACGGGATCGGCGATCCAGCGCCCGTACCAGTCGGATCGCTTCAGCAAGCCCATCGTCCAGGCAGCGGGCGTGCTCCACGCAGAGGACTGGCCGTCTTTGTCCCACGCGCGCACTTTCCACCACACGCGCATTCGTGATTCGAGCGGTTGCCCGGCGTAGGTAACGTGCACCGTTTGGTCGGAAGGAACCTGGCCGCTGTCCCACAAGTCACCTTCGTCCCGCGCCAGCTTCTCCGCCGAGGACGAAGCCAGAATCCGGTAGCCGGTCTGTTTCTCCCCGCGTTGACCCGAAGCCAGCGTCCAACTCAACCGTGGTTGGCGCACGTCCAGACCCGCGGGGTTGACCCGGTATTCGCAGCGCGGGTTCTCCACCGCCAGGTTTTGCGGGAAAACCAAGGGGGAGAACCCGAGCAACGCAAGCGCCGGGAGAGACCAGGCACATCGGCGGGGCAGGGTGATCACGGTGTATCCGGTTCCCATCCTTCCGCGCTGTGGTACACCCACCAATCATTTTCTTTTGGGTTGCCCTTGATGCGTCCGGCGGAATTGTCCGCATGAACCACGTTCATGCCTTGGTTGTGAGGCATGTAGGTTGGCCCGTGGTAGGGGATTTCCCAGATTAAAACCGCCCGCGAGGGATTGACCAGGTCGGTTTCCAACCGGCCGCTGACGGGCTTGGCCGCGTAGTCATTCTTCGTGAGGAGGTAGTAGATGTGGTTCCACACGTAGGAGACGCCGTCGTTCTCATAAAAGAAGTTCGCATCAAAAACGGCGTCAGGATTGCCCGCCGGCACCTTCATTTTCAGGCCGGAGGGACACGTAAAGATTCCTGGCTTGGGCCGATAGGCGGCGACGTTGTTGGTGGCTGGTTTGGCCTGGTTGGTGCCCAGATAAGGGTAAAACAATTCGGGCATCCAGACTGGATCGTTCCGGACGGCATGGTCTGCGCCCCAGGCTTTGCCCCAATTCCGACAGAGAGCGAACTTTTGAGCGTAATCCTGGGAATAGAGTGCGGAGGCCAACCCGATCTGCTTGAAACTGTTCAGGCAGTACGCCTGTTGCGCCTTCGCTTTGGCCTGCGCCAGGGCCGGCAGGAGCAGGCCAGCCAGGATCGCGATGATGGCGATCACCACCAGCAACTCGATCAAGGTAAAAGCGTGACCACTGCGGGCCTGGGCGGTGGGTGCGGAAGAGATCATAGAGCCACTCGTACTGGTTGTGTTGCTTGTGCTTCAGGAGTGGTTTACTGGAGAAACCGTCGCCTGGCAAGTGTGTGTCTCGTGGCCCGGCAGAATTGATCGTCTGCCGGGTATCCCGTTCGTCGCTACCAGGCATTTCAGCGCCGGATATTCTCCAACGAGCGAGTGTTTTTTCCAACTTGGATGATGACCCGGGTATTTCCACCTTTTGAACGCCCCAGAAGTGCCGCCAAACGCTCCCGGATCGGTTAAACGGCGTTTTGAGAGGGTGGAGGTTTCGTCACGGGTGTAGCACGCAGGAACTCGGGAAACCCCGGCTCAGAAGTTAATAATTAAGCGGCTGTTTTGTATTTCGGCGGGGCATTGTGTTAATTGTCGTTCGTTTTTGCTGCCCCGGTGAAATTCCAGCGATACGGTGGCGGAATAAACCAGGTCTTCAGCCCTTTGGTTGCAGGCTGAGCCGCAGTTTATGGGTTCACTCCCCGCCGAGTACACGCTTTCTTAGCGTACTTCGCGAAAAGTCAGGAGGGCCGCCGTTCTCGCGATCGGCATGGTCACGCGCAGTCCGCCGTTCGTCAGGTCTTGGCTGTTTTCCTCGCGGGTCTTGCCAGTATCAAGATCCGTCAGGGCATAGCGCGCATTTGCCTTCAGCCCACGCATCCGCAACCGCGCCGTTTCGTACGGACTGTCCACCCGGCGGAACACCTGGATCAGGCCGTCCCCACGCTCTGGCCGCACGAACTCCCAGGCCATCCACACGTTCTGGGCGCGGCTGTACTCCGTCAGCGGATAGTAATCGCCATAGAAATAATCGGCCACTTTGCGATAATCCGCGATCCGTTGCCGCAGCACCTGCCACTGGGGCTTGCCCAGGTTCATCCCGATCCCCAAAGCCGGACACAAATGACTTCGCACGGAATAGACGTCTTCGCACGAGACCCCGGTCCCGTAATAGGGCACCCACAGGCTCAGCCCATAAGTATGACCTTGATTTCCGCTGTCGATGTCCGGCGGTTTTGGGTTATAGACGGGCGCCTGGAAATCACTCCGCAGCAACGGCACCGCGCGCCGCAACGTTTCGAGGTCGTTGCGTCGGCCGCCGGAAGCGCACGAGTCGATCAACATGCCCGGGTGTTGTTGCAGGAGCGCATCCCAATACGCCAGGTAGCCCTGCACGTACAAGTTCTCCGTCAGTCCCTGCCGTTCCGGCGCCTCCTGACCACGCCATGGGACCAAGGGATCCACGTTGTGGTCCTGGCGATATAAGTCCACGCCTTGCTCCGTAATGAACCGGCTGATGTGCTGGGTCAGCCACTGCCGCGCTTCACGATCGCCGAGGTTCAGCAGGCGGATATCTTGGGCGTCATCCCACTTCAAGAGCCACTCCGGATGGTTTGCCCACACCCAACTGCCCCGGAAGACCCGCTCCGGTTCAAACCACAGCACCAACTTCATGCCCTGACGGTGCGCGTAGTCGGACACTTCCCGGATGCCATGCGGAAAGCGCGCCGGGTCCGGTTCCCAGGTTCCAACGCCTTTGGCCGCCCACCATTCCGGCCCCTCGTACCAGCCGGCGTCCATCCACCAGTAGTCAAATCTGACCCCGCCCTTCAGGTAAGTGGCGATGAACTGCTTCTCGCCCGCGGCCGATTGATGCAATCCCATGCAAGCCGACGTGAGCTGTCCGGGCAGCCTGCCCCCGGGCCGCGGCAGGTTGTGCGCCACCATCCATCGCCGCCACAGGTTTTGTCCTCGCGTCCAATCGCCGTTCCAGAACAACACCGCCACCAGAGGTGTCCGGATTTCTTCTCCGGGTTCCAACTTGAGATGGGTAAGCTCCTGCCCTCCTTGAAATCGTACCACCTCCCGGACTCGCGAAACCCGCGCCGCCCACTGTCCCGGCCAACCTAGCGCCACCATCACCCCTTCCCCGCCAAAATCGACGTTGAAATATGGAAAGGCACCGTTCGACGGACGGCCACCCACCGGCGCAAATCTTCTTTCCTTTTCCTCCACCTTGAACGCCAGCGGCTCATAACTCTCCGCCGAGCAGTTGTCCCCGCGGATCGTACGCAGGGTCGCCGGCTGTTTTGGCAGTCCCAGAGCCACATCGACTCCTTGCAACTCCTGGAGCAACGGGGTCGGTGTCTTGCCTGTGTTCTTGAAATATCCGGTCCACTCCACCGCCGGGTAATCGCCATATTCCATCGCCACCAGCCGGACCTCCAGGCCTGTTTCCGCGTCCAACCACCTGAGCAGGTGCTGCGTTCGCCCGTCGGCCAAAGGCTTGGTCTCAAGGGTCCGCCCCCAGGCTCGGAGCAACTCGTCCGACCCTTTTCCACCATAAACGAAGGCGACCACCGCCTCGTCGGTTTCCAGCAGGTGGTTCTTCACCCACGCCGCTTCGGTCTTCATGTCCCCCAACGGTCCCATCCCCTCACCGACTGCGGCGCTTGTGCCCAGGATGGCTCCGGCCAGCATGGCCCAGATCCAACCATTGATGGATTGGAGTTTGACGCGCCACCCACTCATCGAGGCGGCGCGCCTGAGGGAGAGGTGGTTTCCGGTTTCATTCATAGTGGTGAGCATCAACTGCTGGCAGAAGGGGACGATTGCGTCAAGCGCCGATGATACGAAGGGAAGCTCGTCGCAACAAATAATTGTGCCGGGGTGGCGGATTGTTGCTGATTGGACCAACCGGGGTGGGCAAGAGCAACTTCTCCATGCAGTACCTGCTGCTTCGGTCCCTGGAGCAACCGGAGCTACGGGGCAAACTGTTTTTGACTCCGGCTCCAGCTCGTCTCATACTCACGGAAACTGGACCCATGACGACCACATGAAACCGATTTCACGCCGAAACATGTTGAGCAAAGCCAGCTTGCTGGGGACCGCCGTTGCTGCTGGCCTGCCACTGCCAACCACCGCCGGTGATCCATTGCCCAGCAAAACATTGCCAACAACAAGGCCCCAACTCAAGGTGGTGGTCACCGGTGGTCATCCCGGCGACCCGGAATACGGCTGCGGTGGCACCATCGCCCGCTACACTGACCTGGGGCACGAGGTCGTCCTGCTCTACCTCAACCGGGGCGAGTGGACGAACAAGCCATCGTACGACCCCGGCCCCGTGCGCGTGGCGGAAGCCCAAAAAGCCTGCGAGATTCTCAAGGCGCGGCCCGCCTTTGCGGGACAAATTGACGGCAAAGCGGTCGTGGATGGCGCCCACTACGATCAGTTTCACCATCTCTTGGAAAGCGAGCAGCCCAAGGTGGTCTTCACCCACTGGCCGATCGACAATCACCCGGATCATCGCGCCATTTCACTCCTGGTTTATGAGGCGTGGCTGCGGATGGGAAAGAAGTTCGCTCTCTATTACTATGAAGTGTCCAGCGGGGAAGACACGGTCCAGTTTGCCCCGACCCACTACGTCGAGATTACCGGCACCGAACCACAAAAGCGTGCAGCCTGCTATGCCCACGCCAGCCAGGCGCCGGACAAGTTTTACGCGCTTCAAGAACTGGTCACCCGGATGCGGGGAATCGAGAGCGGCCACCAGCAGGCCGAGGGTTACATTCGTCACGTGCAAAGCCCCGACTTCGCGCTTCCGCTGGCATCGTGAGGACGCCCTGCGCTCGGAACGCAACCTCGGCCGCTCTTGATCACCAGCGGACTCCCGTTCAAGCTCGTGCCTGGGCCCAATCAGACTCCAACCTCGTCGGGCGCCGTGGCCGCGCCAGGGCCTGGAGTCAGGCTTGGAGTGGATTCACGGGGTGTGGCATGGTCCGGTCCGGTTGGGGGAATGCGGCGGTGGCGCACCTCGAATACGGGAACGCCGGCGCGAACCGCAGCCCCGCTTTGCGAGTCGTCGCCAACGGCGGCGTCCCTCATGGTGCCTTGAGGGTGTCCACGCAAGGGACGGGTCTGATCGCTCCCCAAAGCGAATCCGCCATCGCCAAAATCACTGCGGTGGCGGAAACCGCGCGGGAGATCCGCTGCGTGCGGGCCGAGGCCCGGTGGAATCTCAAAGGCGATTGCGGCGGGCGCTGACGGCAGAGTCGGGCGAAGTCGCCTTGAGCGTGGACCTCGGCCCGGGAAAACGTCTTGATCTCATCTCGCCGCCGATCCCGATTGACAGGCGGCCACGGGCGTCCGCAAATTGCGGCATCGCCAATCACGCCATGAACACGATAGACCGCCGAACCTTCTTTCGACAAACCACGCTCGGAGTCGCGGCCATGACCGGTCTGGCGTCCGTGCTCCCCGCTCGCGCCGCGGAACCGGCCCGCAAGGGCGGTGTGCTCCAGCCCGTCCGCTTGGGCGGGCCGATTTTTGACGCTCCAGCCGACCCCGATGAACTCGCGCTGGCGCACCGCCGGCTCGGCTACCGCGCGGCCTACTGTCCGGGCGTGTCGCTCAACGAACCGGATCGCATCCGCGCCTTTCGCGACGCCTTTGCGCGGCACGGCGTGGTCATCGCCGAGGTCGGCCGCTGGGTGAATCTGCTGGATGCCGACCCGGCCAAGCGCGCGGCGAATCTGAAGACGGTGACCGAGGGGTTGGCGCTGGCCGATGAAATCGGCGCCCGGTGCTGCGTGGACATCGCCGGGTCGTTCAATCCCACCGTTTGGTACGGGCCGAATCCGGAGAATGTTTCGCCAAGGTTCCTGGACGCGGTGGTGGAAAACGCCCGCAAGATCATTGATGCCGTCAAACCCAAGCGGACGAAGTTCACGTATGAGGCGATGGGCTGGGCCCTGCCGGACAGCGCGGACAGCTACGTGCGGATGATCAAGGCGATTGACCGCCCCGCGTTTGGGTGCCACCTCGACCCGTGCAACCTGGTCAACTCGCCGGGCAAGTTCTATCACAACACCGACCTGCTGAACGAATGTTTCGACAAGCTCGGCCGCTGGATCGTGAGCTGTCACGCCAAGGATCTGACCTGGGACGTGGAGATGAACGTCCACTTCCGCGAAGTGCGCCCGGGACTGGGCAAGCTCGATTATGCGACCTACCTGCGGCGGTTGGCCGCGTTGCCGCAAAGGGCGACGCTCATGCTCGAACACTTGTCCACGGCCGCCGAATACGACCAGGCCCGCGAACACATTTTCCAGGTGGGCAAGACCGCTGGCCTGACTTTCGAGTAGGCGTCGCGGCAGGATGTGGGGAGCGCGACCGTCTCGGTCGCACGCGTCCAGCGTTTCGCTGGATGCCAGCGGAGTCTTCGGCGCGGACGCCGAAGATGCCGGGCGAGGATGCCCGCGCCACCCTGCAGATCCGATGACCGCTTGCGCGCGGCCGACCCGCCCGCTATCTTCCGACCGCGTTTGCGCCGGCGCGCCGGCGGCATCGAAGCACGGCAATCGGCAACGATTTCATGTCCGAATCCTACATTCAAAACCTGTTCGCGGATCGCATCGGCGGCCGGCAATACGGCAAAGGCACGGCCATCTACAAATTCGAGAAGATCAAGCGCGCCAAGCGGGCCGCCCTGGCCGCCCATCCTGGCGCGGAGATCATTGACATGGGCGTGGGCGAGCCCGACGAGATGGCTTTCCCCGAGGTCGTGGCGCGGTTGCACGCGGAGGCGAAAACACCGGCCAATCGCGGTTACGCCGACAACGGCGACGCCGTGTTGAAGGAGGCTGCGGCCCGCTATCTCGAACGGGTTTGCGGCGTGTCCGGCATCAATCCCGCCACCGAGGTCATCCACTCGATCGGCAGCAAGGCGGCGCTGTCCATCCTGCCGGCGGCGTTGGTCAATCCCGGCGAGGTCGTGCTCATGACCACGCCGGGTTATCCGGTGTTCGGCACGCACGCGAAGTATTACGGCGGGATTGTCCATAACCTCCCGCTCATGGCGGCGAACCACTTCCTGCCCGACCTCGATGCGATCCCCGCGGCCGTGCTCGCGAAGGCAAAGGTGCTGGTCATCAATTATCCGAACAATCCGACGGGCGCCTCGGCCACCGCGGAGTTCTTCGCGAAGGTCGTGGACTTTGCGAAGCGGAACGGCCTCGTCGTCATTTCCGACGCTGCGTACGCCGCGCTGGTGTTCGAGGGCCGGCCGTTGAGTTTTCTCGCGACGCCCGGCGCCAGGGACGTGGGCGTCGAGCTGCACTCCTGTAGCAAGAGTTTCAACATGACCGGCTGGCGCATCGGTTTTGTGGCCGGGAACGAACTGTTGGTGAAGGCCTACGGCGACGTGAAGGACAACACCGATTCCGGCCAGTTCCTCGCCATCCAACACGCCGCCGCCTATTGCTTCGATCACCCGGAGATCACGGAGCAAATCGCTCGGAAATACTCGCGCCGCATGGATGCGCTCGTGCGGACGCTGCAGGCGGCCGGCTTCCAGGCGCGGAAGCCCAAAGGCTCGTTTTTCCTCTATGTGCCGGCGCCCAGGGCGGCGGTGAAGGCCGATGGCTCGCGGACCGAATTCAAGACGGCCGAGGACGCGTCACAGTGGCTGATCGCCGAAAGACTCATTTCGACCGTGCCCTGGGACGATGCGGGCGCCGGCTTGCGCTTCAGCGTGACGTTCGTTGCCAGCGGCGAGGCGGAGGAGCACCGCGTGCTGGGCGAAATTGCGCGTCGGCTCGGCGATGTGCAGTTCGAGTTCTGACTGTTGCCGGGCGTGCTGCGCTTTCGGGCGCCCACCGGCGGGCCGTCATTTCTCGAAGCCGAATTCCAGCTCGTTCGCCCAGTGCGTCTGCCAGTCGTTATGGAAGGCGAACGGGTTGTCCTTGGACACGCTCCGCTGGGCGGCCAGCTCATACGCGGGGCCACGGTTGTCATTGACCCGGAAGCTGAATCTCACCGGTTGACCCGCGTCGCGGCGCTGCTTGACCTCGGGGATGACGGACCACGGGATGGCGCATTCGACGATGCGCGTGTTCCCGTCCCTGCGGATGACCAGTTGACCGGTTTTCACTGGGCCGCCATCGAGTTTCGCCTTCGGTTGCCGCGGGAAGAAATGCTTGCGCGGCGCGCCGGGTCTCAGCAGGCACCAGATTTCCGTGCCGCCGCCGAATTTCTCCGCCACCGGGTTCAGGGCGAACTCATAGTCGGTGTCGGGATACGACATGTAATGCGGCATCGTGCCGGCCGGAAACAGGTAGCGTCCCTTCTGTGACGGCGGCAGCACATTGAACGCGAGCTGCACGTTGTCGGCGTTGCCGTTGCCCGACGGGATCTCGAAGTCGCGCCGGTAGGTGAAGTGGCGCACACCCGCCGGCCAGGTCATCTCCTTGTGCCCATCGGACGGTTTGGAGAAAACCTTGTTCGGGTAAAAAAAGCTGTCGTCATCGCGCGTTTCGAACCGCGGTCCGCCCTCCCACGGCGTGCTATCGGCGATCTTCGCGGCGAAATAGAAGAAACTGTCATCCGCCGCGACGTAGCCGACCGCCGTGCCATTTTTGACTCCGGCGTCGAACTGGTTGAAGGGCAGGTAGGCCTTTTCGGTGAGACTCGCGCGAATGCCTTCCCCGCCGACCGGCTGCGGCGACACGCCCTGCCAGTCGTCGAGCTGTCCGTCCACCTTGATGGTGCGGCGGGCGATGAGATTGACGTGGAGGGTTTCGCGATGTTCGGAGCGCCCGTCGGCGCCGGCGTCGAACTCGATGCGCGTCGCGTAGGAGTTGTCCGCGCGGGCGGTGGAAGGACCGACGGCCACGCGAAGTTCCTTGACGCTGTGCGGGGCCAGCGTCAGCGCCTGCTCGGCGGGCGTCAGCGCCAGTTCGCCACAGGCAACCCGAAGCGTGCCGCGCACGGGGCGGTTGAGGATGTTGCGGATGGTCACCCGCAGGACCGGTTGCTGGCTGATCGGGGCCGTGAAATCGGCGACCGTGATGTCCACCGGATCGTAACCGGTGATGCGCGCCTCACGCACCGCCTTGGTGAGTCTGGCAAACGAGCCCGCCGTGCCGGTCGTTCGCAGAAAGTAGCCGAGCCCGTTCAGCGGCACGCGAATCCGGCCGGCGCTCGCGGGCAGCGGGTTGCCGTAGAAATCGTAAAGGACAAACTGCCCGCCCGCATCGGGAAGCGTGAGCGTCGCGTCGGCCTGGGTTTTCACACCGCGGAAGAGCGTGCGAGCGCGATCGTAGATCGCCCCCAGGTCGCCGAGCACCACGAGCGTGCCGTCGTCGGATGAGCGCCGGCCGTCGAACACATAGACCCAGGGCAGGCCGCTCTTGAACAGGATTTCCTTGAAGCGGCGCTGGCCGATGAAGTTCTGGGTGGCGGCGACGGCGACCGCCGGGGACCAGGTGTGGACCACCGAAACCTCGTGGCCGGCCAGGTCCTTGTTCCAATGCATTTCATAGACATTGCCGCCGTACACGCCGGCGGTCCGGTCCTGGCCCATTGAGCGCATGGAGGCGATCACGCCCGCCACGCGGTCTTCGGAATTGGCGATCCAGCTTTCGGTGTCCCACACGCGCACCGGGCCGAATTTGGATTTTCGCGTCATCCAGGCCGGCTCGAGCGCCGGATCGGCCGCCAGCGGCTGGTAGTGAATGCTGACGAAGTCGAGCCACGGGAGGAACTTGTCCGTGCCATCCGGGAACAGCTTGTCGCGGGTGTTGGTGGAGGAGCAGGCGCCGCCGATGAGCACTTCGGTTCCCGCGGCGCGGCGGCCCGCCTCGATGCCGCGGGCCATGTGTTCGTACATTTCGCGGAAGCGGAGGATGTCGGCGCCCCAACCGGAAATCGAAACCGACTCCCACGGTTCGTTCCACAATTCGATCGCGTTGATCGGGCCTTTGGGCCAGCCGAATTCCATCGTCAGCCGTTGGCAGAACTCCTCGAAGTCCGCGTCGTATTCGGGCAGCCAGGCGTAGTCCTCCTTCACGTTTTCGAGCATGGTGCCGTCGTCCTTGAGCCAGGGGCGCGACCGGCCCAGTGGCTGCGGCGCGCCGCCTTCGCCGATGGTGACCATCACGGCGATGTTGTGTTCCTGCATTTCATGCAACTCGCGGCGGATGCGTTCCCAGCGTGGCTTGAACTCGGGGCCGGTGGTTGGGTAATAGCCGATGCCGTGGCGGCAGCCCGTCACGCCGAGGCGCTGAAAGAGCTTGAACGTCTGCGTGCTGATTTCATGCGGCCAGGGCATGTCCATGGCATAGGTGGGAAACTGCACGCGGTCGGGGTCAGGCGCCGGTACGCGGACCAACGGCGCGGCGAAAAACCGTCCGGCCTGACCGAGATCGAGCACGAGCGCGTAGCCGCCGAAGCGCTCAGGGACCGCCGGTTTCACGGTCAACTCGATGGCCTGGCCCGCCGCGCACTCGATCTTCGCCGGGGTACTGCCGCTGTCCGCGATCTTGAAAAGGTCCGGCACCCAGACATCGCCGGGCCGGCTCTTGGTGCCGTATTGGATCAGGTCCCAGCGACCGTCGAGGCTCAGAGGCGCCGGGGATTTGTTGACCAGCTTGAAAGTGAACTCCGCCGGGTCACCCGGATGCAGAACGTTGGCGGGCGGCGAGGACCGGAGTTCCTCCAGGACGATGTCCCGGGTCTGGTTTTCGCCCAGGCCGAAGGCGGCGCGGAAGCCCGGGATGCTGTGGCCGGTGACCATCTGGGCCGACGCGGGCAGATGAAACAACACGGTGGCGGCCAGGGCCACCAGAAGCGGGCGAACGGTGCTTATCATGGGAAACAAACTCCGCGCGTCGGAACCCATTTTCAGCGCGCTTGAGCAGGCAGTATTGGCGACAGTTTGCCCAAAGCCAGCGAAAAACCGCATCGAAAACCGCATCGGGCGCATCCGCCGGTGCACTGCTCCGGGGCTCGGCTCGGCGAGCCGCAGAAATGCCCGCAGCGCAGAACGGGGGCTAGTCAACGTACCGCGGCAATGCGGGACGTGCTGCGCCGCGTCCCCATCTTCCTGACGGTGAGTTTGGGCCGGGACGCAGCCCAGCCCTGCCGGAAAAAGGGGGAGTTGACTTGGCGCATCCGGGCATTGCCCCCGGACCGCGGCTCGGCGAGCCGCAGCGTTTCCGAGTGCCAAGGCGCCCCAACTCGCCGTCAGTGTGTCCTGCATGGCGAAGCTGCTGCAACTCGCAGAGTCGCGCGCCAACCTCCTTGCGGTCGGCGGCGGGGGCAGGAAAGCCGCCGCGATTCTGAGACGCGAGGCAGAAGCGTGTTGCTCAGGGCTGACCAGGGCTGCCGGCGAGGTGTTCGTTTTCCCACGCGGTGAAGTTCCCATCCACGGCCTGATGAATCTCGCTATGTCCATCGGCAAACACGTAGGCGCGGTTCAACCCGCTGCCGCCGGGACTCGCAAGCGGCTGGATCTCGCGAACCAGGATCGTCTGGGCGGGATTCTTGATCGCGTCCCGGGACCCCTGGTACATGATTTCGAATTGCTCGGGCTTGAGGTCGCTGGTTTGTCCGTTTTGGGGGAAGTAGGCGCTGGCTTCCTGGAATGTTTTCGGCATTCGGCCGCCGTGGTCTTCCGCGAACATGATGAACGCGAGGGCCCATTGCTTGGTGTAATTCATCCGCGCGATGGCCTTGGTGCGGGCTTCCTCCTGTTCGGCCGTAAGCTGCTCCGCCTGCTGCCGGGCATCCGTTGAACGCTGGACCGCCTTGGCCAGTTGCGCGTTGTTGGCGGTGAGTTCGACCTCGCGGCGGCGCAGGCCGGCAACCTCGCCGCGCAGCCGCGCCAGTTCGGCGAGGCGCGGATCGTTTTGCGCCGCGGTCGTCGCGGCGGCCAGGGACTGCTGGGCGGTCTCGGCGGACTGTTCGGCGGCCCGGACCCGGTTCAGTGCCGATTCCTGGTCCGTGCGCAGGCGATTGATTTCGACGTGTTGAAAAACGAGGGCGGTGGCGGCGCCAATGGCAACCGCTCCGGTGACGATGGTTTTTGCGCTGACAAGGGTCATAAGGCTTCCGAGGGTTGAGGTGGTGGCCGCGACGGCGGCCGAGGAAAAGACAAAAGTGGCGACCGATTGCGTCAGGCCGGCGGGCGCGGCCTGGATGGCGCCGGTCGTGATGGCGCCGGCCAAGGCGCCGCCCGCGACCGTCTTGCCGCGCCGGGCCAGGAACGCCCGCAGTTTCTCCAAGGCGCGCGACAATCGCTTTTGGGCGGCGTCATCGGTCACATCGAGGGCGGTTCCGACTTCGCGCAAGCTCTTGTTCTCGAAGTAGCGGAGGATCACGGCGTCGCGATCGGTGTTGCCAAGGTGGTCCATGGCCTCCTCCAGCAACGGTTCGATCTCGCGCCAGGTGGCGTCGGTGGCGGTGTCGTTCATGGCTTGGGCGGCGCGGGTTTCACGCTCGCGGCGACGTTGTTCGTGGCGCGCGATCTCCGAGGCGACCAGCCCGCCCGTCCGGTAGAGCCAGCCCGACACGATGACGGACGGGGGCAGATCGCGGGCCTTGCGGGCCAGTCGCAGGAAGACCTGCTGGGTGGCGTCCTCGGCGAGGTGGGCGTCACCCAACCGGCGGCGCGCCGCGGAATACACCAGCGCGACGTGCCGCTCGACCAGTTGGCCAAAGGCCGTCTGCGAGCCGGCGTCCGCATATTCCCGAAGCAGGGCGTGATCGTTCATGATCGCTTACAACCTATTATGGCCGCTCAGGTCATAAATCCGACAAATCATTCGCGTCGGGCTCCCGTCCGTCGAGTGGTTTTAACCCAAAAACCGAAAGTGAGGTCAGGTTTCAGGTGCAAGCCGGGTGCCAACCGAATGAGCCGCCTGTGGCCGTCGAAGAGCGGTAAGGCGCTGCTGCTGCGGCGCCCCATCTTGTTCACCCAACGGAGTTGGAACGAGCAGTCACGGCCGCGGAGCACCGCAGCCCTACCGTGGCCCGGCGGTCCACGACCCACCGCAAGGACGGCTTGGCATCCTGAAGGGATGCGAGAATCCAGCCCAGGGCCAGCGCAGCGCCCCCCTGGGTCTCCCGTCCAACCATTCATCCCCGCCCTGAAAGTGGCGGCAGAAAACATCACGCCGTTGCCGGCGGCCTCGCGCCCGAGCGCGCCTCGATTTTTGTGGAGACCCGATGGGTGAGCCTGTGACCGCCCAATCGGCTTGCCGTGCGACAACTCATTCCCATAACATGCCAGCCACAGCATGAGCGACCCGGACTTCACCTCCGCCTTCTTTCTGGGCGACTGGTCGGACCAGGCGGCGGTGGGCGCCTCCTCCCTCTCCGCCGCGAACTGAGTGCGGTGTCAAAATGGTCATTTTGCGGTACGATTCGTAGCGGCGACTCGGCAGAGCGCCGCATTCCTGGCCGGGAGGCTGATGCGGGAACTGGAAGATGGCGGCGCTCTGCCGAGCGGCCGCTACGCCGGGAAGATGGAGGAAGGGATGGAGCAATGCCAATGCGAGGTTCGGAGCGCGGGATTCGGAATTCCAAGGCGCTGCCTGTCGACGATTGCGTCGGGCTTGGACTGGGGGCAGTGGGAGGTCGGTCCGTCCCCGTTTTGCGAACAATGGGGGCTTGGAAACCATTGCCCTGCCTTCGCGGACGCGGTATATTCCGGTTGATCTATGAACTGGCAAGACAGAATCCTCGGTGATCCTCAGGTTCTGCGGGGTAAATCGTGCAGCAAGGGCACGCGCATACCCGCCGCTCTCGTGCTGGGCTACCTCGCTGGGGGGTGCGGAACCGACGCCGTCGTCAAGGAATTGCCCGACCTCACGGCGGCGGATGTCGCCGCGTGTCTGGACTACGCCCGCGAACTGTCCCACGCCCAAACTGTGGCCGCTTTGCGCCAACCAGATTGAGCAGCATTTCCGCGCGTATGGCTTACGAGATGGAAATCAAAGACGAGGCGAAGGCCAGACTGAGGGCCTTGCCCGACGACATCCGCCGCGAGATCGGCCATCGGCTCCGTCTTTTGCAGCGCGATTTCAGTGGTGACGTGGAGAAGCTACAGGGCAGCAAGAACGAATACCGGCTGCGTGTGGGCGGGTATCGCGTGCTGTTTGAATTGATTGGCACACGCATCGTCGTCTATACACTTGGTCCCAGAAAGGACATCTACCGATGAGCACCGCAACCGTGAAAGGCACGGCCATCCGCCGCCGCCCGAATCTTGACCGTCAGATTGCCCAGGCGAAGACCGTCTTGCGCGAACTGCGGGATACACTGGAGGACTTGGACGACCGTCGCGAATTGGGCCGCGCCAAGCAACGAAACGCTGGCAAACGTGGCACGGACTGGGAATCCGTCAAAACGGAGCTCGGTTTCGAGTTCTGATCGAACCCCCCTTTGGCCAACGGCCATGCCTGTGCATTTCCCATACGACGTTTTCCTCAGCCACAGCGCGAAGGACAAGGCGATCCTGCGCCCGCTGGTGGAGCGGTGGCGGACGTTCTTCCATCAACCATCAACTCTCAACCCTCAACCAGCTTGCGACCCGCTCAACCAGGAGCGCCGCTTCATTCCCCTGCGGCTCGACGACGCCCCCATCAAAGGCTCCCTGGCGCAATTCCTTTACATCAGCCGTTCACAACTACCCGCGAATAAGTGTCTGTTGTGCGAAACGTCACAGAACTAAGTGAAGTCTCTCTAACAGAAGCCAAATGACCCTTTATGAAACGATTCAATCCTAACCAAGCGTCGTTCCAAAGATTCGCACGACATCTGACGGAAGGTTTTTCACGAGTTGTCATCTGGAGCGGAGCGGGTGTTAGCAAGCCTGGCAATTGTCCCACATGGCCCGAATTGTTGCGCTTCGTTCGGAAGCAAGCAGAGATAAAAGCCGAAGGACTTGATTCAATGGCTAAACAATTGGTGGAAGGACTGGCCAAGAAGGCGGACAGCACGCCTAATTATTGGGAAAAGTTCTCACTTCTCAAGAAGGCACTGGGTGTGGTCACATTTCCTGTTGTAATTAGAGAAGCGTTCGGCAGGCAATCCAAGTCACCGCCAAAATTCTACGCAGAGATGTGGAGACTTGGAGTTCATGGATTCATCACGACCAACTTAGACCGTTTCGCGACGACTTCCACGGTTGATGCAAACCTTTTCAATGCAGTTTGCGAGTTTGATGGCAGGGAGAGTGGTGACTACGCCTGGATACTGCGCAAGCCACAGAAATTTGTACTCAACGTCCATGGAAGACTGGACTCCGACTCAAGTTGGATTCTGACTGCCGAAGACCTTACAAACCTCAAAAACCTTCCCGAGTATTGGGCTCTGCTGGAAAGCCTGATGCGGGACTACATCATTCTCTTTGCGGGTTGTTCTCCCGAGGACATTTCTGTGGCTGCTCACCTTGACAAACTCAAGGAGACACATCTCAAACTCGAAGGTCATTTTTGGCTCACACAACGGAATGATCAGGCGGCAGATCAGTGGGCGGAACAGAACGGCCTCATAAGGATTTTCTTCGACGCTCAGGGAGAGTGTTTCGATGGCGTCGATGAGTTTCTTGCCGAGCTTAGAAGGTATACGGGTCGCGACGAGCCACCGCCAATCGTCATCCCCCCTTCGCCTCCCGCTGAAACCCCAACTACGCCACCGCCAGAAGTACTGCTCAAAGAGCCGTCCGTGAACAAACTCCGGCAGGTGCTAAACGCCGAGGCGAAGCGTATCCTCACCAGCGGCAAAGCTGAGTCCGATCGGAAGAAAGAGTACGAAGAGTTTACTTCGAAATATGAAGAAGCTTTGCATCGAGCGTGGTTCATCAGTACTTGCGGAGGCTCGGAGTTGTTCGACCTTCAAATATTCCAAACCGTAAAGAAGGGCGCGTTTGGACAAGTGTACGAGGCAATTGATGCAGAGGGCAACCGGGTCGCAGTGAAAGTTCTTCACGGGAACGTGAAGGACGATCCGACGATGCTGACATGTTTTAGGAGAGGAGTGGCCGCGATGCAAAAGCTATCAGAGTACAAGGTTGATGGTGTCGTGCCGTATCTGAAGGCGTGGGAGATTCCGACGTGTGCGGTGATGGACTTTATCGACGGTCTAAATCTTCAAGAGGCGATTGAAAGAGGCCAAGTGCGGGGCTGGCATGAAATACTCCGAATTAGCCATACGCTCGCCAAAGTAATTAGGGCCGCACACGCCACCCCAGCAGGCGTTCTACACCGGGATCTGCGGCCGGCGAACATCATGCTGGACTCAAAAGAGGAAGTCCCCAACCGCAAGGTGTTGGTCCTTGATTTTGACTTGTGCTGGCATCACGACGCTTTAGACGCCGAAAGTCTGCAGCTCAATGCGGAAGCAAACAATGGCTACCTGTCGCCGGAACAGCTCGACCATGCACGACATCATCTGACAAGGAAACCGCTTGTTGATTCATTTGGGCTCGGAATGGTGTTTTATTATTTGGTGGCACGCAAGCACCCGGTGATAAACCAGTACATGTTCAAATCGTGGCCTGAAGTACTGCTTCGTATGGCAACTGACCATACCTGCAAGGAGTGGAGGTCAGCCCCGATGAGATACGTGAGAATGATCGAGCATTGTACTCTGGACGAACAATCGGCGCGATGGGACGCTGCGCGCATCGTCAGCGAAACGCAGCTCCTTTTGGAGGTCGTGTCAGGAAGGCGAAGTCACATCACAGCCGAATTCTTGGCTGAGGAATTGTTCTGTCGCGCTGGGGAAATTGTGGGTGGATATGATTGGTTACCTGAGCGCGAGGGTGTTCGCTTTCAACCAAGAGATGGATATGAAATCTTCCTTCGATGGAATGAACGGGACAAGTCCGTTGTGCTTAGAGTTCAATGGCTGCAAACAGGTTCGTTTCGCTTTGAGACATTGCGGAAATATATTGGAGAATCGAGCGAAGTCGCGGCCAAGGCGCTGCGAATTGGACTATGGAACGAAGTCAGGACCTCTATTGCAACCGGCGGGCTTGCGATAGATGCATTCATCAAGACTGAAATCAGTGCGGACAACGCGATGATTTCCAAGGCTGCCGACGCAATTTGGCAAGTTGTCGAAAGCCTGCGGAAACTCGCTACGCGCGCCGCTTAGCAGGTTTGGGTTTAGCAGTTTGGGCGCTGCTCGAGCCGGAACGGAGCACCGCCTACGCGCAGGCCGTGATTCGGACGTTGCAGGCGGACGAGCACCAACGCGGCTGAGGAGGCCCGGAGGGCGAGCGACAATAGCCCAGCGATTCATTGCTGGGTTTCAGGCGCGCGAAGGCGGAACGAGTCCCGTCAGGGACGGAAGAACGAGGTTGGCACCGGCTTCTTTCGCCCCTCCGGGGCTTTGACGTGTTTTCGGACATCGTTTCCCACCGTTGAAACGGTGGGCTAACCATCCGTCGCCCCTGCGGGGCTTGGGAGATTTGATGGACGTTGCCCCAGCGATGAATCGCTGGGCTATTGCCGGTCGTCCCTGACGGGACTTTCTCTGGGCGGCGCGGGACGCGTCCATCCGTGGTTGAACTTCTTCTGCTTCCGCCCCGACGCGGTTGTCGTTGCCGGGTCAATGTATTGTGTTTGCCTCGGAAATCGCTGGTTTCGAGAGCGTTGGGGCGGGGTTTCTTTCGCCCTTTCAGGGCTGGGTCATTTTCTTGGACGGCTGACCCAGGGCGTCGCTCGCCGATTCGCTTTGCCCTGGGCTATCACATCTCGCCCCGTTGGGGCTGCGGTTGCCGGAGTGCATCAATGCCAGCGCGCAGGGCGTGATCCGGACATTGCCGGCGGACAAGCATTGCGCGGGTGCGCAAGCCCGGCAGGGCGAGAGACAATAGCCCAACGATTCATCGCTGGGTTCCAGGCGCGCGAAGGTGGAACGAGTCCCGTCAGGGACGGAAGAATGAGGTTGGACGCCGGCTTCTTTCGCCCCTCCGGGGCTTGGACATGTTTTCGGACATCGTTTCCCACCGTTGAAACGGTGGGCTATTGTCGGTCGTCCCTGGGGGACTTACGCAAGGTGGAGATGAAGCGGCTCTATTCTGCGGACAGGAGGCGGCTAATCGTCGTCCACCTTGGTGATGGCCCACTCGGGATACGGGTCGCTCGTGCCGCGCGTGGCGTGCCAGAGGATGCGGTTGAGCACGTCTTCCGGCGCCCGGTCGGGTTCCCGGAAGTTCAGCCGGTTGGAAACCAGCGCATCGCGGCGCAGCACCGGATCCGCGATGGCGCGGATCGCCGGGTTCATCTGGTCGAGCGGGATACGGTTGGGCACGGCGTCGAATGGTGTGAAGTCGGGCGTGGCGGTGAAGCAGTCCGCCATCGGCGTGGCAGTGGCGTCGAACTGGTTCATCGGGGGCAGGCCGAGGATTTGCTCGATGGTTCGGACCAGGCTGGTGGTGTTGTATTGCGTGCCGACCTCGGTGTGCCGCTTCGTGTAAGGGCTGATGCAGTAGGCGGTGGTGCGATAGCCGCTGACGTGGTCCCACCCGGCCTGCGGGTCGTCTTCGATGCCGAAGATGACGGTGTCCTTCCAGAACCGGCTGTGGCTGATGGCCTCGACGATCTGGCCGAGAGCGAGGTCGTTGTCGGCAACCTGCGCCGACGGCGTCGGCGAACCGCGGCTGGTGCCGCTGGTGTGATCGTCGGGCAGGCAGATGAGGACGAGCTGGGGCATTTCGCCCCGGGCGTCGAAGGCTGCGATTTCATTGGTGATGTAGCGGGCGCGCCACACGTCCGGCACGGCCAGTTCCCAGCCGACGTAGTTGGTGGGCGTGAAGGGGCGGATGCTTTCCACACTCGGCTGGCTGCCGATAATCACCTTGCCTTCGCCGTGGAGAAACTCATTCCAATAGTCGGTCCACGACGGCTCGCCCTTGCGTTGCTTGTCCGCCCAGCGGCACGTGGGCATGGCGAACTCGCCGAAATCAATGATGGACTTGCCGTGGCTGGTGGCGTTGTCCCAGATGAAACCGGTGGGGGCGTACGCCAGGGCATCGTTCTCGTCCTCACCCATGCCGTCCGGGTAGCTGCGCGGGAAGCCGGCAAATGACTTCTCCATGTAGTCCGTGGCAAAGGCGGTCGTGGACCATTGGTGGCCGTCGGCGCTGAGAATGCTCGCGCAGTAGGTGTTGTCGAGCAGCGCGAAGTCGCGGACCATTTTGTGCTGGTTGGGGGTGACGTTCTCGCCGAAGACGCACAACTTGGGCTCGCCATTACCCGCCGCGACATCGCCCAGCACCTGGTCGTAGGTCCGGTTCTCCTTGATCACATAGACGACGTGGCGGAAGACGCTGGGCTCGCCGATCCGCTCGGGCACCGGGCGCGGGGGCTGATCGGGGCGCGGCGGCAGCTTCGTGTCGGCGATTCGCTCGCGGCGGAAATCGGCATAGACCGTTGCCGTCAGCCGTGGCAGTTGGCTCTTCGTCAGCAACGGCAGCAGCGAAAGCGATCCGAAGTACTGGTGGGAATTGAAGCCCTCCGTGCTGTTCTTGGCGTTCTTGAGCTTCACGTTGGCGATGCCTTTGATGTTCGCCACGTCCAACTGCCGTCGGGGGACGTCGAACACCAGCGCGCCCGGAAACCAGCCCACCGGCACCAGGCCGAGCAGCTTCGAGGCGCGGCCAGCGGGATGAAACTCGACGACCGCGACGGCGTTCTGTGTCCCGTTGGCGACGTAGAGCGTGCGCCCCTTCGGATCGAAAGCGAGGGCGTTGGGCGAGGCGCCGAACAGGTCCGCCGGGCTCGCCTTCACCCAGATGGTTTCGACCACGGTGTCACTGCTCGTGTCAATGACGCTGAGATTGTCGCTGGCGGCATTGGCGCAAACGAGGTAGTGCCGGTCGGGCGACAGGGCGAGCGCCGAGGCGTGCAAGCCGACGAGAACCTCGCTCTGCGGATTCCCGGGGTCGGACTGGCCGGCGGCCGGCGCCAGATTCAGCACGGTGACCGATCCTTCGTTGGCGATGAAGCGGACCGGGTCCACCTTCACCTTGGTGCCGCGGCCCGCGGGACCGGTGGGGTCGCCCGGCTGCGGCCGGCGACCGCCCCAGTTGCTGACGTAGGCCTTGTTGCCCACGAGCACGACGTCGTAGGGAGCAACGCCAACGTCGAACGCGCGGAGCAGTTTTCCGCTCGCGGCATCCAGTTCCAGCAGGCGGTTCGAGAGATTGGCACAAACGTAGAGCCGCCGGCCGTCGGCGGAAAGTGTCAGGCCGGCGGGAATCTCCTCCTTGCGGCGCGGCGCCCCGGCGAGTGGGAGTGCCATCGAGAACAGCCCGCTGACCCGCCCGTCGGGGCCGACAGCGAACACCTTGATGCTGCCGTTGACGTTCGCGAGGTAGATCCGGCTGCCGTCCGCCGAGAAAATCAGACCGGTGTAGCTTACCTGGCCTTCCTTGTCGGGCTTGAGGATGTTGGCCGAGGCAACCTGCGGCTGCGGTTCGGTGAGCTTTTCGCTGGGCAGGGCCACGCGTTGACGGACCGCGCCGGTGACCGGATCGAGCACCAGCAGTTCGCTGCTCTTGCCGGCGGTGATCAGGAATTTCCCGTTGGGGGACAGGGCAAGGGCCTGCGGGCGCAACCCGGGCAGGTCAGCCTGGCGACCGTAGGGCGTCAGGACCTGGTTCACGGGCGTCACCGCGCGGTTGGCGCCGCGCCGTCCCACGGGCTCGGTGTCCGCCCCGCGCAAGACGGACGTGAACGCAAGGGTTCCGCAGAGTATCACCGCGGCGAAAGGCAATCGTTTCATAGGAATGAACGCTCAACGCAGTTGAAGTAGGCCATTCCGTCAGGGTTCGCAAGGAATGAACCCGCATCGTCGCGAATGTTGCCGTTCTGTCACGCCGGGGACATTCAATAGCCGAGCTTGGCAAGTTCGCGTTCGAGCGCGGCCTGAAATTCCGGCAGGTCGGCGGCGGGCGGCCGGTGACCTTTTTCCATTGGCGCGAGGCCGAGCCGGCCCGTCTGGTCGAGATACCAGGCGCCTTGTTTGCCGTCGCTGAACGTGACGGAGCCGCTGACCACAGCGCCGGCGCGGGTGATCGCGTCCACGGCCACCTGCACCCGGCCCGCGGCGGGGAGCGGTTCCTCGCCAGGATCGCCCGGCGGAAATGCGCCAGCCGGACCAGGCGACGTTGCGGGAGCGGCAGCGGCCGGACCCGCAGGTTTGGCCGCAAGGTCCACCGTCCACTGCGGTTCAGCATCCTTGGGCAGGACTTGCAGGTCGCTGATGATCAGCTTGACCTCCATGTAGGTCAGGCGCAGGCCCAGCTCGGTTTCGAGGCGCTTCTGGATTTCGGAAAGTTTCAGGCCCTGGCCGATCCAAGTGACCACCAGCTTCCGTTGTGCGTCGTCCAAGTTCATCAAGGTCTATTCGGCGCGAAGCGGGGCGCGCATTCAATAGAAAACTGCGCACCGGCGCAGCGGGCCGGCTCGAATGCGATCCTCGGGACAAGGCCAGGGTGGACGTGTCAATATCAAACCGGCCGGATTCCGGCCCGTAGCTTGGTAGGACAGGCCACTGGCCGGTCCCGTCGGGCGGCCCATGCGAAGTGCGAACGACGAAGTGCGAATGACGAATCACGAACGGCGGGTCGCCGGGCGGGACGGGCGAGTCGCCCGTGCCACCCACCGTCGGGATGCGTCGGCCCTGGGACAAGCCAGGCGGCCGTTGCCGGCGAGGATTCCTTGTGCGATATATTGCCACAACTCATGGATGGCAAAATGAGAACAAATTCGCGCCCGGCAAGGCGCTTCGGATTCCGGTTTCTGGCCGGCGTTTTTCTGCTGGTGGCGATGGTTCTCGGCGCAGAGACACCACCGCCAGTGACCTACCAGGGTCGCACCGTCAACGACTGGCTCCTGCGTGCCGCCAGCAAGGCCGACGGCGACCGCCAGTCGGCCGAGGCTGCGTTCCGGGCGATGGGCGCCATGGCGGTGCCAGACCTGCTTTATGCCATGAATGGCGCGCGGCCGCCTGCCGCGGCCCCCCCAATGCTGGAGGGCTTGCGCATAACGGCCGTGGAAATGCTTGGAAAGCTCGGGCCGTTGGCGGCGTCAGCCATCCCGCAACTTGCCGCAGCTATGGAAGACCCCGGACCCATGGTGCTCGATGTGGCGTCGGCCCTCGGCTCGATCGGGCCTCCGGCCTTGCCTCAACTCATGGTCGCCTTGCGTTCGCCCAGGAGTTGGGTTCGCGTCCAGGCCGCTCGGGTCTTGGGGGGAGATGCATTTCGTCCGCGGATTGACGAGGTTCTTCCTGCGTTAATCGCGGCGACCGGCGACCCCATCCCCGACGTGCGAAAAAGCGCGTTGCGCTCGCTTGACGCCCTGAAGGACCCGCGCGCGTCGCCGACCCTGGCCGCCGCACTGCAGGACGAAGACGCGACTGTTCGCGAACTGGCCGTGGAGGCACTCCTGAAGCTGGGTCCGGCGGCGGCTTCGGCGGCCGGCGCGATGCGGGAGAGTCTCGCCCACCCGCGCGCTTCCGGGCCGTTTTCCACCGACCGCTCCTCCATTCGGCTGGCCGCGGCGCTTTGGCATGCCACAGGTGACGCCAATACTGCCCTGCTCTTGGAACAGTCGTTACGAGGCCCCGACCGACGCATCGCCGCCACTGTCTTGGGGGAAATCGGTCCACCCGCCGCGCTCTTCATCCCCGCATTGTCGAGCTGTCTGGAGGCCCAGATTGTTGATGAAGTCCCGGGCAAGCCGGAATCCGTCGAGCGCGCCGACTTGGAAACCATCGCGAAGGCGATGGTCCGAATCGGATCGCCCCCGGTTTCGCCGCTGGTGGCGCTGCTCGGGGATTCGCGCCCAGGCGTGCGCCAGCGCGTCGCGATTGCGCTGGGTTGCCTTGGCACCAACGCGGCGCCGGCGGTGCCGGCTCTGGTGAAGGCGCTGGACGATGCGAACGGCACGGCGCAGATCGCCGCCGTCGAGGCGTTGGGAGCGATCGGTCCGGCCGCGTCCCTGGCGTTGCCGCGGTTGCGCCGGGTCGTGGATCAATCCACCAACGGCACCGACTTCGCCGATCTCCTCCAGATCACCGCCGAGATCGCCATGGACGCCATCAGTTCGGGCGCGCGGCCGGCGGTGGCCTCGGCACCTTCCGTGACCGCTCATTGAGCGAACCGGCCTCAATTTTGCCCTCCTCCAGCGGCGGATGACCCCGGCCGAGCGTTTGCGGTTGATGAGAAAAACCTTGCGCGTCGGGGCGCTTGGTCGTAATCGCGGGTCTGTCATTTGCCTATGAAACGCCATTTGTTGCGTGCGCTGTTGCTCTTATCTTCCGTGGTGATCGCCGGTCTGCCCGCACCCCTTGGCGCGGCCGACGCGGCCGCCCCCCAAGCCGGCCCGATCCGGGTGCTCGTGATCACTGGCGGCCACGACTACGAAACCAACCGCTTCCTCCAGTTGTTCAAGGACAACCCCGGGCTGAGCGTCCAGACGGCGGCCCACCCGGCGGCGCAGGACTGGCTCAAGCCGGACAAGGCGAAGGACTGGGATGTGCTGGTGCTTTACGACCTCTGGCAGGACATCACCGAGGCGGAGAAAGCGGATTTTCTGGCGCGGCTCAAGGAAGGGAAGGGATTGCTCGCGCTGCATCATTCGCTGGCGGATTACCAGAATTGGCTGGAGTTCGAGCGCATCATCGGCGGCCGCTATAACCTGGCCAAGCGCACGGTCAATGGCGCGGAGAAGCCGGCCTCGATCTACCAACACGGACTTCATTTCCGCGTCCGCGTCGCCAACCCGCAGCATCCCGTCACCCAGGGCGTAACGGATTTCGACATCGAGGACGAAACCTACGGGCTGTTCGACGTGAGCGCCCAAGTTCATGCCCTGTTGACGACCGACGAGCCGACCAGCACCAAAACCATCGGCTGGGCGCGGACCTACGAGGCGGCCCGCGTGGTGTATCTCCAGTCGGGCCACGATCACACGGCCTACGACAATCCCAACTACCGCCGGCTGTTGGCCAACGCGATTCGGTGGGTGGCCAAACGCGACTAGGCGGCGGGATGTTTCTCAAGATCATTGCCTGCGAGATCGCCTTCCGCGAACTCAGCCACGCAGCGGCGCGTTCCCCGAGCCTGACCGACTTCGAGTTTCTCACCCAGGGACATCACGATCATCCGGCGCTCGGCAACCAGGAGATTCAGCGGCGGATCGAAGCCATCCCGGCGGGCAAGTATGACGCCATCCTGATCGGTTACGGCCTGTGCAGCAGCATTCTGCCGGGCCTCCGCGCCACGCATACGCCGCTGGTCATCCCGCGGGCGCACGATTGCATCACCTGGTTCCTGGGATCGAAGGAGCGCTACCAGCGATGTTTCACCGCCCGACCGGGCACGTACTATTACACCAGCGGCTGGCTCGAATGCCGCACCCGCCGCGGCGGCGACAGCGCGGTTGGCTACGGCGGTTTCATGCCGGCCGGCGCCAGCGCCGGCTGGCAGGCCACCTACGATCAATGGGTCAAAAAGTACGGCGAGGAGCAGGCGAAATACCTCGCCGAGGTCATGGGCCAGTGGGAAGCCAATTACACCCACGGCGTGCTGATTGATTTTGATTTCACCCAACCGCTCCGGCTGCGCGAACAGGTCGAGCGCATCTGCGCCGAAAAAGGCTGGCAGTTCGAGAAGGTGGACGGTGATCTCACCCTGCTGCAGCGCTGGCTCGACGGGGACTGGAGCGAACGGGATTTCCTCACCGTGCCGGCGGGGCGGCGGGTGGCAGCCACCTTCGATGAGACGATCATCGGCTTGGCGCCACCGGTGGAGCCTGCGGCGTGACCAACGGCCGCGGGTTGCTCAGGCTTGGAGCAATTGCCGTTGCCAGGGCAACAGGGTAGCCGCGTGCTTCTCCCAGTCCTGGGCCAGCAGGTTGAGCGTGGCGCGGCTGGCGATCAGGGTCGGATCAATGTCCAGCCCGGTGGCATGGCGGTCCCGCCGCGCTTGCATCGCCTCGAGCTGGCGGCGTTGGGCCATCGTGAAACGACCGTTGTGGTGACGGCGCGGCAGCGGCCATTGTTCCTCCGTCAATTTCAAAGCCCGTTCGATCGTGTGGCTCACCGCCCGGCAACGCTGGGGCGAGAACCGGCGCGGAAGCAAATCGTCCAGGCTGCCGCCCTGCGAACTCCGCATCGCCAGGGCCAGCAGGGTGTCATGGGCGAGCACGAAGAACGGGGGCCGGTTGTGGTCAACCGCCTCCTGCTCGCGCCAGTGCCAGAGTTCGCGCAGCACGGCCATCCCGCGCCGGTCCAGGCGATCCGCCCCCTTCACCCGCCAGACCTCGTCCGGGTCGGCGACCCGCAGTTGCGCACATTCCTCGATCATTTGGGCGCAGAGCTGTTCATGCCAGGCCAGCCGGCCCAGCGCGGTCAATTGGTCCCGCAGCGCGCGGGCCACCGGTTCGAGATGGCGGGTGTCGTTGACCGCGTAGGCCAGCATCCGCGGCGACAGCGGGCGCAACGACCAGTTGGCCTTCTGCGAGCCCTTCTCCAGTTTGATTCCAAGGAACCGCTCGACGAGGTCGCCCAGGCTGAACTGGTTGATTCCCACCAACCGCGCCGCCAGCATGGTGTCGAAGACGCGTGCCGGCACGAACCCGGGCCCGCGCCGCAACAACCGCAGGTCGTAGTCCGCGCCGTGAAAAATGAGTTCCCGCCCGGCGAGAGTCTGCCAGAGCGGGGCCAGGTTCAACCCTGCCAGCGGATCAACCAGGAAATCGCCCCCCGGCACGCTGATCTGGATCAGGCAGAGCTTCTCCGGGTACGAATGGAGGCTGTCCGCCTCGGTATCGATCGCCAGCCAGGCGGCCGTGTGCAGTTGGGGGAGGACCGCTGCCAGGCGGTCGGCACTGTCTATCATGCCCCTGTCTTAGCGGGACCGGCCCCAAAAATAAAGCGTGATCTGCGGCCGAAAAAGTGTTTATCCGCCTGACTTCGCGCATAAGCTTGACGAACCTCCGCGCGGCGTCTTGTATGGCGCAGCCAATCCAACCGTACGCATGAATCTAGCGACTGCGTTTGCCGCTTCCGCGCTCCAAAACCGGGAGAAACCCGCCGTGTTCTGGGGCGACAACCGGTTCTCCTATGCTCACTTCCTGGCCCAATCCGCCGTCGTCGCGCACGAACTGCGCGGGCGGTTCGGCGTGCGGCCGGGCGACCGGGTGGGCCTGTGGCTGCGCAATCGTCCGGAGTTCATTTCGGCCGTGTTCGGCGTCCTGGGCGCCGGCGCGGTCCTGGTGCCGATCAACAACTTCCTGAAACCCGACGAGGTCGGCTTCATCCTCGGCGACGCCGGCATTGACGTGCTGATCACCGAGGCACAATCGGATGGCCTGGTCGCGCAGCTTGCCGTCACGCGGCCGACGTTGCGGGCCTTCCGGGTTGAGGATTGGCCGGTGGCGGGTGAGCCGGGGAGCGTGCCGTTCGCCGAGAGTCCGGCCGACCGGCTGGCGGTCATCATTTACACGTCCGGCACGACGGGGCACCCGAAGGGCGCCATGCTGACCCATGCGAACCTGTTGCATAATGTTGCGAGCTGCCGGGAGGTGCTGGAGACCGTGCAGGCGGACCGGTTTGCGCTGGTGCTCCCGATGTTTCACAGCTTCATGCTCACGGTGTGCGTGCTGCTGCCACTCCTGGTCGGCGGTTCGATCGTGTTGATCGAATCGCTGCATCCGCCCAAGAGTCTCCTCCAGGAAATCATCCGGCACGAAGCCACGATCCTGCCGGGCATCCCGCCGCTTTTCCGCGCGCTGACCCATGTGCCCCCGCCACCCGGGCTCGCGTTGCGAATTTGCGTCAGCGGCTCGGCGCCGCTGCCGGTGGAAACCCTGCGCGCGTTCTCGGCGCATTTCGCGGTGCCCTTGCTCGAGGGCTACGGCCTGAGCGAGGCCAGTCCCGTGGTGGCCTTGAACCCCCTTCACGCCCCTTCCATGCCGGGCTCCATCGGCCGGCCCGTCGCCGGCGTCGAGGTCTCGGTGCGCGATGACCGTGGGATGGAACTCCCCGATGGCCAGGCGGGCGAGTTGTGTGTGCGCGGCGGCAACGTGATGGTGGGCTATTGGAACCAGCCCGAGGAAACGGCCCAGGCGTTGCGGGATGGCTGGCTGTACACCGGCGACGTCGGCTACCGGCGGGCCGACGGCTACTTTTTCATCACGGACCGCAAGAAGGACATGTTGCTCGTCAACGGCAACAACGTCTATTCCCGCGAGATCGAAGAGGTCATTTACTTGTTCCCCGGGGTGCGCGAGGCGGCGGTGGTGGGCCGGCCGGATTCCCGCCGCGGGGAACAGCCCGTGGCCTTCGTCGCGATGAACGACGGCGTCCGGTTGGAGGAGGCGGCGCTCATCCAGTTTCTCCGCGAACGGCTCGCGGATTACAAGCTGCCGCGCCGCGTCATCGCCCTGCCGAGCCTTCCCCGCAACGCGACCGGGAAGATTCTGAAGACGGCGTTGCGCCGGCTTCCGGTCTGACCTGAGGCTGGGTGCCGGCCGGCGGGGCGCCAGCAAATGGTTGACGTTCAGGTATTTATCAGCGTGTCAAGTCATTAACTTCAGCGGTGCTTTCCCTGTTGACGCTTCCCTTTTGCCGCCCGTAAACTATGGCCACTACGAAACCGGCGTCGGAAGCGCCGTTTTCGGAGATCGCTTATGGCAGAAGGTTATTGCGTCAAATGCAAAGCTAAGAAGGAGATCGCCGATGCGGTCGAGGAAGTCATGAAAAACGGCCGCAAGGCCACCAAGGGCCGCTGTCCCACCTGCGGCACGGTCATGTTCAAGATCCTCGGCGGCAAAGCCGTTGCTTCGCCCGCTCCTGCCAGCCCGGCGTCTGCCAGTCCGGCGCCTGCCAGTCCGGCGTCCGATTCCAAACCCTGACCTGCCCGCCGGCCGGCCGGCGGGTCGGCAGCTCCATTCCTCCCAACGTCCTTATGCCTGTCCAACTGGCTTACGCCATCATCACACCTTATTCCCTGTACAAGTCACGCACGGGTGGCATCATCGCCCGGCTGAACAGTCGTTCCGGCCTCGAACTGGCCGCGGCCCGCATGTTCGCCCCCAGTCAGGAGCTGGCCCGGGAATATGCCGAAGGCATCGTCTCGGCCCAAAACCCGCAGGACCGCCGGATCCAGGAGTTGCTGCGGGACTACATCCTGAAGCAGTTCGCCCCGGATCCGAAGACCGGTCGCCGCCGCCGCGTCATGGTCCTCCTCTTCCGCGGCGAGGACGCCGTCCAGCGAATCCGCTCCGTGGTCGGCAACTTCGGCATCCACCAACAGGGCGGCGAAACCATTCGCGACACCTACGGCGACCTGATCAGGGACGAGGACGGCCAGGTGCGCTACTTCGAGCCGGCCGTGCTGGCCGCGCCCACGCCCGAGGAGGCCGGCGCCAAGCTCAAACTCTGGACGCGGTTCTCCGACACCGATGGCGGGGTGGTCGAAAACGCGATCGCCTACGAACCGGACGAGAAGCCCCAGCGGACCCTGGTCCTGTTGAAACCGGACAACTTCAAGTTCGCCTCCGGCCGGCCGGGCAACATGATTGATTTCTTCTCGCGCACCGGCCTTTTCATCATCGGCATCAAGGTGCATCGGATGAGCGTGGCCGAGGCCATGGAGTTTTACGGCCCGGTCCGCGAAAGCCTGCGCGCCAGCCTCGGCCCCGTGTTTGGCGCCCGCACCCGAGAACTCATCGAAAAGGAATTTGGCCTGCGCATCCCCGGCGGCGAGGAGAAGCAGCTTGGCGAAATCCTCGGTCCCCTCTTCGGCGAACGGCAGTTCGAGAACATCGTACGCTTCATGTGCGGCCGCACTCCCAGCGAATGCGAACCCGCGCTCATGACCCAGCCCGGCACCGAGAAATGCATCGCCCTCATCTACGAAGGCGTGAACGCCGTGCGCAAGATCCGCGACGTCCTCGGTCCCACCGATCCGACCAAGGCGCCGGCCGGCTCCATCCGCCGCGAGTTCGGATCGAACATCATGATCAATGCCGCACACGCCAGCGACTCCGTCGAAAGCGCGCGCCGCGAGATGCACATCGTCCGGGTGGGCGACAATAATTTCCGACGGCTCGTTGAGGACTTTTACGCCCGCGTCTGAGCGGCGCCCGCGCCGGCGGGCGCAGTTTCCCCTTGGCGTTCCGGCCGCCGGCGGGTAAAGACATCGCGTTCCCGCTGGCTGGCGTCGGCACCTCCGACGCGCCGGCGCAGCCCGGGCCGACGCCATGACGCCTCAATCCTCGATTCCCGGTGCCGCCGTTCCGTGGTGGCGCCAGATGAACCGCTATTGCTGGTTCGTCCTGGCCGTCGCCTCGGCGGCCTGGCTGTTCGACTGCCTCGGCCAGCGCATCTTTTCCTTGGGCCGCATTCCGGCGCTCACCGCGTTGATGCCTGGCTTTTCGGCGGGCGAAGTCCAGGCGGCCGGCAAGCAGGTCACGGCCATCTTTCTCGTCGGCTGGGGCATCGGCGGCATGATCTTCGGCTCGCTGGGCGACCGCCACGGCCGCGCGCGGATGCTGTCCATCACCGTCCTGCTTTATTCCCTCTGCACGGGGCTGACGTTCTTCAGCCGGACGTGGTGGGATTTCGCGTTGTTCCGTTTTTTGACCGGTGTGGGGGTGGGCGGCGTGTTTGGTCTGGCGGTGTCGCTCGTGGCGGAAACCGTGCCTGATGGGGCGCGCACGGCCGCGCTGGGCCTGCTGCAGATTCTCTCCGCCATCGGCAACATCATTGCCGGCCTGCTCAAGCTCGGCCTTGACCGTCTCGAGGCCAGTCATGTCATCGCCCCCGGCAACGGCTGGCGTTGGATGTTCCTGCTGGGGGTGGCGCCGGCGTTCCTGGTCATCCTGATCCAGAAGCGCCTGCACGAGCCCGAGCCGTGGTTGCGGTTGAAGGCCCAGGGCCGCCTGCCGGGGGCAGGTTTTCTGACGCCCTATCGGTTGCTGTTGCGCGAGGCGCGGTGGCGCAAAAACCTCTTCGTCGGCGCCGTCATCGCGTCCACCGGCGTCATCGGGCTCTGGGCTATTGGCGAATATGCGGTGGACATCCAAAAGGCGGTTTTCGGGAATTACTACCGCGCGGCCGGCCTGGCGCCGGAGTTGGTGAAAGTGAAAACGGCCAACGCGATTACGTGGGCTTATCTCTTTTCGCAGATCGGCGCGGTGGCCGGCATGGCGCTCTTCACTCGGGTGGCCGGCAACTGGGGGCGGCGGCCAGCCTTCGCCGTCGGCTTTACGGCAGCGCTGGTTTCCACTGCGCTGGTCTATTGGAAGATGAACGATCCGGTCTCGGCGCTCTGGATGATGTTTATCATGACCGGCTGCCAGCTCGCGGTGTTCGCCGGATTCTCGATCTACCTGCCCGAGCTTTTCCCCAGCCGGCTGCGCAGCACGGGCACGTCGTTTTGTTACAACCTCGGCCGGTTTGGCGCGGCGGCGGGCAGCCTGTTTTCTGCCGCGCTGGCGACCCGCGTTTATGGCGGCTACGGCTCGCCGCTCATGGAACGGTACTCCGCCATCACCATGTGCGTCATCTTCCTGGCCGGCCTGGCGATCCTGCCGTTCGCGCCGGAGACGCGCGGAAAGCCCTTGCCCGAGGAGGAGCCTTCGGCCGGCAAGTGATCAGCCCGGCCTGAATTGCCCCACTGGGTGGCGGTTGAGTTCCCTGGAATCCAAACGCGCAATTCGGCGCGGGCACGGCGCTGGCGTGGCTGTTCGTCGTGGTGCGCGTGCTCGGATCGGCGCTGGTAGTGCCGCCGCTGGAGGAGGTGTTTTACCGGTCGTTCATCTACCGCTACCTCGCGAAGGCGGACTTCCAATCGGTGCCGCTGGGCGCGTTTGCGTGGGTGCCATTCCTGGTTGACCTCGGCGGTGTTCGGTTTCGCGCACGACGAATGGCTCGCCGGCATCCTGTGCGGCCTGGCCTACCAGGACTCGTCTGCTGGAAGAGGCGGCTGGGCGACGCGATGACCGCGCACGCGATCACGAATTTCCTGCTTGGCGGGTGGGTGGTGTGGAAAGGCGCGTGGAGATGTGGTGAACAGAACAGACACGGCGTGAGGCGATCTCTCCGCCTCGGACCGATCAAGGCCCAGACCAAAACTTCAACCCCGGCTTGGGTGGGTTAGCTGGTGGCTTTTTTGTCGTTCCAGGTCTTCAACACCCGGAGAATCAACTCACGCGCCTCAGGCTTCGCGGCGGGGTAGGCTTCGAGCAGGGCCTTGGTGCGGCTGTCGTCCGGCGTGAGCCGTTCCAACACCTGGGCGGCCGTGACTCGCACGGTGTTCTCCTCATGGCCGAACGCCTTGACGGCCGTTTCCACGACCTGATCCGGCGCGGCCTTTTCCAGACCGATGAGGGCGGCGCAAAGCAGGTGTTCGGTTCTCGCGTTGTCGAAGACGGCGACATAAACCTCGCGGGCGTCCTCGGGCGCGCCTTTGGCCGTGCGCTCGTGCGCCCAGCACAGGAAGGCGACCGCCATCCGGTTCATCTGCGGCGGCGTGAGGCTGTCCCAGGACGGAATCTTGGTGCGGTCATCTTTGGGCAACCCGAGCCGGGCGATGGCCTCGATGGCCGCCAGTTTGACTTCGAGATCATCGGTGGCGGTGGCGCTCATCAAGGCGTCCGCGCCCGCCGGGTCGGCGCGCTGGCCGAGGGCGTTGATGAGCGCGATCTTCAAGCGGCCCTCCGCCTTCGGCAAGGCCGCCACCAGGGCCTGGAACGACGCCGCGCCGGGAATGCCCTGCAACGAGCGACGCGCTTCGTCCCGCACATCGGGATCGGTGTCGCTCAGCAGCGCCGCGATCTTCGGCACGACGGCAGCGTCGCCGGTTATCGAAAGCAGTTCGAGGGCGAGCGTGCGGGTCACCTTCGTGTACTTGGTGTCGAGCAGCCGGGTGAAGGCCTCGGCCACGGCCTTTTTCTCCTCGGGCGTGCCGCCGGGCCGGCCGGCGTAGGCGGCGATGTTCTTGAGCGCCCATTGGGCGGCGAGAGAGGCGTTGCCCTTGTTGGCGCTGGCGAGTTCGCCCAGCGGCACGACGGCGTCGGCGCCGGCCGGACCGGCCTGGCTGATGGCCTCGGCGCGCGTGGCGCCCTGGTCGCTTTGAATCCGGCCAAGGAATTCGGCCAGGTCCGCGGCAACTGCGGCACAGCCGAAGACGCCCAGGGCGACGGCGAGGAGGAGGCAGCGGGGAGGGAAGGATTTCATGGTTTTCGGAGTCACGGGGAATTGCATTTGCGACCTTTCACAGCCAACGTGGGTCTTAGAGGTGCCACGTGCTGCGGGCCGGACGGTTCAACATGAGGTTGGCCTGTTCGTCGCCGATGAACTTCTCGGTGCGCCAGTCCCATTGCAGCTTGCGCTGGAGGCGCCAGGAGAGGTTGCCCAGGATGCAGAGCGAGGCGACGGCGTGCGCGGCCCGGATGTTCATGATGGGCTGCTCGCGGGTGCGCAGGCAGTTGAAGAAATCCTCGTGGTGTTCGGGGCTGCGATAGACCTTCGGGCCGTTGATCGGCGCGTGATATTCCTTCGCCTTCTTCTCGGTGTCGGTCCCGCCGTCGCCGCCGCTGACAACGAGCGTTCCCGTCTCACCCCAGTATTTCGAGCCATACTTGTTGTTGCCGAGATCGGCGGCCTCCTCGGGAAGCTGGCCTGGCTGGCTCCAGTGGAGTTCCCAATCAGGGTCCTTGAAGGCGTAAACGACCTCCATGTCGGGCGGGGCTTCGTAGCGGCCGTGCTGCGGCGGAAGCCCGGTGGCCTCGATGCTTGCCGGTCCGTAGTGGTCGGCGTTCATCACAAACAGGACCACGCTCATGACGTGGGCGCCGCGGTCGCGAATCTGCCCGCCGCCGGATTCGAGGAGCCAGCGGAAGTTGCCGTGGGTGGTGTCCTTGTTGTAGGGCCGCCAGCGCAACGGACCGAGCCACATATCATAATTCAGTTCGGCCGGCGGGTCGGTGTCCGGGCCGTCGGCACCGGTCGGATTCTGATAGTGCCAGCAAGTGACCTTGGGCACGCGACCGATCTTGCCGTTGCGGATGTAATTGCCGGCGGCCCAGGCGGCGGGTTGCGAGCGGCCCTGGGAGCCGATCTGGATGATGCGGCCGTAACGGGCGGCGGTGTTCACCATGGCCCGGCCTTCGGCGATCGTGCAGCAGGCGGGTTTCTCGCAATAAACATCCTTGCCCGCCTCGCACGCCATCACCGTCATGATCCCGTGCCAGTGGTCCGGGGTGGCGATGATGCAGGCATCCACTTCCGGCAGCGCGAGCAGTTCGCGAAAGTCAGCAAAAAGCTTCGCGTTGCCGCCCATGACCTCGCCGGCATGCTTCAAGTGGCTTTGGTCCGCGTCGGCGATGGCGACGCACGTGGCCAGTTCGGGATGGCTCTTGATGTAATTCAGGTGGTAGCCACCCATGCCGCCGACGCCGATGTGCCCGGTGCGGATGCGGTCGTTGGCGCCGGGCCGTCCCGGGGCGGCCAGCACCCCGGTGGGAATGATGTTGGGCAGAACGAGGCCGGCACCGACCGCCAGCGTTGAACGGGTCAGGAAGCGACGGCGGGAAAGGGAGGTTGGGTTCATCATGATTCTCGAATGGTGGACGCAGTTCACAGCGTGCCCCGATGACCGGCACGCCAAGGACCGATCCGCTCGACGCGTGTCAGGGCTGAATGGCGATAAGATGCGTCAGGCGGCACGGGATTGCACGCGATTTTTTCTTGCCGGCTCGGGTTCGGGCGGGTGCGGGCGGCGGAGTTCCCAGAAAACAAAACGGGTGGCGGGGCCGGAACCCCACCACCCGACGCAATGAAGAAATGTTGTTACGGTGTCCGCAATGCCCGCATATAAGGCGGGACGTAGGGGTTCGCGATGGCATGCACCTTGTCAGGACTGAACTCGGCCCCAGCGCCGTGGCAGACGTCGCAGGTCTCCGTCTCGCTGCCGCTCCACGGATCCAACGGATTGATCTCCCACGTCATGAGGTCAGCGTGGGCAACCGCCGCGTCAGTGTCGTGGCAGGCGTTGCAGGCCAGCCGCGACGGATTCTGCGTCCACGCCGGACTCGTCGAGTGGCATTTCGTGCAATTGCGCACGTCCTGCGGGAAGATCAGGTGCCAGTAGTTGGTCCCCGAGGTGATCTGGTCCGGGTGGTCCAGGTAATTGCCGTAGTGGACACCATGCACCCGGCGGGAGAGCGGGGCGTTGCCAAAGCCCCATTGGGAGTTGGACCAGTTGGTTTTGCCCGACATCTGGTGCAGGTAATCGTGGCACACCTTGCAGAGTTCGGGATCGAACGGCACCGCGTGGTTGTCCGCGTGCATGAAGTTCGCGCCATGGCAGTCGGTGCAATTCGCGGCGACGCGCGCCTCGATGTTCGTCGAGCCCACCTGGAAGTTGGTGAACACGGTCGCGCCCAGGTTGGTGGAAATGGCCCCCTGGATCTCGACGTACACCGTGTAGGTGCCGGACACGACGTTGGACACGTCCGCGAGTTGATAGATCACCGCAGTGGCGGTGCGGGTCACGCGCGGATCGTTGTTGGCCGGATTGACCCGGACGCGGAAGTCGTTGTTCGCATAGGTGGTGGCCGGCTTGGTCGCCGCCGCCGTCGTCAGCACCGGCACGGTGAGCGCCCGCGGTCCGGCGACCATCAGGTTCGCCCGACGCCATTCATTGGGCTGCACATTGGTGGAAACCAGTGGTTCTACGATGTTGGTGGGATTGATGGCCACGCCGTTCGTGTTCATGACCTCGATCGTCACGGTCGGCGACTCGCCCGGCTGGTAGAACAGGCCGTTCGCCGGCGTCGAGAGCTGCAGGTTCACGAGGTTGTTGAATGTCGGCGGAGCCACGTAGTGGTTCTCGGCGATGGAGTCAAACGGTTCGTCGGGCGTGGCGTCCGGGAAATGGCACATGGAGCAGACGGAATCGGTCGCCTGGGGACCGCCGGGGTGCAGCACCTGGCCGGCCGGCAGGCTCGCCTTGGCCCCGAACCAGGTGTTGTCGTGGCAGGCGCCGCAGGCCAGACGGCTGGGCTGGGTCTTCCAACGGTCATCCGCATGGCAGGCGGTGCAGTTGCGAACGTCCGCGGGAAATTCCACAAAACGGAAGGGCGCGAAGTCGCCGTTGGTGGAGTTGATGTTGAACGGTAACTGCAGTTGCGAGCCCATGTGCACGCCGTGAACGCGGCGCACGATCGGGTCCGGCACCTTGTTGCCGGAGGCATCGGTGTAGGCGGAATAGCCGTCGTTGTTGTGGCATTCCTTGCAGGAGGTCACCGGCGTGTAGTCCAGCGACCAACTGCCGGGCGACGTCGCGCTCGGCCAGATGTGGTGCATGTACACCATGCCGCTCACCGGGCCCAGATGACAGGCGCCGCACTGAACCTTGGTGACCACGTCCTGCTCGACGTTGGTCGTGCCGATCTGGACGGTGACGAACTTCACGGTCTGCTGGAGGGCATCGGACGCGAGCACCGCCCGCACGGCCACCGTGTAAGTGCCAGGGGCCTCCGTGCTCACCGGCTGCAACGGATAAACCAGGGCGTTGCCGTCGCCGTTGATCTGCACGTTCGTGTTGTTCAGGAGGTTGATGTAGTGGTGCGGGGTCAGGGCGCGATTCGTGGTGGCGTTGAGCAATTTCGCCGCCGTAACCGTTTGCATTGGGTCCTTCGGACCGTCCATGTAGAGGGCCAGCGTCGCCAGATTGGTCCGGACCACGCCCTGGGCCAGCGTGTCCAGAAGGTTCACCGTCACCACCGGGGCTTCCCCGGCGACGAAATAGGAACCATTGGCCGGTGCGGACACCCGCAGCAGGACCGTCCACCCGTGCAACTCGGTCATCGGCTCGGTGACGCTCAAAATGCGGTAGAAACTCAGGTTGACGGTGTCCGGCGGACTGGTGACCAGGGCCGAGAAAACCCCGGGCTGGATCTGGGTGACGATCGCGTCCGGCAGATCGTTCCAAGGGGAGGAAGCGTCCAGCGAATCGCGCTTCTGGATCAGGAAGGGTCCTCCCGTGGCGCGGAAAAGGATTTCCATGTCGCCGGCGACCGGCTTGGTGAAGCTCGTAATCACCGGCGGAGTGTCCGCGAGCAGAGTGGACCGGTGGCCGACGGCAAGGGCCGCCAGCAGGGGCAGTCCGATCATCAGCGTCCGCATCAATCTCATGGTCTGGCCTTGGTTGGGGTTTGGTTTTTGGGGCGAACACGACGAAGAACCGACGGGAGGGGCCGAGGCGCCGAAGCGGCCGGCGGTGGGCGGGGTTTCCGTTCCGCGACACCGGCCCGCCAGCGCGCCTTCCAGTGCGCCGGACGTGCGTCCGTGCCGATGAATTCGGGTCATCATGTTGTTTTCCGGATGACCGCCCGCCCGATTCACGCCGCGTGTCCCCTGGCGCCGGCGGGAGGTGCATCACAGATGATGGTGACCATTAACGATGGCCGCCACTACTACTACCTATTACTTGCCAATTGCTTTACCGATTTTGGTCTGCGCACCGCCACCGATGGTGCTCGCGACAGCTCACGGCGGCGGGCTGGACGTGGCCCGCAATCTGCCGGACACTGGCCGGGATGAGACGGGTGTCTGAGTTGCTCTGGCTGGCCTGGCTGGCCGCGCCGGCCGGAGGAGGCGCGCTGCAGATCGTGCCGCCGGCGGCGCCGCAGGATCATGCGCGGGCGGAGTTCCGCCTGACCGGCGTGCCGGCGACGACGAATGCCTTTGACCCGGAGGTGATCGCCGTGGACGCGATGTTTACCGCGCCGTCAGGCCAGTCCACGCCCGTGCCGGCCTTCTGGTATCAGGCCTATGCCCGAAGCCTGGTGAACGGCAACGAGTCCCTGACGACAGTGGGCACGCCGGAATGGCGGCTGCGTTTTACGCCCGCCGAAACCGGGCCTTACACCGTCGCCGTCACCGTCCGGACCAACGGACCGATGACGGCTTTGACCGCGAGCACCAATTTCGTGGTCGCCGCCGCGTCCGGGCGATTGCCTGTCGGCGTGGTCCAACTGGCGGCCAACCGGCGCTACTTTGAGACCAGCGCCGGCGATCCGCTGCCGCTCGTGGGACACTGTGTCTGCTGGTATCACAACGGCGGCACGTTCGACTACGACACCTGGTTCGGGGCGATGCAGCCCGCCGGCGAAAACTACACGCGTCTCTGGATGTGGCCGTCGGGGTTTGGCCTTGAGGAGGAACCCGGCACCCTCACCCGCTACCGCCTCGACCGGGCCTGGCAGCTCGACTACGTGCTGCAACTGGCCGAACAACGGGGAATTTACGTAATGCTCTGCCTGGACTTCCACGGCATGTTGCAAATCGAGCCTGACTACTGGGGCGGCGACAACTACTGGCCGACGAACCCGTACAACGCGGCGCAGGGCGGGCCGTGCGCGACCCCGGATGACTTCTTCACCAGCGCCGCCGCCATGAAGATTTACCAAAAACGGCTGCGGTATCTCGTCGCGCGCTACGGCGGGAGCGAGCACCTCCTGGCCTGGGAGCTCTTCAATGAGATTGACAACGAGTACGACCATCTGACCCCCGCGCACGTGGCGGCCTGGCATGCGACCATCGGCGACTGGCTTAAGGCGAACGACCCGTTCCATCACCTGGTCACCACGAGCCTCACCGGGGGCAGCGACCGCCCCGACATCTGGAGCCTGCCGGAAATGGATTTCGCCATGTTCCATTCCTACGGCCAGCCGCAACCGGCCACGGCGCTGGCGCAGACCAACCAGTCCTTTACGACCCGCTACGGCAAGCCCCTCATGATCGGCGAATACGGCACCGACTGGCAGGGCTGGAACCCGCAAAACGACCCGTTCCTGCGAGGCTGGCGGCAAGGGATATGGGGTGGCGCGCTGGGCGGATCGGTCGGGACGGCGATGTCCTGGTGGTGGGAGGACATCCAGGCCTCGAATCTGTATCCCACTTATGCCGCCCTCACCAATTTCATGGCGAAGACCCAGTGGGGCCGGGGCGTCTGGCAGCCGCTCGGCTTCCAAACGACCGGCGAACCGCCGTTCGCCCTCGGCCCTCCGCTGCCCGCCGCTTCGCCCTTTACCACGAAGCTGACGCTGAGTTCCGTTTGGGGCGCGATGTTGCAAGGCCAGCTTGCCCTTGCGACGCCGTTCAGCTCGACCCTGGCCAGCGCGTATTTCGACTGCTTTTTCCAGGGCACGGGTCATCCGGACCTGCGCATTCCGTTCCAGCTCCAGGCCTGGCTCACCAACAGCGCCCGGCTCGTGATGCACTTGAATTCAGTCTCCGACGGCGCGGTGCTGGCGGTGTTCGTGGACGGCAAATCGGTTTTCTCCACCAACCTGCCGAACCTGGACGGCACCTGGCAGGTGAACAACGAATACAACGAGGACATTCCGGTGAATCTGCCCGCCGGCAAGCACACCATTGTAATTCGCAACACCGGCGGCGACTGGTTTTATCTCGACTGGGTGCGGTTGGAGAACGTGTTGCCGTCCAGCTACGCGCCCGCCTGGCAGCCCTCGCCGCCGGCGATCGGCCTGCGCGGCGACACCGAAATGCTGATCTATGCTGTCAATCCGCTGGTCAACTTCCCCGCCAATGCTACGAATGCGGCCGTGGACCCGAGTCAGGGCGCGAGCTTGAGCATCACCAATCTCCCGGCGGGGCATTATCGGGCGCAATGGTTCGACCCCAAGAGCGCCGGGCCGGTGGGCGAAACCAGCGGCGCCTCGGACGGCACCCTGCTCCTGCTGCCGCTGCCGGATTTTACGGAAGACCTCGCCGGGCGGCTCACTCCGTTTCGGGAGTTCTCGCTTGCCGCCCCGACCGTCACGGACGACGGCCATTTTCAGACCGCGTTGGTGGGCGAGGCCGGGCAGTCGTACCTCATCGAAGCCACTGGCGATTTCCAGGCCTGGTCGGTCCTGACGAATTGCGTCGGCGCCACCAATCCCGTGCCGGTGATCGAGCCCGCCCCCATGGCGGGAGCGCGGTTTTATCGGGCCCGGCTGGGACCGTGACGGGCCGGCGGGCGCCGCCGCACAAAAACGCGAGGAACGCGAACCGCGACGCCCTCAATCTCCGCTTTGCAATCGCCGCTCGTTCCGCTATTCTCGCCACATTCCGTATGGCCAAAGGCAACAATCAGAAACCAACCAACGATTCCGGCCTGAATTTTGAGGCCCAGCTTTGGGCCGCCGCCGAGCAGGCAGTGCCTGCAGCCCATTTGATAATGACGGGATACAATGGTGTCCGTCCGGAAGGACTCTGCCTTGGCCTCATTTTCCTGAAATACATTTCCGACGCGTTTGCGGAAAAACGCGACTTCTCCCTCTCCGCCTCGAACGGGGACTTGAGCCGCTTGGGAGGCGGCGAAAGGAATTCGGCGAAGCCGAAGGCCCGCTTCGGGCCGAGCGAGCGGGCGCGAGCGAGTCACTGGGCCGGGGTGAGGTGTCGACTCCGCGCTTCGCTGGTGAACAACGCCAACTACGCCTGGATTCAACATTTCATCCACCACCTCTCGCCCGTGGGCCTGGCGGGATTCGTCCTCTTCAAATTGGTTTCAGCCCAAGAAAAGGAATATAGACTGTGAAAATCGCACGTCTCTCTATCTCAAACTTTCGCGGCATTAAGTCGGCAGAGTTCCACTTTGAAGGCCATGCGCTCATCGTTGGGGCAAACAATGTTGGGAAAAGCACAATTTGCGAAGCCTTGGATCTTGTTCTCGGATATGAACGCCTCAATCGATTTCCGCCCGTCGAAGAGTTCGACTTTTACAATGCTCAATACCTTGCCCTCCCGGAAGTTGAGGGAGGAGATCCAAAGCTGATTCCGATCAAGATAGAAGTCGTCCTCATTGAAGTAAGTCAAGAAGTGGAGAACCGATGTGGCGCCAACTTGGAATTTTGGAAAACAGCGGAGAGGCGCATTCTTGCGGCGGGTGAAGTTGATGCTGCTAATCCGCCCGATGTGGTCAAGTGCCTTCGTTTGGAAACACTGGCACGCTATAATCCAGAGGAAGACGAATTTGAGGCGAAAACCTATTTCTCGCATAGCCCGAACGCTGATGAAGGTGAACTATCGCCCGTTCCAAAAAACATCAAACGAATTTTCGGGTTCTTATATTTGCGCGCAAGGAGAACAGGTTCACGAGCACTCAGTCTCGAACATGGTTCTCTTCTTGACATTATCCTCCGTCTGAAAGGTGTCCGAACTGGGCTGTTGGAAAAGGCGATAAATCGTCTTCGGAATTTGGATATTGAACAAGATGCGCCCGAGCTTGAGCCTGTGCTCAAATCAATCGAACAACGCTTGACTCGATACATTCCCTCGAATGCTGCAAACCGGGCCACAAAGCTTCACGTGTCTCAGCTAACACGGGAGCATCTGCGCAAAACAATGGCATTTTTCTTAGCCATGTCCAAGGATCAGAGTCACGTCCCTTTTCAACAGGCTGGCGCCGGGACGCTCAACACGTTGGTTCTCGCGTTGCTGACATTCATAGCCGACTTAAAACCTGAGACGGTCATTTTTGCAATGGAAGAGCCGGAAATTGCCGTGCCTCCCCATACGCAACGACGAATCGCCGATTACCTATTGCAGAAGACCACGCAAGCCTTCGTCACATCGCATTCTCCCTATGTGATTGAACGATTCGAGCCTCGTCTGACGCTGCTGTTGACGCGCGGGGATGACGGGGTCGTCAGTGCAAAACGGCTCTCCGATGCAACCGGATTGAAAGACAATGACTACAAACGCTACGCCCGCAGGGGCCTAACGGAATGCATGCTCGGCAAAGGTGCGATCGTTGTGGAAGGTGTCACAGAGTTTCACGCTTTGCCGGTTGCGGCGCGAAAGATGGAAGAAGCGGATGCGACCTTGCAACCGCTGGACATAGCAGGTGTTGCTTTTTTTGATGCCGAGAGCGACGGGCCAATGCCGAAGTTCGGAACATTCTTCAAAAAACTTGGACTAAAGACGTTGTCTTTCTATGACCACAAGAATCGAACACCCGAAGAGAAGCAGAAATTTACCAACAGCTTTGATCTCGACTGTGAACACCAGTATTCTGGATTCGAGGCCATGGTCATCGCAGAGATGTCCCTTGATAAGCTTTGGAGTTTTCTCGCAGACCTAAAATCTTCCGGGGAAAGCGGTAATGTTGGCATACCATTGCAGCGACCAGGAGATGATGGCGTTAGAGCGATCGCTAAACAGGCACTGTTGAGCAATAAGGGCGCAGGTTGGGCAGCGAGGCTATTTGAAGACTGTGGGGTTGCTGAACTTCCTGCCACAGTCGTCGGCTTTCTAAACCAAGTTTACGGTTTCTTTCCAAAGCCACCCGACCCTGTTCCAGTCGAGGGGAACAAACCAGGCGCAGCCGTTGCTCCGGCTGCAGCGGTTCAAAAACAAAACGGCGAGCCGGCAGTGTAAATGCCATGATCGAGATTTGCCCGGACCGCAAGCGACTTCTGGATTGCGAAGGACACGCTCTCGTAATTGGAGGTCCTGGCAGCGGGAAGACGACAATCGCACTGAAGAAGGCCGTCAAACGCATTGATGAAGGATTGGCTCCAGGCCAGTCAGTATTGTTTTTGAGCTTCTCTCGTGCAGCCGTGGCCCGCATCGGAGAAGCATCGAAAACGGAAGTCGCAAAGAATCAGCGTGGACTGTTGGACATCCAAACATTTCACTCTTTTTTCTGGGAGTTGGTGCGCGCTCATGGGTATCTACTAGGAACACCAAAGAAACTTCAAATCCTGCTACCGCACGATGAGCGAGCACTTTCCAATGGGATCAAAGAAGGCGAGTTGTTGTGGCCAGCTTGGATTACTGAACGTGAACGTCTCTGTCGTGAAGATGGTCGCATTGCTTTCGATCTATTTGCACCGATGGGGGCAATGCTACTTGAGCGCAGCTTGCTCCTGCGGAAGCTCATTGCTCAGCGTTACCCTCTGTTGATCGTCGATGAGGCTCAGGACACCAATCCAAATGCCTGGCGATGTATAGAGCTTTTGGCGCAATATACAAAAGTCATCTGTCTTGCGGATTTGGAGCAACAAATCTTCGATTACTTGCCTGGCATCGACCCAAAACGAATCGAAGCAATTGAACTGGCCCTTTGTCCTTTGAAAATTGATCTAGGATCACAAAACCATCGTAGTCCCGGTTCGGAGATCGCCGTGTTCGGTCGGGATCTTCTCACGGGAAATGCCCGAGGTGCTCCATACCGCGGAGTTTCCAAATTGTCATACAATCCAAAGACATTCGATCAAGCGAAGACTATCAGGATTTCGCTCGGAATGTTGCAGAAGGCGATTCAAAAAGCGACCGGCGAGTGGGGCCGCAGTATTGCAATTCTCCTGCCGTCAGGTTTCTCAGCAGCTAAGGTCTCGGCCGCGATGAACTCCGCAGAAAATCCGATTAGACATAAATTGCTGTTCGATGAGGCCGAAGCAATGCTCGCCGCGAGGTTTGCTGCATTTTTACTAGAACCTCCGCAAGCAAACAGCCCGTTCGCTGATCTTGGACTTGCTCTTGACTTGTATTCTGAAATGAAGCGTGCAAGCGGTGTAGCAGAAGCTAAGGCCGTTCACGATTGGGCGGTGAAAGTGCGTTCCGGCAAGATCCCTAGAGCAGGCTTTGTCACAGCACTACAATCGGTGCTCAAAGATTTGAAATCTGAACCAATGACGGGAGATCCGGCGAAGGATTGGACAAAGGTTAGGAAAGCGTTGCTTGCGAGCGGAGATGCGAAAGTGACACAAATCGCCAAACACCTCGACTACCTTGTTGCATTTAATCGGGGCAAGCGCATCGGCAGAAATCTTGGCGAGATGTGGCAAAGAGACGGACAATACACAGAGGCCCGCCGAGCACTTGAACTCGCCTTAACCCAGGACCAACTCCTTGATGGAATTGATGACCCTAATGGTGTGCAGGTGATGACGATTCATAAAGCGAAGGGGAAGCAATTTGATGGTGTCATCGTTGTTCGCGAGGGCCGTCACGATGGAAAGAAGTATGTATCATCCTTCGTTTGGCGGGGCGACGTTCCGCCATATTATCGAAGTCGGAAAATTCTGCATGTTGCTGTAACACGGGCAAAGGTTCACACCTTGATATTGGATCCAGTGTATCCAATATGCCCAATTCTTGGTCCACACAGGTTGTGATTTTCCTCGTCAGATTCTCGCTGGTTGGCCGTGCCGCACGACTCGGCTTTCGAGATTCGTGACGAGGTTGGATTCTCTCAGGAAGTCCGGGCGGTGCTGGCCAAGAGCATCAGCGAAGGAGGCGGGAAGTCGCCGGAAGAATTGGAACTGGCCGTCCGGCAAATCGTTTCGCGCGCCATTTCATCCGACAAAGTCATAGAGATCTTTGACGCCGCCGGTTTGAAGAAGCCGGACATCTCCATTTTGTCCGATGAATTTCTGGCGGAAGTCCAGCATCTGCCGCAACGCAACCTCGCCGTGGAACTGCTGCAAAAGCTGCTCAACAACGAACTGAAAATCCGCTCAAAGAAATATCTGGTCCAATCCCGCTCGTTCGTCGAAATGCTGGAAGCCACCATCCGCAAATACCAGAACCGGACCATCGAAGCCGCACAGGTCATCGCAGAACTGATTGAACTCGCCAAACAGATGCGCGAAGGCCAGAAGCGCGGCGACAAGCTCGGCCTGACAGACGATGAAGTCGCTTTTTACGATGCGTTGGAAACAAACGACAGTGCCGTGGAAGTTCTCGGCGAGCCGACTTTGAAGAACATCGCGCGGGAACTGGTATCGCACGTCCGCAAGAGTGTGACGGTTGATTGGACGCTGCGCGAAAGCGCGCAAGCCCAAATCCGCCTCCTCGTCCGCCGCATCCTCCGCAAATACGGCTATCCCCCGGACAAGCAGGAGAAGGCCACCCAAACGGTTCTGGAGCAGGCGAAACTGCGTTGTGCCGAGTGGACGGAATAGGCGGTGTCGGCTGGCCTGCGAAGGTTTTTATTGTCACCCCGGAGGGCCATTGGCTTAAATGCCGCCCATGGACTCGCTCGCGCATCTCCTCTGGCACAACGGCAATTTCCTGGGCATCGAGTGGAACGTCTGGAAAGCGATCGGCTGGGGCGGCAACGTGGCGTTCTTCTCGCGGTTCCTGATCCAATGGTACGCCACCGAAAAGCGGAAGCGGGTCGTCGTGCCGGCCTCGTTCTGGTGGTTGAGCCTGGCCGGGTCCTGGCTGATCCTGTCCTACGCCATTTTCTACCGGCGCGATTCGGTGTTTATCTTTGCGAATGCCTTCAACTGGATCCCTTATCTGCGGAATCTCGTGATTCACCGGCGGACGGAGGCGGCGCGGCGAACGTGCGCGCAGTGTGGGGCGGGCTCGCCGGCCGAAGCCAATTTTTGCGCGCACTGCGGAACCGCGCTGGCATCGCCGGCGGCGGCCTGAGCGGACGGAGCCTCAGGGCTTCTTGGGCGGCGCGGGAACTGGTGCGGGGGCCGGCGCGGGCGCGGGCGCCGGTTTGGTGTTGGCGCCGGCGAGATCGTACTTCTCGAAGACCGGGCGAAAATCCGGGTGACCGGCGGCGAACCGGGTGATGTCCACGGCAAACCGTTGGATCCAGGGCAACGTGTTGGTTTCGTAATCGGTGACCGCGGCCTTCAGTTCCTTGAGGCTTTGATCCAGCGCCCGGCTCTGGGCGTGCACCGTGCGGATTTGCTGGTAGAGAAACACGTTGACCACCGCCGTCAGGAGCAGCAGCAACCCCAGCGTGACCTGCAGGTGGAAACGGTGGGACTGGACGCGGCCTTCGAGTTCGGCCACGCGGACCACGAGGCGCGACTCATCGGTCGCCGGCTTGGGTTCGGCGAAAAAGTCCGGGGATTCGGGAGTGCTCATGCTCAACGGCCTCCGGGACGGGCCGGAGCGGTGGGTTTGAGATTCAACTGCTGGAGCAGGGGAGCGTAGCCTTGGAGCAACCGCGGCATGTCCGCGTTCCGCCGGCTGTACTCCAGGGACTCGCCGGCCAGCGACTGGATGACGGCGCGGTTCCGGTTGGCGACGATCAGTTGGCCCTGCAGGCGCTGCGCCTGGTATTGTGTCCGCTGGGCCTTGTGCAAGGAAATATAGTAGTCCAAATACAGCCCCGCGGACAACACCACGCTCGCCGCAAACAAGGCCACCAACGCGCCCGTGCCGGATATAGGTCTGCTCATGACTGCGCGCAGTCTAGCGCGCCGGCAGCGCTTGTCCATTGCGTTTTGATCCCGGCCATTCGAGGTCGTGCGTCACCCGATGGTAACAAGGCTTGAAAACCCGCAGGAAAAGGCGAAGGATGAGCGCCGGGTTCCGCCGGGTCAAGTGGCCGCGGCTGCGGGCAGGGGACCAGTTCTTTGGGGCGAGGCTCTGAAGAGCTGGAAAGAAGTTTGAAGTTTCAAGTTTGAAGTGTTCAGCCCCGCCAGAGAGTTGCGAGTTTCGAGCTTCGAGTGCCGAATTCGTGCAGGTTGGTGGAATTCGTGTCTCGGCTCGCGGGGACGCCCCACCGGAGAATTGCGAGTTTCGAGTTTCGAGTGTCGAATTCGTGCGGGTTCGTGGAATTCGCGTCTCGGCTCGCGGGGACGTGTCGGCGAGCTGACGTCGAGCCGCTCGCCCCACCGGAAAGACAAAATGGGACGTTACCGTGCTGAGCCCAATCATGCTTATGACTTCGACTGAATTCGTTGCCGGCGCCGCCCAGGCGCCCACGGCCGCCGCGGTGCGCGTGGCCATCGTTGGTGCGTCCGGTTACTCGGGCGAGGAACTGGTGCGGCTCCTGCTGGCCCACCCGTATGCCCGCCTGACCGCGGTTACCTCCCGGCAGTATGCGGGCCAGACCGTGGCGCAGGTCTTTCCGAAATTCGCCAGCCATCCGGCTGCCCGCAGCCTCCGGTTCAGCGAACCGAATGCGACGCTGCTGGCCCGGGAGGCCGAGGTCGTCTTCCTGGCGTTGCCGCACGGGGTGGCGGCGGAGTTCGCCCGCCCGTTGCTCGCGCAGGGCTGCCAGGTGATTGACCTCAGCGCCGACTTCCGTCTGCGCAGCGCCGGCCGTTATCTGGAGTTTTACGGTCATGAGCATCCGGCGCCGGAACTGCTCGCCCAGGCGGTCTATGGGCTGCCGGAGGTCCATCGCACCGCGATCCGCGGCGCCCACCTCGTCGCCGCCCCCGGGTGCTACCCCACCAGCATCCTCCTGCCGCTCATCCCGCTGCTGCGGGCGGGATTGATTCAACCCGAAGGCATCATCGCCGATTCCCTGAGCGGCGTCAGCGGCGCCGGGCGCAAGGCGGAGGTGGATTATCTATTTGTCGAATGCGACGGCAGTCTGCGCCCCTATGGCGTCCCCAAACACCGGCATTTGTCGGAAATCGAAGAACAACTGTCCCTGGCCGCCGGCCGGGTCGTGGTGATCCAGTTCACGCCCCACCTGGTCCCCGTCAACCGGGGCATTTTGACGACGCTCTATCTCACGCCGGCCCGGCCCTTCGCCGACGCCGCGCAATTCAGCGGCGAGGTCGCTGCGTGCTATCAAGCCGCCTACGCAAACGAGCCCTTCGTGCGCGTGCTTGAGGGCAGGGCCCTCCCTGATACCAAGAACGTGGTGGGAACCAACGTGCTCGAGCTCGGCTGGCGCGCCGACCCGCGCACGGGCCGGTTGATCGTCATGAGCGCGGAGGACAATATCGTCAAGGGCGCCAGCGGCCAGGCGGTGCAGTGCTTCAACCTGGTTCGCGATTTCCCGGAGACCGCCGGCCTCCTCTGAAACGCCAGGGCAGACGCCTCAAAATCAAAACGGCCGCCAGCCGGTCGTGGCTGGGGAGCACGGGCCGCTGGCCTGTGCCGTCGGGCGGCCCGCCCGACGGAACGGCACCCGACGGAAGTCGGATGGCGCCGCTGCATTTCCAACATTCGCCTCCATTCCACCCGGCGAGTCGCCGGGCGGGACGGGCGAGTCGCCCGTGCCACCCAGTCTTGATGCGTCTCCCCCGCCCGCAACGCCTAAACGTGATGCGCCGCCGGGCGGCGGGCGCCTTACTTGGCTTCCGTCTCACGCAGGCGGGCCGCGTGCAGCCGCGCCGCGTCGCCAAGATAATCCACTTTTTCCGCCAGTTCGACGGCCCGGGCCAGTTCGGTCCGCGCCCGGGGCAGGTCGCCTGTGGCTTCAAAAAAGAGCCCCAGGTAAAGGCCGGCGTAGAATCGCCGCACGTCACGCTCGAAATCGGAAGGTTGGCCGGCCTGGACCGCAGCCTCGATGTCCTCGGGCTTGCCCTGGCCGGCGAGGAGCTTCCAGAGCTCCGCCATCGGCACCCGCGCGTCGCCCGCCACGGCCAGCAAGTGGGCGCGGGCCGGTTCGACGCCGTCGGTTTTCGCCACGCAAAGAAAGTGCCAGGCCGCGCACTCGACGTCGTTGGTGCTGACGGTGTGGCAGGTTTCGAACTGTTTGCGCGCGTCGGCATAGCGGCCGACCTCGCACAGCGCGAGGCCGCGCTGCCAGAGCTGCGGCGCCAGCGCCGGTGCCAGGGCCACCGCCCGGTCGAAATCCTCCGCCGCCATTTCCCGGCGCCCCAGCCGGAAGCGCGCCTGCCCGCGATGGACATAGGCGTCGGCCGCGCCGGGCTCAAGCTGAATGACCTTGGCAAAATCACCCGCGGCGCCTGAAAAATCGCGGACCCATTCGCGCAAACGGCCGCGGAACATCCAGCTTTCCGCCGCCGCCGGCTCCAGCTCGATCGCCTGTGTCGCCAGCGCCAGCGCGTTGGTCAGATCACCGTGTCCGTAAGCCTTCCGGGCCTCCGCCAGAATGGTTTTGACGTGGACGAGGTTCTGGACCCGGGGGGTGTCCGCCGCCATCGCCCCAAGCCACGACGGCAGCAACGCGAGCAACAGGCAGGCCCATTTCATCTACGGTTGGTTAATCCCCCGGCCACCGCGGCGCAAGCGAATTGGCGCACCGAGGCTTGCCGACGTGCGACCGCGCCGGTAGAATCGCCTGACAAAACGACCTCACCAACTCACAACGCCATGAAACGCATCCTCTTTCTCCTGTGCTGCACCCTGCTGACCTTGAGCCTGGTTACCGCCTCGGCCGCCGACGCCAAGAAGAAAACCAAGGCCCCCAAGGCCGGTCGCCGGGGCGTGATCACGCACGTCGTGTCCCTCAAGTTCAAACCCGAGGCAACCCCGGCGCAGATCAAGGAGGTCGAGGACGCTTTCCGTGCGCTGAAGGACAAAATTCCTGAAGTGGTGTCGCTGGATTGGGGCACGAACGTCAGCCCGGAAAAGCTCAACAAGGATTTTACCCATGCCTGGGTACTGACCTTCAAGACCGAGGCGGACCGCGACGCCTATCTGGTCGCGCCGGCCCACAAAGAATTCGGCAAGCTGCTGGGTCCGGTGCTGGCGGACGTGTTCGTGATTGATTTCGCCGCGCAGCACTGAGGCGGCGGAGGCTTGGGAGCGCGCCCGCGTGCCCCCCCCGCTTCCTGCAACCAGCCAGCATGGTGGGTCGTGGACCGCCGGGGCGCGACGGCAGCCACAGGCAGACTGCTGCGATGGGCCAGCTCCGAGAATAGCTTAGCCTTTCAAGGCTGGGTAACCCGCCACGAGAAGAAGAAAAGTCCCGGAGGGACGGCAGAACGTTTCTTTCGTCCCTGGCGGGACTCTCTCATTTTGCCGGAGGAAACCCACGGCTAAAGCCGTGGGCTATTGTCGAAGACATGACCTAACAACTATCAGGCCAAACGGCGGGTTGGCGTATGGAGGCCGCGTTTGGTCTGTTTTTGTTCATGCGTGAGGCATTCAAGCGCGAGGGCCGGGAGTCAGCAAGTCGTTTGTGTGGGCGGGCCGCACGTCGGTTTCAGCGGCCGGGGGATATGCCGAGGGCGTCGTAGCGGCGCGTCGGCAGACCGCCGCGCTCTTCCCGTTTTCCTTCAGATGGCGGCGCTCTACCGAGACGCCGCTACGGCCGTCGGGCTGCCGCGAGCTCGGGCCAGAGGTTCGCCCCGAGACGCATGCCAGCGGCAAAATTGTCGAGATCGAATTTCTCGTTGGGCGAGTGGGCGTTGTCATCCGGCAGCGCCAGGCCGAGCAGGAGCGTGTCCGCGCCAAGCACCTTGCGGAAATCGGTGACGATGGGGATCGAGCCGCCTTCGCGCAGCAACACCGGCTCGCGGTCGAACGCCGATTTCAACGCCCGCAAGGCAGCCTGCGCGAACACGCTGGTGGGCGAAACGAGATACGGCTCGGCGCCGTGGCCGGCCTTGATCTCCAGCCGGACGGTCGGCGGGCACAGTTTCTTGAGGTGTTGACTTACCAGCCGCGTGATCCGGCGCGGGTCCTGGTTGGGTACCAGCCGAATCGTGATTTTGGCGCTGGCCCACGACGGGACAATGGTTTTGCTGCCTTCGCCTTGGTAACCGCTGGTCAGGCCGTTGATCTCGAGCGTTGGCCGGGCGGTCCGTTGTTCCCAGGCGGTGAAGCCGGCTTCGCCAAAGAGCTTTGGTACGCCGAGGAATTTGCGGTAGCCGCTTTCGCTGTGCGGCAGGCGCGCCAGTTGGCGGCGCTCGAACGGCGTGAGCTTCACCACGTCGTCGTAGAAGCCGGGAATGGCCACGCGGCCGCGGGCGTCGCGCAACCGGCCGAGCAACTGGCACAGCGCCATGGCGGGGTTGTCGAGCGAGCCGCCGAAGATGCCGGAGTGGAGATCGCGCGACGGGCCGGTGACTTTGAGCTCGAGGGCAGCAATGCCACGGAGGGCGTACGTCAGCGCCGGCATGTTCCGCGCGGGCATCCCGGTGTCGGAAATGACGACGGCGTCCACGTCGAGTTCGGCGCGGCGCTGCTGGAGGAACGTGGCCAGGTTGGAGCTGCCGACTTCTTCCTCGCCTTCGACAACGAACGTGAGGTCGCAGGGCAGCTCGGTGCCAGTTTTCAGATAGGCTTCGACCGCGTTGAGATGGGCCAGGTGCTGGCCCTTGTTGTCGCAGGCGCCGCGGGCGAAGAGCGCACGACCGCGGACGGTTGGTTCAAAGGGCGGCGTCTGCCAGAGCTCGAACGGTTCCGCGGGCTGGACATCGTAATGGCCATAAACCAGGAAGTGCGGCTTGCGCGCGCCTGCTCGCCGGGGCGTCCGCGCCAGGACGATGGGGTGCCCGGCGGTCGGGCACAATTCGGCCTCGAGGCCGATCTGCCGGGCGTGCTGGACCAGCCATTCGGCGCAGGCGCGCATGTCCGGCTGGTGCTGGGGTTGGGCGGAGACGCTGGGGAAACGGAGATAGGCGCAGAGTTCGTCGAGAAATCGCGTCTCGTGTTGGCGGAGGTAATCGAGGACGGGGTTCATGGGGTCATTTCCTGGGCAGGAGGCGGTTGAGCAGATCAACTGGGTTGGAATTGGCAGGGACGTTGGTGGTGGCGGGCGCGTTCGTGGCGGAAGACTTGGCGCCACGGAGGCTGCCGAGGGCATCGAGCGCCTGCACGGCCCTGTCCACGGTCGCGTTGCCGGTGTTCTTGAACAACCCGGCGCCGGCCTTGGCCGCGAGGCTCAGCAAGCCGGTCCGGTTGATCTTGTTATTCGGCGCCCCCACGGTTCCCTGCAACGTGAAAAAATCGGGCAACTTGACGTAGTTCGTGCCGGCGGAGGTATCGGTGGAAGTTACGCCGATCTTGGCGGCCATGGATTTGGCGAGCCAGACGGCAACCGGGAAACTCAGCGTGGAGTTGGTCAAGACCGGGGCCAGCGTGACGGCGCCGGTGGCGGTGGCGCGAAAGGCCTGGTTTTGCACCAACGCCTGCTGCACGTCCAGCCGGCCGCTGCCGGCCTTGCCCTGAACGGTGATCGTGTCAATCGGCGATGCGGTCAATTGGTCCACCCAGCCGCCAGCGGCATTGGTGGAACCCGATCCCGGGACAAGCCCGCCAAGCAGGTTGCCCAACGCGCCCGTCGGGTTGCGGATCAGATCCGGGATGCCCACGATGGTGTTGACGATGGATTTGAGCACCGGGCTTTTCAGGGTGGCGATGCTGAGGTTCAGGTTGGTGCTGCCGACATTGAATTCGCCGCTCAGGTTTTTCTGTAGGCTCGGCCCGGTAATACCGATGCCCTGCAAAGTTGCGATGGCCGTGACATTGCCCTGGAGGCGCGTCCGCGAGTCGGGGCTGCCGAGACTGGCCAGCGGTGCCAGCGGCAGGTTCTCCGTCTTGAGGTTCAAGGCATAGGAGTAGCCGGGCTGCCGGAGGTCGGCTTTGAGGTCGGCATTGACCGGCACACCGTTCAGGGTCAGCGTGAAAGGCTGGAGGGTCATCACGTCATTGCTGAGGCGCAGCGTGGCCACCCAATTCGAGATGGCGATTTGCCGCAGGAAGAGGCGGTCCACGGTCGCGTTGGCGGTGAATTGCTGGAGCGGGAGGTGGATGGGCGCGGGTTCGGTTTCGGGCCAACCGCCGGTCTTGGCCAGGGTGTTGGTCATGGCGGCCGTCGGCGGCCGGTTGGTCGCGAAGAGGTCATAGAACGACGTCAAATCCAGGGCGGAGGCTTTCAGGGAGAGCTGGCCGGGCTGGGGATTCGTCGCGGCAAAATCGAAGTTGCCCTGCAGGGTCACGACGTTGGTGGCGAGTTTGGTCGGGGGCAGGTCGAGTTCAACGACCGGCAGATCGAAGCGGGTTCCCTGCTGGGCCGCCTGCAACCGGAGCTTGAAACTCATCGGTTCCGCCGCCGCGCGCTTCTGAGCATTCACAACCTGGAACCGCTGGACCTCGGCCTGGAGCTGGATCGAGGATTTGGCGGCGGGCTCGTAATGGAGCGAACCGGAGCCGGTGACCGACACGGAGGCCAGGGAAAGCGGCGCCAGGAACGGGGCGAGGAAGGGATCAAGCGTGCCTTGACTGAGATTGTTGATGTTCAGGGTGAAGTCGCCGACTGCTTTGGGCGGATCGTATTTGCCGACGAAATCCACGCTGCCGGGGGAATTGGTGCCTTGGGAGCCGGCGAAAGAGAGCCTTCGCACGGTAACGGCACGGCCAACCATGTCGCAACCCGCCTCGAACCGCAGCCGGTAATTCTGGAACTGATAAGGCGGATACTTCCCGCTGAAATCATCCAGGATGGCGGTGATGGTTGCGCCGATCCGGCCGTCGCCCATGCTGGTCACCAGATTGAGATTCACGCGGCCACGGGCCGCCTCAAGCCCCGGCAGTGCCAGTTGGCGGACAAGCCCCGGCAGACCCGCCTCGGCATTGAGTTGCAGGCTGGCGGCGTGGCTGCCCAAGTCGTAGCTGGCGGACCCGTTGGCGGCGAGCAGGACATTGCCATTCTCGGCGAGTTGAGCCGTATAGTTGTCCGCCCGCACGGCGTGGAAGTCGGTGAACGACCAGGGCGCATCGATCGCGACCGCAGCGCGGTCGAGGGCGAATGATCCGAACCGGACCGTCAGATTCGTCAGGCTGCCTTTCAGAGAGCCGGTGAGCTGGTGACCGTCGGATTGGCACAACACATCCGAAGTGGCGCTCAGCCGGCCGGCCACCACGTTCGTGCCGGTGAACGACTGCCAGTCGGCCAGGTCAAGGTTGGTCAGAGCGATCCGGACGTTGGACTCGGTCAGGCTGCGTTTGACCTGGCCCCACGCCAGACTCAAAGCCTTGTCGAGTGAAACCCTCAGCAAGTCGGATTGGCCCTGCTTCGCGCTGAGGCTGAACCGCTCGATGATCGCAGTGTTCTCCGTCAGGTTCACCGTGGTCTGGTAGTCGAGGGCCAGATCAAGCGTCGGGATGGTCTGGCCCGCCCGCCGGAAACTGAAGCGGGCGGCGGTCAGTTGGCCGCTCGCGTTGATGAACTGGCCACCGCGTGCGAGATCAAGCTGGGCCGAACCCTCCAGGCGTGTGTCGGCGAAGTCGAGACCTGCGCCCGCCCCGGCCAGGTTGAGCAGGTTGCGATCAATCCCGGTCATCTCCAGGTTCAACCGTCCCTCCCTGGTGTTCTGATTCAGCGGACCGCTCACCCGGATCTGGCCCGACGGCTGCCCCTGCCGGTCCACTCGCAAAGCCAGTTGGCGAAGCTGGTTGGTTGTCAGATCGCACGTCACGGTCGCATCCAGCCCCCCCAGGTCGTGGAACAAACCCTCGGCGGCCGTTACCGCCAGCTTGAGGTTGCCATTGACCACCTGCGGTTGAAGCGCCTTGTCGAGGGCAAAATCGAACGCGCCGTTCAGGCGGGCCTGCAACCGGCCGGTCTGGTTCGTGGCCTTCTGCTCCTCGCTGATCTCCGCGCTCAGCTTGACGTGTCCGGTGCCGGCGTTCTTCACCCGCTCCAAGGCCAGATCGAGGTGACTGATCTCCGTCGTCTGGCTGCCGCCATCCTTGCCCAGTTGCGTGAACCGCAAACTGCCCTGGGTCACGGTCACCGTTCCCACATCCACCTGGGTCGGCTCGACACCCCGCGGTTTCGGCGGTGATTTGGGACCCGCCAGGAATACATCCAGGCTGCTCCGACCGTTGGCCTGCCGGATGACATTGATTTGTGGGGCGACCACGCGAATCTCGCGGATCGCCACCCGTCCACCGATCAGGGCGAAAAGGTTGTAGCGCACGGTGACCTCGTCCGCCTGCAGCAGCGGCGGCTGGGAAGGCACCTCGACCTTTAACTGGCGAAGCTGGAGCTGGGAAAACGGACTCAGGACGATTTCGCCGGCGGTAACCTGGGCTTGGAGCGCGCGACTTGCTCGCGGCAACACCAAGGCCTTGAGAAAGGCGCTGCTCGTGACGACAAAATACAGGATGCCGAGGAGCACCACGGCCCCGCCGACCCCAATGGCCAGTCGGCGCAGCCACGGCCGCGCTGACAGAACCCCCGACCCTGCGTGTTTCCTCATGCTTTCTGACCTGGTTCAAATCTGTTGGAGGCGCTGGCCGCAACCCACACGGCGCCACACCGCCACCGCGGATGGACCCGTGCTGCGGACAGTTGTTCACCGCGGCCTCCGCGGCGCCTGGTTGGGAGGGCTCACGCCGAATCCGTGATTCGGCGCCCCCCACGCCTGGGTTTGCGTGGGTTGCAAGACTACTTGCTCCACCGGCGGAGTCAACCGCCGTCCACTCGCGGCGGACGCCGGCGAGGGACGCGTTGACTCAAATGAAAAGGTAACCCGGGGGTTTTTGCCTCAGGCCTTCGTTGACTCATCAATCAGGTTACCGGCGCGGAGTTGATCGAACAGGTTTCGGAGCTGGATTTCAAGCTCCTCC
>Ga0187861_10000298_pt1 | contig 61361 bp, 40 predicted proteins | sample June2016WEW_10_1_3_FD_132986 | JGI IMG/M metagenome (GOLD analysis project Ga0187861, IMG submission 132986) | Peatland microbial communities from SPRUCE experiment site at the Marcell Experimental Forest, Minnesota, USA - June2016WEW_10_100 | ecosystem: Environmental > Terrestrial > Soil >...
ATAATGGCGAAAGTGGAGCGGGCACGGCAAAGGTTGGAAGGGATCAAATCAGGTTGGTCTAGAAGGAAAAAACGGAAAAACCGCCGATAATATGTCTAGTCATTTACGATACACTACACTAGCGGCGTTGGCGAAGGCAGGCGTGCCGGTCCTGCACGACTGCGGCGCCTTGGATCCCTGGTTGAAGAGCCAGACTCGCGTCGTCGAGAAACGTTATAAGGAACTCGGCGGAAAGATCACGGTGATCGTCAGGGAGGGCGAAGGGCATTTTCCACTTTCGCCGAAAGACCCGAAGTCGGTCGTGGATTTCATCATGACGAATGCCCATTGATACCTGACGCAGAAACGACAATACAAACGAAGACTCAGACTCAGAGAGGATCGCAAAATGACGACGAAGCAACAAGTCGTATGGCTGTTGGCGTCGGCGGTGACGGCGGCGCGTGGAGGTATATGGCGGAGAGAAGCGGCCGTGAGAATTCGAAGAGGCACGGCACTTCTCGTACTCGCTGTCCTTGTCTCCCTTGCTGGGGCTGCCCAACCCGAGCCGACCGCCATTCCGGTCAAAGGCGACGCCCCCACATTCCTTTACGGAGGCGGAGCGGCCTCGAGGGACAATTGCGTCAGGAAGCAAGCCGGGGACAACTTCCGTTGGACGGGCAGCGGACAGATTACCTGGAAGGTACAAGTCGACCGGGCGGGAGACTACGAGGTCGCCCTTGGCCACGCCGCGGAACCCGGCGCGGTTGGACAGGACTTGCAGGTCAGCAGTGGTAGCAGCAGGGTCAGGTACACGCTGGCGATGACCAAAGGGGTCTTTGGGAACAAGTCGTCTGAAATGACGCCGATCAAGGGCCCCCTCCGCCTCGAGGCGGGAGCCCAGACGATCGCGCTTAGCATCGCGAACGCGCCGAAAGCGATGGCTGTGCTCGATTTTCGCAGTCTGGGACTGATTCCCGTCGCCGCCAAGACGGCCATCGAGGCAGAGCGACAGGAGGCCCAGCGGGCGCGGGCCAGCACGGAGTGGATCGTCAAGGCCGGTTGCGGACTGATGTTCCATTGGACCTCCCAGAGCATCGGCAAGGACGGAACCCACAAGCCGTATGCCCAGGCCGTTGACGACTTTGACGTCAAGCCCTTTGCGGACATGGTAGAAGAGACGGGAGCGGGCTACGTGTTTCTCACGATCGGCCACGCCGAGTCCGATTGTCCGGGACCGATCAAAGCCTGGGAGAAATACCACCCCGGCAAGACAACGCGGCGCGACCTGATTGCCGAGATGGCCGATGCGCTCAACGCCAAAGGCATCAAGATGATGTGCTACTTGAACGTGGCCAGTCTCGCCAGATACCCGAGGTCCGGCGAAGATGAGTTCACCCGGATCATGACGGAGGTCGTGACGGAGTTCGGCCAGCACTACAAGGAAAAGGTGGCTGGCTACTGGTTCGACTGCTGTTATCAAGCCAGAGAGAAATACGCGGGCTTCTCATTCCGCGAGTTCTTCAAGACCTGCAAAGCGGGGAACCCTAATCGCATCCTTACGCTGAACTCCTGGATCTACCCGAACGTCTCCGAATGGCAGGAGTATTGGGCTGGGGAAGTCGGCAGCCCTGTCGGGTTGCCCGTCAATGGCACCACCCCAGAGAACGGCCCCGGCGCGGGATTGCGCTACCACGCCCTGCTACTCATGGAACCTTATTGGGTGCAGCAGAGGGTTGACATGCCGAGACCTCAGTTCACGGCCCAACGGTTGGGGGATTACGTCAGCCAGTGCAAGGCCAACGGCGGCGCGGTGACGATCAACCTCGGTATGTACCAGGATGGCACGGTGGATCCCAATGCCGTTAATGTGCTCAAGGAAGTTCGCAAGCGAGTCACCGCCGTGAACAGCGGGGGACCGAAGCCGGCCCCGTCGGACAAGGCAGCGCCGCAGAAAGACCCGCCCCGGCAAGGCCGAGCGTCGGACGGGGTCGAGCTGCTTCGGGACGTCGAGATCGGCACGGGCGGCTGCCGCGCGCTGTACGCCGACATCGCCCGGCCCAAGACGCCCCCCGCCGGCCTCATGCCCGCCGTCCTCTGGATTCATGGCGGCGGCTGGACCTCCGGCTCGCATCATGACTTTCAGCAAACTGTACAACTTGCAAACCACGGGTACTTGGTCCTCAGCGTCGAGTACCGGTTCGTCAACGAGGCGATCTGGCCGGCCCAGATCGAAGACTGCAAGCTCGCGGTCCGCTGGCTGCGGGCCAACGCGGCGAAGTACCAGGTGAATCCCGACCGCATCGGCTGCTGGGGCACGAGCTCGGGCGGTCACCTGGCGGCCCTCATGGGCGTCACCGGCGACAAGCCCGACCTGGAGGGCAAGGGCGGCTCCGCGGGCTTCAGCAGCCGCGTGCAGACCGTCGTCGATTTCTGCGGTCCGACCGACTTCAAGGGCCGCTCCGACGTCACCCGCAAGATGGCCGGCGGCACCTACGAAGAGAAGCCCGACGTCTTCAAGCAGATGAGCCCGCTCGAAAACGTCAACCCGAAGGCATGCCCGTTCCTCATTGTAAATGGCGAGAAGGATACGACCGTGCCGCTGTTCCACGCACAGCTCATGACCGAGGCGTTGAAGCAGGCCAACGTGCCGGTGGAGCTGATCATCGTGAAGAACGCCGGCCACGGCTACACGTTCGTCGCCCCGCCCGGCGGCCCGCCCGCAGAGCCGTCGCCGGCCGAGGTGGACGCAGCGGTCCTGAAGTTCCTCGATGCGAACTTGAAGAAGTAGAATGAGGACAAAGCAGCAAGGTTAGTTCATTTCTGTCCGCAACGTAATCATTGAAATTCTATGAGACACCCAACCATGCAAGCCATCATTGCAACCGCTCTGTTGGGATCACTGTTGTCGTTACAGATCCTCGTCGCCGTTGCTTTGCCGGCGTTCGGACAACCTTCCTAACGGTCCCCAAGGATCCCAAGCCAGTGGTGGATTTCATCACCGCGCGAGCACAATAAACCCCATGAAGACCCAAACCAAATGCATTACCGCCAGAGCCTGCCAATGTCCTCACCCGCGAATGAGGCTCAAGGCACTCACCTTGCTTATCGCCGCCGTGTTTGGCGGCGCGGGAACGATGCGCGGGGCGGGACAATATGTGAAAGTTGATTATCCGGCATCGACGGTCGGGGGCGAACTGAGAATTGCCGTCACTTACACGCTCTGGATTCCAAACGGCGTGAAGAGCCTCCGCGGCATCATCGTTCACCAGCACGGCGCGGGCATGACGGCTTCCAAGGAAGGATCCACTGCCGCCTACGACCTGCACTGGCAGGCCCTGGCCAAGAAGTGGGACTGTGCCCTGCTCGGTCCCTCCTACCACGTGTTGAACGATGGGGACCTTGGTCCCGCAGGTTCGGACTACTGGTTCGACCCGCGCCTGGGCTCGGACAAGACCTTCGTCAAAGCGCTGGGCGAATTCGCGGCCAAGACCGGCCATCCCGAATTGGCGACCGTCCCCTGGGCGCTCTGGGGTCATTTCGCCGGCGCCGGATGGGCCGATGTCATGAGCACCCTTCATCCCGAACGCGTCATCGCGGTTTACTACCGCTCCGGCTCGGCTTTCGTGTGGACCAACAGACCCGCCATGTACCCACCGGTCACCATTCCAGCCGCAAGTTATGCGATCCCGAGGATGTGCAGCACGGGCATGAAGGAAACGGGCCTGACGCGCATCCTGCTGGCCACCTACGGCGTTTACCGCAGCAAAGGCGCGCCCGCCGGCTTTGCGCAGGACCCGCGCACCGGCCACGAGTGCGGCGACAGCCGCTATTTCGCCATCCCGTTCCTTGACGCGTGCCTGGCGATGCGGTTGCCGGACAAGTCGAGCAACGATCAATCCCTTAAGCCGATGGACCTCAGCCAGGCCTGGCTGGCGCCGCTCGGCGGCGACGCGGCGGTGCCGGCGGCCGATTACCATGGAAAGCCGGAGAAGTCCATGTGGCTGCCAAACGAGGCGGTGGCCAAGGCCTGGATGGAATACATCAAAACCGGCGCCGTGGGCGACACCACGCCGCCACCCGCGCCTTTCGACGTGCAGGTGACTCAAAATGCAGTTCAGGGCAGTGAAATCAGATGGGACGCGGAAGCGGATTTCGAGAGCGGCATTCGCAATTTCATTGTTCTCCGTGATGGCACAGAACTGGCACAGGTGCCGGAAAAGCCGATCGGCCAATTCGGTCGCCCGCTGTTTCAATCCATGACGTATCACGACACCCCGAGCCAGCCGATGCCCGAAATGCGTTATGTGGATGCGACGGCCAAAGCCGGTGAACAACATCATTACACAGTCATCTCCGTAAACAGCGTGGGACTGAAATCCGCGCCGTCGCGTGAATCATCAGCGGCGCAAAGCCAGAAATGAGTCGAACGCCCAAAATGAAAATAATACTGGCGGTAATATTCCTGCCTATGCTGGTTGCCGGGACCACCAGCGCACAGACGCGGGATGGCAGCGTGATGAAAGTGGACTTCCACACTTTGGTTTCGCGGGCGGATCTCTCCTATGACAAGCCTGTCGTTCGCAGTGAGGAAGGAATTCCCATAGGCAACGGGCGCGTCGGCACTCTCATTTGGACAACACCAACAGCGCTGCATTTTCAAATCAACCACGTGAATTTGTTTTGCATGGGCAACAACACGTTGAGTTTCCCGAAAGGTCACACGGATTACTCCAGCGGCTGCGGGTACGTGGACATCAATTTGGTGGATTATGGGGACGAGGTCTTCATCGGCAGAGATTTTAACCAGCATTTGTCGGTTTATAACGGCCTGGCGACAACTGCGGGCAACGGCATCAAGTCTCGGGTCCTGGCGTGGAGCAACGGGGATGTGATCGCGACCGAACTGGATGACCAACGTAAGAAACCCGACGCGATTCACGTTGATCTGCGGATGTTGCGTTACGCTGTGGACTATATCGAAAAACAGAATTTCCTGCTTTCCAGCAATCACGCCGCGCAAGTTCGAATCGGTCTTCACCGCGCCACTTCCAAGCTGGATATTCGCGCCGGGCGGATTCTGTTGATCCAAGACTTTCGCGAAGGCGAGTTTTACAGCGCGTCAGCGGTCGCCATTGGCATTGTCGGGCGAAAGAGCAAGGCTGATTATTACAACGAAACGACGGTTCGCCTTTCCGCCGAGCCGGGGCGGGGAAAACTCACGATTCTGACGGCGAGCGCGGTAAGTTACGACCCAAAACAGGACGTGGCCGCACTGGCGTTGGAACGGTTGCAAGCCGCGCAGGCGAAGAGTTTTGATGAATTGTTGCAGGACAATCAAGCTTGGTGGAACGGTTATTGGGCAAAAGGGTTTGTTCGTCTGCACAGCGCCGACGGCGTAGCCGATGAGGTTGAAAGAAATTACAGCTATTTTCTTTACCTCATGGCTTCGTGTTCGCGCGGCCAATATATGCCGCGGTTCTGTGGAATGCTCTGGGGGACCGATGGCGATTTGCGTATGTGGGGTTCACAATACTGGTGGAACAATCAAGGAACATATTTCAACGGGTTGACGCCCGCCAACCGGCCGGAGTTGGTCGCTCCGATGTTCGCCACCTACACCCGGAATTTGGAATCATTTTCGCGGGCCGCACGCCAGCAATGGGGCAACCAGGGCGTTTGGATTCCGGAAACTACCTGGTTTGATGGATTGGAAGACCTTCCCGACGACGTCGCCGCAGAAATGAGGGATTTGTATCTGGCGCGAAAACCGTGGGAGGCACGCTCCCGCGAATTCGAAGAATTCTCCAAGGACAAAAACGGACTGAACAGCCGCTGGAACTGGCGGTTTTTGAAGGACCAAAAAGGACCGTTTGCCTGGACTTCGCACGTCATGTCAACCACCGCCAAAATCTCTTATTTATATTGGCTGCACTATGCCTACTCTCTGGATCAGGATTGGCTGCGGACCAATGGTTACCCGATGATCAAAAGCACCGCGGAGTTTTACCGGAACTTTCCCAATCTCTGCCAGGCAGCGGACGGCAAATACCACCTTCGTTGCGTCAACAATCTGGAAAGCAGGTGGGGCGGATCGGATGCGCCCGAGGAATTGTCGGCGATGTATGCAATGCTGCCGATTGCCATTCGCGCGTCCGAGATCTTGGGTGTGGATATTGAACTTCGGCCGCTCTGGGGAGAAATTCTAGACAATCTAACCCCGATTCCGGCTTCCGCGATGGAACCCGGTGAATACTATGATTTATGCAATGTGGGAACAGCCAACAGAGCGTTGTTTGAAAGAGTGATGGCCGCTTACCGCGGCCAACATCCGAGCGTCAACGAGAGGACAACCGTCCATGTGCTATCGAGAACTTCGGTCGTGGCCGCCAACCTTGGTTTGGCGGAGGACGTTAAATTCTTAATCCCCGCTCAGATTCGCTCCGTCAAGGAAGACAATTGTGATTATCCCGGTTGCGGAGAATCGGGAGCGGGTGTTTTGCGCAATCGGCTCATGTTGCGCGAAGGACCGGGAGCGATTGAATGCGAACGTCTTGGCCTGGCTTCACATGCGCTCCAAAATGCTCTGCTCCAAAGCGTCCCAGCAGCGCCGGGAAAGGAGCCGGTGAATTTCATATTTCCGGCTTGGCCCAAGGAATGGGATGCTCAGTTCACCTTGGCGGCACGGGACGCATTTGTGATCAGCGCCTCCATGGAAAAAGGCCGGATCGAATTCGTGGAGATCCATTCACAAAAAGGCGGCCAATGCAGAGTCCAAAACCCGTGGCCCGACGACGAAATTACCCTCTATCGCAACGGGAAGCCAATCGGAAACATTTCGGGTCAGCTTTTGGTGTTGTCCACGGTGGCTGGCGAGACGTTAGTCATGACGCCGAAAGGAAAGCCAATGGTCGGAAAACAAGTGTTGCCCAAATGAATGGTCTGAAGACGGTATTGGCGGTGGTCGCGTGCGTAGTCAGCCCAGCCCTGGGCACGGCGGCCCCCCAGCCCCTTCCCTGGCAACGGGAAGTCTCGCTGCGTGAGGCGGCGCAATCAACGGCGTTGCAGGGCACGTTGAATCTCACCGATCCGGGCCGCTCGGCGATGAACATTAACAATTTGAAGATGCATACGGTGATCTGGGGGCCGCCAGACCGGATCACAATCAGCGTGACCAAAAACAACGTATGGGACCGCCGACTCCACGACTTTCCTGCCCCCGCCTTGCAGGAAATAACCGAAGGCGCCTTTTCCCCGGCCAACAAAGATTACGTCGGAGTGAAGGAAATTGATTCCTCGACGTTCGCGTTGGTCGACATTGCCGGGCCGGCTTCCATGGCCGAAAAGCTGGCCAAAAGATCCGATCCCTTGTCCGCCTGGCTGAGCGAGCGCCTGGACGAGAAGACGAAGACCTCCCTGGCGGCCTTCCAGGCATCCAAACCAAGCTACGCGCAGGAAAGGGCTTTTCTTACCAACCTCGTGGAATGCTTCAATGCGATCATCGCCGGGCCATCCTTTTTTGAGGATAAGCGTTTTCAAGGCGTGCGGTTGCGCCCCGACACCGATGGGCTGCGCCAGGGCCATCCGCAGGGCCGTGAGTTGAGCCGGCTCAACCGGCTGCTGCTCGAAGACGCTTACCCGCGCGAGATTTCGCGGAAGCCCGGCAATTCGTTGCGCCCCTTGGATCTGGGTTGGTTGCGCAAAGAAGGGGGCTCCTACGATCCCTACCGGTACCCGATGCGGTATGCGTTCCCTTGTCTGAAACCCGTCGGACAGATCATCCTGGGCATTGATCCCTTGGCCGGAACCAGCGCGCCCCACCTGACCCAGAGTTGCGCCAACGGAGTCACCCGTTTGCAGATCACCAACGGCAGTGCAAAGGCCAGTCTTGAATATGTGCTCGGCATGACCCAGGACACCTATGCCATCCGGGGCAACCTCACCGGCATCAGCACGCCGGTCTGGCTCCGCCTCTATCGGCACCGTGATACTTACCCATCTTGATTACATGACGGCCGATGGCAAGCGCTACACCAAACCGGAAGCCGAAGCCGACCGGGCCTTTAACGGCCCCATCGATCCTCCCACCAGCGGCAAAGATGGGCGATACTTCTGGATTCGCCAAAAAATGCCAGCCGAAAAGACCTTCCCGGAAGGCTTCGAGTATGTGCTGATGGGGGTGGTGGCCGGCCCGGGAGCCGTAAAGCTGGAAGCGGTGGAAGGTCAGACCGGCCTGGGCACTCCGCCGCCCAACCCGCTTATGCCTTGGGATTGGTTTGACGCGCCGCGACCGCCCATCGCGGAGGCGCCGGGCGCCGCGGCCACGGCGACCTTTATGCCGGGGGCCGATGGAAAGATTGAAACCTTCGTCACCATTGTCACGACGATGGATGGGCCGGACTTGATCGCCTTGGCGAAAAAGCGCCTGGTGGAAGCCGAAGCCAGCGGCTTTGAGGGCCTGGTGCAGGAAAACACCCGCTGGTGGAACGCGTTCTACGACCTGCGTGAAAACGGCCGCGTGTTTCGCGGCCTTGCCGGTACCCAGTGCACCGACAACCTTCGCAGCATCTATCAGCAGAGTTGGACGGACAGCCATGGCGGCGGCACCAAGACGGACATGCGCCAGCTTGAATGCAGCGCTTCGTACGCCCTGCCGGAGCGGGATTTCCAGGAGTTTGACAGCGCTCCGTGCTACAACGAAATCTTCCCCACCTCCTGCTTCGTCCGCAACTGGGGCGACAGCCAGGACATGTGGAAACAGCTCGTGACCTACTGGCTGCCGGGCGCACAGCAAAATGCGCGGGACAATTTCAACCTGCCCGGCATGCTGATCACCCATGGCTACCTGCCGCCGGTCAAGCCGGACAAATATGTCCATACCTGCATCGCCCTCGAACTCTGTCTGGGCACCATGGCCGAGATTCTGCGTCCCGCCTGGGATGAGTGGGATTACGGCGGCAACACCAATTTCCTGAGCCAGGAATGCTATCCGTTGATGCGCGAAATGGCTCTGTTCTATGCGGCCTACGTCAAAAAGGGCGCCGACGGCTACTACCATGTCATACCGTCCATGGAGGAGGAACGCTGGGGCATCTACCCGGAGTTCTCCCGCAACAAGGATGTGATCAGCTCGCTTTGCCTGTTTCGCTGGGGCCTGACCAAAGCGGCCGACGCAGCGGAATTGCTGGGGGTGGACGCCGACTTGCGCCAGCAATGGCGTGAATTGGCCGCCCGCATGGCGCCCAACCCCACTTGGCAAAGACCTGAGGGCGTCATCTTCGCCGGTATGCCCGGGGTGGAGCCGCGGCACCTTCCCCGCGACCATTTCGGCGATGCTGCCGCGTATCCCACGCTGCTCGCCGATGAGATCAACCTGGACTCTCCGAAGGAACAGCGGGACATGATGATTCGCACGGTGCAGGTCTTGCCTTCTGGGACGACGACCGCCACCTTGTTGCTTCTGGGCGTGCCCCCGGTACCCGAGGGCAGCCGGCGCGGCCGGAGCAGCGACGATGCGGAAATGCTGCTCAACAGCCGCAGCGGACGGATCCATCTGTTCCCAGCAGTGGCCCCTTCCGCCGAAGTGGCCTTCCGCAACTTCCAGGCGCGCGGCGGCTTTGTGGTTTCCGCCTGCAAAGACGCACAGCGCGTTTACTACGTGGAAATCGAGGCGCGGCGAGACCTACCGTGCCAATTGATGAATCCTTGGCCGGGCCAGCCTGTCGTAATCCATGAAGTCGGTCAGACCGAACCAGTGTCCGTGCAACTCGACCAGCGCAACGGCGAATGCCTGATCTTCGCAGCCGTCGCAAATCATAAATATCAAGTTGAGCCCAAATAACCACCGCATACGAATGACACGCAGCCACAAGCCATTATCATCCGATACTATGTTATCCCCGACCATATCGGCGCAGCCAGCAATCTATAAAGGCATGCGCTCCCTCCTCAGTCTCTTTGCCACTGGCCTGGCAGTAGTCGCTTTGTGCCGCCCTGTACCTGCGCGGGCCGCGGTGGATACATCGCCAACGCCTCCCGCCGATGCGGCCCAACCGGTTTTTGACAAGAATAGCCCCTACTATTTTGACGGAACCATTTCCCGCCAGACGCTGGAGAACTATCTGGATCGGTCAGTGACCATGGGGTACTTCCTGGTGCCCGGCAAACCCGAGGGCTATGAGTTTCTCTACAAAGACGACGACCTCCGCCTCATCCGAAACATCGGAGCCAAGTTCATTGGCCGTTCCATATACCGGTGGGGGGAGGAGAGCCGCTTAAATGATCCCGCATTTTTGGCCTATGCCAAGAATACGGTGGATACAGTTCATGCGTTTGATCCGGAGGTGGTCTTCCAGGGATGCCTCTTTGAGCAGGTTAGCGCTGACGTCAATAACTTGAAGATTCCCGCCTGGGTATTTACTGACTTTGGCCTGCCCGTGGAGGACCGGACGTTTTCCTGTGATGCGATAATCGAAAGGCAGGGCCGAGGCTCTAACCGTCCCGGAGGAAGGGGCGGGGTTCCGATTATCAATAATCTCGAAACCCGCCTTTGGTTCTACTATCTGGCGGTCTCGTACATCAATGTTGGATGTGAAGCCTTCCACCTGGGGCAGGTGGGACTCATCGGCGCGGAGGATCGGGATCTGACAATATATTCGGCGTTCCTGGCAAAAGTGCGGGCTTATGCAATGACACACGCGCGCCGCCATCTGGTCCTGATGGATGGGCATGTCCCTAGCGGTGGCATGGTAAGGGATGGTGTCAGTCTCTTGGACTTTAACTCGTTTCCTTTGCGTATCGAAGCGGTCCTGGAGAAGCCATACGAGGCCGTTCTGGAGGTGAACCACCTCGATGCTCTCTTCAAGCGGAGCAAGGGTTGTACTTCCCCGAGCGGCTGGCATTGCGAGAGTTTGCCGTATTTGGTTGAGTTCGACAACTTTGGCCGGGCCCGGACTCCAAATGTTGCCGACAACAGGACCATTTTTGTCTGGGGGTGGGATGAAATATCATGGTTCGCCCTCCAACCGGAAGCATACAGAAACCAGTGGCTCGTGTATGCTTACAACTGGATTAAGCAAACCGACCCGAACGGGCACCTCCAAATGCCAGTGACCCGGATGATCTCCTGTCCCAACGAAACGCTCCGGACCTACTTTGCCAACACCAGGAGCCTGGCCTGTCCAGTCGGTTACTCTCAGGAAGAGACGATCAAAAAGATCTGGAATCATGAGCTAAAGCCAGCCGTTCAAGCGGCCGGCGCCAATTCCGTTCACTACGTGTTCGTGCCGCAAGATTATGGAATGCCCATGAACAACGTCGCGGACGTGGCGGTCGATTCCAAGAACAACGTCTTCACTATTGTGCGGGGCGAGACACCCATTCTCGTCTTCAATTCCGAGGGCAAGTTCCTCTACGGCTGGGGCAAAGGGATGATTGCCGGACCGCACGGTATTTATATTGATTCACATGACAATGTCTTCTGTGTTGACACAAAGGACCACGTCGTCTCGAAATTCACCACTGACGGCAAACTGCTGATGACGCTGGGCGTGAAAGGTGTGCCCTCCGATTCAGGCAGCGTGAAAGGCAATTTCAAGACCGTCAAGCGAGGGGCGGCTCCCTTCAACGTTCCCACAAAAGTCGCGACTTCCAGGTCCGGTGACATCTTTATCTCCGACGGTTACGGCAACGCCCGGGTCCATCGTTTTTCAGCCGATGGCAAGCTGATCAAATCCTGGGGCGAGCCGGGAACCGGCCCGGGCCAGTTCAATCTGCCTCACGGCATAGCCGTTGATGACAGCGACAACGTCTATGTGGCGGACCGCGAAAATGAGCGCATCCAGGTGTTCGATGTCGAGGGCAACCTCAAATCGATATGGACCAACATCTATCGGCCGTCCGCCATCTGCGTCCATCAGGGCAAGGTTTATGTGACCGAACTCGGCCACAGGACGTACGCGGACAACGTCCTGTTCACTCCGGACGGCAAGGGACCTTGGTCGCGAGTCCGTGTTTTTGACCCTGCGGGGGTTGAACAGGCGAACTTCGGCGGACCTGAAGGCTGGAAACCCGGCAATTTCTTCGCGCCGCACGGTATATGCGTTGATAAGGATGGGGCGATTTACGTCGCCGAGGTGATCTGGCCCGCCAACGAAAGCGCGCCGCCCAAAGATTTGCATACCGCTCTTCAAAAATTCAGGCCGGTAGATTGATGAGCGACATCACTTGCCGTCTCAGCCGTATCTAGCCGAAACCGCACACCTGAATCCCGAGCTCGCAACCGTCAATTGACGCCGCTAAACATGCAGAATGGCTGCGGGGTTGCCTTGATCTACGGATTACGGAGGTGAGTGCATCCGTTACGCCGCCAGCCATTCCTGGAGGACTTTCAAGTCCTTCTTCATCCTGACGATCATCGGTTTGCCCTCGCCGTGATCGTATTCATGGTGCTGACAAATGGGGCCGGTGAAACTCGTGGTCTTGAGCCACTTAAAGAACGCCGGGTCCACCATGCCCTCCCCCAGCGGGACCCACCGTTCCTGCCAGCCGTTGTCCGAACGCTGCCAGAGGAAATCCTTTACCAGGACAGCGGTGAAGTGGCTTTGAGTGAGACGTGCCCCAATCGGATGGGATAAACCGCCTTCGATGGTCGCGTGGCCAATGTCGAAGCAAACGCCCATGTGCCGAGGGTCCAGGTCTTTCATCATGGTCCAAAGATCCCATACGGGCGCCCCCACCTGGTCCCTGCCGGAGTGGTTTTGGAAGCCGGCTTGGAGTCCCAGTTCCGCGTTAAGCGCCGCCAGGTCACGCAATCGCGCGCCGATCTCCGTGACCTGGTCGGGAATGGACCTTGCCAGATCGTATTTCAGGAAGCCAAGACGGTATCGGCGGATGCCCAGTTTGGCGGCGGTGCGCAGGAGTTGTTCCGTGTGGGGCTGCGAGACACTCGTAATGGCGGTGGCCATCAGTGCCAATTCCTTGCCTCGCTTTTTCAGGGCTTCGACGAGTTTGGGCAATTCGTACGGCGCGCGCTCCGGCTCGATTTGGCCTTCTCCTTTCGGTCGCACGGGACATTCAATGCCGTCCCAGCCAATCTCGGCCACAACATCGGCCGTGTCCTCGAAGTTCAGTTGCTGGAACGGCTTGGTGAAGCCGATGATTTTGAAGCGATCCGCCGCCGCGTCCCGAGCGAAGACCCGAAACGGCGTGGTGATCAGCGCTGCGGCGGCCGTCGTCGTGCTGGCGGCGAAATCTCGGCGGGTGAGGGAAGCGGATGATTTCATAATAGCTTACGGAGAACCAGGTTGGAATCATCTCAGGCGATTTGCGGCACCACAAAGGGTCTGCGATAGGCACGCTTGAGAAGCGAGTTGGCCTCGGCGGCGAATTCTCCGATGAAGCGCTCCTGTTTGGTGTCGAAGGTCAGCCACGGCCCGAGGATTTCCTTCGCGGCGAAATCTATTTCGTTCGCGCGCAGATGCTCACGGTAACGCGCGACGGCGTCCGACAGCACCGGATTCGCCTTCGTCCGCTCCAGGGCGGTGTCCGGCGGCGCGGTCTGGCCAAGGCGATGCGAGATGCTGATCTGGTGGCAACAGGCGGCGGAAAGATGCCCTTCAAGCACGTCGGCGCGCAAAGCGCCAGCCTTCCGGCTGCGCGTCACCTCCACGAAGTTGGCCAGGTGCCCGGTGTCCATGTCGCCCCAGGTAGTGGGACCGAACTTCTTGATTTCTTTCCCCCGGTTGTCGAAGGCCGCGCCGCTAAGGTGGGCGCCCGCGAAGTAACCGCCTTCGCACTGGAGCACTACGCCCACCTTGGTGTTCTGAAACGAGTCCATTGCTTCCGAGCCCTTCTTCTCCGGCAAGCCACGGATTTCGCAGTAAATGGGAGCCGGCTGGTAGTCCAAAATGGCGACCTGGGTGTTGGGTGTTTCTCCATCGTCATCGAAGTTGAAACGACCGCCAACGCTCATCACGCGCGGGGCAGGCGCATCCAACTTCATCACCCAGCGGCACATATCAATGTAGTGAACGCCATTGTTGCCCATCTCACCGGACCCGGTGGACCAGACCCAGTGCCAATCATAGTGCAACTGTTTGCGTCTCAGCGGATGCTTCTCGGTGGGGCCGCACCATAGGTCGTAATCCACTTCGCTGGGGATCGGCGTTGGCTCCGCGACCTTGCCAATGCTGGATCGTTGCCGGCAAACGATGACCCGCGCAAAGCGGATGGGGCCGAGCTCTCCGCGCTGGACCCATTGGAACGCTTCCCGCAATACGGAACTGGACCGGGCTTGCGTCCCGGCTTGGACAATGCGGCCGCCCTTCCGCGCGGCCGCCAGCATCTGCCGGCCTTCCCAGATGTTGTGCGACATCGGTTTCTCCACATAAACATCCTTGCCCGCCTGGCAGGCCCAGACGGTGGCCAGCGCATGCCAGTGGTTGGGCGTGGCCACGACCACGGCGTCCACGGACTTGTCGTCAAACACCCGGCGCAGGTCTCCATAAACCACGACCGGCTGCCCCTGGTCCTTCAACTGGCCGGCCTGACGCGCCAGGATGCCCTGGTCCACGTCGCACAAGGCGACGATGCGCACGCCCTGGACATTCCCCAGCGCATTGATGAGTTGGCGCCCTCGGCCGCCCACGCCTCCGACCGCTTCCTTGGAACCGACGCCCACAACGGCAATGCGCACGTGATCGTTGACCCCGGATGGATTCGACCCGGTCGAGGCCGCCAGGCCAAGCCTCGGCAGACCGAGCGCCAGTGCGCCCGTGCCCGCAGACTTCAGGAACGCTCTCCGTGCGATCCGCTTCACGGGATGGTATTGCTGGTCTTTCATTGGTTTTCTCCCAAGTTGCCGCTGGTTCTTATGTGTTTTCTGAATAAGCGTTCAATCAGGACGCCGGTCGCGGGCGGCGGCGGCGGGACGATTTGCCAGCCGTCGGTGCCAAGTCGGATGTCGCGTTCGACAAAACTCCAGACACAGCCGGTAGGCGTAAGAAAACCCGACCGTTCACGCAAGCCAAAACCGCTACGCCGCTACACCGAAAACCTTTTGATGACTACTTCCCAATCTGCATCAGTAGCCACGCGGACAGGATCAGCAGGCCGACCGCGGCCCAGGCCAGGAGAAAGCCAAACAGATCTTCACGGTAGCGACGGAAGAAGCCGCGCCAGCGCGCGGCGGTGAACCAGGCGCCGACATCGAGCAGAAACAGCTCCTGGCCGCGGTCGGCGGCCAGCGGTTTGAATTGGCTGTTGGGCAGGTTTTCCCGATCGGTCGAGCGCCGCATCCGGTCGAAGAATGTCTCCAGCCGCACGCTGTCCTCGGGTTGGGTCAGCAGGCTGACAATGACCAGGGTTGAGAAGCTCAACAGCATGGCGAATCCGAACGGCCCCGGCAGCCACTTATAGACGAGCATCACTTGGCCGGTTTGGAGATGGGCCCACCAATTACCAGAGGCGAAGAGGCGCGCGAAGGCGAGGGAAAGAGCGACTGGCCGGGCGGCGGTGCCCGGCGCGCAGGTGGTGAGGTAAAGCGCCGCATAGTAGCTCAGGAACGCAACGAGGGTGGCTGCGCCGGCGCCGAAGCGATTGGCACGCCGCCAAAGGATGCCCCCGAGGAACATCACGCCAAAGAGGGCGGCAAGGGTTTCCATGAAGAGGAAGGCCTGCAGGACGTTCCCGACCATCAGCGCGAAGAGGATGGCCGCGGTGGTCAGGACCAGCCCGCTGAGCCGGCCGACCCAGAGCAACTGCCGGTCGTTGGCGGAAGGGTTGCCGTAGCTGAGCCAGATGTTGCGGGTGAAAAGCGCGCCGCTGTTCACCATCAGGTTCGAGCAGGCGGACATGTTGGCGGCCAACACACACGCGACCATCAACCCCACCCACCCGGGCCCGAGCAACTCGCGGCTGGCGTAACCGAAGGCATGCTCGGCGTCGGGCAACTTCACGCCGCGCTGGAAGACCAGCGTGGCGGCGATGAGGCCGGTGAGGGCCCAGCCGATGGTGCAGACACGTTTGGTCATCGAGCCGTAGGTCTGGCCGATGCGGCCGGCGCGCTCCGTCGAGCCAGTGGCGCACATCGAGAGCATGTGCGGCTGGGCGGTGATACCGACAAACCCGTTAAGGGCGAGCATGGCGATGGTGAAGGCGTTCATGCCACTGACGCTGCTGTAGAGGTCAAAGAAATCTGCCGGCAAGGCCTTGCGCATGCCTGCAAATCCGCCCACCTCGCGCAAGCCGAGCGGGATGAGCATGAACGACAGGATGATGATGAGAAAACTTTGGACAACGTCCGTGTAAGCCGAGGCGACCAGTCCGCCGAAGAAACTGTAGAGGAGAAAGGCCACGGTCATGACCAGGACCACGCCGTTGGCGGAGATCATCTGCCCCCCAGTGGCGACGGAGATGACCTTGCCGGCACCCTTGAGCATGACGCCCTGGCTGAGGACGAACGAGGCGATTCCGAAGAGGGTGTAAGCGAAGGCGAGTTTGCGGCCATAGCGGTCCTCGACGATCTCCGCGACGGTCGTGCGCTCGCTGCGGCGATACCACGGGGCCATCAGCCAGTAAAGGGGCGTGATGAGCATGTTCTTCCACTGAAACCAGATGCTGGCGAAGCCCTTGTCGAAGGTCGCGCCCGCCTGCGCCACCGGTTGTTCCGCATGGGTGCCCGTGCCGAAGGCCTGGCCGACCATCACCCACCACGGCAGTTTTCGTTCGCCGAGAAAGTAGCCCCCGCTGGTGCGGGTCTTGCGCGACAGCCACAAACCGAACGAGGTGATGCCGATAAAATAGCCGGCCAGCACCGCCCAATCCAACGCCCCGAAACTGGTTGCGCCACTCACGCGTCGAACACCTTGAGGTTGCTGAGCCTGCAGTCAGCGGCATTCCAATCCGCGGTGACCCGGCCGGCCGCTGGCAGCCCGAGATACCTCGCCGGCTGGGTGGAGGCCATCGGCAGGATTTCTTCCAGCGTCAAACCGGTGAATCTTGCGGCGTTCGCCACACAGAGGTCCAAACTTGCCGATGATCCTGCCAGCCACGGTGTGCCAGGTTGGAAAACCCGTCCGTCTTCACTCAACACCACAGGCTCTCCATTTAATTCATAGGTGCCTGGGACACACCCGGCGACTGTCACCGCATCGCTCACCAACAAAGTGCGCTCCGGCGTTTTTGCGCGCACCATTGCCTTGACCGTCGCCGGCGGCAGGTGATGCCCATCCACAATGAACGAGGCCACCAAATCATCCGCCGCCAGTTGTTCCCAGATCACGTTGGGGTGTCTGGGCAACTGATTGGCGCAACCATTGCCCAAGTGGGTGGAAAGCGTTGCCCCCGCCTTGACCGCATCGCGAATCTGCTCGGGGGAAGCTGCCGTGTGTCCGATGGCCGCGCGAATACCCAAGCCCACCAGATGCTCGATTAACTCAAGGGCTCCGCGCGCCTCAGGCGCCAGGGTCACCAGTTTGATCTGCCCGGCGGCTGCTTCCTGGCGTCGCCGAAAGTCGTCAACCGATGCGGCCACCACGCATTCGCGCGGATGTGCCCCGCGCGCGCCATCTTCGGGAGAGATATACGGCCCCTCCATATGAAGGCCGACCATCGCGGGATGCGGCGTCTGGATTAATGTCTTGGCACACTTGGCAAAGCGTTCAAAAGAGGACGTGCCGAGCGTCGGCAGAAAACGCGTCACCCCCTTCGAGCGCAATTGCTCAATCGCGCGATACACCTCTTCTGGCGTGGTCAGAGGGCTATTGAAGTCCACGCCGCCGAAGCCGTTGACCTGAAGATCAAAAAACCCGGGAAACTCAATTTGCATAAGTTGGGTCCGATGGCCTTAATCCCTGCAGTCCAAGTACTCAAGTTCCACAACCGCAGGCGAGCGCGATGCCCCGGGGCCGCCCTTCCGGCTCGCTGGGAGGTCGTTTCTCGCGGTTGGCTTGTAACTTAGTTGGCATATTCCAGTGCGATCCAGCTTGGGATTCCTTCCCTGCCGGCGACGTTGCGAGGCCTTACGCGCATTTGGTTTTTGCCGGGGTGCAGCGTCCAAGTGAAACCTGAGGCAACGCTCTTTTTCTCCCCGGCGTCGATCTCGACCAGGAAGGTCTGAAAGCTGGGCGTCTCGGTATCCAGATGAACCCGAAAGATGCCAGGCGCCTTGGCCGGCTCCAGTACATAGTGCGCCTGGTTGAGAGTCCACTCGAAATCTCCTCGCTTGGTCACGCGGTGCCCGAACAACAAGCCGGCCGGCGCCTCGGCATCGGTCCACACATAGTGTCCGGTCCAAGACCATTCGTCCGTCCCTTGGCTGAGCGGCAGCGGGGATTTCTCCTGGAGGAAGTTGCTGCGTGGAATCATCCTCAGTTCGAGGTACCAGTTCAGGGGCTTGGGCCCAGTCAGGCCGTTCCAAGTGAATTGTTTGTTCCTGGTCCGCTCGGCGGCGACGACCCGCACGGGCTCGACAGGTTCTCCCCGCAAGGTTGGCAACTGGCGCTGGCGCAGTTCCCAAATGGAGAGAGGAACGCCCGTTTTTTCAGCGACGATGTACCAGGCCAACGCCCCATCCACATAGACCCACTTTTTCCATTCGTTGGACCAGAGTTCGACGATTTCGTGACCCCCACCCCCGACTCGTTCATACGAAGCTCCCGGGCTGATGGAAACGGCGCGGCCCGCAAACCCGAAGCTCTCGCAGGCCTGCAAGAACACCAGGTTAAATTGGAGGCAGAAACCGCCGGTGGGCTTGCCGTCCTTGAAAGGTTTCAGGATCTCGACTGCATCCCAGGGCGGATAGCATTCACTGATGTGGTTGGGCCAATCCCAGTAATTGTTGGCCCATTGCGCCAGGCGCAACATCAGCTCGAGCTCGTTTTGCGCGCCTTGCACCACCTCATCCAGCTTGTACTCTTTGCGCAACTGCTTGAGGCGAGGATGGTCCAGGGGCTCGTACTCGAACGGAATGGAAGTGCGGACAATCTCCTCGTTGTGCTCCTCCAGGACGCGGAGCCGAGCCGTCCAGTCCTCCGGGCACGTGGGCTTGGCTTCTACGCGGACACCCCGCAACCGCGGGCTCTGCAGCGGATCGCGCGAGGAGAGTTCCACGGCCACCTGCACATACCGCCCGCGTGGGCTCTGAAGGACTCCCCCTGTTTCGCCCAACTTTTGCCAATCCGACCAATGCCTCGCGATGGGAACATAGGTGTCGCCGGTTCGGGCGCGAACCAGGATGCCGCCCGCCGGTCCGGTTTCTCCCTCCACGGCGATCTCGATCGGACCCGTTTGGGTGATAGGCGCCCCCACCGCTTTCCCCTCCAGATTGTCCGCGTCAAGCACCGGCAGCGTGAGTGACCCCTGGGCGCGATAATGGTCCAGAAACACCCGCACCCCGTACTCCCCCGCGAGCTTGCCCTCCGGCCCCAGGTGGCCGTAGTCCCAGGTCTTGCCCGCATCGGTGCTCTTGGCGCTGCGGCCAGGAGGCCGCAGCCGAGTTCGGGACCCGAGGGGGAACTCGTCGCCCCTTGCGATCGTCACCCGGCCCGAGGTTCGCAGGACAATCTCATTGCGGCCTGCCTGGAGCAGCTTGGGGTCAAAGGCGTACCGTTGATGGAGTGGCCTTCCGCTCTGATTTGTCCCGAGGTTCAGGGTGATCCCATTAATAAGGGCCTCAACGGGCGCGTCCGACAGCACCACCAGATGCGCGGCCCGCGCCTGAGGATTCGGAATGAGCAGCTCCTTTTTGATCCAAGTCTGGGGCGTCACCGTCTCCCGATTCTCGGGCTTTTGGTAGGAATGGCCGGACGCGGGGCCGTCATCCTCGAAAAGTTCTCCGACAGCCAGTTCGATTTCCCCCCGTCCTTCGGACAGCCTCAGATCGTGGGTGATGGATTGTTTGAAAACCCTGGGCGCCTCAAGCCGCAAGACCGATGCGCCGGCCGGCGGCTCAAATTGAATTCCGAACACCCCCAGCAAGAGGATCCTGAGCAGTCGGTTCGTCATGGCCTCCAGTATAACGCCTCCAGTTCAACCAGTTCAACAGTTGAGATCGCCATTCTGAATTCCGAATTTGAGGAGGTGACAAAACGGGAAGCAAGCGGCAGACTGGCCCGGTAGCCTATGCGGGCGGTGACCGAGATCATCAACAGCGCGCGGGTTCGCCACCGGTTCGTCGGTGCGAAACCCGGCCCCGCCCCCGCCCCGGTGCTGTGAGATCCGACGCTGATGTGAAGCCATGAAACCTCTCGAATCTCTCGACGTCGTGATCATCGGCGGCGGCATGATCACGCACGACCTGATCCTGCCGTCGATTTATCATCTGCAACGGCTCGGACGTGTTGGCCAACTCATCGTCTGCGCACTCAACAGCGCCCCGTTGCAGGCGCTGAAAAACAGCGCCGAGCTGCGGCAGGCTTTCCCGGGACAGGATTTCGAAGCGTTGCCGGCGGTGAGCGAGAAGCCGGATCAGAAGTTCCCGAGGCTCTACCGGGAAGCACTGGCCCGGCTGAGACCCCGGCAGGCCGTGATCGTTGCGGTGCCCGACCAACACCACTACGAGGTGATCCAGGAAGCGCTGCGCCACGACCAACACGTATTGTGCGTGAAGCCCCTCGTGTTGACCTACGACCACGCACGCGAGGTCGAACGGTTGGCCCGCGACCGGGGACTGTTCGTCGGAGTCGAGTACCATAAACGCTTGGATCGCCGTTCGCTGATGGCCCGGCGCCAGTATGCGCTGGGACAGTTCGGCGAGTTCGTCCTGGGCGAGGCGAAGTTGATCGAGCCTTATTACTACCGGCACTCGAACTTCCAGAACTGGTTCACTTGCGACCAGACGGACCCGTTCGTTTATGTGGGCTGTCATTACGTGGACCTGGTGTATTTCATCACCGGGCTCAAGCCCGTGGCGCTTTCCGTCTCGGGCGTGAGGGGGCGTTTCCCGAATGGCAACGAGGGCTTTCTGTGGTCCAACGGCCGGGTGCGCTATGAGAACGGCGCGCTCCTGTCGGTCACCGACGGCTTGGGGTATCCCGATGATGCGGCGGGCAGCAACGACCAGGGCCTGCTCCTGTACTGCGAAGGCGCGAACGCCAGCGGCATGATCGAACACCGCGACAGCGACCGCGGCGTGCGCCACTGTTACCTCGATGGCATCGGCTGCGGGGGGTCCAAATACAACTACGTCAGCCCGGATTTTTACCGGCTGGTGCCTTGGGAAGGACCGGGGTACAAGCCCGTGGGCTACGGCTACGATTCCATCGCCGCTCACCTCGAGGCCATGACCCGGATCGAACGCCTGGCCGCCGGGCTCGCCGATGGACCAGGCCTCGAGCGACGCCGGGAACTGATTGCCGAGATCGACCGCCAGGGTCTTCTGGCGACGCCCGCCAATAGCTTCGTCAACGAACTCGTGGTGGAGGCCGCGCGGCTCTCCATCCTTAACGACGGCGCCTGGGTGGACATCCGTTACGAAGCAACGCCGCCCGTGGCGTTGCGGCCGGTCCGTCAAGCCTAGGCCAAACCGGTTCCTGTCATGAGCAAAGAATTCAGCACCGTCCCCCGTGAAGTGCCGCGGGTCGAAACGAAGTATCGCCGCATCGCCACGCCGTTGCCGCACCCGGACTCGCTCCCGACGCTGGCGACGCTGCGACGCTTCGAGCCGCAGTCCATGCGCGGCCAACTGCCGATCGTGTGGGACCGCGCGGAGGACATTTTCGTCTATGACCGGTACGGCAACCGCTGGCTCGACTGGTCCAGCGGCGTGCTGGTGACCAACGCGGGGCACGGCGCGCCGGAAATCCGGCAAGCCATCATCGCCCAGGTGAACCGCGGCCTGCTGCATAATTACTGTTTCCCCAGCGAGGAACGCGCCCGGCTCGTCGAGCAGCTCGCGGCGCTCGCGCCGGAACCGCTTCAGAAGGTGTTCCTGCTCACCACCGGTTCGGAGGCGACCGAATGCGCCATCAAGCTGGCGCGAGCTCACGGCCTCCGGACCGGCGGACGCCGGAAGATCGGCATCGTCGGCTTCGAGCGCGCCTTCCACGGCCGCACGCTCGGAGCGCAACAAGCCGGGGGCATGGCCGGACAGAAGGCGTGGATTGTCAATGAGGACCCGGCGATCCTCAACGTGCCGTTCCCGGACGGCTATTGGCAACCCGACACCCGATTCGATACGTTCCTCACCGCCCTCGAGCAACGCGGGTTCGCGCCGGAGGGGATCGCCGGCGTCATGATGGAGACCTATCAGGGCGTCGGCCCGGACTTCGCGCCGCTGGAGTATGTACGCCGGCTCGCCGCTTGGTGCCAGGAACACCGGGTGGTTCTCGTGTTCGACGAAGTGCAGGCCGGGTTTGGTCGCACGGGGAAGTTCTGGGGCTTCGAGCACTACGGCGTGACGCCGGACCTGATCTGTTGCGGGAAAGGCATCACCAGTTCCCTCCCGCTCTCCGCCGTCATCGGGCGCGCGGAGATCATGGACCAGTTTCCCCCCGGCTCGATGACGAGCACGCACACCGGCAACCCGGTGTGCTGCGCGGCCGCACTGGGGAACCTTCAGAAAATCCTGCGGGAGGATCTCACCGGGAATGCGGCTGCTCTCGGACCGGTGCTGCTCGCCGGTTTGCAGCGCATCCAATCCGAACATCCGGACGTGGTCGGGCACGTCACGGCGCGCGGGTTGGTCGGGGGATTGCAGACCGTACGACCCGGGGTGAAGGAACCCTGGCACGAGCTCGCTCACGGCATCATCGAGAGATGCTTCCACAAGGGCCTGCTGATGTTTGCGCCGGTGGGCGCCTGGGGACAGACCGTGAAGATCGCGCCGCCGCTCACCACACCCCGCGACGCGCTCGAGGAGGGATTGCAGGTTCTCGAGGAAGCAACCAATGAGGCGGTGGCGGCCCTGTGCTCGGCATGAAATCCTGTCCGGATAAGGTCGCGATCCCTTTTAAAATTGAGAATGGACGGGCTATAGACCTACCGATCTTCTGCAGCCGGGACGAGCGCCTCGCCTGGTAAAGTGACTTGCCCGTGCTGCCGTTTGCGGAGTAGGGTCGGAGCATGAAATGCGCCTCGATCACCACCGGGCGGGTCGCGCTTCCGTCCTTCGGACTGGCTCGCACGTGCCCGGACATTCCGACCGAGCTGTACCGGACGCGTTTGGCCCGGATCGTGGAGCGCTTGCGCGCCGAAAGACAGGATGCGCTCGTCGTCTATGCCGACCGGGAGCATTGTGCGAACGTGGCTTATCTGACCGGTTTTGATCCCCGCTTTGAAGAAGCGCTGTTGCTGCTGTCGTCCGAGGGTCGCCGCAAGCTTTTGGTCGGCAATGAGTGCCTTGGATACCTGCCTGACACCCAGGCGCTCGGATTGGAGGTCGAACTGTTCCAGGAGTTCAGTCTCATGGGCCAGCCGCGGAACACATCGCGACCGTTGAGGGAGATCTTCCGAGGCTTCGGCCTGGACCACGCTCAATGTATCGGGTGTGTCGGCTGGAAGTATTTTGACGAGCATCTGCTTCCGGGAGGCCCGCAGGCGCTCGATGTGCCGGCCTATCTTGCCGACCTCCTGCGCGAACTGGCGGGCGATCCCAAGCGCGTCGTGAACGCCGCCGGGCTTTTCATGGACGTTCGCGACGGCCTGCGCGTCTTCAATGAGCCGGCCCAGATCGCGCAGTTTGAATACGCTGCCAGTGTGACTTCGGAAGGTGTCCTGAGTCTTTTACGCCACCTTCGTCCGGGTCTGGCCGAGTGCGAATTGGAGAAGTACCTGGATACGCGCGGCCTGCCGCTGAGTTGTCACCGCATGATCAGCTTCGGGAACAAAGCCAGGCGTGGCCTGTCCAGCCCCTCGGCCCAACGGGCCAAGCGAGGCGATCCCTATACCGTCGGCTTTGGCGTCCAAGGAGCGCTGAACTGTCGCGCGGGCATGATGGCGGCCGGCCCGGGCGACCTGACGGGCGCCCTGCGCGAGTTCTACTTGCCCTTGGCGACGAATTATTTCCAGGTGGTGGCCACCTGGTATGAGAACGTTCGGGTCGGTGCGAGCGCCGGCGCCGTGGTGCGTGCGGTCGAAAAGGCGCGCGACCGCGAACTTTACCGCTTCGCGGTCAATCCAGGCCATTACTTGCACCTGGACGAATGGCTCCATTCGCCCTTCTCCGTTGGGAGCCGCGTCACGTTACGCTCGGGCATGGCGCTGCAGATGGACATCATCCCGGTGTCGCTTGGCCCCTTTTGCTGTAGCAATGCCGAAGACGGCGTTGTCCTGGGCGACGCGCGATTGCGGACGCAACTGGCTCAAGGCTTCCCGGATTTATGGAAGCGCGTGCAGGCGCGCCGCGCGTTCATGCGGGACGTCCTGGGGATCAACCTCGACGATTCCGTCCTCCCGCTCAGCAACACCGCCGGCTGGCTCCCGCTCTGGGCCCTGGACCTGGACAAGGCCCTCATCCTCAATTGAACACGCCGCCGCCGTGCGGAATGCCCGAGCCAAGGCTGACTACGGTCGCAAGTGCTCGATTACGAAATCAACCAGGTCCTGGTTCTTGAAAAAACCGTCAGAGAGGTTGTGGCCCTGGCCAGGAACAATCAGCAGACGGGCATCCCCTCCGAGTTCCTGGACGCGCCGAATCAGCACCGAAGAATTGGCCTCCAGCGGAACGGCCTCGTCGTGGTCACCGTGAATGTGGAGGATGGGGACTTTTGCTTTAGCCAAGGACTGAAGTTGGTCTATGGGATTATACTTGCTAAGATCCGACCGAAGTTGCGCCTCCTCCAACCCGTATGCGGTGCTTGCTTTCGCCAAACCTGGATAGCTGAGCAGGTCGCAAACGGGATAAATGCCAGCGATACACTTCACCCGCTGTGGATTTTGGCACGCCCAGTTGTAGAGCATAAGTCCGCCTCGGCTTCTGGGCAGGAGACACGGTTGGGGTGAAAGGCCAAATTCTCGGCACACATAATCATAAAAACTCCCGTAGATGCGAACCCCAGCCGGGCTGCCGTAGGATTCTCCGACGTCAATCCCGGCAATGGCAATCCCGCGATTGAGAAACGCGGTGAACATCCAGGCGCAGTATATGTCGGGGAATTTTGGCAGCAGGGTCGGGGAGGTCCAAATCCACGGAGTCGGCTTTGGCGTTGCGTTCAAAGGCTGGATGATGAATCCCGGGCAACCTTCTACGGTGAGAACGCAAATCGAACACTCTTTAAGCTGACTGCTCAGCCGAAAGAAGCCATGATCATTTGTCTGCTGGTCAGTGGGGGAGCTCAAGACAGCCGGCTCCTTCACCAAGCCACTCGCCTTTACGATGTGTTTCAGCACAAATGGCTCAGCCAGGCCGTAGGGCACGGTCGAGTAACGATCACCGGGGGGCGGGCCTGGGTTCGGGGCCTGTTGGAAATTGATGGGCCTGGCTGCCCCGAGCGGAGGATTGCCGTGGTGAGGGCCGAGCGTGTTCTTGAGCGTGCCGATGACCGTCACTTCGACGTCGTTTTCGCCGGGTTGAATCCATTTTGTCACGTCGTATTCCCACGGCGGGGCGTCGATGTATCCGAGGGTCCTTCCTCGGACGCTGACCTTGGCCACGCTGCCGTACCAGCCGCGCAGAGCCACTGCATAACGGCCCGTCTTTTGGCCGACCCGGAAACGCTCACGATAAGCCACCCCGCCGCCATAAAAGGGATGGCCTTGTGAATTCCAATCGGCCCCGAGTTTCAAGGGTTGGTCCGGGACGATGACGAAGCCGTGCTCGGCAGGTTTCAGGGCGAAATCGCCCAGGATGTATGCCGGCTCCAGTTCATGGTTCATGGTAAAGGGCGAGGCCTTGATCGTGACGACATTTTCGCCGGTGCGCGCCACCGACGCCAATGGGATTTTGCCGAAGGCCTTGTCGAGCCACCAGGCCTTTGGGGCGGATGTGATGGCCTGGCCGTTGCAGGTGATCGTGTAGAGGTCGGGGCGCTCGATGACGATGGCCAGGTTGGCCGGCGGGTCTCCCTCGAGTTGGAAGCGGTAGCTGGCCTCGAAACCGCTGCCGGGGGCGAACTTCCTGGAAATCAACTCGTCTTTGAACTGCACTGCGCTGTCCCAGGGATCACGTTCGAGGCCGTTCTTCTGCCAGGCAAACTGGTTGGCCTGGTAAAAGTAGAGGCCCTGGCGGGTTTCCCCGCCGGCGGTGACCGCGACGTAATCCAGCGTGAGGACATTCGGCGCGAGGCGCCGGACTTCAGGAGCTTGGCCGGCTTGGATGACTGCAACTGTTTCTGCCGCGGGTTGGCTGGAGAGGATCGGTTTGCGGGACAGGAACAGGAGGAGGCTGCCGGAGGGGGGCAGGTTGAAGCGGGTCTGGATGCCCTGGCCCTGGGCCGCAAAGGCCTGCGCTTCGGTCTGGCCGGTGTAAAGGTTCCAGGCCTCGACGCCTTTGAGGTCGGATTGGATCGTGCCCGTCGAGGGCGCTTGAATGCTGGTATTGACCAGGAACAGGAGTTCGCCGTCATCGAGGCGTCGTCGTTGGTGAAAGAGGATGCCGCCGTCGGCCTCATCGCGGGTGACGACCAGACCGGTTGGGCGAAGCTGTTTTGGCAGGGCAGCGGTCTGGACCTTCTTCCAGTGGTCTGAGCCGGCCAGGGCCGCGCCCGCCGGCGAGAGGCCGCCATCGATCCTCGTTGGCGGCTCTCCGCAGCTCAACACGGTTCCGCCTGTTTTCTCGAAGGCGGCCAGCAACTGGGCGGTCTTGGCATTCAAATTCTCCGTCATGGGGGGCAGGACCACTGTCCGATAATGGCGGCGTCCGACTTTCAGGCCGGCAGGGTCCGCCGAACCGTGCCGGGCCAGGATGTCTTCGCAACCGATGTCGTATTCGACCTGGGCGGCTTCCAAGGCCATGACAAGGTCGAAGAAGCTCTTGCCTAGTTCATCGAGCTTTGCGTCGGCGGCCTGGTACATCCAGGCGGTGGTGGTCGGCTCGAGGACGAGCACCTCATTGATCTGTTCGCCCTGGGAGAGGGCCGCCGAGAGCCGGGCGAAGTACTGTGCCGAGACGTGATAGCCCTCCCACCACGGTTCGTGGTAGGAGAAGGACTGGGGATAGTCGGATTTGCGCGCGCCGCGCAGGGTGACGTAGGAAAGATGCTGGTTCAACGTGTTGACGCCCAGCACCTCGAGCCAGTCGCCGATGCGTTTCATGTCCTCGAAACGCAGGTCCCACCCGCTGCCGCCGTAGGCCTCGCACAGGGTCCGCCTCTGGCCGAGTTGGTTGGCGACGCTGGAGAGTTCCCTGACCATCCGGGCGTTGCCGAATTGGGCATGGGTATGTTCGGCATACTGATTCCTCAGGCAGTCGATGGCGGGCCGTTGGTGCCAGGCATACATGGACATGTTGTCGGGCACGGCGACGCAGTTGGGCCATTGGTGGTCCCAATAGTGGCCCGTCCATTCGAGGTGATTGGTTTCGCAGTAATCGTGATAGGGTTTTGACCAATGCTCGATGAACTGCTCGTTGAGGACCTGGTAATAGTTGTGCCGAATCTTCTGCCAATCCCCCAGGGGATAGTTCAGGCTGGGCAGATGCTCCAGAAGGCTGTATCCCCAGCGTTTCTCGAACTCCGACGCCAGGACCTCGCTCCAGGCAAAGTCGCCGGCTTCGCGAATGTTCGGCTCATCCGAGAACACGCCCGGCACCCGGCGGCCGAACTCCTTGCCGATCTCGCGGCGATAGGCCTCCATGGTCACCTCGAGGAATTTCTCCGTCACCCCGGGCGAGAGCAGGTTCACGTAACTGCGGTTCCCAAACCAGGGCGAGTTGGTGGCGCGCACCTCGGTTGCCGCCAGGTAACGTCCCTCGGGCAGGGCTTGGCCTGCCTTGGCCTTGGCCGTCACATTCTCGAACTTGTCCCCCTCGCAGCGATAGAGGCCCACCAGGTCCTCCGACCAGGAGGGCGCTGTCTTGGTCTCCCGGAAACTCAGGCCGCGTGCCCGGGACTCGGGCATTTCTTCCGGCACCCAGCCGCCGGCGAAGCCCGATGGATAGGAGTTCTCGTCGTAGATCCACACGTTCATGCCCAGGCGCTGGGCTTCGTCGAGCGCCGCCTTCCAGAGGCCAAACCAATCCTTCGACAAGTAGGGCGTCATCAACCCCGGCCGGGGATGCACCCAGACCTGTTTGACCTTCTGGCCGGCCAGATCGCGGAGCGTCTCGCGCACCTGCCGCTCGGTGAGCATGTCGTTCCACACCCAGAGCGGGCCGGTGCTGTACTCGCGCGGCGGGTCCTTGAAGAGCGCCTTGGCCTGGGCCGATCCAGTGGCGCCGCACAACCGGGCGGCCCCCAACACCCAAACCACAATGGCCACGGCCAGCAGCCGGCCGATGGTAGAATTCGAAACCCACAATCCGAACGTCTGGCGAGATTTCATAAGCGGGGTCACTCTGCCAGCGAAGCTGCCCCGGGATCAAGCCCGCTTCTTCCTTTAACTGCGGGCGAACCGGTCCAATGGCAATTGCTGGACCGCTCAGACCTCCGGCTCAAACCATTGGCGGCATCCGCTTCTCTAAGAGCGAAAGAGCAGCCGGGGGGTTTTCAGCAGAATCGATATTGACATACGGGGGACGATCAATAGTGCTGAAACGTCTCTTGGGAATGGCGGTGGCGGTGCCAGACCAATCAACCGACCCCAAACAGTTGACTAGCCCTGTTTATGGGCTGGCTGAATCCTCTGACCGGAAAATGCTGGAGAGCTTCGGCGCCGTAGTAGATAGTCGCTGGCGGCGGCAGACCGCCCGGGACGGCGGTCAGGATAGACAATGGTGTGGCCCAAGCAAGATAATGAGAACGCGAATAACTCCGCGAGAACACATGGTCTTGATCGCCCGCTGCATGTTGGCGTGCGTGGGTGTGTGGGCTGGCACGGCCGGGCAGGTTCGGGCGGCCACCTACGTGGTTGACCAGGCAGCCCCCGGCGCGGCCGACACCAACGCCGGCACAGAGGAGAAGCCGTTCAAGACAATTCAGCACGCGGCCGACGTGGCCAAGCCGGGCGACACCGTCTGGGTCATGGCGGGAAATTACGACGAGCGCGTCAGGGTCAAGGCCAGCGGGGCGGAGGGCCAGCCCATCACCTTCCGGGCGATGCCGCGCCGCTCGGCAACGGTCTCCGGCTTCGACCTCCAGGCCAGCTACCTCCGCATCGAAGGCTTCGACATCACGGCGGCCAGGCCGGCGGTGGCGGTGCAACTGGGCGGGAGCCATTGCGAGGTGCTGGATAATTACATCCACGAGATGCTGATGGGGGTCAACGGGACGTACGGCCGGTCCGTCGCCGGGGGCCCACGCGACTACTCGGCGGTGGCGCATATCCGCGTCGCCTATAACAAGGTCTATCACAGCGAGTACGGCTTCGTGGTGGGCGGGGAAGACTGGCGGGTGGAGAACAACGAGGTGAGGCGGCTGTTCATGTACTCCCCGGGCAACCGGAACGACGACTGCGACTACACGCGGTTTTTCGGCAAGGGGTGCGTGCAGCGGTACAACTACTATCACGGCACGGTCACGTCGGAGATCAAGGTCGCCCACGTGGACTGCATCCAGACGTTCATGGGCGAGGACTCGATGGCGCAGGACGTGCTCTTCGAGCACAACACCTGCTTCGACTGGGGCCAGGGGGCGATGATCGAGAGCAAACCGAATATCGGCAGCGTGCGCAACTGGACCTGGCGGCATAACATCTATTCCTCCAAACTGCCCGCCTATCGAGGAGCGTGGGGGCTGGACGTCATCCAGACGCTGGACGTGACGATTGAGAACAACACCTTCGCCGGGATTCCCTGGTGCGGGGTGGGCCTGCGGGGCAAGGAATCGAGCAACGGGCAAATCCGCAACAACCTTTTCTACGACATGCAGCAGGCCGTTCTTGATGGCAACAAGGACGACTTCACGCCGGCCAATCCGGTGATCGAGTACAATCTGGCGTTCAAGACCGCGCCGCTGGCGATGGACAAGAACATCAACGACAAGGACCCGTTGTTGGTGGATGCGGAGCAGCGGGATTTCCGTTTGCGGAAGGGCAGCCCGGCCATCGCGGCAGGCAAGGGCGGCGTGACCATCGGCGCTCTGGAGTATCCCAACGTGTACTACGTGGATCCTCGTCACCCGGCGGCCGCGGATGAGCCAGCCTGGGGCTATCCAGGCGTGCCGCTGGCCACTCTCGCCAAGGCGTGCGCGATTGCCCGGCCGGGAGAGACGATCGTCCTGCGGGGCGGAGTTTATCGCGAGGTCCTGACCCCCAAAAGCGACGGTATAACGGTCCGCGCCATGCCGGGCGAGACAGTGATCATCAGCGGGGCGGACCTCATCGAAGGTTGGAAGCGCGAGCGGGACGGCAGTTGGTCGGCGCCCCTGGCCGCCGCGCCGAAGAAGGTCCTGCGGGACGGCCAACTGTGGACTGAGTTCAGCTATGACCAGGCCGCCAAGCGAATCATGCTGAAGGCGGGCGGCGACCCTCGGCTGCACGTTTTCGAGACGGTCGTGCGGGAGCAGGGCATCGTCCTGCTCGGCAGCAAGGATACGAAGATAGAAGGGATCACCGTCGTTGACACGTTGAAGGCGGGTGCCGCGAATCCGTGAGGGGGCGTGGCTGCAGCCGTAGCTGGCGACGACGACTCTGGCCCGTATCCCGGGCGAATTGGCTACCGAATCAGCCAGAGCTTGACTTGGGTGTCAGGTGGGGAAGCGAAGTGGTTTTATTGACTGATAGAGCGCAGCGTAACGAGTTCGAACGGGTTGATTGTGACCGTCAGTTGACCGGCGCGCATGGTCACGAGTTCATGCTGGGAGTTCTGGAACTGCGGACCGCGGCGGCGGGTCTCGAAACGGAGTTCACCGGCTTTGGCCAGCTCCTCAACTTTGACCGTAACCGTGAAGCTCTGCGCCGGCTGGCCGCGGATGCTTTTCACGAACCAGTTGTTCTGCGGAAAATCGTCCGAGGTGTAGTCTGAAATGCCAATGCCCCACGAGCCATCGGGATTCAGGGCAGCCGCCACGGTGAGACGCGGCGTATGGTCGCGCCTCCACGTCATTTCGTTCTCCCGTGAGCTGATTGACTGCCGGAAGACAGCGCCCGCATCGAATGTTTGGGCGAGTTGTTGAAGGTAGTAATACGGCTCGAAGACCTTGAGCCATCCGTCGCTGGCGATACTGCCGTTATCATACGCCATGAGACGGGTTCCGTTGTCGCGTGGATCGTTACTGAGATAACCAATGAAATGAACCCAGTAACTGACGCGGTGGTTCATGTCAGAGAGGAACGTGCTGGCCTCCGCGGAGGCGCGAAAGAAATCGCCGGGTCCCTCAGGCCCGGGCACACAGAATTCGGTCATCCAATAATCCTTGCCGGTGCCCACAACCGTGTCGGCCATGCGTTCGGTGGCGCCCCCGTCGTAAGAGTGTGTCGCAATGCCCCCGAGGGCTTTCCAAGCGGCGCCATCAGCCTTGAGCGCATCAACCATGGCGTAGTCGAGAGGCTCGCCGGCCGTTTCCGGAGTGAGGTCGTTCACCAAGGCTACGCGGTTGCCGGCCCAGCGCCAGCCGCCACCGCAACCCACTGTTTCCGGGGCGATGATCTTCACCTGCTGCAGGCCGCGGGAATCGAGCGCGGCCCGTAGTAGCTTGACGCTTCGAACCATCTCGTCGGGTGTGAACTGACAATCATTGACATCGTTCGGTTCGTTCTGAATGCCGGTTGCTTCGATGGCGATGTGGTCCTTGTCCCACAAATCACGAATGAAATCCGCGATGATGGCCGCGTGCTCGTTCATCTCATCCGGCCTCAGATGAGGAGCTCCGAGTTCTTCCTTTCCGTCCTTGCCGGCCGTGGGCAACCGCTCGAGCAAATTGGTCGGCACCCCGCAGGGGCCGAGCGCAATATGCCTGACGCCAGCAGCCTGCGCATCGCGGATAAGCGTTGCGTCTCCGTCGGGGAATGCATTCTTGAAATAGCGGTCGCCGGGCGCGGGCGCATACCGTTTGAGATGGAACCAAAGGCGCAGGGTGTTGAACCGCCCTTCACGCCAAACCATATCATTGAGTTTCGCGCGCCGTTCGGGCGCAAGCCGCAGGTAGTTTTTACCGTCCCAACAGCTCGTTCCAAACCCCGCGAAGGTTTGCCGGGGTTGTGAGTTTACGTTGATCGTCACACTGGCGGTGCTTGCCGGCGGTTCGCCTGGCGCCGCGGGCTCCGCCGCCAGTACCAGGGAAATGAGGCTGCACACAGTTGTAATGATAGTGTCCATTGTCACGAGTCTTGCATATTTGCCGCCGGGGGAATTGGTCTGCCCAGTGGAAAGCTCCGCGAGCAGGCCCATACTCAGGCTAAACCCGCTAGTTACGATCTCTAGACGTTGCATTATCCCATGCCCGATTACGAAAACGTCCTCACCGATCGAGGAGCAAACCCTCTCGAATGTTTTGTTCCGCCGTACTTACCGCCGGCCCGCCGGCAAGTTATGCGCCTCGCTGGCCACGCATCAAGCGGTTTTTTAAGGGATCGAGTCGCCGGAACCCCTCGACCCAAACCAACGCAGCCACCCGTCCGTGCTGAACACGCGCCATCAAAGCCTCACAATGAGCTTGCCTTCCGCCCGCGCAAACCTATTTTTTTGAAAAAGAAAGCGGCGCAAAAGCAATTCTTACGAACCAGTGTCAGGCTTGAAAAGCAAGGTTGATCAGATGAATTCCAACATGGCTCATGCGCGTGGGAGACTTCGTTTGAGAGGACTTCCGCCTGTCGGTTTGGCCGCCATCGCCATGGCGGTCGTCGCTTCCTCGGTTCTGGCGGACACCCACACGGCGGCGAGTTGCTCGCAGGCCGACGTTCAGGCGGCGGTCAACGCCGCGAGCCCGGGCGATATCGTGCGGGTGCCGGCCGGCACAGCCACCTGGTCGAGCGGCCTTTCCATTTCGAAGGGAATCCGGCTCGAAGGCGCCGGGGCGGGCGGCTTCAAAGGGTCCAGCCGGACGTCGCTGGCGATCGGACCGGGCGCCAGGACGTTCGTTACCCAGGCCGGATTGGATCTCCAGGCGGGCCAGACGGTCCGGGCGCTGTTCATCGCGAACGGGGCCTGTTTCCTCGAGGGGACCGTGACCAGCTATGGCGGGACATCGTTGCAGCTCAACGTCAGCCGGACCGGCGGCAGCGGGACGTGCGGGGCCTGGGTCTTCGCCACGCCGGCGCAGACCACCCTCATCAACAACGCGGCCAACGACTGGAACCGGGCCATGATCGACCTCTTCGAGGATCCGGCCGGCAGCGTGGACATCAGCGGAATCCGCTTCAAGAGCGGCACGGCCACCCACGGCGAGCACCTCAACCTCCACCGCACGTCCGGCGGCAGGCCCGTGCTGATCCACGATTGCTGGTTCACGCACGGCGGGAACATCGGCCGGGGCATCCTGGTGTATAACGACCGCGGCCTCCTCTACCGGTGCTCCTTCGACGGCGGCCTGGAGGATGGTGTGCCGGTTCTCCACCGCACCGGGATCACGCTCAAGTGGAATGGGGAGGATGCCGGCCGGTCCTGGACCACACCGGACACCATGGGGGCGAAAGACACGACCGGGCTGAGCAACTTCTACGTTGAAGACACCTATTTTGCCGGGGCCCAGGCCTTCGATTTTGACGACAATTCGCGCACGGTGGTCCGCCATTGTCTCTTCAATAACTCGAATGTCGCCAGCCACGGCGCCGAAACCAGTCCCGAGGGGTTGCGCCATTTTGAGCTCTACGACAACACCTTCCTCTTCGACGACCTGGGCGAGGACACCCTGAACCTGTGCCGGTGGATCTGGATACGCGGAGGCAGCGGCATCATCACCGACAACGCGATGCCCGACATGAAATCCCGGATGTGGGGCGACGGCGACGAGATCCAAATGATCGTGATGAGTTTGCGCCGCAAATGCCTCTGCGCCGGGTGGCCGTACCCGGTTCCCCACCAGGTCGGCCAGGGCCACGATGGCAGCCACTCCGTCTTGGATCCGCTCTATATCTGGAACAACCCTGGCCATCCCCGGGTTGGAATGAACGATTACGAACCGGACGAGGTCGGCAGAAACCTCCGCAGCGCCGACTACATCAAGCTGGGCCGTGATTACTACGTGGGTGTGCCCAAGCCCGGCTACACGAAATATGCCTGTCCGCATCCGCTGCGGGGGGCCGCTAACCGGCGTCACCCTTAAAATGCAACTCGCTTGCGAGATGATGTGCCGCGGCGCGGGTGCAAATCTCTTGCCTGGGTGTTTTTAGTCTGGCCCGGGGGAACTGGAGGAGCGCTTGGAGCCCGGGGGTGAGAGGCGGAGAATTTCGGCCTGTTCTAAGGCGAGGGTGATCCACTGGTCCATGAGGCGGCGCAGTCGTTTGTAATTGGCGAGCTGGCCCCGCACTTGGGCGAGCTGTTCCGGGCGGATGAAGCGGGTGGTCTTCTTGCCGTGATGGACGTAATCCAGGTGGTAGTAAGGCCCGTGCCGTCGGGGTTGGTCGGGGTCCTGGCAGCGGCAGCCGGTTTTGCGGCAGACATGATATTGGCGCGAGAGGCTGCCCGGGCGCAAGGGTCCCAGGATGTGCAGGGCGGTTTTGATGCCCGCGATGGTTTTCTCGATGGTTTGAATACGGCGATGGGTCTTCATGTCTGATAGCATAACTAAGAGATCAGATACCGTCAACCCCCTTTTATCCCTCACGCCCGAATCTTGTGTCGCCTGGCTCGCGGACACCCGCGCACGCCTCCATGCCCTGGCCCGCCAGGCGGGCACCAACCTGGGCCACCTGGATGTCGCCCTCACCGAGGAACTGCGGGGCCTGGGAGCCGCTTTGCTGGGGGAGGCGGCCCAGCTTCAGGCCGCCGCCCCCCCTGGTCTGCCCCAAGTGCCAGCTACCTTTGCACCGCGAGGCCAGAAACTGTGGCCGCCAGGTCACCACCACGGTCGGCCAGGTGCGGCTGACCCGCGACTACGGCGGGTGTCCCCAGTGTCGGCAGTGGCATTTTCCCGCCGATGCCCGCTGGGGGCTTTATCCCAAAGCCCCGGCCAGCCCGCGGGTGCAGGAAACGGCCGCGGAGGCCGTGCTCAAGATGCCCTGCGCCGAGGCGCACAAGAGCCTGCCGCGCCTGGGCGGCTGCCCCTTGAGCGCCGCCGGCCTGCATCGGGAGGCCCTCCGGCAGGGAGCGCGCGCCCAGGCGCTCCGGCAGGCGGACCTGGACCTCACGACCACGCTCCAAGGCGTGACCCAACTCTCCCGGCAGGCGACCCCCCCGCCCCGGCCCTTTGTGCTGATCATTCAGATGGACGCCTGGAACATCCACGAGCGCGATGGCTGGGGCGAGTCGGCGGCGTTACGCCAGCGAGGCCAGGAACCGGCGCGCTGGCACTGGGTTTACACCGCCACCCTTTTCCGGCTGGATCAGCGCGGCCATACGGCCAGTCGGCGGCCCGTCATCACGGAGCGGGGCTATGTGGCCACCCGCGCGGGGCTCGATTCCTTTGAACGGCAGGTCTACGCCGAAACCCTGCGCCGTGGGTTGGGCGAGGCCGCCGAGGTGCTGGTCGCGGCCGACGGGGCGATTTGGATCTGGAACCTGGTCGAAAACCGGTTCCGGCTCGCCACCCAGCGGGTGGACCTCTACCACGTCAAACAACATCTCTGGAGCGTGGCCAACGAACTCCATGCCCAGGACCGGGTCGAGGCCCGCGCCTGGTTGCGCCCGCTCTTTCACCAATTGAAACGCAAAAACGACGGGGCGACCCAAGTTCTGGAATCCCTCAAGGAGTTGTTGCGCGCCAAGGAAAACCTCACGCCCGCTCAACAGGAAAAGCTGGCCAAGGAAATTGGCTACTTCACCACCCACGCCGAGCGGATGGACTACGCTCATGGCCGGCGCCAGCAACAACCGGTGGGCTCCGGCGCGGTCGAGTCCACCTGCCGTCAGTATCAAGTCCGCTTCAAAAGGGCCGGCCAGTTTTGGTCCCTGGCGGGCGACGAATCCCTGCTCGCCCTGGAAACCCTCAGCCGCAACGGCCGCTGGCAGGAACTCTTCCCCCACAACGATTGATCAATGGCACCCGCTCGGCCGATCACGATCCCGCGCAACACGGTCCCCCTCGCGTCAGTCACCGCAAGGCTGGGTAAGAAGATCGTCGTTTAATGCCCGCATACCGTTGTTTCAACAACGGAATCCAAAATCACCCGGCCAAGTGAGATGCACCCGCGCGGCGCGAGTTGACTCAGGATAAATGTTACCCAGGCGAGGAGGTGGACGAGGCGTCCGACGATACGTTGACTCAAGTTCGTGGTTACCGAAGCAACGAACATGAGTCTATCCGCCAAACGGGAGTATCTGGCCCGCATTCACGGGTGCCACCAGCGCGCCGGCCGTCAGCACAAAACCCGCATTCTCGACGAGTTCTGCGCCACCTGTGGCTACCACCGCAAGAGCGCCCTGCGCCTGTTGCACCGACCCTTGACCGGTGCCGCACTGCGCCGGCGCCCCGGCCCCCAACCGACCTACGATCCGGAGGTGTTGCGGCCGGTGCTCAAGGTGATCTGGCTGGAGAGCGATCAACTCTGCAGCAAGCTCCTCAAGGCTGCCTTGCCTGAATGGCTCCTCTTCTACCAGCACCACCACCGGCGGCTGACGCCCGAGGTCCAGGCCAAGCTTGCGGCCATCAGCCTGGCCCAGATCGACCGGCTCCTGCGGCCGGCCCGGGTGGGGCAGCCCAAGAAGGGGTTGGGCGCGACCAAGCCGGGCACCCTCCTGCGCCGCCAGGCGCCCACTCGCTCCGGTCCGCCCGACACCTCCCGGCCCGGCACCATCGAGGTGGACACCGTCGCCCACTGCGACGACACCACTGCCGGCGACGATGTCCATTCCCTCACGTTTACCGAACTTTACAGCGGCTGGACCGAGAACCGCGCCGTCTGGAACAAGGCCGGCCACGCCATCCTGGCTCAATTGCAGGAACTCGAAGGCCAGGTGCCCTTCCCCATGACCTCCTTCCACAGCGACAATGGCAGTGAGTTCCTCAACTGGCCGCTGCACCGGTATCTGAGCCAGCGCCCCTGGAAGGTGCCCTGGACCCGGAGCCGGGCCTACCGCAAGAACGACAACGCCCATTGTGAACAGAAGAAATGGACCCACGTGCGCCAACTCCTGGGCTACCAGCGCTTCGCTCATCCCGAACTGGTGCCCCTGCTCAATGAACTCTACGCCCAGGAATGCAGCCCGTATCACAACCATTTTCGGCCCACCTTCAAGCTGGCCCGGCGCGAGAAGCGGGCCGGCAAGACCATCAAGATCTACGAGCAGCACCCCAAGACCCCCTATCAACGCCTCTTGGAGAGCCCGGACATCCCGGAGTCAACCAAGGTGCAGTTGCGGGCCCAACACGCCCGCTTGGACCCCTTCGCGTTGAAGAAAGGCCTTGAAGGCAAACTCAAAAACTTCTTCACTCGCCTCGGTAACCTGGATCGTGAGTCAACGTTGACTTGACGGACATGAAATCCCGCATCCTCCTGGTTGAAGACGAAGCTGGGGTGGCTTTGGTCGTGTCTGACCTGCTGCGCGCCGAAGGCCATTCGGTGGAGACCGCGTCCGATGGCAAGAGCGGCCTGCGCCAGGCGATGGAGGCGAAGTTCGACCTGCTCATCCTTGACGTGATGCTGCCGGGACTGAATGGCTTTGACCTTTGCCACGCCGTCCGCGAGCGCGGCTTCGATGGCGCGATTCTGATGCTCACCGCCAAGGGCCAGATTCCGGACCGCGTCCACGGGCTGCGGACGGGTGCGGACGATTACCTCGTCAAACCGTTCGATCCAGACGAACTGCTGGCCCGGGTGGCAGCGCTGCTGCGGCGTGTTCACAAGGAACAATTGACTCCGGTGCTCCACTTCCAATTTGGCAACGTGACGGCGGACTTCGATAGAATGGTGTTTACCAAAGGTGGCCTGCCTATCAGCCTTGCCGCCAAAGAAGCGGAACTACTGCGGTTGCTCATCAACCATCGGGGCCAGGTGCTGACCCGCGAGCAGATTCTCCATCAAATTTGGAGCGAACAGCCGTTCATCACCGGGCGCACGGTGGATGTCCATATTGCTTGGTTGCGGCAAAAACTGGAGGAGAAACCCCAGTCCCCCAAGCATATGCTGACAGCGCGCGGTGAGGGATATCGCTTCCAGCATTGAGCGTGAAACATTCCCTACGCACCGTAGTGCTGCACCCGAATCGGCTTGTCTCAACGAGACTTGAGAGACCTTGCATTCCCGCATGTATAAATTGGGGGGCACGAGCTTCCTACAGTCCGAGGCTGCGCACGGCCCCAGTAGAAACTTCAATTGCTCGCACAGCGGCAACAGGAGATCGTCAAATCCTTCGAACTCAGGCTGAACTAAATCTTCGCCGCCTTTGCATTGGCCCCAATCGCTCTCTTTGAAACCTTTCGCAAAATCTCGCAAAACTTTTCTCCCGCCGGTGTGACGTCTCCGTTCTTCGCGCGAGCGATGCCGACCGAAAACACTTCGGTGGTGCCGGCCAGCGGCCGATAGAGAAGGCGTTTTCCGCTCACGTGTTTGAAAGCGGGAATCGCCAGCGCAATGCCGTGTCCGGCTTCAATGGCCGTGATGAGTGAACTCAACGCCCAAAGCGTGGTGGTGGCGTGTCCGACTTCGAAATCTAGCCGCCAGGCCACCGGATCTTGGGCTGAGTTATTACGGTCGGATCGAAGGGACGCTCCGGCACCAGAGCGGGGACAGCGCTGGCGATCTGGACACATGCTTCCCAATTCTCCGCCTTGGCGTAGATGTGCCAGCGCACTTCCAGCACGTCCGGGTGAGCGCGGTTTGCGGGCGTTATTCGCTCAAGCTCCTGATTCGCCTCCGTGGCGTTGCCGAGTTCAAGCCAGCCCTCGGCGGCGGACAGGTGGAGGCCATCGGGCGGTTCCAGTTTCTTCGCGGATGCGGCATCCGGACGATTCTTGGCACCACATCCGGCGTTGGCAACACCGATTTGGGGTGTCGCTCAGGCTCAGGCACAGTCACAGAAGGGCAACGAATGACGATTCGTTGCGTTGGAGGTTACGCGGCCGGACTTCGCGGCTCCGTCAAACGGGTCATACCCCAGGAAAGCGATGATCCGGCCGCGGTAGGAGCCGGTTGGGAAGGTTTTGTCGCATTCCCATTTGCTGAGCGACACAGTGCTAACCCCGAGTTTGCGAGCCACTTGTGCTTGCAAGACGCCCAATTCCAGCCGACGCCGCCGAAGATGTCCGCCAATTGTCATCGGTTCCTTGGGAATCGAGATTCCACGGTTGCGGGAGGGCAGGTACTTGCTTCTCGGTACGTGCGCGGTGCGGTCGCAAAAAGGCAACATCGCGCACGCCGGACGGAAAAATGCCCGGGGAGAGCCACTGCTCACCGCGCGAAATCCAGAACTGTCTTGGCCGCATCTCCGGCCCGCTCCTCGACCGCATTGACCTCCACGTCGAGGTGCCGGCGGTCAAATTCCGCGAGATCACCGCCGGGCGCACCGGCGAGGCGTCGGCCGTGATCCGCCCGCGCGTGGTGGCGGCGCGCGAACGCCAGCACCGCCGGTTCGCGGCCCGCGCGCGCATCACCTGCAATGCCCGCATGGGCACCCGCGAGTTGAAGGCGTTCTGCGCGCTCGACGAAACCACCCTCGACATGTTGAAGGTCGCCATGGCCGAACTCCAGTTGAGCGCCCGCGCCTACGACCGCATTTTGAAGGTGGCCCGCACGATTGCCGACCTGGCCGGCGCCGGGAGCATCGCGGCCGAACACGTTTCCGAGGCCATCCAATACCGCTCCCTCGACCGCCAGATCTGGGGCTGAGGCTCGCAGTCAGCGCCATGCGCCGGGTCGGGGAAACCCGGCCTACGAGGCTGTAGGCCACGTGCCCTCACGCGGCGGGGTCTGTTGGGCGATTACTTATGCAACCATCTACAACGCTTGGCGCTGCCGGTTCCCGCCTACTTTGATTCCAGTCGAAAGAACCTCGTTCCGGCGGTGATTCCATTCGTGTAGGGACTGGTCGCCCCCGGCACGGTCGCGAAACCGCTGGTGAGCGTGTCGGCGGTCTGCAACGTGAACATCGCATCCGGCCACGTCAGCTTCACGTCGCCGCCCGTCCAGTGGAGGCGCACCCTGGGCGGCGGCGGGAACGCGAGGTAGGTGGGTTGGTTAAGTCCGGTGACCACGGGAATGGGGTTCGTGCTCAACATGCCGTTGCTGAAAGCGAATTTGTTGATGGTGCCGCCGAAGTCCGCCTCGTACAGATCGCCCATGTGGTCAAAGGCCAGCCCGACGGGATTTAACCCCGAGGCAAAGACGACGGGATTGGTGCTGATGGCGCCGCTGCTGAGAACGGGGAATTCGAGAATCCTGAAGTGGCCGTATTCGGACACGAACACATTGCCGCCCCGGTCCGGCACCGCGTCATAGGGATAACTCAGCCCGGTGCCGATGGATTGCTGGTTGATCCACGTTCCGTCCGGGTTGTGACGGACGAGATCAACGCCACCCACGCCGCTGCCCCGCCATACCCACAAGCTGCGCTCCAGGTCCGGCGAAGCCATCAACTCGTTCCGATAAGGCCGGGCCGAAAGGGCGCCGTCGAACCCGCAGGCCAGGGCGCTGCGGTTCCCAGTCAATTGGACGGAACTGAAGCACCCGTCGCCGTACACCGCGACTACGAGCCCGCCACAGCCGCTGCTCAGGCCGGAGGGGTAGTTGAGACCGGAAGCAATGGTGGTCGGGGTGCCATCGGCGGCGAGTTCCTTGATGGCGCCATTGAACGTGTCCGAGACAAACAGCCGGCCATGTTCGTCAAAGGTGAGGCCATAAGGCGAGTTCAACCCGGAGGCCACGGGGTTCGCGGTTCCCGTGACGAGGTCAACTCTGCTGACTTTGCCGTCCCCGGCGGTCGCCACCCAGAAAGCGGACTGCGCCCGGGCGCGGTTCGAGCCGAGGGCGGCCGCCAGCGTGAGCAGGGCGGCGAGGAGAGTCAACGAAGGTGTCTTGTTCATGAGGGTCTTCCGGCTGACTGAACCGCGAGGAAACCGCCCGGGGGCCAGGTCGGGAGCATTCGTTTGCCCGGCCCCTCGCTTTGACGAGGGGCTTCTGCCGGGCCGGGCGCGGTGGCCTCGGTTACGGTCACACATAAACCCGCGTTATGGCAGCATCATAAATGGCTTTTTCTCTCTGTCAAGGGTGTGGCATGAGCGTTGTTTTTCGATGGCGTAAGACAGCGTTCTTCGTTTAGGCCGCTAACGGGAGGGTGTCGTTGCGGGCGGCGTGCTGGTTGCGTCCGCGTTTCCCGCAGGCGTCCCGGCGACGACGGGCGGGGAGGCAACGAAAGGCCGGGAGGTTCACGGCCCCCGGGGACGCGGCAGAACATGCCCGACGGCTTGCCGCGGGAGACGATGACCGTTTTTCAGCCCGCCTCAATCACGCCGGAGCCGATGAAGAACACCAAGCCGGTTCAACCGGCGGAAAACCGCGGGTATGTGGTTAGACAAGTTCTCGTTTATTCAAAGCGGTTTTTCTTCCTTCTGCTTCAGCCGGCGGGCGCGAATCGTTTATGGGGATCCAGCACGCAAACCCGGCCGGTCGTGAGCCAGCGGTGGGTTTCTTTTCGCAAGGCCGGCCGGGTTCGGCCCAGTTGCTTGAGTCCGTTGGGGCCTACGCGGCTGATGACTTTTCCGACTTTCCGCGCCAGCCGGTCGGCGATCTCTTCCAGCGGGGTCCAACGCCCCATCAGCAGATACCAGACAGCCCCCGCCAGTTTGCGCGCGACCGCCCCCGCCGCCAGATTGACGGAGCCTTTGCGGGCCAGGAGTTTTTGCCCCATTGGGCCAGCGGATCGTGGGAACGCAAAATGGCCTGGACCGACTCGAGCAACAAACCGCGCAGCCAAAGGCCGAACACCAAACCTGCGACATCCAGCAGCCACCGCTCTGGCAGCCACCCAAGGAGGTGTCGGCTGGCATCCTCAGCCTCCATGCCATATTGGGACTCGAATCTGCCGCCCGATCCGGTAGCATGACGCGGTGTCCCGGAATAGGGATGGAGAGCACTGCGATGAATAGACGTTCACTTTCGGCCCTTTTGGCGGTTGCGACGCTGGTGCTGCCTTCGGCCCGTACCGCCGAGGTCGAACCGACCGGCAGGCATCATTTCGACCGGACGATTTCCCGCGAGGTGCTGGAGAACTACCTGTCGCGATCCATCACCATGGAGGGTCTGCTCAACGGCCGGGGCGACCTCGACGACAACATCCGGATGCTCAAGGCCACCGGCGCCAAGTTCATTGGGCGCAGCCTCTGTCTGTGGGGTGGCGAGGCGAATCTGCTGCCAAATCTCGAACGGGCGAAGCGGCAAGTGCCCAGGGTTCACGCGGCCGATCCGGAAATGGTGTTGCAGGCCTGCATCTTCGAGATCGTCACCGCCCAGACGGACCAGGTTCCCGTCCCGGACTGGGCTTTTGTGGCGCTGGGTCAGTCCGTGGAGAAACGGAGTTTTCGTTACGCCGACATGCTCTACCCCAACGGTCGCTTCAAGGATCATTGGGGCGTGGGCCAGTCGGTCCCGGATGTGAGCCGCCCGGAAACCAAGCTGTGGTTCTATTTCCTGGGCGCCTCGTTCATTGACGCGGGCTGCGAAGCGATCCATTTCGGGCAGACGGAACTGATGAACGGCAACGACCACAATCTTGATCATTATTCCCAGGTGCTCAGCCTGATCCGCGCCCATGCCGCCCGGCATGCCCGCCGGCATATTGTGCTGTGCGATTCCCATGTTCCCAGCGGCGGCCTCGTGCGCGATGGCCAACTGCTCATGGATTTCCATTCCTTCCCGCTGCGAATCATGGAGGTGCCGGACCAACCGCAGGAGGCGATCCTGAAAGTGGGATTCTCGGATGGTATTTACGGCCGGAGCAAGGGCGGCACGACGTTCAGCGGCTGGAAGTGCGAACACCTGCCCTATCTGGTGGAGATCGACAACTGGGGCGTGAGCAGGCAGCCGGGCCAGGCCAGGGCGGGAGGCATCTGGATCTGGGGTTACGATGAGATCACCTGGTTTGCGCACCAGAGCCAGAAATACCGCAGCGACTGGCTGCGCTACGCCTGGGATTGGGTGCGGCGCACCGATGCCAATGGCCATCTCGAAATGCCCGGCAGCCGCACCATGGTGTCTCCCCTGGACCGCCAGCGATGGTACTACGCCAACAAGCCCAGCCCGGCGGTTCCGGAGGGGTTGGGCGACGAGGAGGCGATTCGCGCCATCTGGGCCGCTGACTCGGGCAAGCCGTAGGTCGGGAGGAGAGAAGCTGTGAAACGAACATCCTTCATTTCGCTGGTCGCTTTGGTGGCGCTTCCCTGGCTGCCCCTTTCTGGTGCGGGCGCCGAACTCGCCGGCACTCCCGATTTCGGCCCGAATGTGCTGATCTTCGATCCGACGATGACGAATATCCAGAGCCGGATTGATGCGGTCTTCAGCCAACAGGAGCGCAGCCAGTTCGGTTCCAATCGCTATGCGTACTTTTTCAAGCCGGGAAAGTACGACCTCGACGTGCAAGTGGGTTTCTATATGCAGGTGCTGGGCCTGGGACAATCGCCGGACGGCGTCGCCATCACCGGCGCGGTGCGGTCCAAGGCGCGCTGGCTGGGGAACAACAACGCCACCTGCAATTTCTGGCGCAGTGTCGAGAATCTCTCGGTGACGCCCACGCAGGACCAGAACATCAATATCTGGGCGGTTTCCCAGGCAACGGCCTTGCGCCGGGTGCATGTGAAGGGCGCCCTCAACCTCTGGGACGGCGGCTGGTCCAGCGGCGGCTTCCTCGCGGATTCCAAAATAGATGACCAGATCAATTCGGGGTCGCAGCAACAGTGGTTCTCCCGCAACGCCGAATGGGGCAGTTGGAAAGGCGGTTCCTGGAACATGGTGTTCGTCGGGGTCGTTGATCCGCCCGTCGGCGACTGGCCGGCGGCGCCTTACACGGTAATTGATAAGGTGCCGGTGATCAGGGAAAAGCCCTATCTCTTCATTGACGAGGCCGGCCACTACTTCGTGATGGTTCCGGACCTCGCCACCAATGGCACCCGCGGAACAACCTGGGCCGGCGGAGCTAACCCGGGAACTCCCGTTCCGATCGAACGTTTTCATCTGGCGCGTCCGGAAACCGACACGGCGGCCAGCCTTAACGCCGCGCTAAGCCTCGGCAAAAACCTGCTGTTCACTCCCGGCATTTATCGCTTGGAAAACAGCATCCAGGTTACGCGGGCGGGGACGGTCGTGCTCGGGTTGGGCTTTCCCACGCTGCAGCCGGTCAACGGCACTCCCGCCATGGTGATTGCCGATGTGGATGGCGTGAAGGTGGGGGGAATGCTGATCGAGGCGGGGGCCACCAATTCGCCCACGCTGTTGCAGGCCGGAGAGCCGGGCTCGACGACATCCCATGCGCATGATCCAGTGTTCCTTTACGACATCTTCTGTCGGGCGGGCGGCGCCCAGGCCGGAAAGGCGGCCTGCTTTGTCACAATCAACGCCAACGACGTGGTGGGCGACAATTTCTGGCTTTGGCGCGCGGACCATGGCCGGGGCGCGGGCTGGAACTCGAATCCGAACCGGAACGGCCTGATCGTCAATGGCAACAACGTCACGCTCTACGGCCTGTTCGTCGAGCACTGCCAGGAATATCAAACGGTGTGGAATGGCAATGGCGGGCGCGTTTACTTCTATCAATCGGAACTGCCTTACGACCCGCCGAGCCAGGAGGCCTGGCGGCATGGGGACACCGATGGTTACGCCTCCTACAAGGTGGCGGACGCGGTTACGACCCACGAAGCCTGGGGGCTGGGCGTCTATTGCGTATTTTATGCCGCCCCCGTCGTGGCCGAGAACGCCATCGAGACCCCGACGGCGCCGGGCGTGAAAATGCACCACCTGGTGACGCTCCGGCTGGCCGGCCAGCGCAACAGCGGCATCAGGCACGTCATCAATGGCACGGGCGCGCCGGTGATCACTTCCCGGAAAGCGGTCGTTGACTAGGACCGGGCCTCGACCATCGCGACAGACGCCGCACTCCCGCGTCCGCGCGGACCGTGGAGGTGGTGGAATTCAAAACCCGCGCGGAAGCGGGCGGAAACCACGATGACGGTGGATGGGGCGCATCGGCATCGCATTGGGGACGAGATTTGTTTCTCTGCCAGATCACCCGCCAGACGCGGAATGATGGTTTTTCCGTGCCGCTGCCCGTGGCCGATTTTGAAAGCGGAAGGCTGGCCGTGGACAGCTTCATCCGCCCGCAACGATTCTTCACCGTGGAACAAAGGGCGATTCTCTACGCCGCCGGCAAAATCAAAAGCATCCGCTTGCAGGAAGTGAAAGCCCGCATCCGCCAGCTCTTTGCGTGACGCGCAGCATCGCCCCGCTGAAGAAATACGGGATGAGGGATAAACCGCGAAGCACGCGAAATACGCGAACCGATTCTCCGGAACCCGGTCAGCGCGGGCGCGGATGAGCGAGCGGACGCGGGCGGAGGCCCCGATGACGGGGGGCGGAGCGCGAAGCGGTTCCGGATGGGAACTCGCGGCCGTGTGAACCGCCAGTTGTGTAGTCAGAGGAAGACTGGCGAAAAGAAGCCATTATCAAGAACTGACGGCTTCGCCTCCGGGAATAAGCCTGAGGCCGCTGGGCATTTCAACGTGCTGCGGCAGGTGCGCTGCACCCAGCCGCGCCCCAATCCTGTTCCGGTCGGGACAGTGCGCGGATTCACCCGAACGTCAGAGTTAGGCGGCATCATTCTCTCTCGTGATCTCATCGCTGCAACTCGGCAACTTTTTTCAGTTGGGACTGAACGTCAGGATGCCCATCTCCATAGTGGACTCGCAACCTCGCAAGGTCGGCTCTCGCTTTGGCCAACTCCAATGTCTCATCTGGTGTAAGCGCACTCCGCTCCAAACTTTCAATCGCTCGAATCTGCTCCTCCACATCTGGATGCTCGTCAGCGTAGTTGCCGCGCAGGTCCGTCAATTTCTCTCTCGCAATACTCAACTCATTTGAGATGGCCGCACTCGCCCGAGGCGACGCGGACTGCGTGTCGCTCTCGGAGACAGTCTCCGGCGGAGGAACTCGATAAATTGGTCGAACACTCCTCGGCGTGGGCGGTAAATCGCGCCGCGCCGCATCCTCACCGCTGGATGCAGTTTCAACTGCGGAAGGGCTCGCAAGACGGCTTGAAATGGTAATCAGAAGCGCGCACGTCAGCAGTAAACCACAAATCATGAACCACAGACTGATGCGGATACCGAGCGGGCCGCTAGCCGGATGGTTTGGATTGCGCTCTTGCATAGGGTTGCGTAGTGCCGCCTAACACTCGTTCGCGCTTAGGCCGCAGCCGGTGCGGGCTGCGGCATTCGGCGAAGCGAGACGCCCGCAAAGATCAGGACCAGCCCGCCCGCTGTCAGGGCGCCGGCCATAGCGAAGTTCGGCCAAACCGGCGCCAAACCCGGCTCAGCCATGTCAATGATCTCAACCGTCAAAGTCGTCGGAATCGCGGCGTCCACCTGCTCCTGGCGGGCCCGAAGCATGAGCGCGTCCCGGATTCTTTCCTGGGTTTCGAGATCGCGCTTGACCACATAGTAAGGACGGGCTTTAACCGCCTCCTCGGCGACGATCTTACGGTCCTCCTGCACGCGCTCTTCCATCACATCAACACGCGCCTTGTAGGCAATGACCACCCGCTCAAGACCGGTCATGATCCCGTCGAGCCGCGTCTCAATCTGGCTGTCAATGGTCTTGCGCTGGGCCTCGGCGCGGACGACCTCGGGAGCGTTGTCCCCGAATTCCTTGTGCAGCCGGGCCAACTGCTGCTCGACACTGTTGAGGTCGTTCAGCAAACTCGGCAGGATTTGCTCGCCCGTCACCACGGTAGCCGCGGCGCCGGGAAGAACCGTCCGATCGAGCTTCTTCAATTCCTGCAGCTTGGTGTTGTAGAGGACGTATTCGCTCCGGGCTGACCCGAGTTGCTGGGCGAGGGAAATGACCTGCTCACGCGCGATGGAGGCCTGATAGGTCGGGTTGCCGGGGTCGGCGGACTCGGAGATTCCCAGCTCGACGCGGAGGTTATTCACCCTGGCCTGCAAGTTCGTGACCTCGCCGGTCTGCCTTGCCAGTTGTTCATCGAGGATACCGATGTCCTCCATGGACCTCACCTCGCGATCCCTTCTGCGGAAGCTCCGGTAGGAGTCGGCGATATCGTTCGCCAGCGTCGCCGCTTCGTTCCTGTCCTCATCGAGCACGCGGATCTCAATCAGGCTGGTGTTGCGCGATTGGCGCACGTCCAAGTTCCGCAACAGAAGGTTGAAGGTTTCCTGCTCGGACAGATCCTGCGTTGCGTTGTGACGGGCCGCCCATTTCTTGCGGAGGCCATTCCTGGCGATGACCGGGTAGAGGACCGCCTTGGACTGGATCTTCTTTAATTCCGTGGCGAGAAAGTAGGGGTCGAAATTCAGTTGACCCTGCTGACGCATCAGCGGGTCCACGTCCTGGAGGTCTTTGCGGACTGAGATCGTCGCCGTGGACCGATACCGCGTCGGCGACACCATGATCACCGCGCTGGCGGCGATGGCCAGCAGGCCCAGCACGATCAGGGCACCGCCCACACTGCGCCGCCAGCCGCTCGGGGCCGCTTCCGCCGGCAGGCCGAGGACGTGTTTGATGCGCGCCAGCAAGGAACCGCCGCTGGCCGCAAACGCGACATTCGCCGGTAGTTGGCGCAATTCCTCGAGCGTGGCCAGCGCCTGCGCGTAGGCTAGACGGTTCCCGCAAGCTGCCACCGCCAGGTCGTCGCAGCAATGCTCGCGGTCCTGCCGCACGCACCGCGACACCCACCAGACCGCCGGATGATAGAATAGGAGCGTTTCCAGCAGGATCTGGAACAGGTTCACCCAGTAATCGCCGCGGCGCAGATGCGCCAGTTCGTGCGCCAGGATCAGCTCAAGCTGGAGCGGGCTGAGGCCCGTGATGGTGCTCGCCGGCAGCAGGATCACCGGTCGGAACCAACCGATGACCGTCGGCACCTCGACCAGCGCGGATTTCAGCAGGCGCACCGGCCGGCTCACGCCCAAGCGGCGCTGCAGCCGGGCGAGCTTGGCCACGAGCGATGCGTCCGGCATTTCCGCGAGGCGTCGGCGCAGCCGTCGAACCTGGAACCAGCCGACGCCAAGGCGCAGCGACAAGGCCAGCACGCCCACCGTCCAGGCGCCCACCAGCCACGGCAGCGCGGCCTCGGTCAGGCTATTCAGCCAGGCGGCGATCCGCGGCAGGCCGGCAAAAACAGCACGCGCATCATCCACGGCGGCGACCGCCGGAAACACCCGCGGCGCCGCGGCCATGGCCGGCGGGTTGCTTTGAACCACCGGTGCGTTGTCGAGACAATGAAACGTCACCACCGGCGCCGCCGCCATCAGCAGCAGCGTGACACAGCCGGCCAGGTAGCGCGCGTTGGGCGAACGCCGGTGGAGCGCGCCGCGCACGGCCAGGAACAACACCGCCAGCAAGGCGCCCTGCCAGCAGAAATGCAGCAGCGTCCAGCCGAGGCGGCGGACCAGCGGTTGCTGGAGCAGTTCGAGCAGCGTATTCATCGTGATTCCCTTTCCATGCGGGCCAGGAGCCGCCGGATTTCGGCGAGTTCACCGGGCGTGGCTTTTTTCGCCGCGAGGGCTTGGAGGACCAGTTTCTCGGTCGAGCCGCCGAACGCGCGGTCGAGCAGGTGCCCGACGAGCTGCCGCTGCGTCTCCTGTTCGGAGCGCGCGGCCTCGTAAATGTGCAGGCGGCCCGCCTCCTCGCGTCGCAACAAACCTTTCTCGGTCATGATCTGCATCTGCTTGAGGGCGGTGGTGTAACCGGTGGGCTGGACCCGGCACAGCGCGTCCATGACCTGGCGGACGGTGGACGGGCCGCGCTCCCAGAGCACGCGGAGAATGGCCAGCTCGGCATCGGTGGGTTTCGGAGGCAGGGACGTTTTCATGGCAACGGCGCGAATCTACGATCTTCTTCGTAGTTGTCAACGAATATTTTCGTAGTTGGCGGCCGGCGTGGGTTTGGAATTGCCGGGCGACGCGACGCGCGGCAAGCTGAAGCCTGCCCCGTATGAAAGCCGACGCCAACTATCCGGGCCTGGGTCAGGCCGCCCTGCTGGTTCTCGTGGTGTTCCTGTTGCAAGGGGCACTGGCAATGCCCGTGACGCTGGCGGGCATCCTCATCCACCGGCCGCTGGTGATGCTTCCCGCCCTCATCGGTGGCATCAACCTGCTGGCCATCGGCGCCGTCCTGGCCTGGGGCAAATGGCGGACACGGGTACCACTGGGGGACCTTTTCCCCCTCCGACCGTTGGCGCCGTGCCTGCTGCTGCCCGTGCTTCTGACGGTGCTCGGCCTGACGATTCTGGCCTCGGAAGCGGGCAATGCGCTGCAGCACGTGCTGCCGATGCCCCGCGTGGTCGCCGACCTGTTCGGCGGCCTCGTGGATGCCAAGGAGGGGTTCGCGGGCTCCGCCTTTCTGCTCGTGCTCGTCGCGCCGCTGACGGAAGAACTCCTGTTCCGCGGGTTGATCCTTCGCGGATTGCTTCGGAAATACTCCGTGCGCAAAGCCCTGGTGGCCTCCGCAATTCTGTTCACGCTGCTCCACGCCAACCCCTGGCAGGTCGTGACCCCGATGGTCCTTGGCCTCGTGCTGGGCTGGTGGTTCGTGCGGACCCGGTCGCTGACGCCCTGCCTCGCGGGCCACACGCTGCTCAACGCGCTCGCGTTGACCTCCACTTCCTTCCCCTACCAAATCCGCGGTTACAACGTGACGGCAACCCCTGGTGACATCACCGAGTTCCAACCATGGTGGTTCAATCTTGCCGGTCTGGCCCTGCTTCTGGCGGGGCTGTGGTTGTTTCACCGGTTCGCGCCGCCCGCACCGCCCATGCCGCCACCGGTGATCACGACTTTGCCGGCGGAGCCGCCCGTCGTGCGAACCGAAGGCGTTCAACCCTCCTGACAACCCGTCACCAAGCGCGGGCCCCGCGGTCCGTGACCCACCTTTCGTCATTCGTCATTCGCACTTCGTCATTCGCACTTGGCATGGGTTGCCCGCCGATGCTGGGCGGCGGAGAACAGGTCGCGGCCCAGCGGTCCACGACCCACCTTTCGTCATTTGTCATTCGCACTTCGTCATTCGCACTTGGCATGGGTGGCCCGCCGATGCTGGGCGGCGGGGAACAGGTCGCGGCCCAGCGGTCCACGACCCACCGTCGGACGCGAGAATTACGGATCTGCCCTTGTCCCTCAATCGCCCGTCCGCTCAAACCGCACCCGACCATCGCTGTTCCAGCGCGCCTCCCAGGCGCCATCGGTCGCGCGCGGCTGACGTACCGCGGCCGCGCTTTCGTCCACCGGCCGCCACCGGCCGGCGGGCAGCAACACGAACACCGGCTCATCGGTCGAGCCCTGTTTCTCGACCTCAATCGTGGTCGGTGTGGCGGTGACGCGCAGGGTAAGATCGTGCCACCGGATGCGATCAATGGTCAGTTCTGGCCAGTCGCGCGGCAGGCGCGGTTCGATGCGGAAACCGTCACTCCGGGGCGCGAAGCCCAGGAACCCGTTCAGCATGATTTGCGGCACGAGCACGCTCTCGAAGAACTCGGCATCGAGACCGAGGCCGCCGGGCGTGCCGGCGCCTTGCATCGTGCCATCGCGCGATTTTCCGTCGTAGTATTTCCGGTAGCCGCCGGCGGCCTGGACTTCATCGAACCAGCGGATGACCTCGCGCAACCGTTGCCAGGTGTCGTCCGGGCCACGGACCTTTAGCCGGGCCAGGAGATCGTGATAGGAGAAGGCGAGCACGGCCCCGCCGTCCTGCACCTGGTTGCCGAAGGGGATCGTCTCCGGCCCGCTCCAGGCCCAGAAATACCAGTCAATGTTCCGGCGCGTGGTCGCACGCGGGCCGAAGCGCCAGTGGTAAATGTCCGCGCGCTGCGCGGTGTCGCCGGCCACGACACGGTCGCCGGCAACCCAGTTCAAAATGCTCGTCGCGTGTTCCGCCGTGGCGAAATCCATCGCGACGGCTTCGAGGTTTAAAAAGGTGAATCCGTAGTCGTGGGTCAGTCCGTCGGCGTCAACACACGCGACGAACCGGCCGGTTTCCGGGTTCCAAAAGAGCCGGTTGCCTTCGGCCTTCACGGCGGCGGCGTGGCGTTCGAGCATGTCGGGATCGAAGGCCAGCACACCCCCTGGCACCTGCCATTCCGGGTGCGTGGCGATGTCGCGCTCGAGCCGCAGCATCGCCTGGAGCGCGTCGTAGTACTGCACGGTGGCGTAGCAGTCGAGGTGGCCGAACGGCAGCAGGTCCCAGTAGTTGTTCCCGATGCCGTGCCCGGAGAGGATTTGCTTCGAGCCGTCGGCGTTGCGCCGCAAGCCCGTGCGCCCGTCGTGGCCGATCCAGCCGGTAAACACGACGTTCCGGGTCAGCGCCTGATGCTCGGTCATTACGTAGCGCAGGGCGGACCGCATCCGGTTGATGTTGCGCCGCAGGAAGTCGAGATCGCCGGTCCACCAGAACACCGTGGCACACCCGCGGACGAAGTTTTGCGAGTTGATGTTGTGGCGGGTGTCATACTGGGTGAAGAACGCCTGCAACGTCACGCGCCCGCCCGGGGCGGCATTCGCGAAATTGATCCGCAGCCGGGTCACCGCGTTGGTCCAGCGCGGATGACGCCACAAAGCGACCATCGTGGCGGCGATCGCCTGGCCCTCGACCGGCTCGAAATAGACCCGCCGATCGGGGCTGAATTCGGGCTCGGTTCCGCTGGTCCACTCGATGAAGGGCTGGACGTGTCCGAGGCCGGTCGCCGCCCAGCGCAACTGGAGGAACGGCGCTTGGAACGCGTCAATCCGCTGCGCGGGCGGGGCCGCGGTGGCATGCGGCGCGGTGAGTTCCAACTGCCAGCCGTCGTCGTTGGTGCCGGCCGCGCTGGCGCCGGCGAGGGTCCAGTCGTCCGGGCGGTTGAGGTGATCGGGGCGCCAGCCGGGGCCAATGGTGTTCTTGAAGGAAAAATGCCAGCCGGCGCCGCCCTGCCCCTGGTTCCAGAACGGGAACGGCCAGCCGTGCTGGTGCGCGATGCTCGGATGCTGGTGCGTGGCCACATAGCCGTCCGGCTCCATGATCCGGCCGCCGAGCGTGTCGCGCCATTGCTGGCGAAACACCTCGTTCTGGTTGGTCGTGGCGGGCCAGAGCGACGGGCCGGAAAGCCAGTCGTCCCAGAGCGTGGACTTGGGTCCGGCGCCCGGGTAATGGAGCCAGAACAGCGCCCGGAGCGAGGCCATCTCCGCCTCGTGTCCGGGGACCCGGAAGCGCGGGAAGTCGTCCGGAATGGCGGCGGGCGACTGGGCGGTGGAGCGGAGAGAGAAGGCCGCCAGGGCGACGATCAAGGGCAGGAGCAGGCGCATGGCGGGATTTCATCGCCGGGGGCGGCCGGCGGTCAACGGCGAAAGCAAGGGGGCGCCGGCGTTGTTAGGACGGCTGCCCCTCGAAGGTCTGCGCGTCATGGCCGACGCGTTGCACACCCAGAGCCAGACGGCCCGGATCATCACGCCGGAACGGGGGGCCGACTATCTGCTGACGGTCAAGGGCAACCAACCCGGCGTGACGGACGACGTGCGGCTACTGCTCCCCCACCTTACGAGTGCCTTGTCCCCCTCCAGACCCGGCGAACCTCGTTCAGGGGGTTGAACTCAATCGCGGCCGGCTCGAAGCCCGCTGCCCGATCCGCTTGGCGGCCACGGCCGAGCAGGTCTGTTTCCCCGCCGTGGCGCAGGCCGCGCGCCAGACCCGCGCCAGCGATCGCCATGGAGCCAAATCCGAAGGGATCGAAACCGACTGGCTGATCAGTTCGCGCCCCGTCGAGCGCTTCTCGCCGCTCCAGACGGCCCAGACCGACCACGTCAATTGGGGCATTGAGAACGGGTTTCCTTTGCGCCTGGACGTCGCCGCCGGCGAGGACCGCAGCCGGGTGCGCCATCCCACCTCGGTCTTGAACCTGGCCATGATCCGCCGCGCCGTGCTCAGTTTGGCGGTCCGGTGGATCCAACAATGCCGCCACCGACGCCAAGCCACGCTCCAGGGCTGTTCAGCCCCGACCAGCGTTTTCCCCCCTCCGCCCACCCCGCGCACCCACGCCATGACGCGGGAGAACAACCGGGGGCGACACGAAATCCGGGTGCTGGATTGCCGGTCAGCCAGCCCGCAGCAGGTGGGCTTCCCTGGAGTTCAGACCATCGCCCGGCTGCGGCGGCGGGTCCGGCGCAAGGGTAAAAAGACCACCGAAATCGTCTATCTCATCAGCAGCCTCACCCTGGAAGAGTTGGATGCGCTCGGCTTTCTCAAACTCAAGCGGGGCTACTGGGTTATTGAGAGCGGCCTGCATCACGCCCTGGACGTGACGCTGGGCGAGGACCACAGCCGGGTCCGCAACTCCACGGCGGCCTTTGCCCTGAGCCTGTTCCGCCGGGTGGTGGCCAGCTTCGCCCAGGTCTGGCTGCAGGAATGCCGTAAACTCAATCCCCGCAGCCGGGCCACCACCGGCAAGTTCCCAAAACGCTTCCGCCACCGCAACGGCGGCCCGGAACGCTTGCACGCACTCATTTTCGCCAAATCTCCGGCTTCGTGGCGCTTACCAGAATGAAAAGGTGCGTCCTACTCCGCTATGGGTTCCTCCGCTATGGGCTTGCAAGATGCCCGCAACTGTGCATACTCGTCCCCGACAGCCAACCAATCGTCGCGTATGCCATTCATCCTGCAGCGCTCGTTCGCCTCGACGGCGCCTAACCGCGCGTCCACCGAGGGAATGATGAGGGAGGAACCTTCGGCAAAGCTGTCTCGAACGAAGCGCGGGCAGTTGCCCGGTCTGTAGGCCTGAGGTGGTTTCGATGACGCGTAATGGCCGGGATAACAGATTGGCATGCTGGGTCGTGGCGTTCACTTGCGCCGCCATTGGAACGACGGTTGTCGTTGGGTCGCCGCTTTTCGATCGCGGATACACCGTGTTGCCGGCGCCGCAGAACGTGTCGCTCCGCCAAAAAGACGCGGAGTTCACGCACGATTGGCGGGTGACGTTGGAGCAGGGTGTGGCGCCCACCGACGTGGCCGTGGCCAGTTTCAAGGAAGGACTGGCGGATCGGTTCCACCTGAGGATCAAGCCGGCCGGTGAAGACCGGACCGCCACTCGGATCGTTTCCCTTTCCGTTCAGCCGGGTTCGATTGTGATTGGCCAGGCAGCCGACCGCGACCGGTCCGCGCTGGCAGAGCAGGCCTACCGGATCGTGTTGACGCCCAATCGCGTGCGCATTATTGGCAACGCTCCCCCAGGGCTGTTTTACGGCGTGCAGACCTTTCTCCAATTACTCGCGTGGCGGGGTAGCGGTCTCAAGTTCCCGGAAGGCGAGATCCAGGATTGGCCCGATCTGCAATTGCGCATCATTTATTGGGACGATGCGCATCATCTGGAGCACATGGGCGTTCTCAAAGCAGCACTCCGGCAGGCGGCCTTTTTCAAGATCAATGGGTTTGCCCTTAAGCTGGAGGGGCATTTCCAATTCCGGAGCGCTCCGGCGATTGTGGAGCCCTATGCCCTCACTCCCGCCGAACTGCAAGAGCTGACCGACTATGCCCTGCGGTACCACATCCAACTCATTCCGTACCTTGACGCCCCGGCGCATGATTCCTTCATCCTCAAGCACCCGGCTTATGCTTCACTGCGGGCATTTCCGAATTGTAACTACGAGTTCTGCGTCGTGAATCCGCAGACCGACGGCGTGTTGTTCGGCCTGTTCCAGGATCTTTTAGATGCCAACCGCGGCGGGAAGTACTTTGTCCTCTCCACCGACGAGCCTTACTACGTCGGTTTGGCCCAAGGTCCAGGTTGCGACGAGGCGGCCCGCGCGCGCGCGCTGGGCAGCCCGAGCAAGCTCCTGGCGGATTTCATCTCTCGTTCGGCGACTTACCTCCACGAGCGGGGGCGCACGGTCTTGTTCTGGGGCGAATATCCGCTGAAGCCCGAGGAGATCGGGGCGCTGCCGAGCTACCTCGTCAGCAGCGAGACGGCTGGACCCGAATTCGACCCGGTGTTCAAGGCGCACGGCATCCGCCAGTTGGTCTTCACTTCCACCCAAGGTGAGGAACCCTTGTTTCCCGACTACCATCCCTTGCCCCTGGCGGACCGGCTTCATGCTGGTTCCGGGGCTCCAGCCCCAGGCCGTATTGCCGAGATTTTCCGCGCGGTTTCCTCGCTCGAGGCCCGCCAGCAGGCAGACCTGATCGGAACGTTTGTCGCCGGCTGGGCGGACGCGGGTTTGCATCCGGAAACGTTCTGGCTCGGCTACGCCACGGGGCCCGCCGCCGCCTGGCATCCCGACTCGTCCGGGCCGGAGGAGTTGATGAGCACTTTCTATCCTCTATTTTATGGGGCCGACCTGCGGAGCATGCCCCGTTTGTATCGGTTGATGAGCCGGCAGGCTCGCTTTTGGGACGATAGCTGGGAAACAGCGCCCTCTCAGGCGCGGACGCCGATCTTCGGTTATTCTCACGGAATCTTCGATCCCCCACGACCAGCGGAGGATCAAACGCTGCCGCCCCTGCCGGTCCCCTCAGCGCGCGGGCTCAAACTCGATAGGGATTGGTCAACCGAGAACCTCCGGCGCCTCACCCTGGCCCGGGTGTTCCTTGCCGAAAACCAGGAACTGCTCGGCCTGCTGCAGGAAAATCGGTCACGCGTCCGGTTCAACCGCTACAATCTCGAAGTGTTCCTTTCAGTCGCGCAATTATGTCGGGAAAACCTGGAGATGCTTCTGGATTTGGAGCGCATTGACCGCGAGTTGAAAGCCGCTCAAGGCCTTGCCAAGACCGCCCCGGCGAGGGCCCTCGCGCACTTGGACGAAGCGCTCGACCTGGCCCGTCGCATTTGGTGGCGGCGAAACCAGGCATACCATGGTGCGGTGGCGACTTGGTATCAGAGCTGGTTTCCCCGGGTCCCTGAGGCGAATGGCCGCCGCTACCTGGATCAGGTTGACGATGTGAAGGACCACCGGCCAGTGCGGACAGTTGACATGAGTTACCTCATCTACCGCGAGTTATTATATCCGCTGGGCGAATGGGCCGAAGGCACGCAGACCGCCCGCAACCAGTTTGCGCAGACACAGGGTCTTCCGGCCCGTCACCAGAAGCTGGAGTGGCGGAACACGGGGCGTTAGCAGTGTGTCCGCACGGGCCCGATTCAACTCACGCCGTTGCCTTCCCCTGCAACATCGCTGCGCGCCGAAGGAGCACACTCTTTACACGCCTCGACCTTGCTCAGGAAGCATGGCGTGTCCCCAGCTTAGCGTCCTGGCATCAGGCAAGTCCTTTCTGGCGGCAACGCGGCCGGCCTGGATCAAGGTCCCGAACTGGAAATAGACCGCATCCATATCAGAGTGCCCGTGGGGGTAATGGCTGAACCCGCCGTCGTCGGTGCGGCAGGTCAAGGCCCAATCAGCCGCCTTTTGGATGGCCTGGCGCACGCGTGCCGAGCCTCCGCCCAACTGGCGAAGGATGAACACAGCGTCGAAACAGGCATGCACATCCCAGTCAGGTTCTTTGAGGTTCCAGCCGCCGTCGGCCTTTTGGTCCCGCAGCACGCGGGCGACCATTTGGCTCGCCTTGGGCGTCGGCTGGCCGATCAAGCGAAAATAGTGCGCCAGGTGAAACGTCGCGGCGACGTGGTCGCCCAGGTAACCGTCTTCGGCCTGGCTCGTAATCTGCCAGTCGCGCAAGGCCCGGTCGTAGGCGGCCGGCATCGGCCGGCCCAGGGCGGCATAGAATAGCGGAAAGAAGCTGGTGGTGTACCAAGGCATTTTTTTGAAGGCCTCGCCGACAAAGAAGCGAGCCATGACTTTGCTCGGATCGTTTTTCGGATGCGCGCCCAAGGCGCGCAAGGCGACCACGCCTTGGACCGTGTTGTAGAGGATGGCCAGGTCGGATTGGGGGTCCATCTTTCCTGCCGCGTTGACAAAGGAGCCGTCCGGCTGCTGGCGACGCTCGACGAACTCGATGGACTTTTTCAGGTTGGGCAGCCGCCAGCCCATGGTCTTGGCCAACGTGGCGGCGTAGGTCACGGCGGCCAGGTCACTGAGGCTCGTGTCCGAGTTTCCCAAGTAGGCGGGGTCCGGCGAGGGCGCATACCCGCCATCGGGGCGGGCGCAACGGCGGATGAAAGCGAGGGTGTCCTCCGCCAACTGCTCTGGCTCAGGGGCAGGTGCGGCCAGGATCCGGAAGGCATCCATCGCCGCCCCGGCCGCGACGCACACCGCCCCGCACAGGACCGCCCGGCGGGAGAGGCGCAAGTCTGGTTTGAATACTCGCGGCGGGCTTCCGGGGGCAGTGCTACGTGCGCCAGAACTAACTGTTACCCGAGGAGGGGCGTTCATAACTTCGATTGTGATTGTTCAGATGGCTGCGCACCAGCAGAATGGGTTCCCGGGCAAATCCTCCGGGAGGCGCGCCGGGCGCCGCCGTGCCGAAACAACCTGGAAGCCACCGAAGAGAAGCTCGCCTGCCGGCAGCCGCCGCGCTGGTCACGGAGGGTCCTACCAGTTCGTGAGACCTTTCGGGTCATTACGAAAAGTCTGTTCTGGTCGCGGAATCAAGTGGTTGCGTTGAGGAAGCTGGGGCGCCGCCCCACCTGCTTGAGCGTCTGGGGTGACGTTTCGTTGCCGATTTCCCCAAGGGCTGGGTGGAACTGCTTCCACGAGGTCAACGGGTTACTGAACCGGGGCCAGTGGAGCAGCTTGGGGCATGTCACAAAACTTGCTCTACCGAGCCTCTCGCATTCCAAAGTCCCATGCCGTGTGTGATCAAATCCCCTCGACGACCTCCACCGACTGCGTGCGCACCGATTTTCCTTTCGCCAGCTTGATTACGGTCTGGGGCAAGACCCAAACCTGGCGAGACACTCCCGCCAGTACGGCGAAACCGGTGCGGACTTTGTGCCGCTTGAGTACACTTTCAATCTCCACTGGCAACTTACTTTGCAGCCACTGCCCCCCACCGGCCGTGGGGTTGAAGGCGGGGTCGTCACAAATTCTCTCGGCGACGGCTTCCTGCAAGTACTCCTGGCTGAGCGCGACCAGTCCGGCCTCTTTTTTCCCATGCAAACTGTTCACCGGGTAGAGCCAAACGCGGGGGTTGGACAGGAGCGCCTCCTTGACCGCCTCTGCGATCCGATCATGGACTACTTTCGGCTCGGAGATCGCCTTTCCCGACGGTTGCGCCGTTTTGGCCGGTTGCTGGCAGACGTTTTCAAAATTGTACACCCGAGCAGGCAGCACGAACGGCTGGCTGGGGGCGCTCCAGAAATAGCAGTTGCCGGGGATTGGCTCGTCCCGGATGAAGCCCAAGATGTCGTCGCTGAAATAGGCGTTGTGCCGCTTGAGCGTTTGCAGGTCGTTATCGTTGAGCAGGTGCAGCACGAAGAAGTTGTCGCCCTGGCTGATGATCTGGTCGGAGATGGAACTGGGCTGCTGCGTCACCAGCACGCAGCCCAGCCCGTATTTGCGGCCCTCCTTAACCCAGCGCACGAACACGTTCCGGTCGTCAAGAATGCGGTCACCCAACATCGTCTGGGCTTCCTCCAGCACCGCAAGGCAGCGGACGGTCTGCCCCGCCTTCCGATCCGTCAGGTGGCGCATGTTGTTCTGGAAGATGCACCGCAACAGCATCCCGGTGATGGCCAGCCCATCCTCGCTGCCCAGCAGTGAAACATCGGCGATGACCACGCGATTCTCCTTCAGTTCCTGGATGATGTTCTTGCCCAGCGTCGCGCCCGATCGGTGCAGCCGCTTGATAGGCGGGACGAGGTTGTTCTTGATGGCCGAGAGGCTGACATCGTTCTGCTGCTGCCGCCCCGGCTGCGCCCGGTACGAAAGCAACTCCGCCATCTTCCGATCCTCGGTGGTGAAGCCGTCCTTGGCCAGAAGAGCCACAAGCTCCTTCCAGCGGTCCCAGTCCTGACTCCGCAGCAGGTTGGCGAAAACCGAGTCCTGTTTTTCCTGCGTGACGAGACCGGCCACGATGTCCTGCGGCGGGAAATCCCCGAAATCCACGTACACATTGCCTTTGACCACATCTGCGGGCTGCGATTCCACCGGGCGGTTAGTGTAGAGCGAAATCCGGCTCCGCAGGGCGGGTACGTTGACCAGTCCCGCCCGACCGTGGGCGTCGGGCAGCGCGTACTCCCCTTCGGGGTCGAAGATCAGCAGGCCGACATCGGGCGGCGAGGCATAAAGCTGGGACATCAAGTACTTAATGAGATTGCTCTTGCCGTAGCCCGCCCGTGCAAAGACGAAGCTGCGCCTGCCCTTGAGCCGCCCCACGCTGAAACGCACCGGGACAGTCTTGAGTTCGCGCTGCCCGTAGACCAGATGCCCCAGTGGGACGGCGGTGGGATCATCTTCGAGGCCGACGTTGCACAGGAACGCCAGCGCTGCGTCCGACGGCACCCGCACCTTGCTGCCCAGCGTCGCAAAGGTCCTCTCGCCCACGGAGAACTTGAACTTGTCGTCTTGGGCTTGGATTTGCAGGTGCCCCAGCAACTGCATCTTAAGATTGTAGCGGAGCATCTGCCTCATGAGCGGGGCGGGCACCGCGTCCTCGGTCTTGGCGAGATCGCCGAGGTAGGCGTCGCCGCGATCCGTCGCCAGTTGCCCCGCCGCATGGTAGCGGCTGACGCGCCCCACCATTGCCTCGCTGGCGCTCAACTCGACGAGCAGAAACTCTCCAAAGCCTGGCAGCCCGCGTTCCTGATGCGGGACGATGACCTCGACCTCCAGTTGGTGCGGCAGGGGCGAGAAGCCCTTGAGCAAGCCCACCGCCGCGGTGTTCGCGTAGAGTTCAGTGCTCATGTTGTTCATTGTCCTCAATCCCCCAAACCAGTTGCCTGCCCAGCAGCCTCAGTTGCCGCGCTGTCCGGGCCACGGCAGAATCGCGTTCGGCGACCTGTTGCAACAGCAGGGATTCCAGCATCTCGATCTCCAAACCGCCCATATGGGCGTGTTCGTGCGCTTGAACCAGCGCCTGGGGGTAGCCGCGCAGCGGAAAGCTGGCGTGCGCCGAGTCGGCCAGCAGTGACATGGCTTCGCCGACGCGATCCTCCTGCCAGTCCGCGATGTCCACGGGCATCAGCGGTACTCCTTCGCCCCGATCCAGCCGCGCAATGTGCAGCAGGCCCATCGCCCGGCTGCCGATCCAGCGGTACTGCACGGGCGCAGCTTCGCGCTCCAATTCAGCGGGCACGGGCAGATAGGCAGGGTCGCCGTTGCTGAAGCTCTCGCTCAACCCCAGAGCCACTGACAGGTAACTCAGCACCCGCGACCGCTTGGCAACCCCGACCAGCAGATGGCCGTGCTTGGTGGTCAGCTTCTCGAACTTCTCGCGCAGCCGCTGAAAGACCGCATCCGTCAGCAGGACGCTCCGCAGCAGGCCGTCGCGGATCAGCAGCCTGACCGGCGGCTGGCTGGCGAGTTTTAGGAGCGCCGCCCATTCCATCAGTTCCCGCAGCATTGACAGCAACTGGCTTCGTTGAAAGTCCAACCGGGGCAGTAACTGGCTCCAGTCCAGTTCGAGGTACTTGATGAACCGCTGGAGCAGCTCATTGGACTGAAAGAAAAAGCGCAGGATTTCCTCCGGCGTCAGCGACTGCGCGACGAAGTCCTCGAAATAGATTTCGCCCAGACTGTCGGCGACCCGCACGACCTGCAACTGCATCGGTTCGAGACTCAGCTTGTTCTCCCCGCCATCGGTCGCCACCGTGGCCACCACGGACAGACGCGACGGCGGGGCGGCACGGATGGCGATGGGCGTTGGGCGAAGTCTCGCCAGCCGCTTCTGCGTCGCGGACAACTGCGGCCACTCCTGATTGAGCGCCACGGTGAGACTCCGCTGGAGCCGCTTCAGCCTGTCCGTCGTGAAGTGCATCCACCGGAATGCTGCCCGCGAAACTGCTGTAAGAAAAGGAAAATGAACTCCCCCATGTGCCCGGTTTGGCGCCACACCGGTGTGCCCATCGCTTCTACAGCAGCCCGAACCTCGCCATCAACGGCATCGGGTTCCGTTGTGTGAGGGCGCTCTAGAGTCCTTGAAGTTCAAAACATGGAGTGGACAGGTCAAGTTTTCAGGCGGCCAGTTGTTGCTGGAAGTAATCGGTCAGTTGAGTGTGGAAGGCACGGAAGCTCTTGGCCAGGGGCGGG
>Ga0187861_10000299_pt1 | contig 61051 bp, 42 predicted proteins | sample June2016WEW_10_1_3_FD_132986 | JGI IMG/M metagenome (GOLD analysis project Ga0187861, IMG submission 132986) | Peatland microbial communities from SPRUCE experiment site at the Marcell Experimental Forest, Minnesota, USA - June2016WEW_10_100 | ecosystem: Environmental > Terrestrial > Soil >...
AAACGCCAAGCGACCCTTCAGGGCTTTTACGATTTCATGGCTGCCCGAAACGCCCGCAAGGCCTTCTCCCTCGTATCCGCCTCCAAATCCTCCTGGTTACCTCAATGAGAAATCCGCGCTAGTTGCCGCCTGTGCCACAAAACGCACACTTGCCAAGCGACGGTGCTTCCGGCACACTCTTTCACCGAAGCACACACAACCACAACTAATGCGATTGACCTTATGAACTTTTCTCCGCCAAACGCCACGGCCCGGAGGGGTCATGGTTTTACCCTGATCGAGCTGCTGGTCGTCATTGCCATCATCGCGATCCTCGCGGCCCTGCTCCTGCCCGCCCTGAGCAAGGCGAAGGACCGGGCGCAACGCACCCTCGACCTCAACAATAACAAGCAGATCATGCTGGCGATGACGATGTATTCCGGTGACTACGGCGATAACATGCCGCACACGGGGTGGGGCACGGTGGACGGCACCGCCACGGCGGGGGTGAATGGGTGGCAATACGCCACCGACATCCCGGGGTTGGGCTGGATACCGTACGGTCAAAACGCCCCGCTGGGCGCCGAGCTCCCGTGGACCAACCAGGTTCCCTGGTTTCAGGCTGGGTTGCTGGGCAAGTATCTCGCCACGCCCAAAGTACTGGACTGTCCGAAAGACGTGTCGCAGGTTCATGCGGGGAACTACCGGACCTTGTACAAACAGCGCGACACCAAGCTCTCGAGCTATGTCTGGAACGGCGCGGTGATCAGCTATGGCGCTCTGAGCGGCACCGCCACCCACAAGCTCTCCGACTTCTCCGGCACGGCCATCCTGCAGTGGGAGGCCGATGAAACAGACCCCTTCTTCTTCAATGACAGTTCGAGCCAGCCGCACGAGGGTTTGTCCCAGCGCCACGCGGGCGGAATCGCGACCAGCACGACCTTGGACGTGAAGGGCACTTCCACGGTAGGCCTCTTCAGCGGCGCGGCCATGTCCATGACCTACAAGAGCTTTTACGATCTCGGTGGCGGGACGGTCCTCGCGAAGCGGAAACCGACCTACCTGCCCAACGAGCTCTGGTGCGACCCGAATCAGAAAGACGGGGGCTGGGCGGCCTACGGTCAGTGACGGGTGAACCCTCTGCCAGTTACGAGCCCGGCACCACGCCGGGCTTTTTCTTTGGCTGTCGGGAGTCAGCGGGATGGCCGGGGTGGCGCCACGACCCGGTGGTAACGATTCAGGGTTGGATGCTCCATCCGCGTCGTTCCCGCGTTGGGCCATTGGACCGTCACCGAATCCACCACGGTGACGGAGCCCAGCCCGAAGTGAACGACGTTGGCCGACTGTGTCCGGTGGGAATCGCCGGTCACGATCGTTCCGGTTTGGGAATGACCGGCGCAGCGCACGGTGACCAGCACACCGATGGGCGAAGCGTGGCCGGGGTCATCACGGAACACAAAACCGATCCAGTTGCCCACCGCGGGCAGTTCGTTGCGGAAGACCCGCAAGGTCGTCTGGAACCTTGGCCACCGTTCGAGGGTGGTCGTCACGAGATCAACCCGACCGTCCGCATCCAGGTCGCCCGCCACGGCATTGCGGGAATCCTGTTCGATGGCCAGCCCCATCAAGTGAGCGACTTCCACAAAGGCCATGCCGCCCTGGTTCAGGAAGAACCGGTTTTTCTCATAACCTCCATAGGACTGCCCGTGTCCGCGGGTCCGCCCGAACTTGCCCCCGAAATAAGCGGCCGTTACCGGGTTGTCCTGCGACGTGCCGACGTAGATATCGTGCCGCCAGAACTCCGACTCGTAATCCGCCACGGATTGGCGCGATTCGTGGCCGGTGGCGATGTAAACGTCCGGAAAGCCATCGTTGTCGAAGTCCGCCGCGGTGGGTCCCCAGGACCAGCCCGACCGGGCGATCGCCGCGCTCAACGTCGTCTGTTCCCATCCTTCGCCGGCCGTCCCCAGATAAAGGCGATTGCCTGAAGCCATCCGTGGCCGCATCGCCTCGTAATCAGGGTGGCCGGAACGCCGCAGCCCAAGATGGTCCAGGCGTTGCGGCGTCGGGCAGGTCATGCCGGTGACGAAGAAGTCGAGCCGTCCGTCCGCGTTGAAATCGGCGAAGGCATGTCCCATGCCGAAGCCTCTCGGTTCGGCGAGGCGGCTGGTGACGTCGGTGAAATGGCCGTGACCATCGTTGCGGTAGAGGTCGGTCCCGGCAAAATCGCTCACGACGAGGAGGTCGAGCCGGCCGGAGGCGGTGAGGTCCACGAAGGAGGCGCTGTAGGTGCGGCGCCAGCGCTTCTTGCCCAGGCCAGCCGCCTCGGTGGCATCCCGGAAGTTCCCCTGACCGTCGTTGAGCAACAGGTAGGAGGGGTATCCATCGTTGGCATCGTAATAAGGGGTCGGCATCTGGCCGCGGTCGAAGGGAGTCTTGTACTGCCCCAACCAGACATCAAGGCTGCCATCACCGTCCACGTCGCCACAGGTGAGGACCTGCGCGTATTTGAGATGCGGTTCCGCCCTCCATACCAGCCGGCCCGGCCCATCGAACGTGCCTGGGGCGGAGCCTTTGAAAAGATACAGCCCGTCGAACTTGGCACAGAGGAAGTCCGCCACCCCGTCGCCGTCAAAGTCCGCGATGACGCCGGTGAAGATCAGACCGGGCGATGCGTGGCAGAGCGGTTCCGAGCGGTAACCGCCATCCGGCTGAGGGCGAAAGACCAGATTCCGGGCGGCCAGAATGATCTCCGGCCGGCCGTCGCCGTCGAGGTCCGCCAGAATGACCGGGTCAATGAATTCGGAACCTTCCGGCGGCATGATGACTTCATTCAAAAGCTGACGAAAGGGCACCGCGCCACGGCGACAGACCAGGGCGAGCTGACTTGCATCCACGCGCTTCACCGCCGGCAGACTGTCCGCCGTCCGTTCCGCACTCCACTCCACTCCCAAGTTGCCGCGCAAGGCGGCCCGGGTTTCCTCCTTCGGATTGACCAGGTGCGCCAGGAAGGCAAACACGCTCTGCCGCGGCCGGCCGTTGGCATCGGCATCGAAGTGGTTGTGGCGGAACTCGAGCTGCGTGAGTTGCCAGCCGGATTCTCCGAGACGCTGCCGGAGATCCTGCCACTGGCCGTGGGAAATGGATTCGCCGTCGGTCGCCGGCGACCACGATTCGATCTGATGCGCGAGATGCTCGGCGGCGCCGAAGCGCGGAATCACCACCGCGTCAAAGGGAAAGTCAACGACGGCCGCCAGCTTGTCCGGGGCGGCGTTGACACGGTCCCAGAGGCTCTCAAACACCTGCCCGCACTCCTCGGCCAGCATCTCGGTGGACCAGACCGTCTCGTCGTTCCGGGCCTCCGCCGCCTGCAGGGCGTTGACAGCGGCGGCCACCTGTTGGCGCACTGTCCTGTCAGCAGGAGGCCGAACCAGGGTTCCGCGCGAGCCCAACCGGCTCCGAACCAGCAGCGTGAAAAGGGTGACCGCAAGCAGCGCCAGCAACAGAAACAGAAGACGCTGGCGTGGCATTGGATGCATGACTGCTCCGGGCTGGCTGCTCCATTGCTAAAAAGAAGCCCGGCACGCGTCAAGCGGATTCACCCCCGGGTAATGTCCCAACTTGACTTGTCCGTAGTGCGAGCGCCTGTTTGCGTGCCCGCACAGGCAGATCCCCGCGAGCCGGCTCGTCAGAGCCTCACCCCGCCAAATCAGGACACTGCCCAACCCCGGGCCGCCCTGTGCAAAGAACTGGACACTTCCGTTGTCTTGCCGCCATCATCGGACTCGGACGATGACTGTAACCGTTCATCAGACCCGGCCATCGTCGGAAGCCGGGCTAGCGGGCGAGGGCAGGCTGGCCTCGGTCCGTGACCTGGCAACCGCCGTGGCCCGGTCCCAGCGCTACCTTCTGGACGTCCAGAAGGCGGCGGGCTATTGGGTCGGCGAGTTGATCGTGGATTGCACGCTGGTGGCAGACATGGTGCTGTTCCACCATTGGGACCGCTCGGTGAACCCGGAGTGGCAGCGCAAGGCGGTCAATCACCTCTTCGCCAAGCAATTGCCGGATGGCGGATGGAACATTTACCCGGGCGGCGCGCCGGAGGTGAACGCCACCATCAAGGCCTACCTGGCCCTGAAGCTCGCCGGGGTGCCGGTGACCGATCGCCGCATGTTGCGCGCCCGGTCGGTCGCGTTGAGTCTCGGCGGCGTGCCGCGGCTGAACACCTTCTCCAAGCTCTACCTCGCCCTGCTGGGCCTGTTTCCCTGGAAATACGCGCCCACCATCCCGTGCGAGGTGCTGCCCCTCGGCAAGTGGTTTCATGTCTACTTCTGGGAAATGAGCAACTGGTCCCGGGGCATGCTCGTCCCCCTGGCCATTATCAACCATTTCAAGCCCACCCGACCGGTGGGCGTGCGGATTGACGAGCTGTTTCCCGAAGGCTACCACGAGCGCGACCTCCGCCTGCCACGCGACCCGGAGATCCTCACCACGCGCAATTTCTTCATCTGGCTGGACCGGCTGCACAAGTTCGCGGAACTCTGGGCGCAGGCGGGCATTCACCCGTTCCGCAAACGCGCGCTCAAGAAGGCTGAGCAGTGGATGCTGGAACGGTTCGAGGGCAGCGACGGGCTCTCCGCCATTTTCCCGGCAATGTTGAACTCGCTCATCGCCCTCAAGGTCCTGGGTTACGCGAGCGACCATCCGAAAGTGGTCTGGGCCTGGCGAAAGCTCACGGAGTTGCAACACGAAACCGAGCACGAGGTCCGCATCGAACCCTGCTTCTCACCTGTCTGGGACACCGCCATTGTGACCATTGCGCTGCGCGAATCCGGGATTCCCGAGAACCATCCCCGGCTCAAACAGGCCACCGAATGGCTGCTCGGCAAGGAAATCCGCTTCCGCGGGGACTGGCAGTACAAGAACCCGGCCGAGGTCGAGCCCAGCGGCTGGGTGTTCGAGTTCGAGAACAAGTGGAATCCGGATGTGGACGACACGGCGATGGTCCTCCTCGCGCTGCGGTTGGTGCCGACCGACGATCCGCGGCGGTGCCGGCAGGCTTACCAGCGCGGCCTCGAGTGGATGCTCACCTTCCAGTGCAAGGACGGCGGCTGGGCAGCCTTCGATAAGGACTGCACCAAGAACATCCTCACCAAAGTGCCGTTTGCGGACCACAACGCCATGCTGGACCCGGAATGCGCCGATATCACCGCCCGCATTCTCGAGGTTTTAGGCCACGAACGATATCTCCTCGACCATCCGCAGGTCAAAAAGGCGCTGAACTACCTCCGCCAGGAACAGGAAGCCGATGGCTCCTGGTACGGCCGCTGGGGCGTCAACTACATCTACGGCACCTGGCAAACCCTCCGGGGCCTGCATGTCTTGGGCGTGGACATGCACGAAGCCTGGTTGCTCAAGGCGCGCGACTGGCTCGAAAGCGTCCAGATCGAAGACGGCGGCTGGGGCGAGCGCTGCAACACCTACGAGGATCCCGTTCACAAAGGTGCCGGCCCGAGCACCGCCTCCCAGACCGCCTGGGCCGTCATGGGCCTCTGCACCTTTGGCGATCCGCACCGCCCCAGCCTCCTCCGCGGCGTCGAACACCTTGTTCGCACGCAGAACCCCGACGGCTCATGGACCGAGGATGAAGTCACCGGCACTGGCTTTCCCAAGGTGTATTATCTGAAATACGACATGTATCGAAACAGTTGGCCGTTGCTCGCGCTCGCGACGTACCGCCAGCTTTGCGAGAAGAACGGGCTGCCGGTGGACGGCGCCGAGCCTGCGGGCACCGTGCAACAGGCGCTCCAAAGCGGCTGAACCGGCGTTCGTCCGCACGCCGAGAGTGGAGGCGAAGCTAACCGCCCCCGGCGCGCGTCGCAAAGAATACTGCCGGGGGTAGTGTCCTGAATTGGCTGGGGTGTACCGCGAGCAGACTTTGTCGCGTTGGGACTTCCGCCTTCAGGCGGCCCGGTCCGGCTGAAGCCGGCACTCCAAACCCCGCTTGATGGTGGAAACAAGGACGCTGCCCGCCGGGGAGGCGCTCACGGCACTCGCGGGCCGGGCGGTGCCGTGGCGACCTGGACCCGCGGCCACTGGCCGGTGGGATGCGGCGCGGGCTGGTTCCCGGCCGTCCGGCGGGCCAGGGCCATGAATTCCGCCTGGGAGTTGTGCGGCGCGGCGCCTGCGGGGCGGGGGGCTCGCACGTGGGTGCCGTCCGGCTGGATGATGCGCGCCTTGACGTTGTCGGCAAGTTGATGGGCCAGGATCTCGTTGATGATGCGATCGCGCAGGTTGCCGTCCTCGACCGGGAAGACCACCTCCATGCGCTTGAAGAAATTGCGCGGCATCCAGTCCGCACTCCCCACCAACACCTCGGGCTGGCAGGCGTTCTCGAAATAGTAGATGCGGCCGTGTTCCAGGAACCGTCCCACGATGCTGCGAACCGTGATGTGGTCACTCAAGCCCTTGACCTGCGGCCGCAGGCAGCAGATGCCGCGCACGATCAGGTCAATCTGCACGCCCGCCTGCGAGGCGGCGTAGAGGGCGTCAATCACCGCCGTGTCCACCAGCGAATTCATCTTCGCGATGATCCGCGCCGGCAGGCCACGCCTTCCGTTCGCCGCCTCGCGGGCGATGAGTTCGAGCAGGCGGCGGTGGAGATCGAAGGGCGCAACCATGAGTTTCGCCGTCCCCGGAAACTGGCAGACACCCGTTAGAAGATTGAACAGGTTCGTGGCGTCCGCGCCGTAATCCGGCCGGCAGGTGAAAAGGCCCAAATCCGTGTACAGCTTCGCAGTGGTCGGATTGTAGTTGCCGGTGGCAACGTGGAGGTAACGCCGGATGCCGTCCGGGTCCCGCCGCACGACCAGCGTGATCTTGCTGTGGATTTTGTAGCCAACCAGGCCGTAAACCACGTGGACGCCCGCCTCCTCGAGCCGGCGCGACCAGGCAATGTTGTTGGCCTCATCGAACCTGGCCCGCAACTCCACCACGGCGGTGACCTGTTTACCGTTCTTCACGGCATCCATGAGCGCGCCGATGATGCGCGCGTCGCCGCCAGTGCGGTACAGGGTTTGCTTGATGGCCAGCACGCGCGGGTCCGCGGACGCCTGCTGGAGGAACTGAACCACACTCTCGAACGACTCGTAAGGGTGGTGCAGCAGGACGTCGCGCTGGCGGATGACCGCAAAGAGATCGGGCGCGTCACGCAGCGACGGCGCGACCGGCGGCAGGAACGGCGGATCGCGCAACTCGGCCGAATGGTCCCCCTCGCAAATCGCCGTCAGCCGGGTCAGGTTCAATGGCCCATCCAGGTGGTAAAGGTCGTCTTTGGTCAGGCGCAACGTGGTCAGCAGCTCCGCGCTGATGTCCGCCGGGCAGTCCTGCCGGACTTCGAGCCGCACGGCGTCACCCCGGCGACGGTTGTGCAATTCGGCTTCCACCGCCATGAGCAGGTTCGAGGTTTCCTCCTCGTCAATGTAGAGCTCGCCGTTCCGGGTGAGGCGGAAGCTCCAATAACCCCGAATCAGCGTGCCCGGAAACAGGTCGGCCAGAAAATGGCCGATGGTTTCGCCCAACAGCACAAAGTCCTGCCGGCCGTCCTCGCGCGGAAGTTTGACGAGCGTGGGCAGGTTGCGCGGCACCTGGACGACGGCCAGGCGTCGCCGGACGACGCCGTTTTCCGCCAGCTCGACGCGCACCATCAGGTTCAGCGACTTGTTGAGGAGCTGCGGAAACGGATGCGCCTGGTCAATGGCGATGGGTGTGATCGTCGGTCTCACCTCGGCGCGGTAAAACTGCTCCAGCCAGGCCAGGTCAGCCGGCTCCAGTTCGGCCGGGCGGACCACGCGGATGCCGTGCGCCGCCAGCGCGGGCTGGATGCCCTGGCGCCAGCACCGGTAGAGCCCATCCACCAGCAACAGCACCCGCCGGCGCACGGCCCGGAACACCTCGGCCGGCGTCCGTCCGTCAGGGCCGCGCTCGGGTTGGCGGCTCTGCGCCTGTTGCTCAATCTCCTGCTTCAGCCCGGCCACGCGCACCTCGAAAAACTCGTCCAGGTTCGAGCTGGCAATGCCGAGGAACTTCAGGCGCTCGAGCAGGGGATTCTCCGCATCCATTGCCTCCTCGAGCACGCGCTGGTTGAACTCCAGCCAGCTCAACTCGCGGTTGAGGTAACGTTCCTGCGCTGCCGACTTCATATCCAGGCTGTCAAATGAGCACGCCAGTATAGCCTCCGCCGCCGCCTTGGCCAGTGACAAATCAACGGCGCGGCCCCGCGGCCCGGCGGTCCGCGACCCACCATGACTCCGGTTTCCGTGTCCGCCGAAAGCTCCGGACACCGTCTGTAGCCAGCGCGGTCCTGATTCAAGGCCTCTCCGCGTTCTCATTCGGTTTGATTAGGTTTGATTGGGTTTGATCCGGCCGGATCGCCCCGGGACTGCCCCAGCCGGGCAACGGGAACGCTGAGCAGCATGGATTCCGCCATGTCGGTGGCCGCCGCCTGTGAAAAAGGGTCGCTGCGGTTGAACGCGTCTGTGAGAAAGTCCTGGGTCAACGACGCACGGAGCGGCGAAAACCTCCGAAACGCTTCGTTCATCGCTTTGGCCTTGGCCTGCTTCTTTTCCCATCGCTCCCGCTCCAATTGCAGGCGTCCGGCCTTGTGGTCCTCCCGGCGAAGGCTGGCCAGTTCGGTGAGCACCTCCTGCAATCGTTCCCAACGCTCCTGGCGATCGGTCGTCTCGTCCAGCAGTTCTTGGGCGGTTTGGGCGAGTTCCGCCGCCAGCACCACGGAAAGCCGGCTGCTCACTTCCACCCCGCCCGCGTCGGCATCCAACTGGTCCGCGTCCTCGGTGACTTGCCGCACCATTTCGCGCCGTTCCTGCTGTTTCAACCAGTCGCGGTAACCGCCCTGCTTCCACTCGCTGAGGTTCTGCTCGCTGATCGGCCGCCCGTCGAACCCGGCCTTGAGCAGGGCCTGCACTTCCGGCCGCGCGTTGAGCCACTCCACCAGTTGCTTGCCCGGCTCCCCGTTGTCGAGGCGGCGATTCAACTGCTCCCGGACTTCCAGCGGCAGCCGGGCGATCTTGCCATTGCGGGTTTTCATTGGATGAGCCGGTACGAAAACCGGTTCCGGATGTGGGACGCTAAGAAGCCCCCGTGAGAGGTAGCCCGCATCAGCCCGGCGTACACCCCAGGCGGCACGCGGTAGTACTCATAAACGGTGTCGTTGCGGAACTCCACGGTGAGCGTCGCGCTCCACTCATCGTAATCCACCGAAACCAGGTTCGTTGAATCCACTGGTTGACCAATCATAAACGTTCTGGTGGCGACTCGATTGTCCGGCCTGCCTCGCCCGCCTGCGGCATCCGCCGTGCGGCGCAGTTGCGGGACAACTTCTTTCGCCATCGTCATCTAATCCCTGATGCCCCCGTAGGGCCAGCATTCTGTTTGCGCCGTCGTAGGGCCGTAACGACGCAACCAAGGGACGTTTTTACGCCGCCCCACGGCTGAGACGACGCAAGACGGGGCTGCTTTTGCTTCCGGCCGACGTGGATGCGACGCAGGCGAAGGCCGATCTTACGCCCTCTCCCGGCTGGGACCGCGCAAGACGGCGCTGCTTTTGCGTCATGCGGGGGCCGGGCTTCTGAGCCGCGCGCCACGGTGGCTGCCCGATGCTGGGCGGGCAGTTCTTGTCGCGGCCTGTCTGCGCCTGTCTGCGGCCGCACAGGCAGATGCCGATCCGCACAGGCAGGCCCGGCGGTCCGCGACCCACCATGAGTCGGGTCGAAGCGCGGCCCAACGCAGGCGTTTCCGCTCCGTTGCCTCTCGCCCGCGCCGGTCGCGACCGACGCGCTTGACGCGGAAGCAGGACTGTGGCGCAATCAGAAGCGTCCCTGAAAAGAGACCGTCAGCGATTATGAAAAACTCCCAATCCTACGGTACGACTGCGTCTCGTCCAATGTGTGATTTTCTGTGCTCGGTTGGACTTGGCCTCCTGGCATTCGGCGTGCCGATGCCGGTCTTTGGCCAGGCCAATTACGCGACACAGTACACCGTTGCCACGCTCGCCGGCCGGGCGGGCTACGAAGGTAGCGACGACGGGGCAGGAAGGTGCCGCGCGCTTCGGCAGCGAACCTGGTGGTCCTGCCGGAGTCACGGTGGACAACGCTGGCAACGTCTATGCGGCAGATTATGGCAACAACACGATCCGCAAAGTGACACCGGCAGGCGTCGTGACGACGTTGGCCGGAGTGGCGTGCTTTGACTGTCCGGGCAGTACCGATGGGACGGGGAGCGCCGCGCGGTTTAATCAACCTCAAGGCGTAGGAGTTGACAGCGCGGGCAACGTCTATGTGGCGGATTCAGGTAACCACACACTTCGGAAGGTAACGGCGGCAGGCGTCGTGACGACGCTGGCCGGACTGGCGGGCAATAGCGGCAGCATGGACGGACTAGCAAGTCTGGCTCGGTTTAATAATCCTTGGGGCGCGGCGGTAGATAGCGCCGGCAACGTCTGTGTGGCTGACACGGGCAACAACACGATCCGCAACGTGACGCCTTGGGGCTTGGTGACGACCCTTGCGGGACTGGCAGGTAGTCCGGGCAGCACTGACGGACTCGGGGGGCTTGCGCGGTTCAATCAACCCTCTGGCTTGGCATTGGACAAAGCGGGGACCCTCTATGTGGCGGACACATGGAATCACACGATCCGCAAAGTGACACCGGCAGGCGTCGTGACGACGTTGGCCGGTTCGGCGGGTGCTCCGGGCAGCGCGGATGGGACCGGAAGCGATGCGCGGTTTAATTTCCCCTCTGGCGTGGCGGTGGACAGCGCCAACAATGTGTATGTGGCTGACGATCACAACTTCACGCTTCGGAGGGTAACGCCCGCGGGAGTGGTGACGACGCTGGCCGGACTGGCGGGCAGTTCTGGCAGCGCCGACGGGACAGGGAGCGTCGCAAGGTTTGGGCAGTCGCTCTCTCTTGGTTCCCAATTCTCGTGTGGTCCTGGTAGCGTTGCGGTGGACAGCGCCGGGAATCTATATTTGGCAGACTCCGCCAATTGCACTATCAGGAAGGGCTGGGCGGCCGTTCCTCCTACGCTGGATACGCCCGTTGTACTGCCCAACCGATCGGTGCAGTTAAACCTGAGCGGCGCCGCGGGCAGCGCTTACACGCTCCAAGCCTCTACCAACCTGGTGGATTGGATTCCGTGGGCGAGTGTCACGAATACCAGCGGCACGGTGATGATCCTTGACCCGGTGGCGGTGCATTACGACAAGCTATTCTACCGCGCGCTCATGCAGTAGGCGTTTGTGGTGGCAGTCGAATTGCGGCCACAAACCCACTTTTTTCCTGGCTGGGCAGAATATTGGCTTCGTTGCCTCTTCCACCGCCGCCACTCGCCGCAACTGCGGTGCCTCGGCCGACCCGCTGAGCCACGCGCCCCTCAGGGAACGCCAACGGCTTCGTGTGAAGGTGGCTGCCCGACGGCTGGGCGGGCAGTGGTCTTCGCGGCCTTTCTGCGCCTGTCTGCGGCCGCACAGGCAGATGCCGATCCGCACAGGCAGGCCCGGCGATCCGCGACCCACCATGAATGCGGTGGAAGCGCGGCCCAACGCAAGCCTTACGGGTTTCGCGCCAGCCGGCGCAACGTGGCAGACACGGCCGCCAGCAGGCGCGATTTGAAGGTGGCCCGGCTCTTCACGCCCTTTTGGTTCCAGATACGTTGCAGGACGGGTTTCTCACACTTCGCCGGATCACGGGCGTCCGTGATGAGGATCAGCGGCACCAGCGCCATTTCGGCCCATTCGTTGGCCGTGGTTTTGGTCAGGGGCGGCAGGCGCTGCACAACGCGCAGAATCTTCAGGACTTCCTCACTGGTGCGCTCGCTCGGCCAATCCCGCCACAACCGGTCGATCCCCTTGTTTTCCTCTTCGGTGGAAGCGAAATTCGCACCCGCCAGATCGCTGCGCAGGTTTTCCAGGCTGGCGACCAGCGGGTCCAGGTAGCGCATGATCGGGGTGTCCGGCCGGCACCGCGCGTCTTCGCTGGCGTCAAGCGGATAGTCCGCTCCCAACTCCAGTCGGGCGGCGAGTTCCCGGAACCGGCGGCGATTGTTCGTGTGCCGGTGGACCAGCATCGGCCAGGCATGCATGTTGCGCGCCGCGTTCCGGATATGCTCCGGGAACTCGTCCGCCAGCTCATCCAGTTTGCCGACGCGCTGGTAGGCATCCCACGCGAACAGCTCGGGACCGCTGTCGGGGAGAACCGAGCCGTCCTCCGCGCGATCATCCTCGGGAAACAGCGCCTGATAACGCCGGATCAGCCGTGCCGCGTCCCCGGCATCGCCCAGGGCATCGAACATTGCATCCACCAACAAATCCGCGCAGCTCGTGGACTCCGCGCGATGCCGCGCCACGGGGCGCGCGTGGCGAAAGATCAGGGCCAGGGCGAAATCAAGCTGTTCCTGGATGCGCTTCCACCGGGCAGCCGTTTCCGGGTCGTCCGGGGGTTCCCCTTCCTGCGGCGGGCGGAACCTTCCTACCGTCTCCTCGATTTGCCGGAGGACGGCATAGACCGGCCGGACAAGTTCGGAAGCCAATGTGTTATCGGGCAGTTTCGCCAGGGCGATGCAAAAATCCGGCATCTGCGGGCCTGGCAGCGTCGCCAAGCGCTCTCTGGCGTTGCCGAGCCCCTCGGCGGTGATGGCCGTGTGCAAGAAGGCGCGGAAGGCTTTGACCCAGCGCTCCGACTCAGGGTCCGGTTTGGTTGCGTTTGCGCCAGTACCCGAGGGGGATGGTTTGCTCATAAGAATCGAGTTGGAGCATGTGAAGATTTCAGCCTTCGCTTGGCAAGTGCGTTTTGTGGCGCTTGCGAGATCGCGGCGGCGCGCTACGTTGCCCCGCGCATGAAGGTCCTCGTCACCGGCGCCACCGGCTTCGTCGGGCGCGAACTGCTGCGCCAACTGCACGCCGCCGGTCATCCGCTCCGCCTGCTGGTCCGCAACCCGGCCTCGCCCACCGCGCGCCGCGTGGCCGACGAGTTCCACGCCGACCTCCGTCAAGGCGACGTGATCGAGGGCGGCTCGCTGGCCGCCGCCGCGCGCGGCATGGACGCCGTGGTTCATCTCGTTGGCATCATCGGCGAAATCGGCCGCAACACCTTCGAGAATGCCCATGTGCGGGCGACCGGAAACATGCTGCAGGCGGCGCGCGACGCCGGCGTCCGGCGCTTCATCCAGATGAGCGCCCTGGGCACCCGGCCGGACGCGGTCGCGCGTTACCACCGGACGAAATGGGCCGCCGAGGAGTTGGTGCGTGGCAGCGGGCTGGATTGGACCATTTTCCGGCCTTCGCTGATCTATGGTGCGGGCGACCGGTTCGTGAACCTGTTCGCGGGCATGAGCCGCTGGTCTCCCATCCTGCCGGTGATGGGCAGCGGGCAGGGCCGGCTCCAGCCGGTCGCAGTCGAGGCTGTGGCAGCAGCCTTCGCCGCGGCGCTGGCCGAACCGCGCGCCATCGGCCGGACGTTGGACCTTTGCGGGCCGGAGGCGCTGTCGCTGGTCGCCCTGCTCGACACCATCCTGTCCGTGCTCGGGCGCCGGCGCGTCAAACTCCACATCCCCTTGCCGCTGGCGCGCGCACAGGCCGCCATGCTGGAGTTGGTCTGGCCCCGGTTGCTCGGTTGCGCGGCGCCGCTCAACCGCGATCAGTTGTTGATGTTGCAGGAGGACAACGTGGGTGACCCGGGGCCCGCCGCGAAATTGTTCGACTTGAAACTGGCGCCATTCCGCGAAGGCATCGGCGCCTGGCTGGGACGCTGAGCGGCCGGGCCACGAGGCTCAACCCGGCGGCCAGCCCATGAGACGCCCGCCGAGAAGGTGGCAGTGGAGGTGGGGCACGCTCTCGCCGCCATCCGGGCCGTTGTTGATCACCACGCGGTAACCCTGATCCAGTCCCAACTGCCGCGCCACCTCGGCGGCCTTGAGCAACAGGTGGCCGAGCAGGGCTTGGTCCGAGGTGACCGCCTCGGCGACGCGGGGAATGGCGCGACGCGGGACCACCAGCACATGCACCGGCGCCTGCGGATGCACGTCCCGGAAGGCCACCACCTCGCTGTCTTCGTAAACGATGTCCGCCGGGATTTCCCGGTCGGCGATTTTTTGGAAGATGGTTTTGCTCATCTGGGCGGCGGGTTCAACTCACCAGCAAGGCACAGTCGCTGGCCGGGCGCTGTTCGGTCAGGCAGCCGCGGAGGTAATCGGCAATCTGGTCGTTGAGACACTGGCAACGCCGGCCCCACCGCCGGGCGCCGGCCAGTTGCTTGACGCAACCACGCAGCCCGGTGAAGCGCAGGACGCGCGGCGAATCCTCAAGACCCGTCTCGACCTCGTGGCGCAGGCGGGCAAAAAAACCCAACTCGAAGCTCTTCCCGGCCTCGCAAGCGAGACGGCAAAGATCGGTATGGCGCACGCGATCCGACGTGGTGGTGACGGGAGCGGCCGCCGGCGACCCGTTGGCGGACGCCGGCCCGGCATCCTCGACCACCACGCTGAAACCGAATCCCCGGAGGACCCGGGCCAGGGCCTGGGCAAATTCGTTGACCGTGACCAGGTCGCGCCCCAACTCCTCGCGGAAGAAATGGAGCACGCCGACGGCCGCGTTGCGCAACATTTCCCGGTCGAGCAACCTGGTGTGGATGCCCACCAGTTCCATCGCCACCGCCTCGGCGGAGCAGGGAATGGAGCCGTCCGGCGTCTTAAAAACCAGGCAGTCGGATCGTAGCTGTATCACGTTTCACCTCGAGTTTCTTGACCGCCTGCACGAAGTCGGTGGCCTCCTGAAAACGCCGATAAACGCTGGCAAAGCGCACATAGGCCACCGGGTCAAGCACCCGCAATTCGTCCATCACCCGCTCACCGATCGCCATGCAGGGAACTTCGCCATCGTACCGGTCCTGGAGGTCGGCATGGATGCGCTCGACCACTTCCTCGACGGTCTGTGGGCTGACGGGACGCTTCTGGCAGGCCTTGCCGATGCCGTTCAGGAGCTTCGCGCGCGAAAACTCCTCCCGCCGACCGTCCCGCTTGATCACCATCAACCCTTGCGCCTCGACCTCCTCGTAGGTCGTAAACCGGTGGTTGCAACGCAGGCATTCCCGTCGCCGCCGGATGGTCGTGCCTTCGCGGGAGGCCCGTGAGTCAATGACCTTGTCGTCCTGGCAACTGCATTTGGGACATCGCATAAACCGGGCGCCCGGCCCCATTTGATTGTGGCCAGCCCTCTCGTAGCACACCAGCAGTTGGGCCGTCAAGCATCGCCGCGAACGATTGCGCTTCCGTCATGAAACGTAATAACGATAAGATTTTCGGAAGATGTTGTGGAACCAACCTAAAATAGTTTCCTTGAAAAATGCATTTCACCCCTTGACACGGGTTGGCGGGCGTGGTTACTTGGCCGCGGTACACGGGCACCCGATTTCGGGCAGTAATGGCATTTGTTCTTTGATTGCCCACCAGTTTTCGATCCTGGCTTGTTCCGGTTGGGGTCGGATTATCCCCGTAGTCCCTCAGTTGAACTCTGAATATTCCCCGGGTTCTAGGGCCATCCTCTGGCCCGGAACCCGGTTCTTTTTCTGAAGGCCCGCCGCAGTTGACCTGCGGCGGGCCTTCTTACTGGGTGGCAACGACAAAAAGCCCCTGCCACGGTGAGGCGACAGGGGCGAGAGGTCTTCGGGAACAGCGTCCTACAACGTCCAGCCTTCCCGGTAATCGCGCCGGAGGTACTTGCCCGCCTCCGCAAGGTTGGTGAAGCGCAGGTTGGCCGAGTCCCACAAGAGCCGGTAACGGGTTAGTTTCTCGCGCAACTGGACCCGCAGCGGCACATTGCCCAGCAGCACCGCCTCCGCCAGCGGTCCCGCCCACTCAAAGTCCGCCCCCGATTGCTTGCCGGCCTTGCACGCATCCACCCAGTCGCGGTAATGCCCGGACACGCGGGGGATGGTCTTCGCCGGCTGGCCAAACTCCTTGCGGCGCGCCTCGGGATAAATCTGGTTGCCGAGGAGGTACCCCTTGTCGCCGATCAACAGCCGGCCATTGTCGCCCATCATGTCCTCATCCTCGAATCCCTCCGGCCGCGGCGGACGCAACCCGCCGTCACACCAGACCAGTTTGACCGCCGCCATGGCGACCCCGCCGGCGCCGACCCCGGACATGCCCTTGACGTGCGGATTGTTCTTCTGCACTTCCGCGGTGCGCTCCGGGAAGCGATAGGTGATCATCGAGCCGACCGGATACGTCTCCTGGTTCACCCGCGTGGAACTGCCCTCCACGCTGACGGGCGCGCCCAGTTTCAACGCGCGAAACACCGGGTCCATCGCGTGGCAGCCGATGTCGCCCAGGGCGCCGGTGCCGAAATCCCACCAGCCGCGCCAACGGAACGGACAGTAGATCGGGTTATACGGACGCGCCGGCGCGGGCCCCAGCCAGAGATCCCAGTCGAGCGTGGCCGGCACGGGCGGCGTTTCAGTCGGCCGGCCGACGCCCTGGGGCCAATACTCGTTGAACAGACCGTTCGACGGCCGGTCGGTCCAGATGTGAACTTCGTGCACGTCGCCAATGGCGCCATTCCAGACGAGTTCGCACAACCGGCGCGTGTCCTCCGACCCCGCGCCCTGGTTGCCCATTTGCGTGGTCACCTTGGCCGTTTTCGCCGCGACCGCCACCTGCCGCGCCTCCCAGACCGAGTGCGTGAGCGGTTTCTCACAATAGACGTGCTTCCCGTGCTTGAGCGCCGCCACCGAAGCGAAGGCATGATGATGGTCGGGAGTGCCTACGACCACGGCATCAATCTCCTTCACCTCGTCGAGCATCTTCCGGTAATCCTTGAACACTTTCGCGTTCGGGAACTTCTTGAACGTGTGCGCCGCGTGCGCTTCGTCCGGGTCGCACAGGGCCACGATGTTCTCCCCCGGACTCTCCTTCATGATGCTGTCCAGGTCGGCTCCGCCCTGGCCGCCGATGCCGACGCCGGCGATGTTCAACTTGTTGTTGGGCGAGGTCTGGCCGCGCAGCCCCAGCACCTGGCTGGGCACGACCGTGAACGCGAGACCGGCGAGCGTGGCGCCACCGACGAATTGCCGGCGGGTGAGGATCGAGTTTGTTGGCTTCATATTAATTTCCCGCCCACGGAGAAAACGATTTCCCCAGAGGGCTTTCTGGCTTTCGACGCTCATTTTAGCCGCCGGCTTCGAAAGCGGAAGCAGAAATCGCACGGTGTCCCGGCAAAACCCGGCAAACCACAGCCGTGCCTCGTGTGGTGTCTCAGAATTGCCCGTACTTTTCGCCGGCGGTGGAAAGCGGTAGCGGACTACCGCACTCCAAGACGCTTCGCGTTTCCTGGCACATCGGAGGGCGCGCCAGCGTCTTGGAGTGCGCCGGCCCTCTGGCGCTTTGGCACCCCAATGGGCAGGCAATTCTGAGACCCACAGTAGCGGCCCTTTCCCACGCACCCGCCACGGCCGGCCATCACCCGGCCCTCACTCGCCGATGATCTTCACGAGCACGCGCTTGCGCCGCCGGCCGTCGAATTCGCCGTAGAAAATCTGCTCCCACGGTCCGAAGTCGAGCCGGCCCTTGGTAATCGCCACCACCACCTCGCGGCCCATGATCTGGCGTTTCAAATGAGCGTCCGCGTTGTCCTCGCCGGTGCGATTGTGCCAGTACTGATCGCCGGGTTCGTGAGGGGCCAGTTTTTCCAGCCAGACATCGTAATCGTGCAGGAGCCCTGACTCGTTGTCGTTGATGAACACCGACGCCGTGATGTGCATCGCGTTCACCAGGCAGAGCCCCTCCTGGACCCCGCTCCGCCGCACGAGATCCTCCACGGTGCCCGTGAGGTTGACAAACCCGCGCCGGTTGGGAACCTCGAACCAAAGATGCTCGGTAAGCGATTTCATCGTTCGCAGAAAGCTGCCTGATCCGATTGGTCAGGCTTGAAAACGAAGGTCCCAGGAAACGGGAAAAAGAACAAGCCACTTCAGGCTCGTCGGGTCCGGGGCGGGTTGACTCGGGAGGGAAGTTCCGGCGTGGGGACCTGGACAGGACCTCCGAGAATGCTTTGAGGCAGGGCCGGCGGTGATCGAGGATCCCGAGGCGAGTGGGCCAGGCAGCGAGGCGGCGTGGCCGCGCAGGTCGCGACTCAGGCGAACTTCAACAAATCCTCCAGCTCGTGCACTTCCCGAGTGAGGGGAAGGCGCGAGCCATCCCGCAGCACGACGAGGTGTTCGCCTTTGAACATCGCCCGCAACTCGGAGAGGTAACCCAGATTGATCAAGGCCGACCGGTTGATCCGGAAAAACTGGTCCGGATCGAGCGCCGCTTCCAGCGCGCTTAACCGCTCCCGCAAGGTGAAGCGCTGCCGGCCCACGTGCAGGATCACGTAATTGTCCAGTGCTTCGATCCACGCGATGTCATCCACTTTCAAAAACAACACCCGGTCCTCCTGCTTCACGCTGATCCGGGTCAAATAGTGGGGCACCGACTCGATGTCCTCGAGCAGATGCATCCGCGGAGTACTGACCCGCCGGCGGTCGCGCAACTCCAGGCATTCACGGGCCCGCTGGAGCGCTCGTTTCACCGGGCCTGGCTGGAGCGGAGTCAGCAAGTAGTCCACCGCGTGAGCATCGAACGCCGCCAGGGCGTGCCCGGAGGAGGGAGCCATGACGATCAAGGCCGGCAGGGACTCCGGGTCCATCGCCTGCAACTCCAGCAGGTCAGCCGAACCCTCCCCGGTCACTTCGAACAGCACCAGATCCGGGCGGTTCTGCGCAATCAGCTCCGCGATGCCCAGCGGCGCGGCGGAGGGCTCGATCATCTCAAGGTCCGACTCGAGGCCGAGCAGGGAGGCCAGTTGCTGCCGGGTGGATGAACATTGGGCGAGGATCAGAGTGCGGATCTGCCGGGAAATCGCATGACGACCGATTCGTTCCTGGGTGTTCATCTTGGATATCAGCAGTGCTCAACAACCTCCCCGCAAAACTAGCATGATGTGTGCCGAATTAACACCGACACTCTCATTGTCACCCGGACGTTATCGAGGCTGCTGTGTTGGAACCGGCCGGGACTCCCCCTGTAAAACCAAACCAAGCCCTGGCCGCAAACAGGCCCGACGGTAGGTTCCGCCGGGCCCGAAAAGGAGACCGGGGCGAACCCCGGTCTCCGTGAATCAACTGCTCAGATGCTTACTGTTTGATCCGAGCGAACACCGTCTTGCCCGGCAACTGGGCTGCCGTCACGGTGTAAGGACTGGTTGCGCCCGAAACGTCACTCCATGTGACCGGCGCCGTCAGGCTCGTCGTGACTTGCAGCGTGCCGCTACCCGTCCAGGTGATCGTCACGTTGCCGCTCGCATCCACCGTGATGCCGGTGAATTTCGGCGCGGCGGCGGTCGCCGGCGTGAACAGCATGTAGTCCCAGTCACCACCGTTGCTGTCAAACCTCAGCGTCCTGGTGCCGCTGAGGGCGAGGGACACGATCGAGTTGGTCGCGGCCGCGTCCTTCAACGGGAAGAGGTTGTTGTTGCCCCAACCGCCACCGAAGCCAACCTGGCCGCTGAACGCGCCCAGCACCGTGCCGGCACCACCGGTCATATCCTTAAGGTCGGCACCGACCGTGTCGCCAGCGCTGCCGCTGGAGAGCGCCGCATAGACGTTGTAATTGCCCGCCGGGAAGGTGCGGGTGTAGTTGTACCAATGGCCGCTGCCCATCCAGCCCAGGCGGTAATCCACCACTACTTCGCCACCACCGCGGTCATAGTCCGTCGCAACGCTCACCGGCACCTTGAGGGTGTTCGGGTAGCGATACCACGGATTGTCGCCGTCATTCGGGCCGTTGTAGTCGGTGCCGGCCACTGCGCCCAGCCCCGCATACGCGCCACCCGCATACGGCATGACACTCGCCGCCGCCTGCGTCTGGCCGCCGTTGTAGTCGAAGTCCGCCGATTCAATCCAGAAGGTCGGTGTCGCCGGCAACCCGACGATGAACGTCCAGGCCACCGTGCGGTCGGTGAAGCCCAGCACCACGTTGTTCGTGCTGCCCATGGCGAAACCGCCCGCCGGTTTGTAGGTGACGGTGGTTGTCCCGCTCGACTTGTTCGCCGCCGGCGTCACGGCGGTCCCGTTGATCGTCATCGTAACCTTGGTGGTGTCCACCGGGGTCGAACCGTCAACCAACACGGCGGTCACCGTGGCATCCTGGCCGGCCCGGCCCATGCTGCCCGCGGTGTCCCAACTGCTGCGACCCGGCGCGAAGCTCTTCACGTAGGTCGGTCCCGTGCTGTTGACCGGATACTGATAGGCCTTGATGGCGTTCGCGTTGTCCGTCGTGTCGTTGATCAGCGTCTTGCCATCTAGATCCGGGAACCACTGCGAGGTGACGCCATTGAACGCCGGATTGCTGAGCTGGAACCACTCGACGCTGTTGCCGCCGTTGCCTTCCTCATAGAGCAGACGGAACGGATACAGGCCCGCCTTGGTGATGTGAATGGCAAACCGGGTGAAGCCCCAGTTATCGGTGCCCCGACCGCCGTTGTATTCGCCCGCGACGACCGGGAACGTGAAGGCTTCCTTGCCATCGCCCACGATGAGGCGGAAGCCGTCATCGCTGTTCACGCCCATCTGATAGTAGCCGGGCTGCAGGTCGAGCACGGTGCGGATTTCCAAGGCGTAATCATCAATGCCACCGTCCGGCAGGTTGGCATTGAAAACGATGCCGGGCATGTTGGGTGACGCGGGCAGGCCGTCAATCGTCCCGTCATCCAGGTAGCTGCCGGTGTTGCCACCGGTGAGGAATGTGTCATTGGTGGTGGCACGAGAGCCACCATTGTAGTTGATGGCCAGGGTTTCCACATAGGAGGAACCCGGCCCGGTGAAGAGGCTGAGGTCAGCGTTGTTCGGCCAGCCCCAAAGGCCCCGGACCAAATACTCGCCGGAGGTCGTCGAATTGCCGGGCTCGGTCCAGTTCCCCGCGGCTGACGTGGTGTTCGTGGCCGCAATCCGATAGGTATGGATCAGGAAGCCGCGCTTCGAGGTGTCCACGTCGGCGGAGTTGAGCGCCATGCTGGGCGGAACCTCGACGCCACCGGCGCAGGTGAAGGTATTGGTACCAATGTAGGTGTTCGTGCCGTCGTTGAAGCTGATCACTACGGTGTTGTTCACCGGCAGGATCGGATTGGGTTGATAAACCACCTTGGTGACCGCCCCCGCGGTAATCGTCGCGGCGGACGTGACGTCCGTGCCGTTAACCATGAGCTTGACGCCGCTGACGGTGTTCGCGCCTTGCGTGATGTCCACCCGGATCGGATTGTCGGGCGTCGGCGCACGGCCACTACCGACCGGCGGATCCATGAACGACACGGCCGCCGGCATGGCGCCGTTGTTCACCGCATACGACTTGAGGGAGACGTTCGTGCTCAGGTCGTTGACGAGCGCCTTCGCGCCATTAATATTGATCGCCGTCCATTCCAGGTTGCATCCGCCGCCGCCGTTGGCCCAAATCGTACGGAACGGATAAATGCCCGCTTGCGGAACATAGACCATTCCACTTATATCGCCCACACCTTTGCCGTAGTCGGCCTGGGCCACGATCTGCGACTTGAGAACCTCCAACGGGTTGGCGGCGGTGGTCATGCGGAAACCGTCGTCACTGCTAAAGATCATCGTATAGGCGCCCGCGGCGGGGAACTGGATGTAGGTGATGATCTGCATCGTCACGTCATCGTTGCCACTTTCGCGAGGGGCGGTGGCGCTGGGCAAACCGGGCACGTTTGGCGACGGACTCCCGTTGTCAATGGTGCCGTCATCCGGCCAGTCGCCAATGTTGCCGGAGGCGGCGTTGTAGTTGATGACCTTGGTTTCATTGAAAGTCCCGCCCGGCCCTGTGTAGTTGAACAGGTCGGCGACGTTCGCACCCACGTCGCCGTGGAGCTGGCGCTCCATCGCGGCAACACAGTCGCCCGTCGTGGTGGCGAGGTCCGAGGCGTGAACGGTCCCCAACGCATCGGTATAATCCACCTGATAAATCTTCAGGGTGAAGCCCGGTTTGCCCGTGTCCACGCCCGTGGCGGCGGTCGCCGGATCCAAGGTAATGTAGGCGGGGGGGCTAAAGGTATTCGTTCTCGACAGGGTGGTGCCCAGGCCGTCGCTGGCCTTGACGACCACGGTATTCACCGAGCCGGAAGGAAATGGCACCGCCGGGTTATTGTAAACGCACCAGGTCGTGCCATTGGTGTCCTTGGTCACCGTCAGGTCGGCCGTAATCGGCGTGCCGTTCAACGACAATTGGACGGTGCTCAAATTCACAATGGACTGACCCGAGTCGCTGATGGTCTGCGTGAACGTGGTTGGACCGGAAGAGGTGGCGCTGCCGATCACAAACACGCTTGAGGGAATCGTCGTGATCTGGACGTTGTCCACGTCAATGTTCGCCGTATTGCCACCCACGCGGGCCGCCATGAGGAGGCGCCCCGGCGATGGAGCGTACACGCTCTGGAAATTCGTGAGAATCTGCGTGTTCTTCCACCACACATTGATCAGGCCGGTTTGGTCCAATGTCACTTTGAAATGACACCAGAACAGGTTGGTCTCGCTGCCCGTTCCGTCGAAGGCGCCGGTTTCGATGGCGGTCGGATCCGTGGCCGTGGCGGCGGTGGCGGTAGGGGCGCCTTCCTGCGTGGTCCCGTTGGGCATGTTGATCGTGGTCTGCAGCACGTTATCCACACGGATGTCGAGACCGATGGTGTCGGTGGCGAGTCCGGGCAGTTCCTTGCCCACGGCCGGAGCAGCCGGCGGCATGGTGTAAGCGCCGCTCTGCCACATGTCGAAGCCGATGCTCAGACCGGTTTGCGTCCCTTCCTCCATCAGGCTGAGGTCGCCGCTGCTGCCGTTGTCGGAAAACTGCCCGCCATTGGCCGAAACCTTGTTGTTCATCATGGGCAACGTGTCGCCCGCGTTGAGCGCCAGCAGGACCGGGTCGGTATTCCGGATATAGCTGATGCTGAAACCATCGGCGGGATTGGCGTTGCCGTTGCCGATGCGCAGATCGCACTCGAACGTGAAGCCGGCCACGACGAGTCCGGCGTCGAAATCCTTGAACAGGACGCCGCCGCACATGTAAGTCGTGTTAAAGCCGCCGCCATCCGGAACACTGGCCATGGTGATTTGCAGGTAGCCGTCACCGGGGACGCCCAGAACCGGGCCGGCCGCCGTGTTGCCGATGGGGCCGGCACCGCCGCTTGGCGCCCAAACGGTACTCCCAGTATTGGCCGTGGTCACCCCATCCCACTCCGTGCCGCAGAAGTCCAGGAGGTTGGTTGAACTACTGGCGTTGAAGTCGGTGGAGAAGGTCCCTGCCTGGAGGCCCATGACGGCTCCCAAACAGAGGAGACTACTCCCCACCCAACCTAGTCTGGTTCGAGTTTGTTTCTTCATAAACTGCTCACCTTTGTTCGATGGTTTGATGTCGGGGCAGAAAAACAGCATCGCCGCACACACACGGTTCGCGCAGCCACAGAAACAAGTTTCCGTGCATGGAATGGATGCCGTTCTTCTGCCACGATTTCCCACAGGCTAGTCCGGCATTCGATCCGTTTCTTGTAGGTGCTTGCTAAATCCGTCTTAATCTTGCGGAGATCGCACGCCATGCGAGGGGCGAAGTGCGAGATGCGAGTGGCCAAGTGCGCAGGGCGAGGGGCGAACGGTGGGGCGCGGATGCTGGGCCGCGGTTTGAAAGGGGAGCGCGCCCCGTCTCGGGCGCAGCCGACGGCGTCCCGCCGTCGGCCGGCCAACGGACACCCGCGGAGGAAAGCGTCCCGTCGTCAGGCGCGGTCGCCAAGTTCGCCGCGAGACGCGGCGAACAGCGGGCGAGACGCCCGCGCTCCCCCAACCTATCGCCACCAGACACAGATTTCCCGGACGCAGGAAGAGACTAGGGCGAGGGACAAACGGCGCCGGCCTTTTGAAACTGTTTGGGCGCCACCCCAAACGCGCGGCGGAAATGCATCGTGAGATGACTCTGGTCGCAAAAACCCACGTTGAGCGCGACATCCGCGGTATTTCCGGGACCGTCGAGCAGCAGTTGCCGCGCCCGCTCAACACGGCACCGGATGAGGTACTGGTGGGGCGCGCAGCCCGTGGTTTGCTTGAAAAGCCGCGCAAAGTGGAAGAGACTGATGCCCGCGACGGCGGCGAGTTTGGCCAGCGGGATGTTCTGCCCAAGGTTGGCCTGAATGTAGTCCGTCACCCGTCGCAGTTGCAGGTGGGACAGGCGTTCGCCGGCGGGCGGTCCCGGCGCATGGACGGTGGAATAGCGGCTCAACAGCCGGGCCACCACGGCGGCGGCCAGCATTTCGCCATAGCTGCGCCCCCCCGGGTAGCCGCTCTCGACCTCCTCCTTCATCGCGATCATGACCGAGGAGATCACCGCATCCTCCAGCGCGACGACGGCTTGCCATTCCAGCAAGTCCGGCACGCGCAGCAGGTCGTAAGCCACCCGGCGAACAAACGTCGAATCAAGCGCCAGGAGCAGGAATTCGCCCACGTCGGCGCTGCGGAAGGAGAAGGGAACCATCGCCGGATGGAACATGATCTGACCGGGCTTGAATTCGACGGTGCGGGTGCATCCGTGATCCAGCAGACACCGCGTGACGGGACGACGAAGCCCTAACAGCAACACGTGCTCGCGGGGCGCCACCTGATTCCAGTCCCGGGCGCCCCCCGAGACATGGTGTTCCAGCAGCAGGCCGACCCACGGGCCCAAGGCGCTTGAGAGGGCAGGAGGGTTGCTCCCGTTGCGCACCGCCCCCGTCCTCACATCAACCAATGTGACTCTGCGTTCGAGCATAACCTCAGATCACGCTTCCGTGAGCATGATGACCAACCCGACGGCCATTCATGGAGAACGGCCCCATGAAACACCGGGGGTTCACCACGGAAGGGGTCGTCTCGATGGGAAAAGCTGTTTTCACGGGTCGCGCGGCCTGAATCTCTCCCCTGGCGAATTGCGCCTGCCGAGGGTATAAAACCCCGCCTCGTGTTTCACGGAGTAATGCATTCTTTTCAACATTCAAGCACACAAAGTGCCATGTTTCAAACAAGCTGCCGGTTGATCGGATGTCGCAGCCGAGCCCCGGCACTCGAAGCAAATAAACTTGCTCAATGAACAATGTTCTTGCGGCCAAGTTCCCCTTGGACAGGACGCTGGCCGGGTCCAGCGCGAGTGGAGATCCGAGAAGGGCGATGTTCCACCACGAACTGACGTGGGGCAACTCTGACTGGCCCCGTCGCTCCCGTCAACGCCAGGGTGCGAGCGAGCTCAGGGCGGAGGCGGGGAAGGGTCCTTCGCGGTTTCATTGCTTTGTGGCCAGTCTATCTGCGGCCACCTTAAGGAAACAGTAAGAAACGACCGATGAGCCGCGGAACCATCCCAATCCCGGGCGCGGGGGAGTTTGACCGCCGCCCAGTCTCCAGCAGGTCTGCCGGTGCCCACAAACTGGTCAGTCTCTTACCGACGCCGCACCGATCAATCGCGGCCCCGGCATACTCTCCGACCCTGCTCTCCTGGGGCTGCGTCAACTACCCGGCAGGCGGCTACAGTTTGCCTCCGACCACGTTGACCAAACCCACGTCAATGTTCTGGCCGCCGCTGGTTTGGTGGCAATGGACTGCCAGGGTGACCCTGGCGCCGGCTTTGAGTTGTGCCAACGCCTCGGGCCGGATGTCCAGGGGCACGTAACCGGTGGTGAAGCCCGCTTCGGTCGCCGCCAGGACACCGTTCACGTAAATCTCCACGTCCTCGTCGTGATACACGGAGAATTGAAGATGGGAATACCGGCCCGGAGGCATGGTGATCTCGCGCCGCAGCCAGATGTCGTCCGTGTTCCACGTGGTGCCGACCACTGCGCCCGGCGTGCCCGACGTGCCGAAGCCGGCCGGACCTTCCTTCCAGGCAGAGGCATCGAAGCCAGCCTGCGCCCATTCGGCCGCCGGTTTTCGGGTCGTGTAACGCCACGCGTAGGCCGTCTTCTGCGAGGTCGGCACCACCTCGACGACCTTGGGCGGCTCCGGCAACGGCGCCCAGTTGCCGACCTTCATCCGATCGCCTCGCGCCCATTTCATCCACCGCGCGCGGTCGGCCAGCATTTTGATGAAGACGCCGCCGATGACCGGCCGGGCGTGCATGCCATCGCTGTGGACGTCGTCCGTGACATAGGAATCCACGAAGGGCGAGCGCGCGGTGGTTTCGTTGAGATAGTCGTGGATGGGCGCGATCAACGCCTCGAAGTCGGCCTGGTTCCGGGCCAGCGTGGCGCTCCAGAAGGACCAATCCGTCTTGGTCAACTTCGTCCGGGAGTCGAGCGGCACACCGTAGCGCTGCATCATTCTCTTGTAGTGGGCCACTTCCTGGTCGGCGATCTCGGGGGCAAAGACGTTCAAACCGAGAAGGCGGTCCCAGACGAGATTGTACTTCTGGCTCCAGGTGTTCGGCCGGTCGAAAGCCAGGCGATAATGGTCACCTTCGGCGGCCACTTTCATCCAATGCGCGGCATCGGTTTTCGCGAGTTGCTGGTACTTCACCGCGCCGGCCTGGTCGCCGCGCAGCCGGCACAAATCGCCGTACGCGGCCAGGCCGAGGATCGCCTTGACCGAGAGATTGGCGTTATGGGCGAGATGCCCCATGAAGTCGTCGGTGCAGAGCTGGTTCTCCGGATCGAGGCCATACTGTTCCAGATAATGCGCCCACTGGGTCAGTTTCGGCCACCACGGGGAGACGAACGCGGCGTTGCCGTCAACCTGCGCGACCGCGTCGCAAAGAATGAGCATGTTGCCGCTTTCCTCGACCGGCATGCCTTCGCCGCCGTCATCGGTGCCGCGGGCGATGGGGTAGGTGCCGAGGTCGTGCGGTGCGTTGGGAAACTGCCAGTGCCACGAGGAGGCGTAGCTCAGGATCGGTACGAGCGTGGCCTTGGCCAGCGTGGGGCTGAGCAGGATCCACTGCGGGTCCATCGGGAAGAAAACGTCCACCGTGGCGATGTCGCCGTTGCTGGTGTTCTCCTTGGTGAAGAAGAGCGGCTGCCGGTGGGCGTCGGCGGCCAGACCGCAGGCGGCGGCGCATTGACGATAAGCGAGGGCGCACATCTGGGCGTATTTGGCGCCGCCTGCGCGCGTGGCATCCGCCATGAGTTGCTCGTCGAACCCGGCACAGCGCCGGGCGAGCTGCGGGTAATCGCGCGCCGCCTGCGGCAACATGACCGCCGCCGTGGCCCCGTTGCGCCGCCAGTAAGGCCGCAGTTTTTGGCCGAAATACTTGATCGCGTAAATCTCATCGTACGCGACGATGACCTGGCGGGTCACGGGCGCGGCAGCGACATTACCGAGGTTGAAGACGAAGGCCATGACCGGCTCGTCCTCGTTCACCGCCCGCGGCATCCGCGCGTCGTCCTGGGGCGGGAGCGCGCCGCCGGCGACGAAGGCGTTGACCAGGGCCTGGTGCCCGCCGATGGCCGCGGCGGCCTGGGCGCTCGGCGCAACGGCGTAGGCGTAACCCCAGTTGATGCGATGGTCGTCGCCGGCCGATCCGACGACCGCCTGTTCCACCGTGCCCACGCGGAGCGCCGTCAAATCGCCCAGCCGCTCGCGGGCCCATGCCACCTTTTCGCCGGGCTGGTTCACTACGAGTTGGGAACTGGTGCTGTCGTAAAACGAAACGGCGTGCGGTTTGCCGTCAACCGCGCGGACCTGCCACGTGAGGTAACTCAGCGGCAGCGCAAAGGCATCCAGATCGTGCGGCAGCGCCGGAGTCATGAACGTGAGCGTGACATGGACCTTCGCGTCGTCGAACTCATAGATGCTGCGGGTGGGCGTGACTTGCAAACCGACCTGCGGCAGGGCGGGAACGCTTTTCGGACTGTTCCCCATGAGCCGAAAAACCTGCCCGTCCACGCGGATCAGGCTGACGAGCGAGTGCTCGCGGCGGGTCCAGTGGCGGGTCGGATCGTCGGTCAGCCGATCCGCCTCCGACCAGATGCTCAGGTAGGGATCGAAGGTCACCAAGGGCACCGCGGGCGGGCGGAAGGGCCGCTCCGGCGCACCAATGCAGACGCGGTTGGCCAGGATTCCCAGCGCCAGACCGAGCGTGGCGGTGGTGGCCAGGCGCCGGAGGACGAACGTCGCGTTTTTCATAAAGCAGTTTTTCCAGTCGTTGATGATAGCGGGCGCCGGCCGCGGAGCGAAGGGAAAAGCGAGCAATATCCGCCTTGGTGAAGCTCTGATCGGTGGTGGGTCGTGGACCGCTGGTCTGCGGGACGCCCAGCATCGGGCAGCCACCGTAATGGCGCCGCGGCTGGGCTTCCGTTCGGACCACCGACGAAGAACACCCCTTGCGGCTAAGGTTGGGACCGCGGACTTTCGAGCTCGAACTTGAGCATTTGCAGGCGCTGGTTCGAGCCGGAAAAGAGGTTGCTAGGAAACCGGTAGAATTGCCGGATTTCGGTGAGCAGTTCGCGCCCGTGGTAGGAATTCAGCCACATCCCTGCCAGGTACTGCAGCCGCAGATTGGCGTCCGTGTTGATCTGCGCATCCCCGAGCCACTCGCGCAAATCGCCCGCCTGGACGGCATAGGTGGCCGCCACATCCACCGCCGTGTTGAAACCAACCTGGGCCAGCGACTGCTTCACCCGCGCATGATCGCTCCGGTTCAAGCGCGCCTGCCAGGCATCGAGGTCAATCTTCGTCGGACCGACCTGCCCGAACAAAACCGCGTCGTAGCCCTCGCCGTCGGTGTCGTTGCTCCACAAGATGCCGTCCGGGAAGACCTGGAAAAACGTGGCCAGGACGCTCTTGATCGTGTCGGGGTTGCTTTCGTAGAGGGGGATCCACAGGCTCACGACGCCGCCCGGGTTGAGGTGCTGCTTGCACATCTCGTAGTAATCCACCGTGTTGAGCGCCGCACAGCCCTTCACCCACGGATCAATCGGATCGGAGGTGATGATGTCGAACTTCTCCTTCGTGGTGCGGATGAAATGCCGGCCGTCATCGAGCACCACCTGCGTGCGCGGGTCCTTGAGGACGGCGTGGTTTTCGAGCTCGAACATCGGCGTCACCACCTGCGGGACCAGCGGCTCGATGTCACAGATGACAATGCGTTTGACCTCCGGGTGGGTGACGAAAGATCCGGCGGTGACCCCGGCGCCGCAGGCGACCACCAGCACCGACTCCGGCTTGGGGTGCGCCAGCGCGGAGAGATGCCCCAGCAATCGCTGCAGCCGCATGTCCCGATGGTCGGTGGACGCCTGCACCTTGCCGGCCGAATGGAAATTGCGAACACCGGACGTCCACTTGGTCACCGCCACCGAACCGTTCAATCCCTCGCCCACGTAGGTGCAGAAGATGTCCGGCGGTCCGCCGCCGCTGGGAACGTCCTTCTCGGCCACGATCCCCGGCGCCAGCCGGTTGGTGAACGTTGCCATGTAACGCCCATAAGCCATTACGCCCCACGGCACCGGTGACACACTCATCACCAACAGCGCCGTCGCCCCCACCAGACCGACGATTCTGACCGTGGTCCCGATCCCGCCGGCGCGCTGGGCGGGTCCGCCGGCCACGCCCGCACCCGGGCGCAACCATCCGGCGCGCGGCCCCCACAACAGCAGCGCGGCCACGGCCGGCACCGCCACCAACAATTCCTGGCACACCTGCGTGCCGACCCGCGGAACCAGCACCAGGCTGAACCCCAGCGCGCCCAGAATCGCACCGACAGTGTTGGCGGCATACACCCCGCCCACCACCCGCCCCGCATCCTGCCGCCCGGACGCCACCGCCGCCAGCGCCAGCGGAAAACTCGCCCCCCACAGAATCGCCGCGGGCAGAATCGCCCACAGACACCGCGCCAGGTCCAACTGGAACGTGAACCACGGACTCAGCGCCAGCGCCGGGTTAACCGGCCAGTAGGGCAGCGAGTGCGTGATCGCAAATGCGGTCCACGCCGTTGCCGCCGCCAACATCGCCTGACACCCGCCCAGCGCGACGCGCGGACGCGCCACCGAGCGCGCCAACAGCGCGCCCAAACTGCTGCCCAGCCCCAACCCCAGCAGAAACACGGCGAGGATGATCGAAAACGTGTACACCGTCGCCCCCAACATCAGCGACAACAGCCGCGTCCAGACGACTTCGGCGCCCAGCGCCGCGAAGCCGGACAGGCCGATCGCCACCAGGACGAGTCGTCGGCCCGGCAGCGTGACGGGAGTATCCGCCTCGGCGGTCGGCACTTTGGGGCGATGGGTGGACACGGCGGACAGCAGCAGGGCAGTGATCGCCAGGGCAGCGTTGAGCGACGCGGCGACATAAGTGGCGGTGGCCATGTTGGAAACCCGCAGCAGATAAAAGCCCGCGAACAGGCAGCCGAAAACGGCCCCGGCGATGTTGCCCCCGTAGAAAAAGCCAAGCCATGACACCCCGGCCGGCGTGGCCTCGACCCAGCGCGCCATCGCCGGCAGCGTCGCGCCCATCAACAGCGTGGGCGGCAGCAGACACACCGCCGCCACCGCGCCGCGCAGCACCATGCCGGACAGGCCGGAACCGCCTTTCGCCGTGTAGAGCTGCGCCAGCCAGGGGAGGCCGAACAGCACCGCCAGACCGATCAATCCGATGCCCAGTTCCAGGAACGCGTAAACCCGCAGCGGATGGCGGTGCGGCGCGACGAGGCGGGGCAGCAGCAGGCTGCCCAGGCACATGCCGCCCATGAAGGTCCCCAGCAGCAATCCGAGCGAAACCGCGGTCAGCCCGATGACCAACTGGAGCAACTGGAGCCAGACGATCTCGTAAATCAGCGCCGCGCAGCCGCTGCCCACGAACAGCACCACGAGGCCGGGCAGGAACCGCCCCCCTCTCGGTGAGGCCATCAAATGCCCTTCATCATCTTGATTCATGTCATCGCGTCGCCAGCCGGATGCGGCCCGCCCTCCCCGCGGCGCGACTGGTCACCGAAGGAGACAAGCCGGGCGGCTGCCTGGTTACCGCGGACGCGACGGCGGGCCCCGGCGTATCTTGGCGCCCGCCCCGTCGCCACCCACAACCGACCGCGGGCAGATCCGTTGACCGCCGAGGCAGATCGCGACCGGCGCCCGCGGCTGAATCTCGGCAACACCGTCAACGCCCGGGACAAGTCGGGCGATTAACCGAACTTCAGAGCGGACCTTGCCCATCAACTGTCCCCCGGCGGGCACGGTGCGCCACCGAAGGCGTTTTACTAAGGCTTGCTTCTCCAACTGGTTTTTGTTGAACATGGAGCTCGCCGCGAGCGGCGGTCCTCCTTACTTGGGGATGCGAACCATGGATCACGCGCACAAAGTTGATGTGCCCCTGGGCCACGAACTGGACGTGAGCAAAGCCACCCACTTCCTGCTCCATCAACTGGAGTGCGACACGTGGTATGTGGCCTGCCACCACGAGCACCTGTTCGTGTACCGTTTGGCCAGGGGAGGCGTGGACCGCTATGCCGTCAGTTTTCAATGCACGCCCCCGGTGGAAAAAGCGATTTACCACGGCAGCAAGACGTGGGCCTTCTCGATCATCCCTTTGCACGGCGTGGAAGACCTGCCCGAAGCCAGGGTGAAGGAAATCAAAGCGGGACTGGCAGGATTGTTCTCAGGCTAGGAAAGAAAAGGCCTCGGGAAGCAGCAGAGCGCGGAGATAACGAGGAGGGCGGCCCTGGGGCGAACGAAGCAACTGACATGAAGCTCGAACTTTGGACTTTAACGTCGTGCCGGTTGACCTGAGATTCGTGGATGATGCCCTGGACCGGCTCGGGCGCGCGCCCGAGTCGGTCATTCCCATTCTCCAAGCGATGCAGGACCATTATGGCTACCTGCCGGGTGAGGGGCTGCTCCGCGTTTGCGAGGCGAGCCGGATCACCCCCGCCGCGATTGCCGGCGTGTCTTCCTTCTACGACATGTTCCGGCACGAGCCGGTGGGCCAGTACATCGTGCAGATGTGCCACGGCACGGCCTGCCACGTGGGCGGCGCCGAACGGGTCGAGGACGCCTTGCGCCGCCACTTGCGCATCCCCGAGGGCGCACACACCGATCGCGACCGGCGATTCACTCTCGAACGGGTCGCTTGTCTCGGCTGCTGCACGCTGGCCCCGGTGGTAAGAATCGCGGAGGAAACAATTGGTTATGCGACGGCCGAAAAAGTGCCCGGCGCCATCAGCGGTTTCCTCGCCGGCCGGCAGCGAACCGCCGCCGCCAAAGCGGACCCAAACTCCCCCAGGGGCAGAGTCGGAGGCGCCGAGATCAAGGTCTGCCTCGACTCCTGCTGCGTGGCGAAAGGAACGGATCGGGTCTTCGAGGCCTTGCGTCAGGGCCTGGTGCAGAGCGGCGCCAACGCAACGGTGAAACGGGTCGGCTGCGTCGCGGCCTGCTATCGCACGCCGATCATCGAGGTCGCCGGAGCGGGCCGCCCGAGCATGACGTACACGGGGCTCACGGTCGGCCAGGCCGAGGAGTTGATGCGCGCGCACTTCCGGCCGAGCGGCTTCGCGCGCCGCTTCGCACAACTCTGGACGCGGGCGTTGGACGGCTTGCTGAGCGATGACAACGACGGCGCGGCGCGGCTGGCTGCGGACGAGAGCGACCCCGGGGTACGGGCGTTTTTCGACCGCCAGGTCCACATCGCCATGGAACATTGCGGGCGGCTCGACCCGTTGGATCTGGATGAATGCCTCGCGCACGAGGGGTTTGCGGCTTTGGCCAAATGCCTCGGGGTTCCCCCTCTTCATGAACCTGCCGTTTGGAGTTCCGCGTTTACGCGGCTCGGGCCGCCTGAAGGCGGAACTCCGAACCCAACCGCCGAGCAGCCTCCTCTCAGGTTCACGACCCAAATGAGCGGTCGAAGAACCGTGGAGGCTCTCCATGAAGCTCGCAGCGCGGGCGTCGCGCCCGGTGCTGGTTCGAGCGGCGGGACGCCGCCTGAGCTCGCCGCCGGAGACGGCTGCCCTACGGGGTTGGGATCTCCGCCAGCTCGTTCGCCACTGTCACCGGAACAGATCATCAAGACCATTGAAGAATCCGGCCTGCGCGGCCGCGGCGGCGCCGGCTTTCCCACCGGCCAGAAATGGCGCCTGGTGCGCCAGCAGCCGGGCGAAACCAAGTATGTGATCTGCAACGGCGACGAGGGCGACCCGGGGGCGTTCATGGACCGGATGATTCTCGAGTCGTTTCCGTACCGGGTCATCGAAGGGCTGGCCATCGCTGCCGTCGCGGCCGGCGCGCACGAGGCCATCTTCTACATCCGCCATGAGTACCCTCAGGCCTTGCGGCGGGTGCGGGCAGCCCTGGCTGAGTGCGAGCGCCGCGGCTGGCTCGGCGAGCGTCTGCTGGGCAGTGATTATCCGTTGCGCATCTCCATCAAGGAAGGCGCGGGTGCCTTCGTGTGCGGCGAAGAGACGGCCCTGATCGCCTCGGTCGAAGGCCGGCGCGGCATGCCTCGCTTGCGCCCGCCGTTTCCCGCCGAATCCGGCCTGTGGGGCAAGCCTACCCTCATCAACAACGTCGAGACGCTGGCGCTCGTGCCGTGGATCATCCGGCGCGGCGGGGCCGCCTTCGCCCGCATCGGGACCGCGGCCAGCAAGGGCACCAAGGTCTTCGCCCTGGCGGGCAAGGTGCGCCGGGCCGGGCTGATCGAGATTCCCATGGGCACCACCCTTCGCCAGATCGTCGAGGACATCGGCGGCGGCGTGGCCGCCGGCCGCAAGTTCAAGGCGGTGCAAATCGGCGGGCCCTCCGGCGGTTGTGTGCCGGCCCGCCTGGCGGACACACCCGTGGACTATGAATCGCTGCGGGAGATCGGCGCGATCATGGGTTCGGGCGGCCTGGTGGTGCTCGACGACACCGCCTGCATGGTGGATATCGCGCGCTATTTCCTCCGGTTCACCCAGAACCAGTCGTGCGGCAAGTGCCTCTTCTGCCGCATCGGCACCAAGCGGATGCTCGAGCTGCTGGAACTGCTCTGCGCTGGCCAGGCCCGCCCCCAGCACCTGCTCGAACTCGAACAACTCGCCCGCCAGGTCACCCAGGGAAGTCTCTGCGGCCTGGGCAAGACCGCGCCCAACCCCGTTCTGACGACGCTGCGGTACTTCCGCGACGAGTACGAGGCGCACCTCCAGGGCCGCTGCCCGGCCGGCAAGTGCATCAAGCTGCTGAATTATCGCGTGCTGGAACACTGCACCGGCTGCACGATTTGCGCCCAGCATTGCCCGGTGGACGCGATCCCGATGACACCCTATGCGCGGCACACGATTGACACGGAGAAATGCACCCGCTGCGATTCGTGCCGCCAGGTGTGCCCGGAGGGGGCGGTGGAAGTGGTATGAACGAGAATCCGAAATCCGAAATCCGAAACCCGAAGGAAATCCGAAATCAGAATTCTGACGGGGGAGACATTGGGGGCGTGGGACCACTGGGTGCGGAATTCTGGTCGTGGGGTGACGTGAAGACCCACGGACAGATGGCCTTGCGGGATGCGCCGTCCGAGGGCCAGAGGCACGCTTACGATTTAGAGGACAGGACGGCGCAGTTTGGCGAGGCCATCATTCGTTTCGCCAAGACAATCCCTCGAAATCCGGTCAACGATCGGCTCATAGCTCAGTTAGTCGGGGCAGGGACCAGCATCGGCGCGAACTTCAGCGAGGCCGACGGCGCCGTTTCTGGCAAAGACTTCAAGCTCCGCATCGGGACCTGCCGCAAGGAATCCCGGGAGACGATGTTTTTTCTTCGTATGATCGCGGCCGCCGAGGAGGGCCTGGCTTCCGAAGCCCGCGAACTTTGGCGCGAAGCAAAGGAGTTGAATCTGATTTTCGGTGCCATTTGGCGGAAATGACCATGACCACGCGACGCGCCAGAATTTTTCGGTTTTCGGCTTTCGGCATTCCTTCGGATTTCGCGCTTCGGCTTTCGGATTTCACCCGCCCATGATCCATCTCGCCATTGACGGCCAGTCCGTCTCGGTCGAACCGGGGACCACCATTCTCGGCGCGGCGCGCAAGCTGGGCATTGCCATTCCCACCCTCTGCCATGTCGAAGGTTTCGAGCCGGCGGCCTCCTGTTTTCTCTGCGCCGTCCAGATCCAGGGCCGGCCCAATGTCTGGCCCTCCTGCGCCATGCCCGCCGCCGAGGGGATGACCGTCATCACCAATTCGGACGTGGTGCGCGCCCTGCGCAAGACGGCTCTCGAACTCCTGCTCTCCGACCACGCGGGCGACTGCATCGGGCCCTGCCGCACAGGATGCCCGGCCCGGCTGGACATCCCCAACTTCATCGCGCGGATCGCTGCGGGTGACGACCGCGCTGCCGCCGATCTGGTCACCGACGGCCTCACGTTGCCGGCATCACTGGGGCGCGTTTGTCCGCGGCTTTGCGAGCAGCGGTGCCGCCAGTGCGACGTCGAGGATGCGCTCTCGATTCGCAACCTGCACCGGTTCGCCGCCGACCATCGGCCACCCTCGGAGCCGCCCCTCGCGCCACGCAAGGAGCCGCCCACCGGCAAGCGGGTGGCCATCGTCGGGGCCGGCCCCGCCGGGTTGGCGGCGGCGTTTAACCTGCTGCGCCGGGGTCATGGCGCCGTGCTGTTCGACGCGCACCCGCACCCCGGCGGGATGTTGCGCTACGGGATCCCCGCCTTTCGGTTGCCGCGCCGCGTGCTCGACGGGGAAATCAACGCCATCCGCGAACTCGGGGCCGGGTTCCGCCCCGGCCAGCGGCTCGGCCGCGACTTCACGCTGGACGACCTGCGCCGGGAGTTCGACGCGGTGTTTCTGGCGATCGGCGCCCAAGGTTCGCGCGGCCTGGGTTGCCCGGGCGAAGAACTGGCCGTGCCAGCGCTCGGGTTTCTCGAACGGCTCACCGACGGACCGCCGCCGGTGGTCGGCAGCGAGGTGATCGTCGTGGGCGGCGGCAACACGGCCATGGATGCCAGCCGTTGCGCCGTGAGGCTGGGCGCCCAATCCGTGCGCGTGCTCTACCGTCGCACCCGGCGCCAGATGCCTTGCCTCATGGAGGAAGTCGAGGCGGCGGAGGCGGAGGGCGTCCAAATCGAGTTCCTCATCGCCCCGGTGCGGCTCGAGCGACGGGAGGGAAAGCTGACCCTGACCTGCCTGCGAATGGAATTGGGGCCGCCGGATGAAACCGGCCGCGCCCGTCCGGTGCCGGTCCGGGGTTCGGAATTCGCGGTCCCGGCCACGTGCGTCATCGCCGCCATCGGGCAAAGTGTGGACGCGACCGCTCTAAGCGCGGCGAACCTGACTTTGTCCAAGTGGGGCATCGCTGCGGACCCGTTGACCCTGGCTACGAACCTGCCCGGCGTGTTCGCGGGCGGCGACGCGGTCACCGGGCCGGACCTCGCCGTGCGCGCGGTCGCCGCCGGCCAGCTCGCCGCCGCGTCCCTCGACCAATATCTCGCCGGGAAGAAAGTCATCGGAGCACCTGAATTGATCAACGTCCTGATGGGCAAGCTCAGCGAAGATGAACTCGCCGTGATGTTGCGGGGAATTGAGCAAAGCCCGCGCGCGCCGATGCCGCACCTGCCGCGGGAAAAGCGGCGGACCACGTTCGCGGAAGTCGAACTCGGCTTCCCGCCCGAGACCGCGGCCCGCGAGGCGCGTCGCTGCCTGGGCTGCGGCTGCGGCAAGGCGATCCCCTGCCGGCTGCGCCAGCAGGCGACCGACTACGGGGCGGACCCGCAGCGCTTTGTCGGCGAGCACCGCCATTTTGCGCGGGAAGTTTCCCACCCGGAGATCGTCTTCGAGCCGGGCAAGTGCATCCTCTGCGGCGCCTGCGTGCAGGTGGCGGCCCAGGCGGGCGAAGCGTTGGGGGTTTCGTTCGTCGGACGAGGGTTCCAGGTGGCCGTCGCCGTCCCGTTCGGCAAGCCCATGGCGGAGGCCCTGCGCAAATCCGCGCGGCGCGCCGCCGAGGTCTGCCCCACCGGCGCCATCATGCTCAAGGACGCCGGATGCGCCGGCTGCCGCCGGACCTAAACCCATTTCGCTTTGGTGGCGGGATGCTGCAATGCGGCTCCCGCCTTCCTCCACCGCCGTTCTGCGTCATGTCCGTGTCGTTCGAAAACGCCGCGGGGGGTAACCACCGTGCATTCCTCAAACTGCTGACGGCACCCTTTGCGGATGGCGGGGGCTGGATTTCCGGCTCACCACAGAACAAGCGCTCGCCGCCGGGCTGGCTGACGAATTGATGCGGGCGCCAAATACATGAAGAAAACCAGAGAGGCCCATGACGAGGCATCGTGTGTTTCGCGGTGCGTTTGGATTGGATTTCTTGAAACGGATGGCGAAAGGGGAGCCTTTTGCGCCCCCACTGCCAGGTCATGATCAAGTCCACAAGGGGGGGGATTCGCCACCTGCCGCTACCTGAGTGAGCCATGCGTAGCAACCATCTTGGAGCAGACCTCCGACATCGCTCATCAATTTGCGTCGGGGAGCATGGGGTTGCCTTTGCCAATTCACGGTTCCCACAGCGCCGGCACCGGAACCAGCCAGAGCTTGTCGCCGAACGGCACGATTTGATCGCCCAGATAGAGCACCACTCCGGCGCGGAATTGCTTGCCGAGTTGATCGCGCAGAGCTTTGAGCGCCGCAAAGTCCGATGCCGCCACGGTGGCGCTGGCCTTGACTTCAATCCCTGCCACCGAACCGTCGAGTTTCTCCAGGACCACATCCACTTCCGAACCGGTGGCGGTACGAAAATGGTAAAGCGCCGTTCGCGGATCAGTCCAGGAGATCTGCTTGCGGAGCTCGCCCACCACAAAACTCTCCAGCAACCGTCCCAGCAGAGGGCGATCTTCCGACAAGCGTCGAGCATCCGCGCCGATCAAGTGACAGGCGAGACCGGTGTCCACCAGGTGCAGCTTGGGTGCTTTGACCAGGCGTTGACCCAGATTGCGCGACCAGGCCGGCAGGCGGTGAACGAGGAACACGGTTTCCAGCAAGGCCAGATACCGGGTCAGCGTCGTGTGGGGCAGACCGGCGTCGCGGCCCACGTCGGCGAGGTTCAGCAACCCGGACGCGCGGGCGGCCAGCAACTTCAGCAGATTCGGCAGGCTGTGGAGGGCGTCCACCCGGGCCAGGTCGCGCACGTCACGCTGCAGGATCGTCGAGATGTAGGCGGCAAACCATGCCGCCCGGCGGTCGTCGGCCCCTCGCTGGGTGGCTTCCGGGTATCCGCCACGGGTCAATCGTGCCGTCATGTCCTTGCGCGACGAGGTGGTCTTCGACCGGGCGATGGTGCCGGCGAAAAGCCGGGGCAAGAACCCTTCGACTGCACCCGCCAGTTCACCGGCTGAGAACGGGAACAGCGGGATGATCTCCATGCGCCCGGCCAGCGATTCGGACAGGCGAGGCAGGGTCATCACGTTGGCCGAACCGGTCACCAGAAAGCGCCCCGGTTGGCGGTCCCGGTCCACCGCAAGTTTGATGGCCGGAAACAACTCCGGGACCTTCTGGATTTCATCGAGGACGACGGAGCCGGTGAGATTGCGGATGAATCCGGACGGGTCGCCAGCGGCGAGGGCGAGCGTGGCAGAGTCATCGAACGTGAAGTACTGGGCTGCGGCCCCGGCCGCCATGGCCTGAGCCAGGGTGGTCTTGCCGGTCTGCCGCGCGCCGTTGAGCAGCACGACCGGGGTGTCCGTCATGGCGCGGCGGGTCAAATCCTGAATGTGTCGCCGAATCACGGTGAAATAATCACCAATTGATGGTGAATATGCAAGAGGCAAATGTCGGCGAAGGTGGTGGGGCAAACCCGCCGGTTACCTTTTCATTTGAGTCAACGCTTGGGGCGGGAGGTTGCGAACGCCACGTCGCTGCTGCCAACGCCGGAAGATCGAATCCACGTTCTCCTGCTTGGGCACGTTACCGTGTCGGTTGGTCCTCGATGATCGCCGAATCAAAATCCGCCGCGCCAGTTTTCAAACTCACCGGTGCGATGATCATGCGCCGCCACGTATGAAGGCGTTTCCGTGGAAAGCCCGACAACCCCGGCAAGGGAACCAGTGGAACGTGGCATCGCTCACCCGATCACAACGACTCGGAGCAGGCCAAGTCGTGAAATGAAATCCACCGCCATCATCTTTATGGCGGGCATTTCATGAAGATGGCGGAAGGGGAGGGATTCGAACCCCCGGTAGGCTTGCGCCTACGTCTGATTTCGAGTCAGGTGCCTTAAACCACTCAGCCACCCTTCCACGTGGTCGTCCGACCGTCTTCATTTTCGCCGCGCCCGACCGGACTGGCAAGCGCATTCCTCCCGCATTCCTCCCGCCGGCATCCAGCGGGCCCGTGGCCGCGGCCTTTCTCAGACCAGGGATTCCGCCGTGGCGCGGATGAGGTCCCAGGCGGCGCGGACGTGGCCTTCCTCCGTGTGCGTCTGACCGACGCAGAGGCGGAGGACGAACCGGTCCTTCAGCTTCGTGTGCGTCAGGTAAAGCCGGCCGCCGGCGTTGAGCTGTTCGAGCAGGCGGCGGTTCGGTTCGTCGTCGCCGCGCAGCCGGAAACACACAAGATTCAGCGGCGGCGGCACGACGAGTTCAAACCGCGCGTCGGCCTGGATCCACTTCGCAAAATCCTGGGCGAGCCGGATGTGTTCGCGCAGGTGGTGCTGCAGGCCGGCGACACCGTAGTGCCGGATGACGAACCAGAGTTTCAACGCGCGGAAACGGCGGCCCAGTGGCACCTGCCAGTCGCGATAGTCAATCACCGCGCCGGACTGCGTCGCCTCGTTCTTCAGGTATTCAGGCAGGATGCTCAGCGTGCGGATGAGGACGGCGCGATCCGCAACATAGAAACAGTCGCAATCGAAATTGGTAAACATCCACTTGTGCGGGTTGAAGGCGTAGCTGTCGGCCAGTTCGATCCCCGCCTGAATCCAGCGGAACTCGGGACACACTGCCGCCACGCCCGCCATCGCGCCGTCCACGTGCAACCAGAGCCCCTGTTCGCGGCACAGACGTCCGATGGCGGGGAGCGGGTCGAGGCCGTTCGACGACGTGGTGCCGATCGTGGCGGCGACAAAGCACGGCACGCGGCCGGCGGAGCGATCGGCCGCGATTTGCGCGGCGAGGTCGCCGGGCCGCAGGGCAAAGCGATCGTCCACCGCGACAAAGCGCAGGTTCTCGCGCCCGAGCCCGGCGATGCCGACGGCCTTCTCGATGGAGGAGTGCGCCTGATTCGAGGTATAAGCCACGAGCCGGCCATCCGCGCCGCGCCGGTTGCTTTGAAAGCCGGTGGCCCGCTCGCGCGCGGCGAGCACGGCGCAGAGCGCGGCGCTGGAGGCGCTGTCCTGGATCACGCCGCCGCCGGTGCCGCTGGATTTGAAGTGCGCCGGCAGGCCGGCCATGTCCGCCATCCAGTCGAGCACGTGGGTTTCCAGCTCGGTGCAGGCCGGGCTGGTGGCCCACAGCATTCCCTGGACTCCGAGGCCCGATGAAAGCAGGTCGCCGAGAATCGCCGGGCCGGAGGTGTTGGCCGGGAAGAACGCGAAAAAGTTGGGCGATTGCCAGTGCGTGATGCCGGGCAGGATCAATCGGTCCACGTCGGCGAGAATCGCGTCGAACGGCTCGCCCTGTTGGGGCGGCACCGGCGGAAGGCGGGCGCGGATTTCGCCGGGCTGGACGCGGGCGAGGACCGGGAGGGTGGCGACGCGCTGCTGGTAATTGGCGATCCAATCCACCACGGCGTGGCCCCAGCGGCGGAAGTCCTCCGGTGACATGTGGTGGCCGTGTGGGGCGTTCATGGAGTGTCGGTTTGCGGCGATGGCAGCGTGCCGGCGGGCAGCGTGTGCAAATGCTCGAGCAGGATGCGGCGGACTTCCTCGATGGTGAAGGGATTGCCCTGGCAGGAATGCCAGGAGCGCACGATGAACTCGGATTGGGCGTAATCCACGTGCGCGCTCGTGTATTTGACCACGCCATCATCGCCGGTCGCGGGCGGGCCGTTGCCACGGACCGCGATGATCGAGTGGCTGGCCACGCCGGGGGCAACGGGGAGATCGGCGAGGGCGAGCAGCAAGTGATTATTCGGCGACATGCTGTCGATGCTGGTGGGAATTTCGGCGCGGAGTCTGGCCAGCGCACGCTTGGGCGCCCACACGCGGAGCAAATCGTTGCTGACGCTCACGACCTCGCCGGGGAGGTGGATGAAATGCCGGGCGAGCGCCTGGACCCACGACTTGACCAGATAGCTGCCGCGATGCGGGGTGCAGATAAAGACGACGCGATGGACGAAGGGCAACGGCGCAAAAACGGTCACGCGGCGGACCAACGCCGCCTCTTCGGGGGTCAGCTTGGAGGTGTCGAGCGCGGCCCCGCCAGCGGCCCGCCAGAGGGCATCACCGGTATCGGTGACCGCCAGCTTCGTCAGCAGCCCGCCCTGGCTGTGGCCAACGATCACCATCTGCCGCAACGCCGGGTCTTTGCCGGCGGGATCGAGGGCGCGAACCATGTCGCTGATCGAGTCGCGGAAGTTGGCCGCGGAATAGGTCAGCGGGTTGCCCGTGTTGTAGAGATAGACCCAGAACTGAAAGTTCCGGCGCAACGCCGGATCGCTCCGCAACGTGTTCCACATTTCCGCCCACCAGAGCGGATTGCTCATGGTGCCATGCACAAAGACCACCGGAATGCGCCCGGGCTGATACGGCTGCGTGAGATAGGTGCCGCTCTTGAATCGCTCAATGCCGGAAAGAAACTGGGCCAGGCCCAGGTCCCACAACGGCGAATCTTGCAACGACCAGGCCAGCGGCGCCGTGACGTCGGTTTGCAACGGAATCGGCCGGTCGCCCACCCGCGTGACGGTTTCGGAGAACGTGGCGAACAAATCGAGCGTGCCCGTGGCCGAACCGTCAGCCAGGCTGCGCAGGTCCCCGCCGACCCTCAGAAACACGGTGGCCGGCAGGCCCGGCATGATGGGCAGGGACTTCTCGTTCCCGGTGACACTGATCAAGGGCACTCCCAGGCCCGGGTCGCGCAGCCGGACGCTCGTGCCGCGCACGCGTTGATTGACGGCGGGGAGGAACTGTTTGAACTCCGAAAGCGGAAATGGAAACGCGTTGGTGTCGAGTCCGAGCGTGATGTGGCCGACCGCCAGGGTGCGCTCACCCGCGGCGACGTGGATCAGTGAACCGTCCTTGGTGGCGAGGCCACGGGTCAGGCCCAGCGTGTAGAGGTCGCACGCGACGCGGAAGCTGCGCTCGAACGGATCCGGCGGCGTGCCATGCCCGGGATCGAACAGGAAAAGGTAGGCGTAAACCGCGGAGGCGAGGTAGAAATCGCGGGCGCGGCGCGGCTCCCAGGCCTTGGGGCTACGGCGGAGTTGGTCACCCCGGGCGTAACAGGTTTCAGCCAGGGCGAAAAGCGTGTCGCGCCGGTCATCGCGGAGGGCTTGCGCGTGCAACGCGGCGATGGCGGTTTCCGGCCGTTGGCGGAACTGCTTGGTCAGGCCGTTGCGGTAGAGCACGACGGTGGAAGCGGTGCTGAGATGGCCGGAATCGAGCACACTCGCGGTCTGCTCGGCGAATCCATCGCGCAAATCAACCGGCTTGACCCCGATCGGCGTCGAGCAGCCGGTCAACCCCAGCAACACCAACGACACGAGTCCTCCCACAAAGCCGAGGACGACAAGCCGGCTTGACCCCGGGGCCTCCACCGGGCAGCGGTGGAAGCGGAGGAGACGAAACCATGCTGGCATGACCAAGAGTCAGCCGGGCGCCGCGTCGGATTCAAGCCTGTTTTGCACAGCCTGTTTTGCGCGGTGCTGTGCCCGGATCTGCTGGCATGGCCGGTACTGGGGACGGCTTCGTCAGCCAACGGGCCATCGCTGAGGGTTCGCAACTGAGGGTTCGCAGGCTTTCGGCCGTTCCCACACTGTCGCGCGAGCAGGCATGACCAGCGTTTGCCGATGCGGCGCCGGCCGGGGAATCGCGAGCCGGCTCGGGCCGGCTTGCCTCGTCACGCAATTCACGCCACACTGGGGACGTGTCAAGCGCAACGCACCAAGTTCACCCGCTGGCCGGCCAACCGGCGCCGGCCGGATTGCTGATCGATCTCCGGCGACTGGCGAACGATTATTACCAGCGGAAGCCCGACCTCGCCGACCCGCAGCAGCTTGTCAACTTCGGGACCAGCGGACACCGCGGCTCGCCGCTCAAGGGCACGTTTAACGAGGCGCACATCCTCGCCATCACCCAGGCGATCGTGGAGTTCCGCCACCGCCAGCATGTCACCGGCCCGCTGTTCCTCGGCAAGGACACCCACGCGGCCTCGGCGCCGGCGGAGCGCAGCGCGCTCGAAGTGCTCGCCTCCAACGGGGTCGAAACCGTGATCCAGCGCGACAACGGCTTCACCCCCACGCCTGCTCTTTCCTTCGCGATCCTGGAGTACAACCGTGGCCGCAAAGACGGGCTGGCGGATGGCATTGGCATCACGCCCTCCCACAACCCTCCGTCCGACGGCGGGTTGAAGTACAATCCGCCCAACGGCGGCCCGGCCGACACCCAGGTCACCAACTGGATTCAACATCGTGCGAATCAACTCCTGCATCCCAACAGTCATGGACTGCAACGGATGCCCTACGAAAACGCCCTGCGCGCCGCGACCACCCACCAGCACGATTACCTCGGACACCACGTGCAAGGACGCCAGCTAGAAACGCAGCGAGCAGGAGTGGCACTAACTCAAGTTTGCATGCAGTAACCACTTGCGCCACCCTAGACCGTATAGAAGCGAATTCTGAACTATGAGCATTCATCCTTTGGCCGGCAAGCCGGCCCCGGCGGAATTGCTGATTGACGTCAGCAGACTCGAACGCGCCTATTACGAACGGAAACCTGAACCGGTCGATCCGAAGCATCCTGAGCAAATCGTCAGTTTTGGCACCAGCGGCCATCGCGGCACGCCATTCGACGGGACTTTCACCGAAGCCCATATCCTGGCCATCACCCAAGCGGTCTGCGAATACCGCCGTGGTAAAGGCTACACTGGCCCCCTTTTCATGGCCAAAGATACGCACGCCACCTCCGATTACGCTCAACGCACCGCGCTGGAAGTGCTCGCGGCGAATGGGGTCGAGACGTTCCTCCAGCGCGACAACGGCTTCACGCCTACCCCGGTCATCTCCCGCGCCATCCTCGTTCACAACCGGGGCCGGAAGGACGGCTTTGCAGATGGTCTCCTGCTCACCCCCTCTCATAACCCTGCCGAGGATGGCGGCATGAAATACAATCCGCCCAACGGCGGCCCTGCGGACACCGATGTGACGAATTGGATTCAGAAGCGCGCCAACGAACTGCTCAAGACCAAGAACAGGGACGTCAAGCGCCTGCAATACGAATCTGCCCTCAAGGCAGACACGACGCACACGGAGGATTTCGTCCTGCCCTACGTGAAGGACCTCGCGTCGGTGATCGATATGGAATATATCCGCTCCTCGGGCGTGAAGATCGGGGTTGATCCGCTTGGAGGCGCGTCGGTTGGCTACTGGGAGCCGATTCGCAAGCAGTATGGAATCAACCTCACCGTCGTCAATCCGACGGTGGACCCCACCTTTCGCTTCGGAACCGTCGATCACGACGGCAAGCTCCGCATGGACCCCTCCAGCCCGTACGCGATGGCCGGCTTGGTGAAACTCAAAGATCAGTTCGATGTCGCATTTGGCACGGATCCGGACGCCGACCGTCACAGCATCATCACCCCCTCCGCTGGTTTCCTGAACCCTAACCAATATCTTGCAGTCGCAATTCGTTACCTCCTTACCAATCGCCCGCATTGGTCCAAGACTGCGTTGGTCGGCAAGACGCTCGTGAGCAGCAGCCTTATTGACCGCGTGGTCACGAACCTCGGCCGCAACCTCTGTGAAGTGCCGGTGGGTTTCAAATGGTTTGTGGCTGGCTTGTTTGATGGATCATTGTGCTTCGCGGGCGAGGAAAGCGCAGGAGCCAGTTTCGTGCGCCGGGACGGGACAACGTGGATTACCGACAAGGACGCCCCCATCATGGGATTGCTCGCAGCGGAAATCACCGCGCGCAGCGGCAAGGATCCAGGCAAGCATTACGCCGAGATTACCAGCAAACACGGCCAGCCCTTTTACACCCGCATCGACAGCCGCGCCACGCCGAGTCAAAAGAACAGACTGAAAACACTATCACCTGAGGCTGTAAGAGAAACCATGCTCGCTGGCGAGAAAATCATAGCAAAGCTGACCCGTGCCCTGGGCAACAACGCTCCCATCGGCGGATTAAAAGTGGTCACCGCCAATGGTTGGTTCGCGGCGCGGCCGAGTGGAACCGAGAATCTCTACAAGCTTTACGCCGAGAGTTTCCTTAGCCAGGCGCACCTGGACGCGCTAGTGAGCGAAGCGCGGGAAGTCCTCGCCCACGCTCTCCGCGCCTAGTCCTTCTCTAGCTTGGCGACTGGCGTCGAATCCACAAGTGTTGGCGTGGGGACGCTACCTGCCATCGAACTCTGCTAGAATGCAACTGTCTTCGGTTTGGCAAACGGGGTATCTGGCTCCCAGCAGTGGAGCGCGTGAAGGTCTTGAAGCCACTGCCAGATGCGCTCCCTCTCCCCTGTGATTTTGCATCGCTTCCGGATTTCGGCCGCCACCTTGTTGATCGCGTCAGCCTTGCAGAATGGAGGACAGCCTCGCAACCGGGTTCCATTGACACCGGAAAGGATCTCTCGCCGATCCTTGCTCGCCCAGATGTCAGCCACACTGTTCCGCAACAGACTGCCTATCCGATAGGCTGGAAAGAAGTTCAACTCGGAACACAAGTACATTGATCCGTCCGGTGCGACCTCCGCAAACCAAAAACAACCGGCACATTTGTCGTAGGCCTTACGCTCTTCGATATGGTTGAACCGGTGGTTAAAAAGAGTGACCGACAACCCCGCTCCCTCAAGCAATGGCACCGCATCCTTCTGTATCAACGCAACGGCCTCATCGAAAAAGTCCTGCGAATGCTGCGTTTCGGCGAAGTAGTCAATGGTTGGCGTAAAGCGCACGAAGTCGATCGCACTGCGCTTCCTCCCAGTTGTCCTGTCCACTTCTTTCACGATACCTGCCACCCACTCCGCAAACTTCGCACAGTCTCGATAGTTCACCGGATTGACAATGTAGCTCAAACCAATCTCGGTCTTCCTCCCTGTTTCGGCTTTGTAGAGGGCCAACTGCTTGACACCGTCCTGCACCTGGCCAAACAGCGGTCCGGAAGTGACCGGCCTATGGTACTTTGAATGCACAGCCTCCGAGCCTGCATTGACACTCACACGCACGAAGCGCGGCGTTTCTTTGAGAATTGCCCTAGCCAGGCGTTTCGTGAGCAAGGCGCCATTGGTGTAGAGTCCTGTTTCGATTCCCACTTCGTGTCCTTCAAGAAGGGCTGCCAGCGTAGCCTCCGAATTCATAAGCGGCTCGCCTCCGCCCGTTACCACCAAATACCGCACGCCTGCGTCTCTGAGTTTCCGCACAAGCGGCGCTGCATCTTCCGCGCGCATATGCCATTGTGGATTGTCGGCGTCATTTAGGAGCCAGGCACCACAAGAGAGCTTCTGCATTCTGTATGAGCACTGCAAGCACCGGCATGGGCAATTCAACGTAGGAATAAGCTCCGCAGTGAGAGGCAGTATGTCCTCACAATTCCCGCCCAGCAGCATTTGCGCCCTCGAAGGATCATGCGCGAATTCCGGCACGAATGGCAGTTCGACGCCGGAATGGTCCTGGATGTTCCTGAAGAGCACCTCTAGGGATTGCGCCGGCTGGTTAAGCCAATAGAGTCCGACTGCCACGAGTTCTCGATGTGTGGCTTCATTCCAACTCCACAAATGCATTTCGCGGCAATGCGCTCGCGGCGAACAAATGTGCAACTGCCTTATGTGCGGGCCGGCAATAGTCAGATTGATTCTTGCGCGCAGCGCGAGCGGAGGCTGGCTTTGCAGAGTGGAATTGCGGATGAGGAGATAGATCGCGTATGCCGCCGGTTCGGACGGCAACGGAAAGCGGTAGAAGCTAATCGGGCCGCTCTGGAAAGAAGAGAATATAGAGGCGCCTGGCATACGATGTCGGTTTTCGCTGTTTACTACCCCATGAGCATCCTTCGGGTTTTACCGAGGATGCGCCTAACGATATCCTGGATATGCTCAGGCAATTCCTTTCGGCTGAGACGGCGGGTTAGTCGGGCTATTGCAGCATCCGATGAGAGGCCTACACCAGCTCGATGCAACACCGCGTTCCAAAAACCCACGTACGGGTTCGTGAGGAGCGCGCGGCATTCACTAAACCTCACCACAGCACTGTCACATGAGTCGGCTTCAATGTGCTTCCAACCTTGTGATCTAACGAGATGGGCAAGCACCCCCCGGTAGTAGAACAATTCAGCGACATCAGAGGGCCCCGCATTTGGTTTATCACCCACATCAAAAGCCTCCTGGAACTTATCGCATTGGCTACAGACCTGTTCCCACGCCACTTCTAGAGCCTTCGTGGCACTTTTCTGATCTGACTTCATGAACGCCAGCAATGCTTCGACGACCTGAGTCGTTGCCAAGCTAGCCCTCAACGGCACAACATCCTTCGCCCGTTCTTCAAGCTGGTCGCGTAGTTTTCGCATGGCAGTCCGATACGGATCCGTGAGGCAAATCGAATACAGGCGACGCTTTATGCTACCGACTCTTTCCGGTGTTAGGTTCTTTCCGTATTTCTCGATAACGTTCTTATGGTGAAGTTCCTTCGCGTAATCCATCCCCATATGTTGGAGACCGTGCTCATCCAAGAGCGCGAGTAAGTCGTATTCCAGCGAAAGTAGCGTTTCACCTTTCGAGGAGCTCATGCCGCAAAGGAGTTCCTCGATGTCGAGGAGGGTGTTCTTGAGTATCCCGTAGTGAACGTGATGGCGCAGGTGGCGAATAGGTTCACAGGCGATCTCTAGTCGTTGGGCTCTGTCATACGAAGGTGGGCAAAGGAACGAAGCCAAACGATAACAACCAATAGCGCATCCGAATTTCCACTCCTTCGCATGTTTCGTTGCTGTGGCCTTGACGTTCTTAAAACTCAAGAGCTTCTCCAAAGACTCAATGCTGTCGGGGAGTGTTAACTTGAGGGCAGCCGAATGTTCGCGCCTCTCTCCTGTCAATGCTGCGACGATATCCGGGTGCAACGGGACGAGGTTGGCGGCCTCCTGAAACCACGGCTTGGCCTCATGCGTCCTGCTATTCTCACTTAGGTAGATGTTGAACCAGTTACCTTCACTCTGGTCTGTGTCCGTCAAGAGGCAGCACACTTGAGTGTCGAGCGTGCCGGCAGTTACATGAGCATAAAAGGATTTGAGCTCTCGTGGCACATCGCTTTCGGCGACCCTGGAGATGGGAATGGGTTTGGCGGACGGCGGAACGACTTCAGGTGCGGGGGCCGGAAGAGTAACAGGAGTCGGTAAGGGAGGTACCTGAATGTTAATGGGAGCTTGATTTGATCCGGCGATGGCAATTGATATTGAACGCTGCGTTGCCTAAGATTGCACTGCGCCTTGGGTAGCAATATCATCCTTGTTCCGCTTGTTCTTGCGTAATTTGGCCATTTTTTTCCAGAGAGTTACATTTTTCCGTGCCGGAACTCTTCAAAGGTTCGACAGAGTTTCTTGCCTTCACGCAAATGCTTTCGACCAACCGGTGTCAAAGCCAACTTCTCCTCCACGAGGAAGATCACCAAGTCCCAGAAACGCTCTGCCGAAAGGTGGTTCCGTGTTCGTTTCTTGAGGTGGAACTTCGTCTTGATGTGTTTCCCAAGCTTTGCCCAACTACTGTTCTCGTCTGGCTCAATGGGCCGCATGAACTTCACATACAGGTCGCAAAGGTATTCGATGTAGTTAGTCATGTTAGCGTCGGCCCCAATGCTGTTGGCAGGGTAATTCGGACCGGCTGGTTTGGGAGCCGGCATTCTGATCGAAATGTTGCCCTGGTTCGACCCAGCGATGGAGACTGCTACTCCGCCGTGCAATGCCGACGCCTGAGTGGTTCCCTGGACGAAGGTGTCGCCGAGACTGCTCTTGGGCTTGGCTGTCTGGGCAATGTGCTTGGCGAGAATCAGCATCGCTCGCTGTGCATCAGCCTGAGAAAGCTCGACAGGCTCCGGCGTTTGGTGTTCGTGCGCTTTTTTCACGGCCTGCAGCCACTCGGCGGTGTATTCATCAGGACTGGAATCGACGAGTTTGTGGCACGTGCCGCAAAGGAGGACGAGGTTCTGGAACTCATTTTTCTGCTTCGTTGTGAGGCAGGCGTCAAACCTTGGGCCACCTTTTCGTCTCGCGCGAATGTGGCAAATTTCCCCGACCACCACGTCACCGATAATGATCTGGCCCTTGCAGTCAGGCATCGCGCATTGATTGCGAGACATGCCGAAGAGGCGCTTCATTGTGCTTTCTTTGATGGCCATAGGGGAGCTTTGCTAGCTTAAGGTTCGGGTTAGAATTGATGCCGTCCTGTGGCGACTGTCATAGCGTAGCCGGGGTTTCAGTTTTGCCTGGCTCGGGCCAAGTCACAGGATGCAGGCAGGCTTCGAGCAGCTTTGCATACTCCCGCTCTCGGTCAGCCGGGCGCCAGTTGATGTAAAGGAATTGCGCCAGGTAGCCTTTGATGGGGGCGTCGTCGAGCCGCAGGGGAATGAAGCGGCGCTCCTGGTTCAGCGGGTCGCGAAACCGGAACGTGCCGGACTCCAATTGCGCCCAATCCGAGCCGAACGCATTGGCCGACATGCAGAGCACCAGCACGCGCGAGTGCTCCAGCCCTTCCTCGATCTTCGCCGGGATGCTGTCGCCGGGCTTGAGCACCCATTCATGGAACCACACCGTCAGCCCGTCCTGCCGCAACCGTTCCGCCAGCGGGCGCACCACCGCCTTGTCCTTCGCGCCGTGGCTTAAGAAGACGTCGAATTGGAATTCACCCGGCATGTCGTGCCTTCGATTGTGTGCAGCCCTCTATCTGAAGGCTGACTTCTGATCAACGCCCATTTCCAGACTTGCAGGATTGATCCGCATTGGCCGGGAGCGTGAACGTCCGCAGGCTCGAATTGGAGATTGGCTCTTCCCGATCTCACAGACGCTGTCGCGGATTGTCTATCTTAACGTTGTCCTTATTGGTTAATTTCGGGAAGTGCCACGCGAATATTTTGCGCTCGTCGTGCCGTTGTTGTGTCGCAGGATAGTACACGCCCACCTTGATCAAGGCTTCGATTCCGTTAGGACAACTGTCCACGTGCAAACCATTAATCAGCGAGAGGGACATTTCGCATAGCTCGTCATAGGCAATCTCGATCAAGGCACCATCCTTCGGCGTTTTGGTTCCTTTCGCCAGACTGACGTCAAACGCTTGTACTTCTCGCATGAACTCATCCTTGAGACTGGATTCTGCGTTCGGGCCCGGAATGCGGTATCGGTTTACCGTGAACTCCTGGTACTTGCAGCCGGTCAACATTTGGGCGATGCCGCAGGTAGCGGGGCCGCTGATGCCATTGATGACAATGACCCACTTATTTCGGTCATCGCCGAAAGGATTTGGCGCAACCGTCAGATGACCGAGCAGATGGTTTATCTGGCCCGTCCCTTCGTAGGGAAAAAGATGCTTTTCCAAGATGGGCTTTTCAGAATTCTTGTCTCCGTGTCTGTAGATGAATCCTCGTTTCGAGTGGGTGCCGGGAGGCTGAACCCTCGGCTCCACCTCCAACCGGAGAAAAGCCAAATCCTGCCGTTTCGTGAGCAGCAAACGCGAAAAATGCTCATCATCGGTGGTTCGAACGTACCGCTTGTAGGCGATATAACCATCGATGTTCGCATCGTCGGCGCTGATGTTCTGAAATGGTTTCTTTCGGTGAAGAGCCGCCAAGGCGCATTCCGTCAGATCATTTACATCGGAACTGGCGACGATAATGCAATTCTTGTTGGCAAGCTGGCCCTGTAGCCATCGGACTTCATCCGCGTCCGGAGTCTTCGCGGCTTTTGGAATGGGACTTTCAAGAGTCACCTCCATTGTTTCTTTCTCGCTTGTGAGGAAACTGGTCAGTTCTGCAGCAGTGCGATAATCCCAGTCCCCCAACGTGTTTCTCCCGAGCTCCGGAACCGTGAGCGACCCGAGAAAAATCGAAGCCTCATTCGAGGTCAAAATGTCTTTCCAGAAAACGGTCCGTTGGATCTTCTTGGACTTCTCTAGCAAAACGAACTCCAGGATGTCTCGCAGGGAATTGGCAAAGGGGGTGGGGTGCTGGCGATCGAAATAAGCATGCCAGAGAGCAACAATGTCAAAAGCGGTTTGGGTCGTATTCTGCGCGTCTTCATCCTTGGAGGCTGCCTTCACGGCGACTTCATTGACAGGCACCGCAAATTCTCCGAGGCCGTGCGAGTATCCTAGCCAAAAGAAAATAGTAGGATTTTCCGAGCAAATGTCGAATAGGGTGCAATATGAGGTCCGCAGTTTGGCAATCGTTTGGCCAAAATCTAGCGACCCCACGTCGAATTCAAAGGCGTTCTTGTAAGGATAATACGTCCTCGGGCTATTGTCGGGATCGACCTTGGGCTTGTCGGTGCCATAACTCGCAAGCTGCGGGTGGTCTTTCAGGTTCTTTTCCGAAAACACGGAACTTAGTGCTGTCCCGGCAGCAGTGACGCAGATGGCACCAAACTTGTACTTCATCGACACCGCCGTGTCCTTGTACGGCATCGTTAATTCGCGCCCGTTGTGCAGGATATTAAGTTTGTCTCCCTCCCAATGATCAAAATTCTGGAGCGAGCTATAGTTGAAGAGGTGTTCATCAATCTTGCCACCCATGAATCCGAAACTCGGACAGACGATCAACTTGTGGATGCCGAATTGTGTTTTTAGGAAGTTCTCGCGCTCCTTGCTATATCGTTGGTCGTAGCACACGGGCAAAATCCGTTTGCGCAGAGCGGCACAAAGACCAAATTCATAGAACACGTTCGGATTGTCGAACGAAAGGTCGACCACCACGAGGTCTGCTTCCTGTATTTTCTTGCAGATCTTCTCGCACATAATATAGCCGACCTGCCGCACATCATCCGCTCGCTCCACCTTGCACTGATACGGAACTTCATTCCCTCCGCCGCCCTTTTCAATGAAGGGCACGATCTGCCATTGATACAGGGCGTCGAGGTCGGGAGAAAACGGCATGATGACGAACGCTTTTCTCGGATGGTCGGGAGTCCCCATTTCTCGAATACGCTCGCCGATGACACGCTCGTAAACGCAGCTCTTCCCGTTCATGAAACACTTGCGCATTTTCTTGTTATATTGCATAGGAATACTCTCCGTGTTCGACGTGTTGTGAAGATGAAGTTGGGCTGGGAAGAACTGATGCGGATGCTGGTGTTGAAGATACCCAGCACGCTCGCGGGCTGGATTACTCTACGAAGACGCCAGACGTAGTCCGTCACGCCGCCAAAGACCACGTCGGATTGCTCCTGGGTGCCGGGGATGCTGACGCCGAGGCCCTTCTCCATGCGCGAGGCCAGCGCGACGAGTTGGTTCGGGCGAAAGGGGCGGCCGGTCAGTTCATTGGCCAGCAGGCACACGGCGGTCGTGGCCGTGGCCGAACCGCCCAAGCCGGAGGAGGCCAGTCCCGGATGCGTGTTCCGCAAGGCAAACTCCACGCCGGAGAGGCCAAAGAGGTCCATGATCTTCAGCAACCAATTCTGTTTGGTCGCGGGGATCAGCCCCGGCTGCCCTGAAACACTCCATTTGAAGTCGTAGGAACGGGCGGCAATGTAGCCCGGCTTGAAGGGCCTCGCTTCGACTCGGGTGCCCACGTTGATGGTGATGCCGACGGTCCTCGGCAGTTTCCGGGATCCGAGTTGCCGCCGGATCCGTCTCGCGGTTCTTCCGCATCGCGGGGCCGACAAGAAGTGCCGGTGGGATTCGCGCAAGTCGAGGCTGGAACCGGGGCCGTCAATGCGATTGTAGGCGGTTACCGCGGGGAGAGCGTTCCTCGCCTTTGCGGCCCGCAGCGGCTCGTGAAGTTCAAAGCGCATAAAGTGGCCACGTCCGGTCGCGGTGATGATGGACTGCAACTACCACACGGGCGGGCCCGGAGTCAAGTTCATATCCTAGGAAAAAGGCCTCTTCCGGGATGTTCCTGTGATTTTTCATTGGCGGGGATAGAGGTCCAGGCCGCCGAGGTGGAAGAGAATGTCGGTCTTGAAGCGTTCCCGGTTGCGGTAACCGAAGGCCTTTTTTGACTGTCAGCGGTAGTCGCCAAACGGCACGTCAGCCACCCCTCTGCCCTTCCGTGCCCGGCAGCCACGCAGCGACGAAGGCGTCTGCCTCCACCGGGGCCTCACGCAGGAACTTCAGGTTTGCGCGCTCGACGAAGGCCGGCGGGCTGACTATCCTTTCCACAATGATCGAACCGGTGCTCCAGAAGCTGACCCGCGCCCCGGGCAACAACGAACCCATCGGCGGGCTGACGGTGACCACCCGCAACGGCTGGTTTGCGGCGCGTCCCTCCGGAACCGAAAACCTCTACAAGCTCTATGCCGAAAGTTTCAACGGGCCTGACCATTTGCGCGCCATTATCGAGGAAGCGCAGCAGATCGTCGCCGCCGCCACCCGCGGCGCCTGAACCCACCGCCCATGCGTGTTCTCTCCCTGCCCTTCGGTGAAGCGAGGATCGTCGCCGACGCCGCGGCGCTCAGCCGGGTCGCCGTCGAGGAATTTGTCCGCGCCGCCAATGAGGCGACGCTCGATCTGGGACGCTTCACCGTGGCGCTCGCCGGCGGCTCGACCCCGCGGGCTGCCTACAAGCTGCTGGCCGCCGAATGCGCCGAGAACCGGCACCGGCTCGCCTGGCGCGACATCCACGTGTTCTTCGGCGACGAACGCCACGTCACGCCCAATCATCCCGACAGCAATTTCCTGATGGCGTCGGAAACGCTGCTGGACCGCGTGCCCATTCCGGCGGCGAACGTCCACCGCATCGCGGGCGAACTCGAAGCCGATGAGGCAGCGGCCCAGTATGAGACCGAGCTGCGTACCTTTTTCCGCCTCAGCGCAGGCGGTTGGCCCTGCTTCGACCTGATCCTGCTCGGCCTGGGGGTGGACGGCCACACGGCCTCGCTCTTTCCGGGCACAACCGCCCTCGCGGAGCGACAGCGGCAGGTCGTCGCCAACTGGGTGCCCAAGTTCGAACGCCATCGCATCACGCTCACTCTGCCGGTCATCAACGCCGCCGCACACGTCGTGTTCCTCGTCAGCGGCGTGGACAAGGCGGCCATCGTCCATGACGTTCTGCGGCCGGGCCTCGACAGTCCGGACCATCCGGCCAGCCTCGTGCAACCCGTTTCGGGCCGGCTCCTCTGGCTGCTGGACGAAGCCGCCGCGAGCCAGCTCTGACGCCCGGCGATTCCGGGAATTCTGGTTGAAAACCCGCGCCACTCCCGCCACAGTGCGCGCATGAGTTCCGTGTTCTCCGGGCCGGTCTATGTGGTGCGTGACAACATTGACACCGACCAGATTATTCCGGCGCAGTATCTGACGCTGGTGCCGACGATCGCCGCCGAATACGAAAAGCTGGGCTCCTGCGCGCTCTGTGGTTTGCCGGAATCCCTCTACCCGGTCCGGTTTGTCGAACCCGGCCAGCTTGACAGTCGCTATTCGATCATTGTCGCCGGCCGGAACTTTGGCTGTGGCAGTTCGCGCGAACATGCGCCCATCGCCCTCGGCTCGGCCGGATGCCACATGGTGCTCGCCGAAAGCTTCGCCCGCATCTTCTTCCGCAACGCCGTCGCCACCGGTGAGCTTTATCCCTGCGAGTCCGTGGACCGCCTCTGCGACATGCTGAAGACCGGCGATGTCGTCACCGTGGACCTCGATGCCGGCACCGTCACCATCCAGGCGACCGGGGCAGTCACCCGGATGAAGCCACTGGGCGACGTGCGGCCCGTCGTGGATGCCGGCGGCCTGTTCAATTACGCCCGCAAAAGCGGCATGATTCCCGCCTGAATACCCGTGAACATCCATCCATTCTCCCGCCTGTCTGTCCTGCTGATCCTCACCGCCGGCACCGCGCTGGCCGGCGATCCGCCCGTCGTTGATCCCGGACCTGTGGGCGGTGTCCCGTCCGACGCGATCGTGTTGTTCGACGGCAAGGACCTCTCGCAATGGCGCGGCGAGAACGGCGGCGACGCCAAATGGAAAGTGGAAAACGGCTATGCCGAGGTCAACGGCACCGGCAGCATCTTCACCAGACAGGAATTCGGCGATTGCCAGGTGCACGTCGAATGGGCCTCCCCGGCGAAGGTCGAAGGTGACGGCCAGGGTCGCGGCAACAGCGGCGTCTATCTCCAGGGCCGCTATGAAATCCAGGTGCTCGACGGCTACAACAACAAGACCTACGCGGACGGCCAGGTGGGCGCGTTCTACGGCAACTTCGCGCCGCTGGTGAACGCCGCGCGCAAGCCCGGCGAATGGCACACCTACGACATCATCTTCCATCCGCCCAAGCTGGCCGCCGACGGCAAGACCGTCGTGCCCGGCTCGTTCACCGTACTGCTGAATGGCGTGCTCGTGCAGGACCACGTGCCGGTCAAGGCCTCCACGACCGCCGCTGCGTTCAGTGATGTCGCGCCCAAGGGACCGCTCATGCTCCAGGACCACGGCAACCCGGTCCGTTACCGCAAGGTTTGGATTCGTCCGCTTTGATCAGACGGCCGCCCGTCGCAACCGGTCCGCAACTCCACGCCACTCGGACGTCGCTGGCACGGCCTCGACAATGATGGCCGCCGCCCTGGCCGCATCACCGCGGTGCAACTCGGCGTAACACGCCCGGGCAAATGCGGCGGCGTCGTGCGGAATCACGCTGATCCCGGCAAAATCCGCAGCGCTCGGAATCCGCGTGTGCGCGATGACCCAGCAATCGCGCGCCGTCAGGCCGAGGTCAACGATGTACGACACCAGTTCCGCGTCGTCCCGCCAGGCCCGGACTAGTAGCCGCGTCTTCGGCGCGTAATGCTTCGGCAGTTGCCCGGGACTACGCAGTGTGCCGCCGGCGTGGCCATGCGGACCCGACGCCAGCCATTCTTCACCGAGGACTGCCGCCAGCGCCGTTTCATGAATCATTCCTGGCCGCAGGATTCGCGGCGGCATCGCCGCCAGGTCCAGCACCGTGGATTCGATGCCCACCGCGCAAGGCCCGCCGTCCACAATCAACGGAATGCGTCCACCCAGGTCCGCAAGGACATGGCCGGCCGTGGTGGGCGAAAGCTGGTTCGACGCGTTCGCGCTCGGCGCCGCCAGCGGGAAGCCGCATTCGCGGATCACCGCCTGGATGAACGGGTGGCTCGGCCAGCGAATCCCCACGGTCGGTCCACCCGCCGTGACCGCGGCGGGAATCCGATCCGCCTTCGGCAGCACCAGCGTCAGCGGCCCGGGCCAAAAGGCGTCCGCCAGGCGCTGCGCCGCGTCGGGCCAATCCGCCACACAGGCCCGCGCCAGCACCACGTCGGCAACATGGACGATGATCGGGTTTTTCGCGGGCCGCCCCTTGACCTTGAACACCCGCGCCACTGCGTCCGGATCCAGCGCGTTCGCGGCGAGGCCATAGACGGTCTCGGTCGGCAACGCCACAAGTTCGCCCGCCTGCAGATGCGCGACCGCCCGCCTCACCGCGGCCGTGAAGAGGCCCGGCGTGTGCGTGCTGAGAACTTCGGTTTGCATCGGCCGAACGAGTCTTTCCCGCCGGGCGTACAAATGGCAAGCCCGACGGCAAGGGCTGATTTTGCACTTTGGCGGTTGGACACGGAGCCTTAATCTGCCGGCGTGTTGGACCAACTCATCATCCAATTGTGCGAGGGCGCCGCGCTCTCCGACCGCCAGGTGGCTGCGGCGGTGGCCGGTTTGGTGGACGAGACGATCGCCGCCGAGACCAAGGCGGAGTTCCTGACCGCACTGGCGCGCAAGGGCGAAACGGCGGCGGAGATTGCGGCGTTTGCGCGCGATCTCCGGCGCCGCGCGGTCCCGGTCCCGCTGGATGCCGCGACCCGGCAGGCCGACATTCTGGACATTGTCGGCACGGGGGGCGACCGCCTGGGCACGTTCAACATCTCCACCTGTGCGGCGATCGTGACCGCCTCCGCAGGCGTGCTGGTGGCCAAACACGGCAACCGGGCCGTCACCTCCAAAATCGGCAGCGCCGATGTGATCGAAGCCCTGGGCATTCCCCTTGATCCAACGCCGGAGCGCGCGGCGGCCCTGCTGCGCGAGCACGGATTTGCTTTTCTGTTTGCCCCGAAATATCACCCTGCCTTCCAGCACATCGCGCCGGCGCGGAAGCTCTGTGCCGCCCGCGGCCAGCGGACGATCTTCAACCTGCTCGGCCCGTTGCTGAACCCGGCTCGCCCGTCGCTGTCGCTGGTCGGGGTCCCCCGACCGGAGCTGTGCGCCCCGTTCGCGCACGCCCTGCAACAACTTGGCCTGCGCCGGGGAATGGTCGTCAGCGGGCGGGTGGATGCCGGCCCGGGAGTGGCTACCGATTACCTGGACGAATTCTCGATCCTCGGACCCACCACCGTGGCGGAGTTTCATCACGACCGCGGCTTCGGCGTCTCGGCGTTTGACCCCATGCTGGTGCCGCGCCAGCGGGCGTCGCTCGAGGATCTGCGCGGCGGCGACCGCGAAGTGAACGCGGACATCATCCGTCGCATCCTGCGTGGCGAGGAACGCGGACCCAAGCGCGATGCCGTGCTGCTCAATGCCGGCGCGGCGTTGTTCATCGCCGGCAAAACGCGGGCGATTAGCGACGGCTGGGAACTGGCCGCGGAGCTGATTGATTCGGGCCGGGCTCAAGCCAAGCTCGTCGAATTGACCAGCGGGCATTGAACCCGAGAACCGTAATTGACATGGGGATCGCGCCCGACCAGCGGTCGGCGGCCCACCACGGCAACACACCGCTGCTGCGGTGGTTGCCCGACCGCTGGGCGGGCACTGGTCGAGGGCTGGTAGCCCGGCGACCCACCAAGGTGCCGTATTGCATGCGAACGACCAGCGCCATCCGCTTCCATGTGCTTGTGAATGCTGGAGGGAGTAGGCCGACAAAACAAGCCCGGGAGCATGAGCCCCCGGGCTTTCCCTCATACAACGGAGGGCGAGATGTTCCTGCCCTTGAGCCGCTGCGCGTGGATTTGGTTAAGGCCTGAAGATCAGGCGGTAGAACTTCCGCGGGCCCTCTGCCACCGGGTCGGCCGTGGCGGTGGTGAGTGTGTCGCCGTTGACCTGGCTCTCAGTGAAGGCCAGCGCGGAGTCCACCCAGACACCACTGGTCAGGTCAGCGGTTTCCTGCAGCGTGAACGGACCGCCGGTCCAACTGAAGCTGACAATGCCATTGGACACCGTGGCTGAGAGCACAGGCTGTGAGCCTGCCGAAGTGTCGTTGGCCGGGGCCGGGCCGGTGTCCGGCGAACCGATGCCGGCGAGCATTTCCGGAGCGAGCGCGACGGCATGGAACTGGATGCTGGAGACGTAGAACTCCCCGTTGAGGGCAAGACCGTTCGTCTGACGACTGAGCACCGTCGGACTGTTGCTGCTGAACCATTCCAGCCTTATCCCGTCTGGCGTGGGCACAGTGAGGCCGACGACGGATTGACCGTTGAGATAGAGGGAGAGGTTGACGCCGATTCCATCCTGAGGATCATCTGTCACCAGGGCCACTCGGTTCCAGGCGTTCGTCGGCAGAGTCGCAACCGAGGCGGTGTCAAACGGCACTCCGGCGGCGGAGCCGCTGAGGTGCAAGTTGTTTTGCGGGTCCAAGGTCAAGGCAACGCCATCCGCATTAATGGAGCCAAAAACCCCACTTTGGAAGAGCGTGCTGGCAGTTCCGAATGAAGTGTCCGGCTCATAGAGATCCAGAATGATCGTGTAGCTGTTGACGGAGTTGCTGCCGGGCGGCCCGACAAACGGCAGTTGGATGAACGTGTCACCCGGGAGCGGCGGGACGTCCATCACGTTCGCGATCTGTCCATCAATGTTGGGCAAACCAAAGTCCAAGGTTGTGCCGGACGAGACGCCGAATATGTTCGTGCCGGTCATAATCAAGTCAGGGCCGACGGTGGCTTTCATCGGGTTGCCGATTTGCGCGAAGTTCCACCAGGCCCACCACCACGGCCAACCGTGAGTGACCATGAGTTTTGCGGGCACGCTGTGAGTTTCCCCGCACGCATTAGAAACGACGGCGTAATAAGTTCCCGCGTCAGCGTAGCTCAACGGAGTAATGGTCAAGGTTGGCGTGTTGACCCCGGAATAATGGCTGCTGTTTGTGAGCGGCAGGCTGTTGTGATACCACTGGAGGGTGCAGGGCGGGGTGCCCCACACGCTCACCCCAAATACGGCGGTGCTGTTGAGCGGCAGCGACTGGTTGGGCGTCGTATGAACGATGGCGGGTGGAGTGCATGTACTGCAATTGATGACAGCATTCGTGAATTCGACTCTCAGCGCGGTGAAGCCTTCGGTGCTATGGACCACGAACGAAAGCTGGTTGACCGCCGGGAAACCCAGGAACCCGCTGGGGATGGTGAAATACGTCCAGTAGGGAAAAAAGGAGGCAAAAGCAGGTGTGGGGATGGAAGACACCGGCATCAAAGAGCCGTTGAAGTACATTTCGGCGCCCGTGTCCGCCGCCCACCGCCCGGAGATCGAGGCGGTCACGGGATCCGCCCAGGAGGGCAGCGTGAAGTGATTCGTGTAAGTGTAAAAGCCGTCCGGGAATTGGATCCAGTGTCCATTGGGCGAAATCCACTTTGAGAATCCGGTGGGAAGCCAGGGCATGGGCCCAACAATTGCAGCGGGCGCATTGTAGAGGCCCGGTCCGGTCGGAGTTCCCACCGGCACCGGCCCGAGCGTAAAGTGCGGATCAACGGCGCCACCGGGCAGGACGACCTTGCTGTTGTCCACGGCGGTGTTAAACAGGACGTCGAGGAAGGAATGCGGCCCGCTACTTATCAGCGGGATGACATAGGTGGATGCGTTCCCGGCCTGGTCGGTGACGGTGACTGAAACCTGGCTGCCGCCGGCGGCGATGGGTGTGCCCGCCGGCGGGGACTGGGTGAAGACCAATTTGTTGGAAGCCGTGCAATTGTCATACGCCGACACCAGCGCCAGCATGTCCGGCACAAAGCAATTCGTGACCGTCACCGCTTTCGGATAGATGAGCGTGGGCGGTGTCTTGTCCTGGCCGCATACCTGAACCTGGCACTTGGTGTTGTTGCCGCAGGCATCCGTGACGGTCACCACGACGATATGACAAGGGCCGGGCTCGATTGTCCCCGCCGGCGGATCTTGAGAGTAAACCAACTGGCTTGTGGGCGTGCAATCATCCGTGGCAGGCGGGTGGATCGTGGGGATCTCAAGCTGGCAGTTGGCATCCAAAGCCACGATGATTTTGTTGGTCAGGCAGGTGATGACTGGCGGCAGAGTATCACGCACCGTCACGGTTTGGCTGCAAGTACTGCTGTTGCCGCAAGCGTCGGTAATCAGCCAGCTTTGCGTGATGTATTTAGGGCAGACGCCGTTGGTAACCAAGCCGGACGATGTGATCGTTACGTTGGTGCTGCAGCAGCTCGTGGCGGTCGGCAGATCAAACTTCCAGGCGCTGCCGCATTCCACCGTCTTGTTGGTGGCACAGTTGACAACGAGTGGGATGGCACAAGGCGTTTTGCATTTGCCGGCGGGACCAGCATTGAAGATCGCGGCGATTTCATCCGTTTTCAAGGCCCGGCTGAACATCTCCACTTCGTCAATGCCGCCCAGCCACGGCGCCGCGCCGCCCACGGGCGTGTTGCCAACCACGAACGAATTCGTATTGTCCAAGTTGTCCGGATGGGCGGTTGGATCGAAAGTGCCGGTGGGATTGCCGTCGATATAGAAACGACCTCCGTTGGTCGAGTTGCGGTTCACGGTGACGGCAACGAAGTGCCACTGGTCG
>Ga0187861_10000308_pt1 | contig 59436 bp, 41 predicted proteins | sample June2016WEW_10_1_3_FD_132986 | JGI IMG/M metagenome (GOLD analysis project Ga0187861, IMG submission 132986) | Peatland microbial communities from SPRUCE experiment site at the Marcell Experimental Forest, Minnesota, USA - June2016WEW_10_100 | ecosystem: Environmental > Terrestrial > Soil >...
ATCTGAGCGCGTTCGGCCGCCGTGGTGCGTTGGCGGCGGCGAGGAGCCTTGGATGTGTTCATTACCCCGGCGTTTACCACGCCGGCTCGCCGCGCACCAGACGGTCCCCGCTTTACCGCTTACATTCAAATGGTGGCCCTGCCGTTGGTTCGGCAGTGTCCTAATCTGGTGGGGCGAGGCGCTGACGAGCCGGTTAAACCCCGCGGTGTGAACGGCTCGCGAGAACGCCCCACCGGTACAGTCAAATTGGGACACTGTCCGCTGCGCCTTCAATTTGACCGTGACCGGCCGGCGACGCAGAATGCGGGCGTATGCCCTCAACGCCTCTTTCCCGTCGGGAATTCCTTCGTCGCAACCTGACCCTGGCGGCCGGGGCGGCGGCGCTCGCCGGCTCCTTTCCAAGCCTGAGCGCGTTCGGTGCCAACGATCGTATTCGCCTCGGTTTCATGGGCGTGAACAGTCGTGGCAGCGACCTGGTCCGCGGCTTCGCAACCCTGCCCGGAGTGGAGATTGCCGCCATCTGCGACGTGGACGAGCGCGCCTTTGCCAAAGGGATCAAGGCCGCCGGCGACCGCTTTACGCCCAGGCCCGTGAAGGATGTCCGCCGGCTCATTGAAGACCCCGGAGTGGACGCGCTGGTGATCGCGGCACCTGATCATTGGCACGCGCCGGCGACGATCCTCGCCTGCGCCGCGGGGAAGCATGTCTATTGCGAAAAACCAGCCAGCCACAACCCGTATGAAGGCGAACTGGCGGCGGCGGCGGCGCAGAAATTCAACCGTGTTGTCCAGATCGGCACGCAGCGCCGCAGCACGCCCGCGGTCATCGAGGCGATGGAGCAACTGCGCGCCGGGGCCATCGGCCGGGTTCTCTTCGCGCGCGGCTGGTACAACAGTACCCGCGGTTCGATCGGTCATGGCAAGGCCGCGCCCGTGCCGGCGTGGTTGGACTGGGGGTTGTGGCAGGGACCGGCGCCGGAGCGACCGTTCCGCGACAACGTGGTCCATTACAACTGGCACTGGTTCTGGCATTGGGGCACCGGCGAGCTGGGCAACAACGGAATCCACGCGCTCGACCTGTGTCGTTGGGGGTCGGGCGTGGATTCCCCGCGCCGCGTCACCTCTGGCGGCGGTCGTTATCACTTTACCGATGACCAGGAGACGCCGGACGCCAACGTGGTCAACTTTCGATTTTGGCGACAAGATGATTGCCTGGGAGGGGCGGAGCTGCCAGCGGCATGGCATCGAAGGCTCGATGTTCGGGGCGGCCTTCTACGGCGAGCAGGGCACGCTGGTGCTCGACGGCACGGATTGCCGGTGGTTCGACAAGGACGACAAACCCGTGCGCCAGGTGTCCGGTGCGGCCAGCGAAGTGCCCCACCTGCAGAATTTTCTGGATTGCATTCGCACCGGCGGGCGGCCCAACGCCGACATCGCCGAAGGCCACCGCAGCACGCTCCTCTGCCATCTGGGCAACATCGCCTGGCGAACCGGCCGGACCCTGAACTGCGACCGGCTGACCGGCCGGATCGTCGGCGACCGGGGGGCTGGGCAGTTCTGGCGGCTAGCCTACCGACGCGGCTGGGAGCCAGGGGGTTAGCCGGCGCGTCAGCCAACCGTCCGTTGCAGGCTGGCCGCGATCGCATGGAACGCCTCGCCCGCCGGCGAGCGGGGCGCGGACACGACCACGGGAACACCACAGTCCCCGCCCTTGCGGATTTCGGTGAAGATTGGGATTTCACCGAGGAACTCGGTCTTTTGCCGGGCCGCCTCGCGACGCCCGCCACCGTGACCGAAGATCTCAACGCGCTCCCCATCAGGCGCGGTGAAGTAGCTCATGTTCTCGACAATTCCAAGGATGGGCGTGTTGACCTTCCCGAACATGGCAATGCCCTTGCGGACGACGCCCAGGGAGGCTTCCTGTGGCGTGGTGACGATGACACCGCCGTTCAACGGAACCGTCTGGCACAACGAAAGCTGCGCGTCCCCCGTTCCGGGCGGCAGGTCCACCAGCAGGTAGTCGAGGTTGCCCCACTCGACCGAGAGCAGAAACTGCTGGATGGTTTTTGTGATCATCGGCCCGCGCCAGATCACCGGTTGGTCGTCGTCCAGCAGGAAACCGATGCTCATGAGCAGGACATCATGCCGCACGAGGGGGACGAGCCGTTCGCGTTCGCTGACGGTCGGCCGCTCGCGGCAACCCATCATCAACGGAATGCTGGGGCCGTAGATGTCGCAGTCCAGCAGACCCACTCGCTGGCGCCGTTGCACGAGGGCGCAGGCGAGATTGACGGCCACAGTGGACTTGCCCACCCCGCCCTTGCCGCTGGCAATGGCGATCACCCGGTCCACGCCGGGCACCCGGGTTTGTTTGGCCCAGGGATCGGGACCTTTGTTCGAGCTCGCGGGTTGACGGACCTCGACCAGGACGTGCTCGACACCGGGCAGGGCGCGCAGGGCGCGTTCGCAATCGGCCTTGATCTGTGCCGCCGCTTCGGGGTTGGGCGAAGTGAGCTGGAGCGCCACGACCACCGCACCGCCGTTTACGGTGACCTCCTTCACCAGACCGAACGATACGATATCGCGCGAGTAGCCCGGGTACCTGACCCCGGCGAGCGCGCTCTTAATGACGTTTTCAGTCAACATGATATGTGATCGGCGATGCCGGTTGGTTCGCACGCACCGACATGGCGGCGCCAGGCCCCGGCGATGCCAACCTAGCCGCCGCCTGCGGCGTGTCAAAGGCTTTCTCCCGCGGGATGGGGATGCGCCCGGGCGGGCCATGGAATTCACGCCCAGGGTCATGGGACCCGGCGGTTCGGAACCGCCGTCCGACGAGCGGGGCAGGGCCGTCCCGGAAACCGGTTTCTTTCCGCAAATTCCCGGATTTGAGGCTTGACACGTTTTTAGGTCGCGCGAAATTGGCAGAACCACGGAGCGCAAGTTTGCGACGCCGTGGAAGGGGCGGCAAGATGACCCTGCCAGCATCGCGCGATGTGGGCGAAAAAAGGGCAAAAGAAGTGAAATTTCTGTTTGACAGGTGGTTGCCGCATCCGTAGAAAGGACGCATCTGTGACGGACTGGGAATAGGGTTGGGGCAGGGTAACGACGTTTTTAAACAAGACGAGAATTTATGAAAACACTAGTAACTGTGGGAATGGCGGCGGCAACGGTGGGTTCGATGGCGCTGCAGGCTCAAGACCTGACGGCAGCGGCGCCCAGCAAGCCGTGGAACATCTCGGCGACGGTTCAAGGGTTCTACGACGACAACTACACCACCGCCCCTGCCAATACCCCTGTGGGCAGTCCACTGGTGAAGCGCAGCAGTTGGGGCACAGACCTGAACCCGGGCGTCAGCTTGGATTTGTTGCGTGACCTGACCACGATCCGGCTCAAGTACGATTACGACGCCCGTTATTATACCGACCGGGTCAACAACAAGTGGGACCAGTCGCACAACGTCACCGCCAGTCTTTCGCACTCGTTCAGCGAGCGTTACAAGCTGGAGTTGTACGATAACTTCGCGGTTGGCCAGGAACCGGAGTTGCTCAGCCCAGGCGGGACTCCGGCCACGGGCACCTACATGCGTATCAACGGCAGCAACATTCGCAACTACGCGGGTGCGGCGTTGACCAGCAGTTTCACCGAGCAGTTGGGGTCGCGGATCGCCTACCAGAACACGTTTTACGAATACGACGACAAGGGCCATAACGCCAGCTACTCGGCGCTGCTCGACCGCATGGAGCACCTGATCACCCTCGACCTGCGTTGGCAGTACACGCCGGCAACGCTGGCGTTGGTTGGCTACCAGTTCGGCTATACCGACCAGACCAGCAACGACAAACTGGACGTTAACGGATTAGTGGATGCGAACGTGCGTAACCGCTACGATCACTATATCTTCATCGGCGGCGACCACGATTTCAACACGCAGCTCTCGGCGAAGGCCCGCGTGGGCGCCCAGATCGCCACCTATCCCAACGCCAACAAGGGTGGCATTACGGGCATGGAGGACAGCCGCGTTGTTCCGTATGCCGATGCCGCGTTGCAATACAAGTTTTCGGAGCGAAATCTGGCTCAGGTTGGGGTTAAAAGCGGCCTCAACCAGACCGACGTGGCGGTCCTGAGCACCACCCAGGCAACCACGACTGACACCTCTGCGCTCACGTTGTACGCGAGTGTGACCTATGCCTTGACCCCGCGGCTGATCAGCATGGCGCGCGCTCAGTGGCAGATGGCGACCTTCGATGGCGGTCTCTACAACAACCAGCAGGACAATTATTACACGGCCGACTTGAACCTGAGCTACGAAATCAACCGTTATCTGAAGGCTGAGGCGGGTTACGCGTATGACCGGTTGGATTCCGATATCGCCTGGCGCTCCTACGGGCGTAATCGGATTTATTTCGGCGTTAGCGCCAACTACTAATTCCACGTTCGAGAGCGTGATGCGGGAGGCTGGAGCCGGGATTCTAGCCTCCCTTTTTTAATCCATGGAAGCGTCCAAACCCACACCGGTCGCGCCCCCCGTTTCCCAGGCGCATTTTCTTGATTACTGGCGCATCATCCGGATCCGCAAGACGGTGATCATCGCCGTCTGGTTGCTGGTCGTGCTGACCACGGTGGCGGTCACGCTGGTGCTGAAGCCCTCCTATCGGAGCGTCGCGACGATTTCCGTTGAAAAGGATACCAAGGACGTCGACCCTTTGATGCGTCAGCAGGTTCAGCAGGGGTTCGACCCCTACTTCCTCGCCACGGAGTTCGAAAAGATCCAGTCCAAGGCGGTCCTTTACCCGGTGATAAGAGACAATAACCTTCGCAACAAGTGGGCGGCACGGTACAACGAAACGCAGGATTTATCCGAACAGGAGACGTTCAACATCCTGTTGCATAGTCTTGACGTGCGCCAGTCGCGCAACACCAGCCTGATTGAGATCCGCGTCCTCGATGAGGACAAGGTCGAGGCGGCGAAGCTGGCGAACGATATCGCCGAATCCTACAAGAACTTCCGCAAGAAGGGTCGCGAGGGGATGTCCAAGGAGGGCATTGCGGTCCTCCAAGAGCAACTGGCGCAACAGACCGGGGAGGTCACGAACTTGCAGGCCAGGGTGAATGATCTCCGGATTGACCTGGGAATCTCCGAGTCAGCCGACCCCGCCACTCCGACCTATCAGGCCTCGATCGCGCGTGAGCAGGTCAGCTCCATCGCCCAGCAACTCGAGTCAGCCCGGACCGAATACGTCCTCTACAACACCAAGCTGCAGGAATTGACGAAGCTGGACCGGGCGTCCCTCCGCAAGGCGGTGTTGACGGTGATTCTCGGGGAGCAGTTGCTGCAAGAACGCCTGAACGAACTCGCCATCGTCGAACAGAATCTCGCCAAACTTCAGCAGGACGCGGGTCCTGAAAATCCTGAATACAAGAAGCTCCAGGCCCTGCGGCAAGCGGTGGAACGTCAAGTCGAAGACCGCCTTGATGGCATCCTGACGGGGTTGGCCAGCCAGGTGGTCGCCTCGAAGGCCAAGGTCGATGCGATGGAAAAGGAACTGGCCGCGGGCCGCAAGACGGTGGCCGAGGAGGCGGCCAAAGCCCGTCCTTACTACGCGGCCAAACGCGATCTGGAGACGCAGGAACGCATCCGCGATGCGCTGATGCTGAGGGCGCGACAAGAATCGGTGGATGCGGCCATCCCGACCTCCTCGAGTGTTGAGGTCATTGACGTGGCGGAGGTGGGTTTGGCTCCGGTGCGGCCCAACCTCACTCTCAATGTTGCCCTGGGCATTGTCGTGGGCCTGGTCATGGGGGTGGGTCTGGCGTTCTTTATCGAGTATCTCGATACCAGCGTGAAGACCATTGATGACGTCGAGCGGTCACTGGGTTCCGCGGTCATCGGCGTCATCCCGCAGAACGTCGGAATCCTCCTCAATGAAGGACCCGACAGTCCGCATGCGGAAGCCTACCGGGTGCTGCGCACCAACGTCTTGTTCGCGCGTACCGCTCCCGACCAGAACACGCTCACGGTGGTCAGCGGTGGTGCCGGCGAAGGCAAGTCCACCACCATCTTCAATCTGGCCACGGTATTCGCCCAGAATGGTCAACGGGTGCTCATGATTGACTCCGACCTGCGCCGCCCCAGCCTGCACAAATACCTGAACGTGAGCAATGCGATCGGCCTCACCAACTACCTGCTCAAGCAGAACTCCCTGGAAGAGGTCGTGCAGACGACCAAGCTGCCCACGCTCGATTTCCTGCCAAGCGGCAAACTGCCCAGCAGCTCGCTGGGATTGCTTAACTCGACCCGGATGCAGGAATTCATCAAAGAGGTCAAGTCCCGCTACGACTTCGTGTTCTTCGATTCGCCGCCGATCATGGGTGTCAGCGACGCTTCGATCCTGGCCAGCGAGGTGGATATGTCCATCCTCGTGGTGCAGTACCGCAAGTATCCTCAAGCCATCAACGTGCGGGCCAAGCAGATGGTGGAAAAGGTCGGGGGCAACCTGCTGGGGGTCGTCCTCAACAACATCAACATCTCGCAGGATTCGTATTACTATTACTACAGCGGCTACTACTACGATTACTACTCCCGCTCCGACAAGGATGAGGCGGACAAGGACAAGTCGAACGGCGCTGCCGTCAAGACCGTGCCGGTGGTCGCCAAGGTGGATGAATTGAAAGGAAAGTATTGAGGTGACCTGCCCGCGTCGGGTCCCGTAAACTCCACAAGATGAGCCTTGCTTACAAATCCTTGATGACCGTGTTGGGCGCGGGCCTGCTGCTTGCCGCCACCCTCTTGATCACCGGCTGCGGCACCCCGTCGGGAGCAACGACCGGATCTGCCGGCGCGCCCAGTGTCCTGAACAGCACGAATGCTGGCTTCGACACCCTGCTCGTCGGGGAGAAACTTATCATCACCTTCCTGGACCCCAGCGGCAATCCGCCCTTCGAGCGCAAGATCCCGGCGGATGGGAAGATTACCCTGCTGTATGACCAGGAATTCGATGCGGCCGGCAAAACGGTGAGCGACTTGGAGAAGGAAATCCGGGCGTGTTATGTCCCCAAATACTTCCAGAGACTGTCCGTCCAGATCAAGACCGAGAACCAGATCTTCTACGTCACCGGCCAGGTGCACAAGCCTGACCGCTATGAGTACATGAGCACCATGACCGTGCTGAAGGCCGTCAGCGCCGCCGGCGGCTTTACCGACTACGCGAAGCGAGTGGCCGTGGAGGTCACCCGGACCGATGGGACGAAAGTGGTGGTGAACTGCAAGAAGGCACAGAAAAACCCCAAGCTTGACATCCCGATCAGCCCGGGCGACCGCATCTCTGTGCCGTTGCGGATGTGGTAATGGTGTTGTTTCGCATTCTCTCGGGCAAGCTGGCAGGCACGGAAATCGTGGCCTGCCATTTTCCTTTCCGGGTTGGCCGCGCGCCGACGGCCGATTTGCGGCTCGAGGCCCGCGGTGTCTGGGATCAGCACTGTGAACTGCTGAAGGAGGTCCCGCGCGGAATCGTGCTGCAGGCCAATCATGCTTCGTTGACCCTGCTCAACGGCGAGCGGGTCGAGGAGGCCACCCTGCGAAACGGCGACCTCCTGGAACTGGGTGAGGTCCGGCTTCAGTTCTGGCTCAGCCCGGCCGTCCAAACCGGCCTTGCCGCCCGGGAAATCCTTACCTGGCTGACCCTTGCTGGCCTCCTGTTCGCCCAAATCGGGCTGATCTACTGGCTCACCCACTGACGCCGGCGCGCTCAGTGCCGGAAATGCCGCGTGCCGGTGAACACCATCGCCACCCCGCGCTCGTCCGCCGCGGCGATGACCTCCGCATCGCGCACGGACCCGCCGGGCTGGATGGCCGCGGTCGCCCCCGCCTCCGCTGCGGCCACCAGGCCGTCGGGGAACGGAAAGAACGCGTCGCTGCACACCACGCTGCCCTGCAAAGAGAGTCCCGCCTCGCCCGCCTTCCACACCGCGATCCGGCTGGCGTCCACCCGGCTCATCTGGCCCGCCCCCACGCCCAGCGTGCGATCCGGGCCGGCATAGACAATCGCGTTTGACTTCACGTGCTTGACGATCCGCCAACCGAAGAGCATGGCCTTCAGCTCGGCTTCGCTGGGCGCCCGGCGGGTCACTACTTTCAGGTCTGTCGCCGTCGCGCTCCGCCGGTCCCGCTCCTGCCACAGGAACGAATCAGCGCCGACACTGCGCAGGTCCCACGCGGCGTCTTCGCGCGGGCTCTTGAGGACCTGCAGCAGCCGGAGGTTCCTCTTCCGCTGCAAGACTGCCAGCGCCTCGGTGGTGAACGCGGGCGCGACGATCACCTCGCTGAAGATTTCCGCGATGGCTTCGGCGCCGGCGCCATCGAGCGGCGCGTTCACGGCGATGATGCCGCCGAAAGGCGCCTGCCGGTCGGTGGCCAAGGCCCGTTCCCAGGCCTCGCGCAACGAGGCGCCCTGACCCGTCCCGCACGGATTCATGTGTTTCAGGATCGCCAGCGTGGGCGGTTCGCCTTCAAATTCCGCGATCAGGCTGGCCGCCGCGGTCAGGTCGAGAATGTTGTTATAGGACAGCTCCTTGCCGTGGAGCTGGCGGAAGAACTCGTTGAAGCGACCGTAAAGCGCGGCTTGCTGGTGCGGGTTCTCGCCGTAACGCAACGGCTGGACGAGCGGCGCCTGCACGCTGAGCGCGGCGGGCGGTGCGCCGGCGGTCCGCCCACCTTCGTCGGCCGCGAAGAGCCGCGGGAGCCCGGCGGCAATCGCCGCGTCATAGGCCGCCGTTCGGGCATAGACCTTGGCGGCCAGACGCCGGCGCAGGGTGGACGAAGTTTCTCCCTTGGTCCTGATCTCCGCCGCGACTTCGGCATAATCGGCCGGATCGGTGACGACGGTCACGAACGCATGGTTCTTGGCGGCGCTGCGCAGCATGGCCGGCCCGCCAATATCAATGTTTTCGATCGCCTCCTCGAGGCTGACCCCGGGGCGGGCGATGGTCTGCTCGAATGGATAGAGGTTGACGACGACGAGATCAATCGGCCGGATCCCGTGGGTAGCCACGGCGGTTTCGTGTTCGGCGTTGCCCCGCAGGTAAAGCAGTCCGCCGTGAACCTTCGGGTGCAGCGTTTTCACGCGACCGTCGAGCATTTCCGGGAAACCCGTGAAATCGCTCAATTCCTGCACCGGCAGCCCTGCCTGCCGGAGCGCGCGGGCGGTGCCGCCCGTGGAGATCAGCTCCACTCCGGCGGCGGCCAGGGTCTGGGCGAAAGGAGCAAGGCCGTTCTTGTCGAAAACGGAGAGGAGGGCGCGCTGAATGGTTGCCATGACGGCGCGAGGATTTGCCGGCCGGCGGCGGCTCGTCAATCGGCAAATACGCTGGCCTCGCCCGACCGGCTCCCGGCCGTCTCGGTCGTGTCCTGGTTTCCACCATCAAACGGCGTTCGGAGTCCCGGCTTCAGCCGGATCGGGCCGCCTGAAGGCTGAACTCCCAACGCGCCGCCGTCCGCTCGCGGCCAGCTCCAAGCAATTCAGGACACTGCCGCAATCTCTCTCGGGTTGACCTTGGGTCGCCGCCGCGCTATCAACGAGCCGTCTTATGCAATCCATCGTGTCTCGTCGGCTTTTCGCCCACACCATCACCACGTCGCTCGCCACGCTGGCCGCCGTTCTCTGCCTGACCGGCCCGGCCCTGGCATTGAACGATCCACCGCCCGGCTTCACCGCCCTGTTCAACGGGAAGGACCTTGCCGACTGGCGCGGCGGTGACACGTTTGACCACCGCAAGTTGCTCGCCATGCCGGCCGCCGAGCGCAACGCCCAGATCAAGAAATGGACCGATTCCATGTTCGAGGTGAACGCCAAGACCGGCAAGCCCCACTGGTACGTCGAGAACGGCGAACTCGTCAACGACGGCTCCGGGGCCTACGCCTCGACCGAGAAGGATTACGGCGACATCGAGCTGTTCGTCGAATACCGTACCGTGCCGCTGGCCGACTCCGGCATCTACCTGCGCGGCTGCCCGCAGGTCCAGATATGGGATTACACCGACAAAGGGAAGTTTTCCATCGGCAGCGACAAGGGTTCCGGCGGTCTCTGGAACAACAGCCCCGGCGCGCCCGGCAAGGATCCGCTCGTTCTCGCCGACAAGCCGTTCGGCGAATGGAACAAATTCCACATCATCATGGTCGGCTCCCGGGTCACCGTCTGGCTCAACGACAAGCTCGTGGTGGACCACGCCGTCCTCGAGAACTACTACGACCGCAAGACGGCAGTGCCGAAGTTCGGTCCCATCCAGCTCCAGACCCATGACAACGAGATTCGCTGGCGCAACCTCTTCGTTCGTGAAATCCCCGGCGACGAGGCCAACAAGATGCTCGTCAGCCACGACAACGCCGGCTTCCAATCCGTCTTCAACGGGCGCGATTTTACGGGCTGGGCCGGTCCACTCGATTGCGGCAAGGTCCAGGACGGCGCGATCGTCTGGCAGCGCAACAAGGGCGGCACCATCTACACCAAGGACGAGTACACCGATTTCATGGCGCGGCTCGAGTTCAAGCTGCCGCCCGGCGGCAACAACGGCCTGGCCATCCGCTACCCCGGCGAAGGCGACACCGCCTACGTGGGCATGTGCGAACTCCAGGTGCTCGACGACAACTACGAACAGGCCACCGGCGACAAGATTGACCCGCGCCAGGCGCACGGTTCGGTCTATGGCATGATCGCCGCCCAGCGCGGCTACCAGCGTCCGATCGGCCAGTGGAACTTCGAGGAAGTCACGATCAAAGGCTCGAAGATCCGGGTCGAGCTCAACGGCGTGCCGATCCTCGACGGCGACGTGGCGACCGTGAAGGAATTCATGGCCAACTCCGCGCACCCGGGCAAGGACCGAACGAAAGGCCACTTCGGTTTTGCCGGCCACAACGACCCGGTCGCCTTCCGCAACGTTGCGATCAAGCCGCTGGAGTAAGGGCCGATGCTGATACGACCCAGATTGCGTGCCCTGACGGTGGCGTTGAGCGTCGCGTTGGTTTGGGCCATGCAGGCGGCCGAGCCGCTCTATCACGAGGCGTTGCGGCCGCAGTTCCATTTCACGCCGCAGCGGAACTGGCACAACGATCCCAACGGGCTCGTCTTCTTCCGCGGCGAATATCACCTGTTTTTCCAGCACAATCCGACCGGCATTGACTGGGGCAACATGACGTGGGGCCACGCGGTGGGCCGTGACCTGGTGCACTGGCAACAGTTGCCCAACGCCCTGGAACCGGACCGGCTCGGTGCCATGTTCTCCGGTTCCGCCGTCGTGGACTGGCACAACACCGCGGGTTTCCAGTCGGGCCGCGAGCCGGCCCTGGTCGCCATCTACACCGCCGCCGGCGACACCTCGCCCGCGTCGAAAGGGCAGCCGTTCACGCAATGCCTCGCCTACAGCAACGACCGCGGCCGTTCCTGGACGAAGTTTGCCGGCAATCCAGTGCTGCCGCACATCATCGGCGGCAACCGCGATCCGAAAGTGGTCCGGCACGCGCCGACCCGGCGCTGGATCATGGCGCTGTTCAAGGACGGCCACACGTACGCGTTGTTTGCCTCGCCGGACCTTAAATCCTGGACCCACTTGCAGGACCTCGAATTCCCCGATTGCGGCGAGTGCCCGGATTTCTTCGAGATGCCGGTGGACGGCCACCGCCAGTACACGCGCTGGGTGTTCACGGCCGCGAACGGTCACTATTTCGTCGGCAGTTTCCACGGCACGACGTTCACGCCGGACGGCCCGCCGCAAGTCGCCGACTGGGGCAAGAACTATTACGCCGTGCAGACCTACAGCGACATCCCCAAGTCGGACGGACGGCGCATTCAAATCGCGTGGATGAACGGGGGCAAGTATCCCGGCATGCCGTTCAACCAGCAGATGAGTTTTCCCTGTGAATTAAAGCTGCGGTCGCTCCCCGAGGGCCTGCGTCTGTGCCGTGAGCCGGTGAAGGAAATCGCGAAACTCCATGCCCGCGAGCACGCATGGAAAAACGTGAGACTGCGTCCCGGTGAGAATCCGCTCGCCGGATTCGGTGGCGAGTTGCTCGACATCCGCGCCGAGCTTGAACCCGGGGCGGCGAGCGAGGTCGGCTTCCGCCTGCGCGGCGAGCCGGTGAGTTATTCCGTGGCCGGCAGGAAACTGTCGAGCCTTGGCAGCGACGCGCCGCTGGCGCCGGTGAACGGTCGGATTCAACTCCAAATCTTGCTGGACCGTGCGTCGCTCGAAGTGTTCGGCAACGACGGTCGCGTCTCGCTCACCTCGTGTTTCCTGCCCAAGCTGGAGAACCGCAGCCTGGAGGTCTATGCGACCGGGGGCGCGGCGAAGATCGTTTCGCTGCGCGTGTTTGAGCTGCGTTCGATCTGGCCGTGACGGCCAGACGTCCGGAACGGTGGCATCGGTTCCTGGCCCGGCCGGTGGGGTGAGCGTCCTCGCGAGCCGAGACACGAATTGCACGAACCCTCACCAATTCGAAACTCGAAACTCGTCACGTGCAATTCTCTGGTGGAGCGTCCTCGCGAGCCGGCTTGCCTGCTTCTACTGACCACTGATGGACACAGATGGACACGGATGTACAGAGATGATCAAGGTGAGCCGGCTCCACTTGAAACTTGAAACTTGAAACTCATCTGAACTTCGACCTTCGCACTTCCAACCGGCTCGTCGGAGCCCCACCAGATTAAGGCACTTCCTGAGCGAGCAGTTCGTTCACCTTTCGTACGACGGCAAAGGCATCGGCCACATAGAGCACGTCCGCCTTGCCGCGCGCCCAGCCGCAGTTTGGATCCAGGCTGATGGCGCGGCGCTCGCCGATGAACCGCCAGCCAACGGTGTGCGGCTCCTCGCCGTGGCAGCAGGTGGAAAGCCCCTTCGGATGGCGCGGCGTCGCACCGGTCTGCCCGATCTGGTTGAGATGCGAAAGGAAGGAGAGCACCGACTGGCCCTCGCCGCCGAGATCCACCAGCGACTTGCTGCTGCCCAGCGAGGCGCGCGTGAGTTGGAGAAACTCGCGGATGAGCTGCTCCGCTTCGGGAAGGTGCGTCTGGCCGTCGGCCTGCTTCTTCGTCCAGCCGGCGCCAGCCACAAAGAGCAACTCGGCGTCGGGCCGGATCGTTTGCGCGTCGGCTGCCGGCGAGCGGAAACCGGTGACGGTGGTGCGCCTCACAGAATCAGGCAAGGTGACGGCGACCGTTTCGACGCTCGCGCTGCCGGCCGTGCCCTGCCAGGCGGGCTGGCTGCCGGGATCAACGACGATGATCCACGGCCGTTGCGCGCGCTGGATCGTGGCCTCCATGCGCTGGCGGTAAAACCAGCGGCTCACGGTGACGTTGACGCCGTCCACGTTGACGCCCGTGACGTGCGTGTCGGTCCGGCCGCCGAGGCGCTGGGCCACGCCGGGCAGGCAGCGGGCGAAGCGGGACGTACCCGCGGCGATCACGATCGTGGCCTGGGCCGCCTTGGCGAGCGCTTCCGCGGCCGCGGCGTCGCTGGCGTAGCGCGATACCGCGAAGTCCGCGCCGCTGACGCCGAAGAATCGAGTGGCGCCGCAGGTCGCAATCTGGTTCGCCGCGGGCTGGAACGCCTCGCCGATCAACCCGACGACAAGGCTGCCGCCCAGCGCTGTGGCGGCGGTCAACGCTTCGAGGGCCGGCTTGCCGAGCGAACCGTCGGACTCCGTGTGGGCGAGGAAGAGAATCGTTTCCATAAGTGAAAAGTGCTGGCCGCAAAAAGGCGCAAACGGCGCAAAATCAAGCGGCGTTGGTCATGATGAATTTCCGTATGTGGCGATTCACTTCCTGATCCACTCGACGATTTCCTTCGCGATCTCATCCGGCGATTTATCCTTCACGATGGCCGTTTCGCGGAGTTGCCGGGGCAGCGCGACGTTCGTGAACTTCAGCCCCTCGCCGGGCAGTTTCACCGGCTTTGCCTTTTGCAGCGCCGGCATCACGGTGCGCATGTTAGCCATGCCCACTTGCGGATTGTTTTTCGGCTCCGACAGGTTGCCCGTCGCCCAGCCGAGCAACGCGGGCGGACCGGCGCAACGCGACACCTGGTGCCGTCCGCCTTCGACGCGCTCCAGGATTTCCAAGGAACCGTCGGGAGCAATCTTGAGCTCGTCCACGCCTTGGAACTGGTCCACGATGCCCAGCCGCTCGCCCACCATCTGCATCGTGGCGCCAGCGCCCCGCGACGCGGATTCCCACCCACCGAAGACGAGCAGCCTCGATCGGTCGAGGCCGGGAATGGCCTGGATGGCCTCGGCCAGTGTGGCGGCAACCTCCGCGGCCTCGGTGAAACCACTGGCCGAACCATCGAGCGCGACCAGTTCAAACGGCACCTTTTGGGCCACGGTCATCATCACCTGTTGCAGCTTGGCTTTCGAGGCGAGGCTGACGAGCCAGACCTTGCTGCCGGGCGCGTGCTTCGCGAGATTCGCCGCCTCGAACAGCGCGTGGCTGGCCCACGGGTCGAGGACGGCGGGCAGCATCAGCTCATTCCTCAGCGCGGGACCACCCGGACCGGTGACGGGCTCCAGCGTTTGGAGCGGGTCCGGAACGAGGCTGCCGCAGACGACGATTTGACAGGCGGTACTCATGGTTGTGGCGCATCCGGTTCGGGGATGCGGGGCGGCAGCCTAGCGTGGACCGGGACGCACCGGAAGCTTTTTGACGTGCCGGCCCGCCGGCCAATCTGCGCAGCTAACGCCGGTTGGAATCAGGTGGCTATGGTTGCCGTCAGTCGGCGAAGATGCGGCGAAGATGCGCTTGCCCATGCGCGTCGGGCGGGCTAAGAGTCGGCGTTGTCAATACTCATGCAAACCAACCATGCTTCCGTCTGTGCGCCGGGCTGCCAAGGGTGGATGTCCGGGTTAGTTCGTGCCGGGCACCCCTGGGCGAAATGGGCCGGCGGCCGGGCGAACGCGGCCTGGCGACTCGGCTTCCTGCTGCTGTGGCTGGGGACTCCCGGCTGGTCGCGATCGGCGGAAATGCTCCCGCCACCCGGTGCCGCCACCGTCCGCGGTCCGACCGCGCCGGTTGTGGCGCAGCCGGGCGATTGGTTTGAGGATGTGACGCAGCGGTCGGGCATTGATTTCGTGCATCAGTTTTGTCACCAGCGGATCGCCAACATTCTTCTGTCGAACGGCGCCGGCGGGGTCGTTTTTGATTACGACAACGATGGGTTCATGGACATCTATCTCGTGAACGGGGGGCCGTTGCCGGGTGTCACCGCCAACGGGGCCGGCACGGTGCGGCAATCCAACCGGCTTTATCATAACCGCGGCGACGGCACGTTCGAGGATGTGACCGAGCGAGCCGGGGTGGCCGGCAGCGGGTTCGGCAGCGCCGCCGTCGCCGGAGATTTCGACAACGACGGTTACACCGATCTCTACGTGGTCAACGTCGGTCGCAACATCCTTTACCGGAACCGCGGGGATGGGACGTTCGAGGATGTCACAGCGCGCGCCGGGGTGGGCCACAGCGGTACCGGCATTTCGGCGGTGTTCCTCGATTATGACAACGACGGCTGGCTCGACCTCTATGTCGGTAATTATCTGACCTATGTGCCCGCGAAGGAGTCCGAGCAAAATCCCGGCGCCTACCCGGGTCCACTGGCTTACGCCGGCGAGGCCAACATTCTTTACCGGAACCGCGGCGACGGCACGTTCGAGGACGTGACCCGGGCGGCGGGCCTTTACAGCCCGGGCAACCGGACCATGTCGGTCTGCGCGTTCGACAGCAACCGTGACGGCTTCGAGGACCTCTATGTCTGCAACGATGACACGCCCAACCAGCTTTGGTTGAACGACGGCCAAGGGCACTTTCGCGAAGCCGCCCTTGAACTGGGCGCCGCCTTCAATTCGATTGGCGAGGCGCCCGGTTCGATGAACGCCGCAGTGGGCGACGTCAACGGCGATGGCCGGCCCGATTTGTTCATCACGCGCTTCGGCTACGGTTCGCTCTATGAACGAAACGCGAAGGGATTCTACGACGACCGCATGTGGGCCTCGGGGCTCGGCCGGCTGACGCAGAAATTCGTCGGCTGGGGCGGCGCCTTCCTGGATTTCGACAACGACGGTGACCTGGACCTGTTCATCGCCAACGGAGATGCCTTTGAACTCGATGGGGTCGCCAGCTTGCTGTTGGAGAACGACGGCCATGGGCGGTTCACCGACGCGTCGGCCAAGGGTGGCGCCTTCTTCAAGGTCCCCATCAACGGCCGCGGCGCCGCGATGTTGGATTTCGACAACGACGGACGCCCGGATGTGCTGGTGACCGCGCTGGCCGGCCGTCCCTTCCTGCTGCGCAACCGGTGCCCGCTGGGGAACCACTGGTTGACGCTGCAACTCGAGGGCACACGCAGCAACCGCAACGGCTATGGCGCGCTGCTCACCCTCACCGCCGGTGACCTGACGCTGCGCAGCGAGGCCATCTGCCCGACTGGCTTCCTGCTGCAAGGAGACGCACGACCGCACTTCGGCCTCGGCTCGCACGCCCGCGTGGACCGCCTGGAGATCCGCTGGCCGAGCGGCCGCACCCAGTTGCTTACGAACCTGGCGGCCGACCGTATTCTCAAAGTGCGGGAACCCAAGTTATGACAAACCAACGCTGGATGGGATTAGTGGGAGTGGCCGTTTTGCTGGGCGGTGCGTTTGGCGCTGGCAGTGCCGACCTTAAGCCGCACAAGCTAACCACGATTAGCCCGCGCAAGCTGGCGGACTCGTTGCAGGCGGTGATCGCGGCGGATCGGGAGACTTATGCCCGGCTCATCGTTCAGCGTCTGGCCAGCGATGAACATCGCCTGCCGGCGGGCGAGAATTGGCGGGAGGCCCACGGATTACCGGTGCCCGCCCAGATGCTGCGAGCAGCGGGCCAGGGCATCCAAAGGCGCGGGGCGGAGTTTTCTTATACCCTGCGGTCGCTCTGGCCCATCAACGGAAATTACGGTCCGCAGACCGAGGCGGAGCAGGCTGGGCTCGAGGCGGTGGCACAGCATCCGGAAACGAATTATTACGCGGAAGAAACGCTGGGCGGGCGATCTTATTTAACGGCCATCTATGCGGACCGCGCAATCCTGCCCTGTTGCATCGAATGCCACAACCAACACCCGCAAAGCCCGCGACGGGACTTCCGGCTGAACGACGTCATGGGTGCCCTGGTGGTGCGTGTTCCGTTGGAGTTCTAAGGTCCCGGCTGCGCCCTGCCGAACGTCGTAAGAAAATCTTAAGGAAAGTGTTGCGGAATGGTCGCATAAATTGTATGCTCAAATCCATGAACCCAACCGAAATCACCTCAGGGGATCTCAAACAAATCGTCAAATTGCTGGCCGAAAGGAAGATGTTGGTCGGACGGTTGGAAGAGGTTGATCGCCGGTTGGCCGGTTACGATGGAGCGGCGTCGCAACCCGCGGCCCGACTTGGTCGCCAAGCCGGCGCCACGGTGGCGCGCAAAGTCCGCGCGCCTCGCCGTGGCCAGCGCCGCAAGCTCAAGGAAACCATTCTGGAGTTTGTCCACAAGGCGGGGGCGAAGGGAGTCACCGTCCAGGCGATCGCCGGGCGGGTGGGCGTCCATCCCAACCGGATTCACACCTGGTTCTATAACACCGGCAAACGGCTCAAGACCTTGAAAAAGGTCGCCCCGGCCACGTACCGCTGGCAAAGCTAGCCGCGGCCAAACTCCCGGCGCTGGCGTCAGCCCGCTCAAGGGTCCTCGGGGAATTCCATTGAAATCGGAGCCGGCTTGTGTCGGCGGCTGCCGCTTTGGACGGGCCGCCCGGGGCGGGTCGCATACCCGGAAGCGCATTTACCCGTTTCGCCCGAAACCCCTTGGGGTATGCTGTCGGCGTGCAGACGATGGCCGAACAACTTGCCAGCGCCACCACGTTCAACCGCGTGGTGGTGCCGGATCTCTGGCAGCAGGAGGCGGTAACCGCCCTGCGCGCGGGCCGCGATGCCGTCGTCCATGCCCCCACCGGCGCGGGCAAAACCCTGATCTTCGAGCTCTGGTCCAACCAGGGCAAGAACCGTGGCCAGGCCATCTACACGGTGCCAACGCGCGCGCTGGCCAATGACAAGCTCGCGGAATGGCTTGCCCGCGGCTGGAACGCCGGCATCGCCACCGGCGACCTTGCCGAAAACCTCGAAGCCCCGGTCATCGTCGCCACGCTCGAAACCCAAAAGCAACGCCTGATCCAGGGCGACGGCCCGGCCCTGTTGGTCGTGGACGAATACCAGATGATCGCCGATCCGGACCGGGGTTTGAACTACGAGCTGGCGTTGGCCCTGGCGCCGCCGCGCACCCAACTGCTCCTCCTGAGCGGCAGCGTGGCCAACCCCCAGGACGTCGTCAAATGGCTCCGCCGCCTCGGCCGCGACGCGCTCCTCGTTCGCTCGGACGAACGGCCCGTTCCCCTCGAGGAAGTCCACGCCAACAGCCTGAGCTACCATGTTCCGACGCAAATCCGTGGTTACTGGCCGCGGCTGATGGCGAAGGCGCTGGCGGAGAATCTCGGCCCCATCCTGCTCTTTGCCCCGCGGCGACAGATGGCCGAGGCGCTCGCCGCCGAACTCGAACGCCAGTTGCCCAACCCCGACCCGCTGGCGCTGAATCCCGTCCAGAAGCAACTGGTCGGCGAGCATCTGGCCCGGTTGTTGAAGTCGCGGATCGCGTACCATCACAGCGGCCTGAGCTACGGCGCCCGCGCGGGCGTGGTCGAACCGCTCGCCAAGGCCGGCCAGTTGCGCGTCGTCGTGGCCACGATGGGTCTGGCGGCAGGAATCAATTTCTCGCTGCGCAGCGTGGCGCTGGCGGCCGATTCCTACCGCCGCGACGCCGTGGAGCTACCGCTACGGCCGGACGAAATCCTGCAGATGTTCGGGCGCGCCGGCCGCCGGGGCATTGACGAAACCGGTTATGTGATCGTGGCCGCCAACGAGCTGCGATTGCACGACGCCCATGCCGCGCACCTCGCGCGCAACGGCATGGTGGACTGGAGCGCCCTCCTCAGCGTGATGCACGCCGCCGCGTGCCGCGGACGCTCGCCGTTCCCCGAGGCCGTGCGGGTCCAGGAACGCCTGTTCACCGTGAAGCCCATCTTCCTCGGCGTCGAGGCCGCGATGCGCCAGCCGGACGCGCCGTGTGGACTCACCACCGACGCCGAACGGGCGCGCCACGTGCGGCGGCGGCTCCGCGAATTCCGCAACAGCCACGGCGAATGGGAGCGCTGGCCAGCCCTCCACGATGTGCCCGTCGGTGAGGTGAAAATCGCCGATCGCAAACGCGAGGTTCCGGATTCAAACGACGGGAACGGTAACCCAACCGGGACCGGCTTCGCGACGGCGGATGATCTCCTGCCGGCCCCGCTCGCGTTGCGACCTGCGTTGTCCGAAGCGGCGGCGCTGGAGCGGGTCGGTGTCGGCACGCTGGTTGTTCTGACGGAGGACCACGGGCAGCCGACTTACGGCCGCGCGCTGACGGTGGCCGAACGGCTGCACGATGGCCGGATCGTCATGGCCAAATGGATCCGCCGGCTTACCAACGCCAATGGCCGCACCACGACCGCCGAAACGTGGCGCGAAAAGCTCGCGCCCTTGGTCGAAAGGGGACTGGCGGCGCAGCGGACGCCGGTGGTCCGGTTCCTTGATTCGCCGGGGAAAATCACGGCCCTGGTCAGCCTGGCCGATTTGACCATGAAGGCGCCGGTGGACCGGCACCGTGTGGCGCTCTGGCGTCCGCTCGAGCGCGAGGTTCTGCCGGACGATTGCGCGCGCTGCGAGTTTTTGGCGGTCTGCCGCCAGCTCCCCACCGCCACCGGCACCGCCCTGCTCTGGCGCCGGCTGGGCCTGGTGGATGCCAGCGGCGCCCCCACCCGCCGCGGCCGCGTGGTGAGCTTCTTCTCCAACGGCGACGGCATGGCCATTGCCGCCGCGCTCGAGGACGAATCCTATCCCCTGGACGAACTGATCTACGATCTGGCCAACCTCGACGCCGGATTCCGTTTCTGCGGCGAGGACAACCGTTGGGCCGGACGGCTGGCGATTGCGAGCCACCGGACCTACGGGAGCCAGATCATTCCGGGCTATCTCGAAAACGGCGTGCCGCCGCATTACGGCGCCGGCGCCGAAGCCGTCGTTGCCAGCCTGCATCGCAACCCGCAGGCCAAGCACACTTGGGTCGGCGAGTGGCTCGACGTGGGGGACATTGACCGGGTGGTGATCGAGTGGCGCAGCCGGCTGCGCCAGGCGGCCCGCGCGCCCGATCTCGACTGGCCGCGGTGGCGTGCCTTCCAGCAGACGGCCCGGGCGATCCTGAACGAAACCACGTCGCCGACGCTCACCGACCTGCCGCCGCTCGAATACCACCAGACACGACGGCTGGAGCATCACCTCATGCTGCGCCGGCATTGAGCGGACCGACGCCGCGTGACACCCGGCTGGTGGACCGGTCCAACCACAGAGATTTGAATTGGTTTTCGGGCCGGTCTTCGGGCATCTTGTGATACCAGCCAACGGAAAACTGCGATGAGTCGCTTCGGCAACCTGGAATTCGACGGCCAGGCGGAAACGCCCCGCACGGAGGGCGTTGTTCGCGAGGATCAGTGTCACCTCGACGAGGCGGAGGCGGCGTTCCGGCGGGGCGATTTCGAGCAGGCGCTGCGGTTCTTCGCCCGGGTGCTTGAAGTCAATCCGCGCAGCGCCGCCGCCTGGACCGGCCAGGTGCGGATGCTGATTGAACTCGGGTACTTTCAGGAGGCGGGTGTCTGGGCGAGCAAAGCGCTGGAACAGTTTCCCGACGACCCCGAGCTGCTGGCCGCCCGGGCGGTAACCCTGGCGCGCAGCGGGGATTTGCGCGGTGCGCTGGCGATGTCCGACGCGGCCATCGCCGAGCACGGGGACACCCCCTACATCTGGCTGGCGCGGGGCGATGTGTTGCTGGCGCGGAAGGAAAAGCGGGCGGACTACTGCTTCACCAAGGCGCTGGCCGCCGCGGCGCACGACTGGCTCTGGCCCTGGCTCGCCTCCCGCGTCCACGCCTTCTACCGCAAGTTCTCCCTCGCGCTGCGCTTCGCGAACCAGGCCCTCGCGCTTGATGCCGGTCACGCCGTGATCTGGGCGCAACTGGCCCGCTGCCAGTTCGCGCTGGGCATGGCCGCCCAGGCCCGGGAGTCGTTCGCCCAGGCCGGGCAGTTGGACGCGCACTGCGCCCTCGTGAAGGCGGTTTTGGAGAGGTCGGCGACGGCGGGCTGGTGGGACTGGATGGTCGGCGCTTGGCGACGCTGGCGGGGAGGCTGACCATGCTTTCGCTGGAACGACTCCTCGGGACGGCGGTGGAACGCGGCGCGTCGGATCTGCACCTCATCGCCGGCGCCCCTCCGGCCCTCCGGATTAACGGCGAAATCATCATTGCCGAGGGTGACGCCCTCAAGGCTGCCGAACTCGAGGCTTTGACCGCCACCCTGTTGAACGCGGACCAGCAGGCGCTGTTTCAACACGAGTGGGAGTTGTGCACCTCCCTCCATTTCCCCGAGATCGGCCGCACACGGCTGACGTTGTACCGGCGCGACGGGCACCCTGAGTTTTGCTTCCGGTTCAGCGGGGAATACGTCGCCACCCGGGACGACCTTGGCCTGCCGCTGAAACTCGACGAGCTGGTGCGGCGGCCGAACGGCCTGCTGCTCATCACCGGCCCCACCGGCTCGGGCAAGACCACCACGCTCAATTATCTCGTGGACCTCATCAACAGCGAGCGCCGCTGCAAGATCGTCACCATCGAGGATCCGATCGAGTTCGTCCACCGCCCCAAGCGCGCCATCGTCGTGCAACAGGAGGTCCTCACCGACACCCGCTCCTTCAACCGCGCACTCATCCACGTCCTGCGGCAGGATCCGGACGTGATCGTGGTCGGCGAGATCCGCGACCATGCGGCCATCGCCACCGCGCTGACCGCGGCCGAGACCGGCCACCTCGTCCTGGCGACGATGCATTCGCCGAGCGTCGTGCATGCGCTCGAACGCATTGTGGGCGTGTTCGAGGGCGCCGCCCAGCAGCAGATCATTCTCCAGCTCGCCAGTTCGCTCCAGGGCATCATCTGCCAGGAATTGCTGCCCAGCGTGGACCACGCGCGCCGCACGCTGGCCTACGAACTCCTCGTCGCCAACCTGGCCGTCCGGAATGTCATCCGCGAGAACCAGCTTCACCTGCTCGAGACCATCATCCAGACCGGCGCGAAGGATGGCATGATGTTGCTTGATGCGTGCCTTTACGACCTCTACTGCCGGTGCCTGATCAGCTATGACGTGGCGTTGAACCGCGCCCGGCATCCGGAACGGCTGGCCAAGCGTACCGGTTGACGCCGGCACCCCTCCTTTCACCGCATGGAGACCCTCTGGCACATCGTCCGTGTGATTCTGGGACTGGCCGTGCTGGGCGGACTGACTGCCTGGGCGATGGTCCGGTGGTGGCGTGCCAGCGACGACCGCCCCAGCCTGCTGGTGAAATGGGGTGCCACCCTGCCGGTCCTGGTGCTGCTCGGGCTCAGTGTCGTCCCATCCATGCAAGCCGGCGGTCTGTCGGCCATCTTCGGAGTTTTTATGGCGTGGTTTGCCGGAATGGTGATGGCCATTCTCTGGACCCCGAGCCTCACGGACTGGGTGGGCCGCAAGTTCGGCCAACTGTACGACGGTGGCGACCTCCCCGCCGACCCCGAGCCATTTTTCTCGATTGCCGAGGCCCGCCGCAAGCAAGGCAAGCCGGCCGAGGCGGTCGAGGAACTGGTCCGGCAGCTTGAGCGCTTCCCCACGCATTTTCGCGGTCTGATGCTGCTGGCGGACATCCAGGCCCGCGACCTCCACGATCTCGACGCGGCCCGGCTGACCCTCGGCCGGCTCATCAACCAGCCGGGCCACACCCCGCGCAACATCACGTTCGCGTTGACACAACTGGCGGATTGGGAACTGGCCGTGGCGAAGGATCCGGCCGCCGCCCAGGCCGCGTTTGAGCAGATCATCGAGCGGTTTCCCGACACGCCCGAGGCCTACCACGCCCACCAGCGCATCGCGCGCCTGGCCTCGCCGGAATTCGTCGCCGCCCGGGCCGCGCCGCGGACCCTCAACCTGCCGCACAGCGAGGAGCGACTCGGCCTGCGAGCCGATTTCACGGGCATGAAAGCGCCGCCGGCACCCGATCCCGAGGCCCGCATCGCTGGGCTGGTGGAGCGGTTGAACGCCTATCCCAACGACGACCACACCCGCGAGGAACTCGCGCTGGCCTACGCAAACGATCTGGGTCGGACCGACCTCGCCGGCGAACAACTCGAACAGCTCATCGCCCAACCCAACGCGCCGGTCAGCCGGGTCGCCCGCTGGCTCAACCTGCTCGCCGATTTCCAGCTCCGTGAACGCCGCGACCCGGCCATCGTCCGGCAGACCTTGCAACGGATCATTGACCGGTTTCCGGAGAACGCGCTGGCGGAAGCCGCGCGACGGCGGATCGCCACGCTGGGCCGGGAGACGCGGGCAAAAGAAGAGAGCCAAGCGGTCCCGCTTGGCCCTCCGGTCGATCCCCGTTTGGGGCTGAAAACGAAACGCTAATTCCCCGCCTGCAATTGCAGGGCGATCATCTTGTCAATCTCGCTGGAGAGCGTGATGTTCGCGCCGCCGCCCTTGCCGCGGGCCTGCGTGGTGACCTCGGTGATGCCCGGCTCGGCCTCGGAAACTTTCACCCAGACCGTGTTGTTGTCCACCTTCGCCACGAGCGTCTTGGCGATGGTGTTTTCGCCGGTCAGCGTGCCCTTGAACGCGAGCGTTTTCTTGGCGGCATCGAAGAGCTGGTCCACCGTCCGTTCGTAACGGCTCACGATCCGGTCCTTCGTGAACGGCACCCCCACCTTGGACTGGCCCTCGACCGTGTGGTAGCACCCGGCGGTCAACGCGACGAGGCAGATGCCCGCAACTAAAAATGAAATCGTTTTCTTCATTAGCCACCAATGCAAGCACACCGGCGCCCAGCGTCAAGCCTTAACCGCTGCTCTTTGAAGGCCCGAAGGCCGGGCCGGGCCAGCGCAAAAGGGCTGCTCAAGCATCATTACGCGGCTCCGCTCCAGGTCAGCTCCGCCACGTTCCCTCGCTCAGAATCGCTTATTTCAGGTGGATACATCTCGGAACCAACAAGTTGCGATGACAAGAATGGTCTGGCACCGCTGTTCGCCGATTCCGCACGCGGTTGAGACCGGTCGGCCCCGCATCCGCGACCTTAAGGAACATCCGACCACGCTGGGCGCAGCCCCGAGCCTGCCCTCGTATCTCCGCTCACCGCACCTTGAGCTGGCTCACCGTGTAGCGCCCCTCTTCTTCCACGCCCTCAATGGCCAGCCGGAAATGGGGACGATGCCCTTCGGGATCCGCCAACTCCAAGGCGAGCGCGTAATCCCCGGTGGCCAGTTCGGCTGGGAGGCGCAATGGTTCGTGGATTTCAAACTCGCCCGGGAGCCAGGTCCGCGGATCGCTTCTGGCTGTCACCGAAGTGACCGCTTTCCCTTCTCGGTCCAACAGCGAGAGAAGGAGAACGGTATTCTGGTAGATCTTGCCCACGCCGACGTTGGCCCATTTCATTCCCAGGGTGACGGTTTGACCCGGCTTGGCCGCCGGCGGGTGAGTGATCTCCCGTAACACCAGGCGGGCTCCGGCCAGTCGGGACAGCCGATCCAACTGCGCCTGCACCTGGGCTGGAAACCGGCCGAGGTTGTCGTTGATCGCGGTGACGTGGTTCTTGAGCATGAACTCAATGGCGGACTCCAGGGACCACTGGCGCTTCTGCAGGTAGTCGTAGTCGCCATACCACTCGAAGACCACCGGTGCGCTTTTCCAACTCTCCGTCATGGCGGTGAGGCCGGCGTATTTTCCGGCGCCGATCCAATTTCGCTCGTGCCAGGGCGAGCCCACGCCATCGCGACGCAATCCGGCGCCCCGGGAGAGCGCGTAGGGCAGGACCTCGGCATCGTCGGTCATGAAGACCAGCGGGGTGCGGTGGAAGGCCTGGAAGTAGAGGTCAACGATGGTCCGCCGCACTTCCACCGGAGCCGGATGCTCCGTATGCCATTCGCCCCAGACCCCGTAGGAACCGATGTCCAGAAAGGCCACGTTGGCGTGCCCATCGTAACGGGCGCCCAGGGCCGCGAGAAAGGCGCCGTGGCGCTCCAGATAAATCGGGTCCGCGTAGTCCGGCTCGATCCGCGCGATGCGTTTCCCGCCCTTGGTCGGGTCATCGCCGCCCTCCAGATATTCGAACCCGCGGCAACCGGCATCGAAAAGCCACTTGGGTGAACTGTAGTAACCATTGCTGTGGGCGTTGCAGGTCATGATTCGCAGTGCCACTGCGGCCCGGCGGCTTTTCCACGCTTCGATGACCCGGTCGATTACCTCCCACCGATACTGTTCTGGTTCGGGCTCCACGTCGGCCCAGTTCAGGCGCTGATAAGCCAAGGCATAAGGAAAACGCGTCAGCGCGGTCGGCGTCGGTCTGGCCTGCTGGCACATCCAGCCCTGGCCCGGATTGGCCAACAAGGCCTCGCTTTCCCGAAACTGGCGTCGGACCGGGTCCTCGGCCGGCAACTGGGCTGACCATGACGACACGAGGCCAACCAACAAACCGACCGGGAACAAGCGTCGTGTCCACCGAAAGGTAGGGCCAGAACGATTCTTCTTTGCGGCGATCATGCCGTGTCCCTTCGGAACAAGTCTCCTAATCCGCGGTCAAGAACTGCTTGTCCTTCACGAAGTAAGTCTTGAAGAGGCGCAGCAGGGGCGTGTCCGGATGGTTCAACTTATCCCCCGGATCGGCGGTGCGCTCGATGTTCATGACGTCCCACTCCCGGAAAGCCCAGTAGGCCCAAGACCACCCCTGCTGTTCGTAGAGATCAATCTGGTCGCGGAGCCACTCTTCCACCCCGGTTGCGTAGCGGGCACAGCCGAACTCACCGACGAAAATCGGCACGTGGTGCTTCTGCTGGAAAGCACGAACCGGCGCGAGTCGGGCCTCCAGCGCCGCCTTGTCCCAAGCCTCGGCCGGCTTGCCAGGGACACGGAATCCGGGATAGATGACATGCTCTCCGGGCTTCTGATGCGTGTAATAGTGGGGATCGTAGAAGTGGACCACATAGACGGTGCGCGGATCACCCGTCGGTCGCAGCACCTCGAATTGTTGCAGATAGGCCCAGCCAATCGAATTGACCAGGATGGGAGTGCGTTCGTCAACCGCACGAATCGCGGCCGTGATTTTCTTGGCCAGCGCGTTCCAGTCCCCGAGAGGCTGGCTGGTTTCCTCATCCGGGTGAGGCTCGCACATCAGGTCATAGCCGACGATGGAAGCGCGTCCGCGGTAATGCGCAGCAACTTCCCGCCACATCTTCGCGTAGGCCTCCTGAGCCGCCGCCTCTCGCCAGATTTCGTGACTTCGCTCAAAGTCGGGGCGGCCCGGCCCCTCGCGGCAGGTCAACGCGACGTACAGGCCCGCTTGCTCGGCCGCTTTCACGGCCTGATCCAGCTTCGCCAGGTTCTCCGGTTTGAACGCGTAGGGCGGAGTGGGAGCGTCAACGTTCGAGACGGGAATCTCGGCGAGGTTCGCGCCCCAGGCCCGGAGCACGCGCAGGTCGTCCGCGGTGCACTGCGCCGGCATCACATTGGCGCCCCGCAAGGCGCCCTGCTGCCAGAGGGTAAAACTGTCGGGCGGCGCGGCCGAGGCCACCGGAACCGTCAAGCCGAGGCAGGCAAGAAAGAGAAATGGGAGCTTGATCATGTTATCACCGGTCAATTGAAAACCAGCCAGCCGGGGTCGGATCACCACCAGCCCGCTCAGGTGAAAGATTCATATCAGTTCTGGTTGTTCAAGCAAGCGGTTTCGCCCGCGCGGCCAGAAACCGATGAATTCCAGGTTCATTGAGCGCCGTTACCCAGGAGCGGACAACAACGGGTCACAGACAATCATTGTCGCTCGGCAAATCCCGGTATACCTGCAACCCGTTCACTCCACGCTTGTACCGCAGCGCCGAACCTGGCAGAATTGTGTCAGATGGCAAAGGCCGTGATCTTTTCCTGCCTCGGTCGGAGACCCACTCCTGACCCGATGGCTCTTTGCGCTCTCGGGCGCCGCCGATTGCCGTGCAGTGGGAGAAAAACCGAGCATCACCCCCGATCTGACGAGGACCGATCTGAAACGAAACAGGTAGGCCTTGAGGAGACCGCCTGGTTTTGTATCGTGGACGAGGTCATCACGTTGCGCCGATACGAACTCGCGATTTGCCTCGGAGTGTCGTCCTACCCCCTCCCCCTATTCTGCCCATCCGCTACAGTGGCCAGGTTCTTGATTCCCCGGCCCGATTCCCCCTTGGTCGTTCGATCCGTGGACAAAATCGGCAGCCCCCAACAAGTTGGAATTCCAGCCACCGCGGTACCCACCCCCATCAAAGTTGGTTCTACCTGCAGTTTTTGGACGTGATACCCGCTAGTGTAGTGTCTCTTAAATAAATGGAGTTATGATCGGCATGATTCATGAGGAAAACAGCGGCAATGGGGTGATTTTGCCGGCAAGAATAACTCCAGTCGTTTGTGAGACACTACACTAGAGTGGTGATTTTCGGGGATCATCTTCTGCGTTGAGGAAGGAGGATCAATTCCGTAATGGAGTAGCAACTGACCTGAACGCGTCAACAAATGAACAGCCTGGCCGGCGGCCAGATCATCCGGGTTCCCTTGCTGGTTGCCCACAACCGCCACCGCTGCCACCAGGAATCCTGCCTGACCAAACCGCCGCAGAGTGCCACAGGTCCAGTTTCAGGCCTGGACGGACCCGGCGACCTTGGCCTGAAGCCGGTGGCAACCCGGAACGGAACTAATTGGTTTCCAATCGGTTGCAGCTCAGGATGCTCCTTCTGCTCATCGGAAGCCAGTACCCATTGGCGATTGGCGAGAATCGGTTCCTTTCCCGCTTGACACACAAGAAGCAGTTCATATTATTTCGTCATAAATTGCCATTATATGCTGCCGTTACCGAATGCCGCCGTGCCGGGGCTACGAGACGTACAATCTCTCGGCGCGGTGAAGCTACACGTGCGCTTCCCCTACCGTGGCCCGGTTCCTGATTCGGCCCCATCCCCCGTTTGTCCCTTCTTCCTGGAAGCTGAAAAACAGATGAAAGAGCGTGCACACCGTGGAGCGGGGACAAAATTCCCCAAAACAGCCTATGTCGGTCTTTGCCAAACAATCAAATGGGAAATTCCGAAGGAAAACTCATTTCATGACGCACCATAACGAAAGAGGAGCTTCCCAAAAGGCAGACCCGTTCCCAGGAAGGAAACCGGTTTTGGCTCTGTGTATGCGGCTGTTCTACGCAGCGGTCGTGAAGGTGTGGTCTGCCATCGTCGTGGTGACCGCCGGTTGGAGCGTAATTGCAATTACGGCGCTGGCTCAAGATTTCGCGCCGCCCTCTCTCGCCGCCCAACTCCTCAGCATCACCGTCCTGACCGGCAGCCCGCCGTTTACGTCCAGCGGTGATTACAAGCTATACACGTCACCCCTTGGCAGCAATTTCGTCGTCCTTGGCAACGCTGAGGCGGGACTGAACTGGGGGACTTACAGCTATACTCAGACTGGCACCAATAGCGGCTTGCTTGCGCTCGTGGATGCGCAATCCGGGCTCCATACTTCGTTCTCGCTTCTCTTGGGTTCCCCCTCTGCCGGGCAAATGACGTTGACCAACGTGGGTGCGGCGGGGGTTCAAACCGCGTCGTTCCTCGCCACCAATTACACGGTGGTGGCCCCCGCCGAGCTCTTTCTGCCTTCTTACACCAACGGGACGTTCCTGGCCTACCTCAGCGGCCAGGTTGGCGCGGTTTACACGCTGGATGTTTCGAGCAATATTCAGAATTGGTCGTCGCTGGCTTCGCTGTCCCTCGCCGGCCTGACGGGCTCGTTCACCGATACCAACGCGGGGAGCAGCAATGCGCGCGTTTACCGCGCCCGGGTCGCTTCGGTGGACTACGCACCGAGTTCAATCAGCGGCCAGTCGCTAAATTTTGCGGTGGCGGAGGGCGCTGCTCCATTTTCCACGAACGGATTCTTCCAATTTTTCGCTGATGCCTCGGCCGCCGGCTACCAGATGCTCTCCGGTCCCAGCATGACGAATACACCGGGCGCCTACCAGTACTCGAAAATCGTCCCCGGCGCCGCGCTCATCGCCTGCGTGGACTCCCAAAATGTCACCAATTACATTAACCTTGTATTCACCGGGCCGGCTTCCGGTTTCTATTACGCAAGCAATACAACGCCGGGCGGATTCCAGGCCGGGAGCTTCACGATGGCTGACGGCCCGGTGGTCTATCTCGGCAATTATCACTTTACGCCGGACACATCCCGGGCAGCGTCTGTTCTTTTCGCTGCGGCGGGAAATCCGGCCTCTTTGAGCGTGACCGACGCTTTTAGCAATGTGTGGACTTTAAATCTGCCAGCGGATGCGCTGCTCACGCCGCAAACCATCACCATGACTCCAACGGCCAGTGTGGATTCGAGTGGTGCGGCGCTGCCGGCTACGGCCGCCGTGCTGCTGGACCCGGACGGAATTCAGTTCTGCGATGGCGTGACGCTTACTTTGACCACTCCGGCCCCGCTCGGGTCGAATGCATCGTTGATGAGTACCGCGGAGGACGGGAGCGATGTCAACCTGGTTGTGACCACCAACCAGGCAAACTCTTACACCACGACCCTTTTTCATTTCAGTTCAGGCGCCGTCACGGACCCAACGAGCCAACAATTGCAAGGCGTGGCGTCAACGGAGGCCATGATTCATCAGGCTTTCAATCAGGCCCAGAGTGACGCGCAGAAGCTGGAAGCCAATTATCAACCTCCATCTCCGCCTCCAGATTATGATTGGCCTTGTGACCCGGCCGAGCAGGCTGAGGAGGCGCAAGCTGCCAACACCTACGCGGCCGGCGTTTTCCAGCAAGAACAGGACATAAGCAAAAGGCTGTTCAACGAGGCCAACGCCTTGGCTATGCTGGGAGATGGGTCCTTGCTGCCCCAGGCGGGCAGCGTGGTTTCGCAACTCTTCCAACAAGATATATTCAAGAAGCTGAACTTCCTCGTAAACAATTACGGCGTGGTCCCGAACCAGTTTTATCCCGTTTGCCTCGTTACTTTAGCGATGGTAAGGCAGGCCCAACTTTTGGGGATTCCGGTGCCGCCGACTTTGCTCCTCAATTTGGCGAATGATGGCAACACCGTGGCAAACCACTATCTGAACAACTTGCGCAACAACCACGATTATTCGGGGATAAATGTTGTATTTACCCTTGTGAAGCTTCTCAATTTTCTTGGGGGTGATACGACCAGCCTCCTTGCCGGCCTGGGTAAGGCGCTGACCTTCCAGTTGACGTTGGACCTCACGGCGGATGCTGACAGTTCTTCTGCGCCCGGCAGCGGTGACTCCATCACTTTGGAAGCGAATGGGACGTTTCAAATGACGTACGCAGGCAATAACTTGCAAGGCAGCGGGACGTGCAACTACGTCTCGGGCATGAATACAGTGACCGTAAATGGGGTTCGTGTTTATTCAGTGTCTATTGCGCCCGGACAGACCTTTCCCGAGAACTGCACCTTGGTGTTGGATTGCTGCCCGGGTGACTCTATATCCACAGCAACGTTTACGTTCAGTGGATTCGGTTCTCCTACCGAAGCCTGGCTTTTCCCTCCTCCGGTCGGAACGGAAGTGTTGGCCGACCTCATCGGGATAACGGACGTCTGCTTTGCCAGCCTGAAAACCAGCCGGGGATTTTCGTTTTTGATGCCATTGCAAAACGGCAATGCGCAAGCCGTCAACGCATCAATTACCGAAAAAGGTTCTAATATCGCCCAAAGTGAAACCAGCACTTTGCACTTGGTTTTGCAGCACACACCCTAATAGCGAAGGGTACATGAAGGGGTCACCCAGCAGCGTGAGCGGTCAAGTGCTCAAAATTCGTCATGTAGGGGTCAGTCCAATGTATTAATAACTTTTCCGGACGCTGGTGAGGATCCTTGTTCCTTCAGCCAACGCGGCCAAAGCCTTGCGGGCGGATGCCGGTGCGTTGGGGCCGGGCGCGCACGCTCTGTGGGTCGGTGGGAGGCTTCTTTGAGGAATCTAGCCGATCCAGCCTGGAAACCGGGTCCGGTGCTGGTCATCGCGAAAGCTATCCTCCCCGGGATCGCCACGATTCATGACGCGACATATCACGTCGGGTAAACGCGACTCGAAGTCTGCACGCCGTCCACGGAACCGTGCCCACCCTGGCAGGGGTTATCAATACTATTGACCCCATGTCTGGCGGGCATGACAAAAGCCATCGTGCGGTTCGAGTCGCTGCCGGACAGGAACCCCGGGGTTGTCATGGGATCTTCAACTCGCCGGCGAGCCAGGCCGGAACCGCGGCGGTGGAATCGCCCTGGCCCTCGGCTTGCGCCCATGACACGCGCGCCTTACCATCGTCCCAATGAAGCCTTCACGCCGGTTCGCGTTCGGTGCCTTCGCCCATCAGCGTGCCGACGGTTGCCAGGCGGACGTCCCGCCCCGATGCCTGGCGGTGCCGCACAACAAGAGCCTAAGATTTCCAGCCGCGTCATCATGAGAATGGACCACGAAACCCTGTGGCTTTTTGCGGACTCGATGGCAACCTGCCTTGCAGCGGGGCTGCCGGCGAAGAAAGCGCTGGAACTGAGCGGGGCCGGAACGCGATCCAAGGCGCTGCGGGAGATCGTTCGCGTCGCGCTGAAACGGTGCGATCAGGGAATGTTGGTTTCCGAAGCCCTCGAACCCGGGGCGCGGTTTTTCCCGCCCTATTTCCTCCCGGTGGTGCGGGCGGGAGAAACGGGTGGCCGGCTGGTGGAAGCATTTCGATTACTTCACCATCAGTGTTACCGGGTTGGCCCCTCCGTGCGGCTGGTCCGCAACAGTTGGCTCTATCCGCTGGTCTGTATTGTCTTCGGCTGGATCCTCCGCACGGGGGTTTTCGTGTATTTCGGAAGGTACCAAGCCGCCTGGCACTTCCTTGGCCTTACATTCGGGACGGGCCTGCTGCTCACCCTGGTGGGGTGGCTTTTGTTCAAGATCCAGCCCGTGAAGAGCTTGATTGATCTCATCCTCCTGCAACTCCCAGTCATCCGCGAAACCGAGCTCCGTCTCGGAGTCGTCATGTTTTTTGCCACGTTCCGGCTCGCCTACGAAGCGGGCGGGCTGGGCGTGGTCCAGATGTTCGACGTGGCGTGGCAGACCGTTCGCAACACTGCCATTCGCCAGGATTTGCTGAACGTCCGCCGGATATTGGCCCGGAGCGGCACCTTCAGCGATGCCTTCCAGACGTCGGCGCGGCTGGGTGACGACATCAAGGGGATGATCAATACCGGCTCACTCAGCGGGCAACTAGACCGGAGCCTCGGCCACATCGTGGAGACGGCGACCCAGCAACTGGAGATGACGCTCGAGATCTTCAATCATTTTTTCCAGCGGCTGGTTTCCCTCTCCGTGGCCATGTCAATCGTGGAGACGGTGTTCATCTGCCTCCTTTAGCGTTTGGTCGTTGCCGATCTGTCTAGGGGTCAGTCCAGAATGGCGCTTAGTTAGGTTCCTCGCTGTTTTCAGTGGAATCAGAACTGGGGTAGACGGAGCTTGCCGGCGACGAAGTAGAACATGGTGATGAGGTGTGTGGTCGAGCGGTAACCCCGTGCTTTGCGTTTGGTTGCGCTAAACACGCTGTTCACTCCCTCCATGAAGGCGTTGGTGACTCCCCATTTCCAGTGCGCCAGTATTCCCGCCAAATGGTTCTCGACCATCTGCGCCAGCTTCACCATCGCGGCCAGAAGGTTGGCCTTGTAGAACCGGGCCACCCAGCGCACCAACCCATCAACCCGGATTCAGGCGACTCTTGCCCTCAACATGAATTCGCTCCATTCGAATCTTGTCCCGACATCTTTTCTGGTTTTGAGCTTTCGCCGACAGTTCCGGGTAAGGAACTGGACATTGGGGATGGAGAAAAGCTCTGCGTGGGGCAATCAATCCATCTTCGACCCTGGCATTTGGGTTTCCTTTGACCTGCATCAATTCACCGGGCGCGAGACAGGTCTAACCTTACGTTGTTCGTGAAAGGACAGATTATGAATATTGACTCGATCGCCGGTTATTTCGAGAACGACCACGTGCGGCTTGACCGCCGCTTCAAGGAATTCCAGGACACGAAGCGTTCCGACTTCGCGCGGGCCGCCGCGGACTTTGCCGAATTCAAGGCGGGCCTGGAACGACACATCGTGTGGGAGGAGGAGGTTCTGTTTCCCGGTTTCGAGGACAAGACCGGGATGCACAACACCGGGCCCACGGCGGTGATGCGGATGGAGCACCGGCTGATCAAGCAGTTCCTTCAGGAGATCGCGCAAAAGCTGGCGCGCCAGGACACGGACACGGATTCGGAGGAGTCCGGCCTGCGGCAAACCCTCGGCGAACACAACCGGAAGGAGGAACAGGTTCTTTATCCCGCAATTGACGAAATGCTCAACCCGGCTGAGCGCGCGAGCGCGTTCGCCCGCATGGGTGTCGCCCCAGGCGGCTTGCGCGCGGGCGAGGCGGCGTGTTGAGCGCCATCGCACCGGCTTCCCCCTCATCGAATGAACCCATCGCGAAGGAAGAGATCATGCAAAACCGGAAGTTGTGGTTGTGGCTGGCCCTGGTAATCGGCGGCTCATTTGCCGTGCTGGGTCATTACGGACGGGAGATTTACCGCGAGGCGCCGCCTACTCCGGCGCGAGTGGTAACCACGGATGGCAAAGTCCTGTTCACCGGCCAGGACATCCGGGACGGGCAAAACGTGTGGCAGTCGATCGGCGGCCAGGAAGTCGGCACGGTTTGGGGCCACGGCGCGTACGTGGCACCGGACTGGTCGGCGGACTGGTTGCACCGGGAATTGACCTGGATTCTGGATCACTGGGCCAACGCCGAGGCCGGCACGCGGTATGCCCAGCTGAGCGCCGAGCAACAGGCGATGCTGAAGGCGCGGTTGAAAAAGGAGATCCGAACGAACACGTACAACCCGGCCACGGGGGATCTGGCGGTGTCGCCGTTACGGGCGGAGGCGATGGCGACGGTGGCCGCGCATTACACGGCGCTGTTCGGCAGCGATCCCAGCCTGGACAAGCTGCGCAACGCCTATGCGATCCCGGCGAACTCAATCAAGGCCCCGGAGCGCCAACGGCTGATGAACGCGTTTTTCTTCTGGATCGCTTGGGCGTGCGCGACGGACCGGCCAGGGGCAACCGTGAGCTACACCCAGAACTGGCCGTCGGAAGCGTTGATTGATAACGCGCCATCCGGTTCGATCGTGATCTGGTCAGTGATCAGTTTCGTGTTGCTGCTGGGCGGCATTGGCGCTCTGGCGTGGCACATGGCCGCCCGTAATGAAGAGGGGCCGCCAACCGTACCGGCCGCCGATCCGCTGCGATCGGTGACACTCACGCCGTCCATGCGCGCGACGTTGAAGTACTTCTGGGTGGTCACGGCTCTCATGGTCGTTCAGGTCGCCCTCGGCGTCGTCACCGCGCACTACGGCGTCGAAGGGAATGGTTTTTATGGAATTCCGCTGGCCCAGTGGCTGCCCTATGCGGTGACCCGGACGTGGCATTTGCAGCTTGGCATCTTCTGGATCGCCACCGCCTGGCTGGCGGCGGGTCTGTTCGTCGCGCCGATGGTGGCCGGCGGCGAACCGAAGTTCCAGCGCGCCGGGGTGAACTTCCTGTTCGTGTGCCTGCTGACCATTGTGGTGGGTTCGCTGGCCGGGCAATGGCTGGCCGTGCAGCAGAAGCTCGGGTTCGTGGCGAACTTCTGGTTCGGCCACCAGGGCTATGAATATGTGGACCTCGGGCGGTTCTGGCAGTGGTTCCTCTTCGTGGGGCTGGTAGTGTGGTTGCTCCTTCTCGGCCGAGTATTGTTGCCGGTGTTGAGGAAACCGGGCGAGAACCGGCAGTTGCTGGTCCTGTTTGTAGTTTCCGCCGCCGCCATCGCGGGATTCTACGCGGCCGGCCTGATGTGGCACCGGCAGACGACGCTTCCCGTGGCGGAGTATTGGCGCTGGTGGGTGGTGCATCTGTGGGTGGAAGGATTTTTCGAGGTCTTCGCCACCGTGGTGATCGCGTTCCTGTTCGTGCGGATGGGATTGTTGCGAGCCCGGTCGGCCACCCGCGCAGTGTTGTTCTCGACCATCATTTTCCTGTCCGGCGGCATCATTGGTACGTTTCATCACCTCTACTTCACCGGCACACCCACTTCGATCCTGGCGTTGGGCGCGAGCTTCAGCGCGCTGGAAGTGGTGCCGCTGGTGCTGATTGGGTTCGAGTCCTATGGCAACCTGCGTGCCGGCCGGATGCAGGGCTGGGTGTCGGCGTATCAGTGGCCGATCAAGTTCTTTGTTGCGGTCGGTTTCTGGAACCTGGTTGGCGCCGGGCTGTTCGGGTTCCTCATCAATCCCCCGATTGCGCTGTATTACATGCAGGGCCTGAACACCACGCCCGTGCATGGCCACACCGCCCTGTTCGGCGTCTATGGCATGCTCGGCATCGGGCTGATGCTCTTCTGCCTCCGCCGCCTGAACGGCCCACGCGACTGGCGCAACGGACCGATTCGGTTCGCGTTTTGGGCGATCAACATTGGCCTGGCCTTGATGGTATTGTTGAGTCTGCTACCCATCGGCCTGCTCCAAACCGTAGCCAGTGTCAACCACGGCATGTGGTATGCCCGCTCAGCCGAGTTCTTGCAAAACGGCCTGATGGACACACTGCGTTGGATGCGGGTGGTGGGCGACACCATCTTCGGCGTCGGGGCACTGGTGCTGGGATGGTTTGTGGTTGGCCTGAAAACGGGCTGGTCCCTTTCCGAAAACGCCAACGAATTTGCAATGCAGCAAGTTCCCGATGAAATTGAGCGTTGAAACGTCCGCCGGTGCAGCAACTGCTTCCCCGGAGGGCAACGCCCCGAGCCTGTCGTTCTCAAAACGGACTGCCGGGAAGCGGTTGGAGCGCGAATGGAAAACCATGCAGGCGATGGTCCGCTGTTATTGTCGGGCGCATCACGCGGCGGGTTCCGCCCTCTGCGGGGAATGTCAGGGCCTGTTGGACTATGCCGCCCGGCGGCTGGAACGGTGCCGGTTTGGAGGGGACAAACCGACTTGTGCCAGGTGTCCCGTGCACTGCTATCAGCGGCAATGGCGGGAGCAGACGAAGACCGTGATGCGCTATGCCGGACCACGCATGCTCTGGCGGCATCCCATTCTAAGCCTGCGTCACTGGCTGGACGGCTTTCGCCAAGCTCCGGCCACGTCTGCGTCGGAGAGCAGAGCTGAAGACTGAGTTCCGCCGGTTTCAGTTCCGGCGTTTCAACGACCAGCTTGAGTTTGTGTTGTTGAACCCGAGGGGGTCAGCCTGGCCGAGGCGCGATCACGTCCACGCCAACCGCTTTGCGTTCGCGCTTCTTTGACGAGGTGTTCTCGACCGAATCGTTCACGCCTGGCGCCGCGGCATGGGAAACGAGTTGCACCCGTCAACTTCGGGTCCTAGGCTGCCGCCCATCAGCATCCGGGACCGATCAAGGCCCGACACCGTCCAATGAAAAGCCGGTTTCTTGCGCTTTCCCTGTTCAGCCTGGTCATGGTGGCTCGGGCCGCGCTTCCGCCCACCGATCTGCGCTGTGAATACCTGCGTGATCCTTTGGGAATTGACACGCCGCAGCCGCGGCTGAGTTGGATTCTTGATGCCGGTGCTGCTCCGGCCCGGGGCCAGCGCCAGACCGCGTGGCGAATCTTGGTGGCCAGCAGTCCCGCCCAGCTCGCCGCCGGCCACGGTGACTTGTGGGACAGCGGCAAGGTCGCCTCGGATCAATCCATCCACGTGCCCTACGCCGGCGTCCCGCTGGTGGCCGGGCAGGCCTGTTTTTGGGAGGTCCGGGTGTGGGACGTGGCGGATCACGTCTCGGAGTGGAGCAAACCCGCGTCGTGGACAATGGGGCTGCTGCAGGCTGCGGATTGGAAGGCGATGTGGATCGGCAAGGACGAGGTCGAAACGAACACCCCGCTGACGGGCGCCTCGTGGATTTGGTTTCCCGAGGGCGAGCCGGCCACGGCGGCGCCCATCGGCTCCCGCTGGTTCCGGCGCGCATTTGACCTGCCGACGGATCGGAAAGTACAGCGGGCGCGCATCCTGATGACCGCCGACAACGAGTTCACCCTCTTCGTTAACGGCCAGCCGGTGGGCAGCGGCAACAATTTCCACCAGGCGTCGGAGTTCGATCTTGCGGGTTTGCTCCAGCCCGGTCGCAACCTCCTCGCCGTTCTCGCCCGGAATTCAGGCGACACGCCGAACCCGGCCGGTTTGCTGGGCCGGTTGGAAGTGGCGTTTGCCAGTGGAGAACCGCTGGTGCTTGCCACGGACGAATCGTGGAAGGCGAAGGCGACCGAAATCGCCGGTTGGGAAAGGCTCGCCCTGGACGACACGGCCTGGCCGGCCGCCCGGAATTTGGGGCCGGCCGGCATTGCTCCCTGGGGAACAGTAAATGGCCCGCAGGACCGGCGGTTGCCCGCCCGGATGTTGCGGCACGAGTTCGCGCTCACGAAGCCGGTGCGTCGCGCGATGGTTTATTTTTCAGGGCTCGGCCTGAGCGAGCTTTACGTCAACGGCGCGAAAGTGGGCGACGCTGTGCTTTCACCAGCGTTGAGCCAATACGAGAAGCGCGCCTTCTATGTCACTTACGACGTGACCGGGCAGTTGCGGCCGGGGACGAACGCCTTCGGCGCCTGGCTCGGCAACGGCCGGTTCTATGCGCCGCGCCAGAGCGTGCCAACCGCCACCGTGGGTTTCGGTTTTCCGAAACTCCTCCTCCAAATGCATGTCGAGTTCGCCGACGGCACGAGCGAAGACATTGTCAGCGACGATTCCTGGAAGTTGACGACCGACGGCCCGATCCGCGCCAACAACGAATATGACGGCGAGGAATACGACGCGCGGAAGGAGCTGCCCGGCTGGGCGCGGCCGGGCTTTGATGATTCGCATTGGGAGAAAGCGCTGTTTGTGGACGCGCCCTCGTTCGATCCGAATTCGACCGCCGTGCCGGTCTTTGGCGACCGTCCGCTTCTGGGTCATCTTTTTCGTTCCGCGGCCGGCCGGCTTTCCACGCCCATGCTGCCGCCCATCCGGGTCACCGAAACCTTGAAACCGAAGTCAGTCCGGGAACTGCGCCCGGGTGTTTTCATTTTCGATTTTGGGCAGAACCTCGTTGGTTGGTGCCGGTTGAAGGTCGCCGGCGCAGCGGGCACGGTGGTCACGCTGCGGCACGCGGAAACGCTGCGGCCGGACGGCTCGCTGTACCTCGACAACCTGCGTTCGGCCCGGGTCACGGACACCTACATTCTGAAGGGAGCGAGCACGGAGGTTTATGAACCGCGGTTCACTTACCACGGTTTCCGGTTCGTCGAAGTGCGGGGATTTCCGGGCCGGCCGGATTTGTCCGCCCTTGCGGGTCGCGTTGTCAATGATGACCTGGAGAGCGCCGGCGCATGGGAGTGTTCGCAGCCGCTGCTCAACCGGGTTTATCGGAACATCTTCTGGGGTGTGCGCGGCAATTACCGGAGCATCGTGACCGACTGTCCGCAGCGCGACGAGCGCCAGGGCTGGCTGGGCGACCGCTCGGCGGAAGCGAAGGGCGAGACGTTCCTGTTCAACACCGCGCCGCTGTACGCCAAGTGGGTGCAGGACATGGCCGATGCGCAAAAGGACAACGGCAGCGTGCCCGATGTCTGCCCGGCTTACTGGCCACTCTATTCGGACGGCGTCACCTGGCCCAGCAGCACCATCATCATCCCGGGCCATCTGCTGACCCAGTTTGCCGACACCGGCCTGATCGCGCGCCATTACCCGAGCATGAAGCTCTGGCTGGACCACATGACGGGCTACCTGAAGGACGACCTGATGCCGCGCGACACCTATGGAGACTGGTGTGTGCCGCCGGAATACCCGAAGCTGATCCACTCTCAGGATCCGGCGCGCAAAACGGCCGGCCCGCTGCTCGGCACCGCTTACTATGTTCACTGTCTCGAACTGATGGCTCAATACGCGACGTTGCTGGGCAAGGCGGACGACGCCGCGCGTTACCGCGAACTCGCCGGCCGCATGAAGACCGCGTTCAACCGCGCGTTTCTCAAGCCGGACGGCGGCCAGTATGACAATGGTTCCCAGACCGCCTGCGTCCTGCCGTTGGCCCTCGACCTGGCGCCGGACGGGGACCGCGACAGGATTTTTGCGCACCTCGTTGGTAAAATTGCTGGCGAATCCCACAACCACATTGGCACCGGACTTATCGGCGGCCAGTTCTTGATGCAAACGCTCACCCGGGGCGGGCGCGCGGATCTGGCCTACACGTTGTCCACGAATACCAGCTATCCGAGCTGGGGCTACATGGTGGAAAAGGGCGCGACCACGATCTGGGAGTTGTGGAACGGTGACACGGCGGACCCGGCGATGAATTCCGGCAACCACGTCATGCTGGTCGGCGATTTGCTCACCTGGCTGTACGAAGACCTGGCCGGAATTCAGTCCGATCCCGCCCACCCCGGCTTCAAACACATCGTGATGCGACCCCGCCCGGTCGGCGACCTGCGCTTTGTCCGGGCCACGCATCGTTCGCCTTACGGCCTCATCGCGAGCGCATGGAGCAAGGACGGCCGGGCGTTCGACTGGCGGCTGACGGTGCCGCCGAACACGACGGCCACGGTCTTTATTCCGACGACGGGTGAGGGCCGGGTGACCGAGGGTGGCCGGCCGGCGGCGGCGGCGGACGGCGTTCAACTGCTGCGCCATGATGCCGGGTGCGTCGTTTGCGAGATCGGTTCGGGTCAATACCATTTCAACAGCCGCTGAGTGCGGATGACCGGTCGCATTGACGCGTGGCGGAAACCGGTTGACCCCGGATTCAGCCGCGGCGAACAATGGGCCAAGGCGATGAAGATCGAACTGCGCAAGACCTTTCAATTCGAGGCGGCCCACCGGTTGCCGCGGCTCCCCGAGTCGCACAAGTGCCACCGGTTGCACGGGCACAGCTTCCAGGCGGAAATGGTCGTCGCTGGCGAATGCGACCCGGCGCTGGAATGGCTCGTGGATTATGCCGACCTCAGCGAGGCTTTCCGGCCGTTGTGGGAACAGCTCGATCACCACTACCTCAACGAGATCCCCGGCCTGGAAAACCCGACGAGCGAGAATATCGCTCTCTGGATCTGGGAGCGCCTGAAGCCGCGCCTGCCGTTGCTGACCGAAGTGGTCGTGGCGGAAACCTGCACCGCGCGCTGCGTTTATCGCGGCTGAATCGTCGTCGGACGGCCGCCGCATCATAAACACGCGGCGGAAGGCGGGCCTCTGTCACTCTCGGCCGGTTGTGGGCAACGTCGGCGACGCCCGCAACCTGCCTTGACTCGCCCGGCCGCATCCGTAGTCTCGGCGGCGATGCAAATTTGCCAAGTCCGCCTTGGGCGGAGCGGTAGTTCGTTGTGGCTGCTTGCTGCCGGTGTGACCTTCGCCAGCCTCGCGGTCGCCGATTCCACCGTGCCCCCGCAACTTCATGCCGCCGCGTCGGCCATCAACACGGGCGACAATGCCTGGCTGCTGGCCAGTTCGGCCCTGGTCCTTATGATGACCGCGCCGGGCCTGATCCTTTTTTATGGCGGGCTGGTGCGGGGCAAAAACGTCCTCGGGACCATGATGCACAGCCTGATTCTCATGGCGCTCATGTCCCTGGTGTGGATGGTTTATGGCTACAGCGTCGCCTTCGGCGAGGGGAACTCCTTCTTCGGCAACCCGCTCCAATACCTGTTCCTGAACGGCGTCGGCGGCGCGCCCAATGCCGACTATGCGGCGACGGTGCCGCAGCAGAGCTTCATGCTGTTCCAGATGATGTTCGCCATCATCACCCCGGCGCTGATCAGCGGCGCGGTGGCCGAGCGGATGAGGTTCAAAGCCTACGTGCTGTTCGTGCTGCTGTGGGTGACGGTGGTTTACCTGCCGCTGTGCCACATGGTCTGGGGCAAGGGCGGCCTTTTCAACTGGGCAAGCGGCGGCCGCGTGCCGGTGCTCGATTTCGCCGGCGGCACGGTCGTGCACATCAGTTCGGGCGTCTCGGCGCTGGTCTGCGCGCTGGTGCTGGGCAAACGTCTTGGCTATCCCGCGGAACCCATGCCGCCACACAATGTCGTCCTCAGCCTGATCGGCACCGGTCTTCTCTGGGTGGGCTGGTTCGGGTTCAACGCCGGCAGCGCCCTTAACGCCGGCGCGCTCGCGAGCAGCGCCTTTGCCGCGACGCATTTCTCGGCCGCCGCCGCCGCCCTGAGTTGGGCCGGCATGGAATGGCTGCTGAAAGGCCGTCCCAGCGTGCTCGGCGCCGCCTCGGGCATGGTCGCCGGACTGGCCACCATCACCCCCGCCAGCGGTTTCGTGACCGTCCCCGCCGCCTTTGGCATCGGGTTGGTGGCCGGCGTCGTTTGCTACCTGGCGGTGACGAAGTTGAAATCGGTCTGGAACTACGATGATTCGCTCGACGTGTTCGGCGTGCATGGCGTCGGCAGCACCACCGGCATGTTGATGCTCGGCTTCCTGGCCAATCCCGCCGTCAACCCGGCGATCGCCGACACGTTCAAAACCGACGGTCATGTCATCTCGCTCGCCGGCGGTTTTCACCAGTTCCTCAACCAACTCACCGGCGTGGCCTTTACCGTCGCGTTCGCGGCGCTCGGCACGTTTGTTTTGTTGAAGGTGGTCGACCGCATGGCGGGAAGCCTGCGCGTGGGCGAGGAAGAGGAGAGCCTGGGCCTGGATTTGACGCAGCACGGCGAGAAGGCTTACAACGACTAACCCCGGAGACCGCCATGAAGAAGCTCGAAACCATCATCAAGCCGTTCAAACTGAACGATGTCAAACAGGCGCTGAACGACATCGGCGTGCTGGGCATGACCGTCACCGAGGTCAAGGGCTGCGGCCGCCAGAAGGGCCACACGGAGATTTACCGCGGCAGCGAGTACACCGTGGATTTCCTGCCCAAGATCAAGATCGAGATGGTGTTGCCCGACCATTTGGTCCAGCAAGTGGTGGACACGATCACCAAGACCGCCGTCACCGGGAAGATCGGCGACGGCAAGATTTTCATCTGGACGATTGACGACGCCATCCGCCTGCGCACCGGCGAGCACGGCGACCAGGCGGTGTAGGCGCCTCGGGCCGGTTCAGGCGGCCGGCGGCGGCGTCGCTCACCGTGAACTCCAATCCGCCGGTCCAGCGGGCGACCAGGTTATAAAGGGCCGCCATGAGAACGCCCATGACGAACCCCATGATGCCATTGATGGTTGGAAGTTGAGGGGGCAGAAGCGGCTTTCAAGGGCGGAGGGTTTCTGCCCTGGTCGGTGCTGCCGCTGATCTTGCCCGTTCGAACAACATTTACGAAGAAAAGCCCGTGCGTGGCGTGACATGTCGATGGACGCAGCCCGGCCGATGGCAACATGCCCAAATCAAGAGCTGTGCCGTCAAAAGCAAGATACTATGGACCGACCCCTGTGTGGTGTCAGTCCTCACCATTGACACTTTTGGCGGAGGGTAAGCGAAAGCCGTTGTGGCAGTCGCTGCCTGCACATTCAACCTGGCTGGGATGCAGAACAGGGTCGAGAGGGCGATGTAGCTGGCAAAGAACTCGGGGACACGGACGGAGGCGGTCGCGGCCCGGCCGTCCACGAGCCACCCCGGCCGGCTCGCCGGGAGTCTCACCCCACCAGTGCCTGCCCGTCCCAAATCCTCGCCTAAGGAATGGAAAACACGATTTTGCTCAATAAAATTGCGGAAATCATTTTTCGTGCCAAAATAGAATTCCTATCGAACGCCAAAAGCTGCCAGAGAAGCGCCCAGCTTGGGTTTTTTTGTGATCAGTTTTCTGCTAGCCGAGGATCTGGGCCCGTCCCAAATCCTCGCCTAAGGAATGGAAAACACGATTTTGCTCAATAAAATTGAGGAAATCATTTTTCGTGCCAAAATAGAATTCCTATCGAACGCCAAAAGCTGCCAGAGAAGCGCCCAGCTTGGGTTTTTTTGTGATCAGTTTTCTGCTAGCCGAGGATCTGGGCCCGTGCATCCGGCTTGACCGGACCCGCTCAACCTGCGAAAGAGAGGCATGTTCAAATCCGCCACGCTCCTCGCCCTCGTCTGCGGCGTCGCCGCCTGCCAGGCCGCCGAGAAATACGTCCTCCACTCGTTCAAGAAGATTCAATTGACCAGGGAATTCTGGGCCGAGGGCGCGTGGTATGGCGACTTCAATCACGACGGCAAACTCGACGTGGTCTATGGCCCGTATTGGTGGGAAGGACCCGACTTCACCAAGCGGCACGAGTACCGGCCGGCGACCGCATCTTTCAAGCGCAAGTCGGCGGACGGCACCGAGCAGGTGATTGCCGGCTACGAAGGCGGTTTGGGCGTCAACAACGCGTACTCCGACGCCTTTTTCACCTGGGCTTACGATTTCAACGGCGACGGCTGGCCGGACATTCTGGTCGTGGGCCTGCCGGGCGAGCCGGCGTACTGGTTCGAGAACCCCAAAGGACGCGACGGGCATTGGCAGCGGCACCAGGTGTTCGACGTGGTGGATAACGAATCGCCCGGATTCCTACCGTTTGTCGGTGGTGCCAAACCCGAGTTGGTCTGCAACTCGAAGGGCTATTTCGGCTATGCCGCGCCGGATTGGACGGACGCCGCCAAGCCCTGGGTGTTTCATCCGATCTCGCCCGACAACAAATACGGCAAATACACGCACGGGCTGGGCGTCGGCGACATCAACGGCGATGGCCGGCTGGATTTGCTGGAGGCCACCGGCTGGTGGGAGCAGCCGGCCGCGGGCGCCGGCGACGCAGTCTGGAAATACCATAAGTTCGCCTTTTGTCCGCAGGAGGAGGGCGTGCCGTTTGGCACAGCCCAGATGTTCGCCTACGACGTGAACGGCGACGGCTTGAACGACGTGATCACCTGCTTCGCCGCGCACGGTTACGGGCTCGCGTGGTGGGAACAGGTGCGCGAAGGCGGCGAAATCACCTTCAAGCCGCACGTGTTCATGAACAAGACGCCAGGCGACAGTCCCTACGGCGTGAAGTTCACCCAGCCCCACGCGCTCGATTTGGTGGATATTGACGGCGACGGTTTGAAGGACCTGGTGGTCGGCAAACGCTTCTGGGCGCACGGCCCGCAGGGCGATCCCGAGCCCAACGAGCCGGCGGTGCTCTACTGGTTCCAACTCGTCCGGCACGCCGACAAAACGGCAGAGTTCGTGCCGCACCTGATTGACAGCGATTCGGGCGTGGGCACCCAGGTCGTGGCCGCCGATGTCAACGGCGACAAACTGCCCGACATCGTCGTGGGCAACAAAAAGGGTGGCTTCGTCTTCCTCCAGGAGGCGAAGAAAGTCACCAAAGCCGAGTGGGAGCAGGCCCAGCCGAAGCCGGTGGGGAAGTAGAACTCGCGGTGTCCCTTTTGACGCGGCGCGCGGCTTCGCTTTTGCCGTGTTGAATCCCGCCGTTGGCGGACAAAAAACGCCCTGCCGGGCGCGGGCCAGGCCGGGCGTCGTGAGCGCGGCGGGCTCAGTCGGTGATCGCGATCTTGCGCGGTTTGACGGCCTCCGCCTTGGGTAAATGCACCGTCAGCACACCCTGGTCGAGCTGCGCGGTAATCCGGTCCGTGGCGATTTGCGGATCCAGCACAAAACTGCGCCGGTAATCCCGCAGTTCGATCTCAGAAACCAGTACCTCGCCGGTGACCGGTCGCTGTCGGCGGCCGACGATGGTCAACTCGTTCCCCTCGATGAGGAGTTCAAGGTCGGCCTTGGCTACGCCCGGCATGTCGGCCTGGAGGAGGTAATCCTCCTTGGTTTCGAGGATGTCCACCTCCGGGGCCACGTATTCGATCCGGGCCGGGGCGGTTGCCTGGTTTTTCTCAGTTTGGCACATTGCATTCATGAGACGTTTTCCTTTCCTTGACCGGCTGGGACGAGCCCGCCGGGTTTGATGGTTTCGTGGTTTATCCGATGTTGACGGCGATCTGTTTCGGTTTGGCCTCCTCGGTCTTCGGCATGGTGACGGTCAACACCCCGTCGCGATAGACCGCCTTGATGGCTTCAGTCTTGACCGGCTTGGGCAGGCTCACTGTGCGATGGAAGTGGCCGAAGAAGCGCTCGGTGCGGTAGCTGCCGGCCTCCCGGTGTTTCTGGTCGCACGACCGCTCACCGCTCACACTGAGCACGCCGTCCTGCACGGAAACCTCGATGTCCTCCTTCTTCATGCCGGGCAGTTCCACGGTGGCGACCAGGTTTTCATTGTCCTCGCACAAGTCGAGGGCTGGCGCCGAACCGGCGAAAAACTCACCGGTGCGGTTCAGGTCACCGAAGGGGGATCCGAAAACCCGGTTGATCACATCCTCGAGCCCGGGCACTTGCTCGAAGGGCGATACCGCCCAAGCTTCTGGCCGATTAAATTTGACTAGTCTCATCGTCATTCCTTTGGTTGACTGTTCACGTTACGAATCCCAAAGGAGCTTTCGGAATGCCAACCAGCCGACGTCATGGTTTAATATGGATAATTTACTCATGGTGAAATAGTTATAATGATGACGATAAAGCTTCAACTCCTGTTAATGAGACAGTATGGCTCATTTTCGGACCGGTTATGGTCCTGGCAATAGAGACATAATAACACTATTGTTTGGCGAGGTTGGGCTGCTCGATGGAAGGGCTACCCGAACTGGTTGAGGGCTACGGCATGACCGGATTCATGCCCAGCACGAAGGTGGTGAAGGCGAGTTTGTCCGCCGCCTCTTCGATGAGCTTGGTGGTGGGTTTACCCGCGCCATGGCCGGCCTTGGTTTCGATCCGGATGAGGACCGGGTTGCTACTGCGGTGGCAGGCCTGGAGGCGGGCGGCGAACTTGAAGCTATGGGCGGGCACCACGCGGTCGTCGTGGTCCGCCGTGGTGATGAGCGTGGCGGGGTAGCGGGTGCCGGGACGGAGGTTGTGGTAGGGCGAGTAGGCGTAGAGCGCCTTGAACTCCTCCGAATCTTGGCTTGAGCCGTAATCGCTGCGCCAGGCCCAGCCGATGGTGAAGCGGTCGAAACGGAGCATGTCCATCACGCCGACGGCCGGCAGGGCGACGGCGAAGAGGTCGGGACGCTGGGTCATGCTGGCGCCAACGAGCAGGCCGCCGTTGCTCCCGCCGGAAATCGCAAGCCGGTCGGCGGCGGTGTAGTGGTTGGCGATCAGCCATTCGGCCGCCGCGATAAAGTCGTCGAACACGTTTTGTTTTTTGAGCTTGGTGCCGGCCTGGTGCCATTCCTCGCCGTATTCGCTGCCGCCACGGAGATTGGGCATCGCGTAAACGCCGCCCATTTCCATCCAGACCAGGTTGGCCACCGAGAAGGCGGGCGTGAGGCTGATGTTGAAGCCGCCGTAGCCGTAGAGCAGCGTCGGGCGCCGGCCGTCGAGTTTCAGGCCCTTCTTGTGGGCGATGAACATCGGCACGCGCGTGCCGTCCTTGCTGTGGTAGAAAACCTGCGTGGTCTGGTAGTCCTCCGGGTTGAAGGCGACCTTGGGCGCGCGGAAGATCGTGGCGGCGCCGGCGGCGACGTCATAACGAAAGATCGTGGCCGGCCGGTTGAAACTGGTGAAGGAGTAAAAGGTCTCGCGGTCGGAGCGTTTGCCGCCAAAACCGCCCGCCGAACCGAGGCCGGGCAGGGCCACTTCGCGCTCGAAGCCGCCGTCGAGGCGGAACACCTTTACCACCGAGTGCGAGTCCTTGAGGTAATCGGCGAAAAACCGGTCGCCGACGGCGGTGACACTGCCCAGGGTTTCGGCGGCCTGCGGGATGACTTCGCGCCAGTGAGGGCGGCCCGGCTCGCGAAGGTCCACGGCGATGACGCGTCCGCGGGACGCGTCGAGGTCCGTCTGGAACCAGAACACCGGGCCGTCGTTATCAATGAAATTGTAGGACGCGTCGAAGTCGTTCAACAACTCGACCACGGGGCGGTCGGGGGACTGAAGATCGCGGTAGAAGACGCGGTTGCGGCGCTCGGTGCCTTCGGTGATGGTGATGATAAGATAGTGGCCGTCGTCGGTGACGGCGCCGCCGAATCCCCATTCTTTGTGGTCAGGCCGATGGTAGATAAGGGCGTCTTCGCCCTGGGGGGTGCCGAGGCGGTGGTAGTAGAGCTTCTGGAAATAATTTGCCTGGGTAAGCTGCTGGCCAGCGGGCGGCTCGTCGAAGCGGCTGTAGAAAAAGCCGCGGTTGTCCTTGGTCCAGGAGGCGCCGGAGAACTTCACCCATTGGAGGCGGTCGGCGAGGTCCACGCCGGCGCGCACGTCGCGGACGCGCCATTCCTGCCAGTCGGAGCCCGCGATGGCGAGGCCGTAGGCCAGATAATTGCCGTCGTCACTGACGGCGCTGCCGCTGAGCGCGACGGTGCCGTCGGCCGACAGCGTGTTCGGATCGAGAAGCAGGCGGGGTTCGGCGTCGAGGGCCGTCAGCGTGTCGAGAACGCTCTGGTTCTGCAGGCCGTTGTTTTTGAAATAGAAATAATGGCCGCCCTGCTTGAAGGGGATGCCGTAGCGTTCGTAGTTCCACAGGGCCGTCAGACGGCGCTGGAGGGCGGCCCGCTGGGGAATCCGCGCCAGGTAATCGAAGGTGGTGCGGTTTTCGGCCTCGACCCAGGCCTTGGTGGCCGGCGCGTTGTCATCCTCGAGCCAGCGATAAGGGTCGGCGACCTTGACCCCGAAGTAGTCGTCCACCTGATTGGTGGTGGCGGTGGGCGGGTAGGCAGCGCGGGAAAGTCGCTGGGGCGTCTGGCAGGCCGGCAGCAACAGGAGCACCAGCAGGGCGGCCAGGAGGGGGAGGACCACCGCGAGGCCGGGCCGGGGAGTGAACGAAGGATGAGGCAAGGGAATGATTAGCATTGGGTCTTCGCGCGGACATTGAAGCGATGGGCCTGCCGGCTCGCAATAGAAATCCGCCGGCCGACGCATGGGTGTTCCAGGCACCATGGCGGACAACTGTGATTCAGACACTGGGGTTGCGTCAAATCGGCGGCGGGCAAGGTCGGCCCTCAGCCAACCCCGGGCTCCGCCCAAGAATCCGGCACTCAACCCCCCAAGGCTCATCCCGCACCCTCTCTTCCGAAAGGCCTGTCCTCCCCAGCGTACGCTTGTCTGCCAGCAGCGGGTTGCTAAACTGGGAGCCACACCACAGCCAACATGAACATCCACCATCTGGAGTTGTTTTACTACGTCGCCCGGTTCGGGGGAATCAGCGAGGCCGTCCGCAACATGCCTTATGGCATCCAGCAGCCCGCCGTCAGCGCCCAAATCATTCAGCTTGAGGAGACCCTCGGCGTCACCCTCTTCCAACGGCGCCCGTTTGCCCTGACCAAGGCCGGCGAGGATCTGCAGAAGTTCATCAAGCCTTTTTTTGGCAACCTCGAGGTCACGGCCGAGCAGATTCGCGGCTCGGCGGCGCAGCGCATCCGCATCGGCGCCTCCGAGGTGGTGCAGCGCGACCACCTGCCGGCCGTCGTGCAGAACCTGCGCAAACGCCATCCGAACTTCAAACTGCTGCTGCGCGAGGGATACCGGCCGCAGCTTGAGGCGTGGCTGCAGGAGCAGGAAATTGACGTGGCCATCACCATCATCGAGGGCCGGCCCGCCAGCGGTATCAATGTCGAGGAACTCATCCGCCTGCACCTGGCTTTGGTGGTCCCGAAAAACCATCCGCTGAAAAGTGGCGAGGAACTCTGGAAGCGGGACCGCATCGAGGAGCCGCTGATCGCCCTGCCCGCCGCCGAGGCGATCTGCCGGTATTTCCAGCAGCAACTCACCCGGCGCGACGTGGCGTGGTTCACCGCGCTGGAGGTCAGCTCCCTCGCGGTGGTCGAGACTTACGCCGCCAACGGGTTCGGCATCGGCCTCACGCTCAACGTGCCCAAGACGCCGCACCTGCCGTCGGTGCGCCTCATCCCGCTCACCGAGTTTCCACCGGTGATCATCGGCGCCATGTGGAGCGGCCGTCGCACGCCGCTCATGGACCACCTCATCGAGGAATGCCACGCCCGGGCGCAGTTTATGACGACGTGAGCGGCCCCGCCGTCTCACGGTTTCGCCAAGTTCCGCCGGAAAAACGTCGCCGTCCGCTGCCAGAGCGACTCCGTGATCGGCGGGTCGTTGACCAGGTGCGTGAACCCGGCCAGCGGCAAAAACTCAAATTCCCGTCCGGCGCGCGTCAACGCATCCGCCAGCTTCAGGCTGTGCCGGAAATACACGTTGTCGTCCGCCGTGCCGTGGATTAGCAGGAGCGCCGCCTTCAGGTTGGGGGCATCCGCGAGGAGCGAGTTCTGCCGGTACCGCGCGTCGTCCTCGCCCGTCGGGATGCCGAGATAACGCTCCGTGTAATGGGTGTCATAATCCCGCCAATCGGTCACCGGCGCGCCCGCCACCCCCGCCTTGAACACGTCCGGTCGCCGCAACACCGCCAGCGCCGTCGCGTAACCGCCGAACGACCAGCCGTAAATCCCCACCCGGTCCAGATCCATTTCGGCAACCCGCTTTCCCAACGCCCGCAGCCCGGCAATCTGGTCCTCGAGTGGCACGACGCCGAACTGTCCGCGGATCGCCCGTTCCCAGTCGTGGCCGCGGCCCGGCGTGCCGCGGTTGTCCACCGACACGACAATGAATCCCTGGTCGGCGAGCCATTGGTCCAGCAACTGGCCGGCCAGCGTCACCTGCACCATCTGCGCCGTTGGGCCGCCATAGACATGCACGATCACCGGGTATCGCTGCCCCGCGACGAAGGCGCGCGGTCGGATCATTTTCGTCCAGAACCCGTCACCGTCGCCGACTTTGAGAATCTCGACGCGCGGCACGAACGGCGGATTCTCCGCGACCGAGGGCAGTTCGCCGAGCACGGTGCCGTCGGCCCGCTGCACCAGCGTCTTGGGCGGCGCGTCCAGTGTCGCTACTTGGTGGACGTAAATCGAGTGGTCCTCCGCGAACGTCGCGCTGTGCAGACCGGGTTGTGTCGTCAGTTCGGCCCGTTCGCCCCCCATCAGCGGCACGGCCTGCAAGTGCGACTGCGTCGGGTTGGCGCTGCCGCGGAAATACACGAGGCCGGCCTTGTCATCCACGGACTCGAAGCCCTGGAAGCCCGCGGCCGGCGGCACGAGCACGCGCTGGAGTTTGCCGTCGCGACCGCGCAACTCCAACCGCCCGGCGCCGGCGCTTTCACTGGTCCATAAAAAACCGCTGCCATCGTCCAGCCAGTGCGGCATCTGCTGGTCAATGTTCACCCACATGTCGTCGCGCTCCGTCACCAGCGGCGTGGTCGCGCCGGTCTTGGGATTGGCCTGCAGCAACACCAGCTCGCTCTGGTCGCGCGTTTGCACGGTCAACGTCAGCCCGCCCCGCTTGGGCCAGTCCACGTGGACCAGATACGGATACCGTTCCGCGTCCCAATGCAGCCAGGTGGTTTTTCCGCCCCGCGCACTGACGACGCCCAGCCGGGCGCGAACGTTGTTCCGGCCGGGCCGCGGATAGAAAAACGGCGTTGGCACTTCGTCGGGTTTGAATGCGTCGGCGATGCGCCAGACCTCGACCCCCGAGGCGTCGTATTCCTCGTAGGCGATGGACTGCGCGTCCGGCGACCACCACCAGCCGGAGAACCGTTCCATTTCCTCCTGCGCTACAAACTCGGCGAGGCCGTGGGGGACAGTTTCCGTCCCACCTTGCGTCACGGCGCGCTCCTTCAGCCGGGTCAGGTCCGTCACGCACACGTCATGGTTGCGGACGTAACCGACGCTCTGGCCGTCCGGCGAAAACTTCGCATCCAGAATCACGCCGTCACCGGTCGGCAGTTCGCGGATGCGCCCAGCGGCGCGGTCAAACACGTAAAGCCGGCCGCCGAGCCCGAGCAACACCGCCTGGCCATTGGCGGACAGTTGGAAATCGGTGAAGCCGCCGACCGTAACCCGCATCCGCTGGCGCCGCGCCTTTTCCGCCGCGGACAGGGTTTCCTGGCCGTTCGACAGCGGTTCCGGCGAAACCAGCTCGCGCGTCCGACCGCTGGCCACGTCGAACTCGAACAGACTTAGCCGGGGCGTGCGTGGCCCGGCGCGTAGAAACAGGACCGCCTTGCCGTCGGGCGTCGGCTTCGCCTTGACCGGGCGGCCCAGGGAGAAGCCGCGCGTCTGCGCATGGTCACGGAGAAAGGTGTCGGCACCCGGTTCACCGGCCAGGAGGAGTGCGCCCCCGGCCAGCCAGGCAGCGAGAAAAATTCGCATGGGCGGAGCTTCGGCATTCGCCCGGCGGCGATCAAGCCGCAAGCGATCCCGCAAGCGATCCCGCGATCCTGCTTGGTAGTGCCCCAATTCCAACACTCGCTGCGGGGCGACGGTGTTCATTTCGCTGGGAGTTCCGCTTTGAGGCGGCCCCAGCCGGCTGAAGGCGGGACTCCACACTCCACACTCCACACTCCACACTCCGTTCGATGATGGGAATCAAGACACTGGCTCCTGCTTTTGCCGCGTGAACTTCTCGCGCGGGTCGGCTATGTATCGTGCGTGCATCTGGCCCATCTGCGCCTTCGCGACTTCCGCAACTACGCGCGGCTCGATGTGGATTTTACGCCCGGTTTCCACCTGCTCCTCGGCCACAACGCGCAGGGCAAAACCAACATCCTCGAAGCCATCTACCTGCTGGCCACCTTGCGCTCGTTCCGCGGCGTCGGCGGCGCCCAGATGGTCCGCCACGGCCAGACGGGTTGCTTTGTCGGCGCCACCATCGTCGGCCCGGCGACGCGCGACATCCGGATGTACTGGTCGCCGGCGGAACGCAAACTCAGCCTCGACGGCCAGCCGGTGCGACGGCTGGGTGACTACCTCGGCGTGCTGCGGGCGGTGGTCTTTTGCACGGAGGATTTGAATCTGATCAAGGGCCCCGCCAGCCGCCGGCGGCGGTTTCTCGACCTGCTGCTGGCGCAGACGCATCCGACCTACCTGCCGCTGCTCCAGCGCTACACGAAGGCGCTCCGATCGCGCAACGCCCTCCTCAAGCACGGCACCGTGGATGAGGCCGCGCTCGACAGCTTCACCCGGGAACTGCTCGCGGTGGGCGGCCAGCTCATGCACTTCCGGCGCGAGCTGGCCCCGCGGCTCTCCCCGCTGGTCCGCCTGGCCTACCGGCGCATCGCGCACGACGCCGAGGAACTCCGGATCGAGTACCGGCCGAGCGTGAAGCGGGATTTCGCGGTCGAACTTGCGCAGGCGCGCGCCCGCGAGCGGAGTTATCGCAGCACCCTGCTGGGGCCGCACCGCGACGAACTTGAGTTGTTGCTGGACGAACAGCCGGTCGCGCAGTTCGGCAGCGAGGGCCAGAAACGGACGCTCGCCATTGCCCTCAAGATGGCGCAGGCCGAATACCTCACCGGCCTCCACGGCGCGCCGCCGGTGTTGTTGATGGACGACGTGATGGGTGAACTCGACACGCAGCGGCGCAGCGGCCTGCTGCCGCTGCTCGAACGCTCGCACCAGGCCAGCGGCCAGGTGTTCATGACCTGCACCGGGGAAAACTGGCCCCGCGAACTGGGCCGCCAGCTCCAACGCTGGGAGGTCAAGGCCGGCACACTGGCGAAGCAATGAAAGCGAGTTGGGTGAAGGGGTCGGTTCTTTGAAGGGGTCGGTTCTTGATATTGGTAAGTACCGTTATCCGCCACGCTCGCGTTATGGCCTGGAAGGCGGGAGTCGGGCATCCCGATGTGGTTGATCACGTCATGGACTCCGGCGAGCGGAACGACAACCCGTTCTTGAAGCCGGGCTTTGGTTCGGGCTTCTGGGCCGCCTACCGCCGGGCGTCGAGGCCCTGCCAACGGTAGGTCCAGGGTTCTGGCCCATTGCTCTCCACCACCAGCGAATCACCGTCGCGATGCGAATGGAGCGGCTTCTCGTTTTCGTCGCTCAGATAGCGCGCTGACAACAGGTCCGCCTTGACCAGCGTGTCGAGTGACGCCGGCACTTCGCCATAAGCCAGCCGATAGGCATAGACCGCCCGGCCAATCGCCAGCCGGATGAAATGCGCCTCGTGGTGCGTCTTCACCGGTCGCGTGGCCTCCGGCGGCAGGCGCAGCCAACGCAGCATCTCCGCCGCCAGCGGCCGGGCCGGCCTGCCGTCCACCGGCAGCGCGCGAAACCCCAGCGTGTGCGGCCCGGCGGTCAGTTCGTGCGTGCCCAGCGCGAGGTCCAGTTCGGCGAGTCCCTCGTCCGCGGACGCGCGGAAATCCGCCGCGGCGACGACGGGATTGCCGTCGAGTTCGATGGCGTAGAGCCCATATTCGGGCGCGCCGGCCGCGGTCAGCCGCAGCGCGTGTCGCCCCGCCGTCTCGACCGTGAAGGGTAGCGTCAGACGCGCGTTGACCTCGGTATTGGTCCAGCCCAGCACCGGGCGCGCGCCGAACATCCCGCTGGTTTCCACGCGGACCTTCGCCGGACCGGTCGTTTGCGCCTGGCGGAAATCGCGCACGAGCAGTTGTTGCTGCCACGGCACGCACCGCGCGGGATACGGCGGGAGTTCGCCGAACGGCTTCGGTTCGCCGGTTTGATACCAAAAGGCGACGCTGTTGATGAAATCGGGACGCTCGAGGAAAAAGCCCTCGATGTCCTCGACGCGGTTGCCCTTGTGCTCGATCGCAACCTTGAGCGATTTTGTAAAATTCACCGGGTCGAGGAGGTGCCAGCGGTAGCACACGCCGCTGTCGCCGGCGTTATCGCCCTGCCAGCGCGGCTGTCCGAACCAGTGGCTCGAGCGCGGACGGAAGCCCCACGCGTCGTTGAAATAATCCTCGCTGCCTGTGCCCTGGAGACTAGGGACGTCCTCGCCGTCAATGTAGAAGAAATCGTCGCCCTCGCCCCACCAGCCGTCCTGCGCCAGCGTCACCGACATGACGGTGCCGACGTATTGCCCCCGGCCGTCGAGGTCCGCAATCAGGTAATCGCGCCCGGCGACCGCCGGATATTCCTGGCGATAGCGCGCGTGAAAATACGGCGTCTCCGGCGGCTGGGCGTCCAGTTCCACCCAATCCACCTGCCAGTAGAGGCCGGTGGTGCGGTCGGGATTGTCGTTCGTCACGACGATGCGCGCGGACTTGCCGAACGGCATCCGCCAGTAGCACGTCAGCGCGCCGCTGGGCGACACCTGCACCGGCACGCTCTCAACGACGGCGGGCCGGCCCTGGCCCACGGCGAAGAACTGGCCCAGCGGCACCGCGACGCCCGGCTCATCGCGCCCGTCCCAGTAAATGCGCAGGCTCAGGGCGTCGAGTTCATTGGCCCGCCCGGCATGGCTGGTCATCCAGATATGCGTGATGACCCCCGGTCCCTGCAGCAGCGGCATTTCCAGGGCTTTGCCTGGCGGCAGGATGGTCATGTCCAGGTTCTCGTCGTGCCAGCCTGGTTGTTGGTTGCTGGAAATCCGGCGATTCCGGCCTGCCGGGACCGGCGCCAGCCCGGTCAGCGCACCACCAAACCACCCGCCCGGCCCGGCCGATGCTGCGGGCGCGTTCGTGCGCGACGCGAAATCCACCCACACGGCGTCGTTCATGAATGCCTGCGTGTAGGCGAAGGGCATGACACCTTCGCGTCCGTCGTGGCTGGTGTTCCGAAAAATGAACACCCCGCCGCCGGGTTGGCCGGTGTCATCACGATAGCCCACCAGCAACACGCTGTGCCCGTCGCGGACGGCGTTGGTCGGGCACATTTGGAGCACGTCATCCACCCACTGTTCCTGCTTGGGCCAGCGGAAACCGCCGCACACCGGCCAGCCCGTGGCGAGCGTTTGCTTGATCGCGGCGAACTCCGCGTCCGCCAGGCCGGTGTTCACGTTCCAGTCCTTGATCCAATGGAGCCGCAACCCCAACCCCAGCCGGATTCGGGCGTCCGCCAGAGCGTCGGCGCCGGGTTGGCTGGCAGGATCGAACGTCGCCCGATACGGCATGTCCGCCTCGGCGCAGAGGCCATAAGCCGCGAAACCCTTCCATAAGTCGGAGAAAAACCCGCCATCGTCGGAGTCGCCGCAGGTCTTGTTGGCAGCCCAGTTCAGGAACTCGATGCTCAAGCGCGGAGAGTGGCCCTGCCGTTTGGCGACGGCGAACTCGAGCGCCCCGACCACGGTGAAGACTGAACAGGTGGGACGGCCACCCTGCAGGCGCGGCTTCAGGTCCAGGCGGGCGAACTCGGGCCGCAGGTCCACCGCTCCGGGCAGCGGCGCGTTGGTGGAAGGCTGGGCATCGACGGACATCGGTATGATGCCGACCATGAGCAGGCCGACGCCGAGCAGAAGGTTCGTCAGACTGGGCATAACGGTTTTCTTGTGGCCGAATCGTCCGGCCCGGTCAATGCCATTGGTTTGCGGCGGGCGAGGCACCGTGGGATGGGCCGGCCACCAAACCGGCGGAGTGCACCACCAATATGACATTATCAAGAACCGACCCCTATGGCTGGCGATGCGCCGCGATTTCGCCGAGGAAGCGGGCGCCGAACTCGCGCAGCTTCTTCGCGCCGACGCCGCTGATCCGGGCGAATTCGCGTTCGTTCGTCGGCTGATCCCGCGCCATCTGGCGCAACGCCACATCGGAAAAAACAATGTAAGCCGGCACGTCCCGCTCGTCGGCCAGGCGCTTGCGCAACCGGCGCAGACGATCGAACAACGCTTCGTCGCACGCAATGTCACCCACGCGATGCGCTTTCGGCTCCGCGGCGGCGACGGGCTTGGTGAGCGTCACCGGCCGACGCTGTTTGAGGGCGGCCAGCCCTTGCTCCGTCAGTTCCACGACGCTGAGCTGTCCCGCGGTCTGCCGCAAATGGCCGAGCCGGATCAACTCCCGGCCGATCGCCGCCCACTCCGGCCGGCTGTGTTCGCGGCCGATGCCGTAGGTCGAAAGCCGTCCGTGATTCCAACGGCGGATTTTTTGCGTGTCCGCGCCGGTCAACACCTCGACCACGTGATGCAAGCCGACGCCAAGCCCGCTTTGCTCGCGGATGCGATAGACACAGGAGAGCAGTTTTTGCGCGGCCACCGTGCCATCGAACGTCTCGCGCGGGGAGAGACAATTGTCGCAGCCGCCGCAGTTCGGACGGCTGGGAACCCCGCCGGAAGCCGGAGCGGAGCGGGCCAGGGCCGCGCCGGCGCGGCCGTCGGCCGGCGGAATTTCGAATGGCTCGCCGAAATAGGCCAGCAGTTCGCGCCGGCGGCAACCGGCGCATTCCGCGTAATGCACCATCTGCTGCAACTGTGCGCGCGCGATTTGCTGTTCCTGCGGGTCCGGTTTTTCATCAATGAACCGCCGTTGCTTCACGACGTCGCCCGCGCTGAAGAGCAGCACGCATTCGGCGGGCAGTCCGTCACGGCCCGCGCGGCCGGTTTCCTGGTAATAGCCCTCGAGGTTCTTTGGCAGATCGTAATGAAGGACAAAACGGACATTGGGCTTGTTGATGCCCATGCCGAACGCAATCGTGGCGCAGACCACGCGCACGTCGTCACGCCGAAACAGCTCCTGATGGTCGGAACGTGCCTTGGGCGTCAGACCCGCGTGATAGGGACGCGCCTTCACGCCGTCCTCGTTCAATCGCCCCGCCACGCTCTCGGCGGCCTTGCGCGACTGGCAATAGACAATCCCGCTGTCCTGCGGCCGGGCGCGGACGAATTCGGACACCTGCTCGTACGGCTTGGCCTTGGCCAGCACCCGGTAAGTCAGGTTCGGGCGGTTGAAACTGGCGACGTAGCACCGCGGCGCGCGCAACTCGAGCAGCTTGATGATGTCGGCGCGCACGCGGACGGTGGCCGTGGCGGTCAGCGCCATCATCGGAACGTCCGGGAAAAGCCCGCGCAAGCCGGCAAGCTGGCGGTATTCCGGGCGGAAATCGTGGCCCCATTCGCTGATGCAATGCGCCTCGTCAATGGCGAGCAAACGCACGTTCCACCGCGGCAAATCCGCCAGGAAACCCGGCAGCAGCAGCCGTTCCGGCGCCACGTAGAGCAGCCGGAATTCGCCCTCGTGCAGACCGCGCAACCGCGCCCGCGATTCGTCCGGCGTGAGCGACGAATTGAGAAACGTCGCCGGAATGCCGCCCGCCTGCAGCGCGTCTACCTGGTCTTTCATCAGCGCGATCAGCGGCGACACCACGACCGTCAAGCCGGGCCGCGTCATCGCGGGCAGTTGAAAGCAGAGCGATTTGCCGCCGCCCGTGGGCAGCAGCGCGAAGACATCCCGCCCGGCCAGCGCATCGCGGATGATCTCCTCCTGCAAAGGGCGGAAGGACGCGAAACCGAAGTACTGTTTCAGGAGCGACCGTAGCGGATCGGGTTCAGCGTCCACGGGCAATTTCCCTCAGCGGCCGGAGGGCCTGGCCCCCAAGCGGCGCCGGGGTGGTTGATCCTGGCAACGAAAGCGTTCCCGGCCATTGGACCGGCCAACCACACCGATTTGACGCACCCGGTGGAACATCGTGGTTCCTTTCAACACTCGCGCCACACCCCCGTCAATCTGTTTTCCGCCCCGCGTGCGAAGCGACGCTTGGGGACGCCCCCTTGACCGTAACCGGGCCGGATCGCCGCGGCCGGTTCCAGTTTCGAGAATGGGATTACCGGCGGCGCGAGTTCTCCGGGGCCGGGCTGGCTTTAAACCCCAGCTCTTCGGGTGTCTTGCGGGTGATGCCAAAGATGAACCGCTGTCCTTCGCGAAACGGCGCCCGCAACTCGAAATTCTCGAACGCGATGCCGCCGGGGATCGGCTGCTGCGATTGCCAGTAGGTGTGGCGCGCATTGACCGCGGCGGCGAGCACGGGGAGGATCTCAGCGGCCGGTTCGCACCAGTATTGGGTCACTTTCGCGCCGCCGTAATGCCAGCCCTCCGAGCCCGGGAACGGAAAGATTGTCGCCGGGTCTTCCTCGTCCGTGGTGGCCGCCACCAGCACGTCACCGACGGGCGTGCGGTGCAGCCGGCCCAAGGCAAACACCGTGGGCGGGGCGAAATCCACACCGCGATAATCCGGGTAGAGCGCCGTGCTGGCGACGACCTCATCCCGCAGCCAGAGCCGGCGCAGGCGCGCGAAGTTGCCCATGGTGGCCGTGAGGATGCAGCTTTCAATCCGCGCGCTGTCGGGTTCGGCGTGGACGCTGAATTCGAGTTCGTCGGGCTGGTCGCTGCGCTGCCGGACGCGGAGCCGGACGTGGGCGCCGTTGGCGAACCTCTCGACGTGGAGCGGGACCTCGAGTTGCTCCGCGCCATGGGTGAGACGCCGGATCGTTCCCGCGACAAGGCTGGTGGTCGTTGGGGCCCCGGCGGTCCCTCGCCCGGCCCAAATGCGCAGGCCGGGCCGGTCATCCAGCCGGCTGCGCTCCAGTTCGCTGAAACCGCGGCGACCGGCCACGACCGGTTCGATGGCGATGAAGTTGATCAGATCGCAACCGCCGTTGCTGAGCACCGGGTAGCCCAGGCGGATGAGACCGCGCGGCTCGCCGCCCCGGAAACCGGCGGGTGGGACCGCCCATTGCAGTCCATCCGTGCGGCCCCAGACGGCGGCGTTCGTCGTGACCCCGGCGCGCACCCAGTCGGCCCCGGCAACCGGGCCCGTCCCCAGGGCAACCGCCAGCAGGAGGAACCTCAATTTCGCAGGAGGAATGGCCGCGAAGAGGCACAAAATCAAAGAAATGGGAAGCATCCGGCAACGCTGTCTTCCGCGCCTGTCGGATGAAGCACAATCACGGCTCAATAGGGTGGATGGAGCCAATGTTTCCGCGCTTTTTGCTCGTGTTTGCGGCGACGCCCTTGCGGTGTTCAGGATGAACCGTCCAACGCCCATGCCTGGCGATTCGCGCAGGAATGCTCTGTCGTGTCAACCCCGCGCCGCGATAAGTCAGGGCAGACGCGTTCAGACTCAAACCGGGCGGATTCCAGCCCGTGACTGGGTAACACAGGCCACTGGCCTGCAACGTCGGGCGACCCGCCCAACGGAATGGCTGCGCGACGGAAAAATGGACCACGCCGCGGCTTGCATGTTTGTCCTCGGCGCAACCTCCGTGCAAGTCCTGGCCCAGACCCAGGCGACGGCTCAGGCGACGGTAGTAAACGGTTTCGTCGTGGCGGTGACCGTGACCGACGGCGGGTCGGGGTATGGCCAGGCCCCGAACGTGACCTTCGTCGGTGGCGGCGGCAGTGGGGCGACCGCGACCGCGATTCTCAATCAGGGCAGCGTGAGCCAGATCGTTGTCCTCACCGCCGGTTCCGGC